>PVMK01158704.1_pt1 | contig 15460 bp, 14 predicted proteins | sample 1853481 | NCBI WGS metagenome assembly PVMK01 (sample SAMN08533507, study PRJNA380276) | Marine sediment metagenome, whole genome shotgun sequencing project.
AATAGGACAGAAAATAGAATCAACTCCATATGTTCTTTTTACTGCAATAGGGGGTAGAACAGAGCAGATTTTTGTGGATAAATAATTAATCAATATATATAAAATTATTTTTTATAAAGGATAGATTGAATGAATGATTTATTAAAAGATAAAGTAGCGGTAATTACCGGTGGCGCAAATGGTCTTGGTAAAGCAACCGCCTTTTTATTCAGTGAACATGGTGCTAAAGTTGTTATCGTTGATGTCAATCAAGAAGCCGGGGGAAAAGTAGTAACAGAAATAATTAAAAAGGGTGGAATTGCTAGTTTTGAAAAAACTGATATAAGTAAATCGACTGAAGTAAATAAAATGATGGATAATGTAGTCGCAAAATATGGTGGTGTGGATATTCTAATTAATAATGCGGGTATTCTTGCTGATGCACGTTTAGTAAAGATGACTGAGGAAGAATGGGATAGAGTTATCAATATTAATCTCAAAGGAATATTTTTATGCGGACAAGCCGCTGCCAAAATAATGATCGAAAAAGACAAAGGTGGAGTTATTATTAATACATCGTCGGTAGTAGGAATTTACGGTAATTTTGGCCAATCAAACTATGTTGCTAGCAAAGCAGGTGTAATTGGTATGACAAAAACCTGGGCTCGCGAATTAGGCAAATTTAATATTCGCGTTAATGCCGTTGCACCGGGCTTTATGAAAACAGAAATTATTAAAGATATGCCTGAAAAAATCATCAAATACATGATTGAAAAAACATATCTTAAAAGAATGGGGGAACCGGAAGATATCGCCAATGCGTTTTTGTATTTGGCTTCTGATATGGGCAAATATGTTAATGGAACGGTTTTATCTGTGGATGGAGGAGTGGTTGTATAACGACTGTGCTCACTGGCCAAGATGTGTTTTTTCAAGGCTGGAGGAGCATCTCATTATACGGAGGAGTAATTAATAAAAGAGGGTAGTTATTTGGCAATAGGGTCATCTTATAGAAATATTTCTTTTTCCACTTTCGTTTTTGTGTGTTCCGCAGCAAAAACTTACCAATGACGGCCAATTTTTACCTATGTTTACAGCAGCAGGGCATTTCGTGCTATGTCAACTTTGTATTTAGCCCCACATTGACAAAATCCCCATAATCTACATTACACATTTTTTGAATTAATGCTCAATTTTATGTCCATCGAAGTAAACCGCCTGGCCGGTAAGCTAAAAACAACCCTTAGCGGGTTGTTTTTATTGATTACTTGTTTAACGATTCAAGTATTTGTTTGATGATCTTGATGATCTCAGCAAGCATTAGTTAGTCACCTCCTTTCTATTGTCTTTTTCAAGTTCATTGATTATTTCATGGTAACAGTCTCCGTCTTCTTGATTATTTAGGTCCCAAGCATAAGTAACCGTTGGGTTTGCTTCAGCGGGGAACTGTGGATAACGTGAACCAATGAGTATTATCTCTTTTATCTCTTCAACTAGTTCAGATAGGGTTACTTTTCTTCTAATAGTTAAATGTCCTTTGTCTTCTTCTATTGAATCATAATCTAATCCAACCACAAAGTCTCTTACTTTAGTAGGGCAGTTCATTGTCTTTCTTTCCATCTAGGATATCAAGTAACTTATCCATCCTAACCTTTATCTCACTCAGGTCCTCAGCAGTCCATGGTTTGGTACTCTGACCGATTGAGCCCGTTGCTATCTTAGTGCTACCTGACGGTGAATGTCTGCTGTACGGTCATCTAGGTACTTGAGACTAGTTTGTTGAGGCTTATGCTGTATGCTGCCATTAGCCGGGGTTACCTGCCATTCCAGCTCACCGTTCTCATCCTGATTCCTGCGCAAGACAAGTCGTGCTCCTTTTCCATACTTCATAAGTTTCAGATGCAGGGAATCTTCAGCAAAGATACCTTGCTCAACACCTTCATATTCTACTCCGTACAGATTCCATGGTCCGTATTGGCTCGCACCTGATTTGCATTGATCGTAGGTTAGCATTACCGGATAATCATGATTTAACTTCCTCAGCTGCAGAGTCTTCATTTTATCATTCATAGGTACTCCTTATTAAACAAAACCCCAACATTGTGTCAGGGGTTTCCATAGTACATATACCTGAAAATCGGGCAGAATGCTGAGAAAAAGATGTAGCCTATGGTTTTTATTTGTAATAATAATGATTATAATGGCATTTAGGCTGTTTCCGGCGATTATGTTGGGTTATATGGTATAGGTGGATTAGGTAATTTTACTCTTAGTGAATTTCAAATTCTGAAGTACAAACTGTAATTCTTGATGTACTAATTAGCACTTACTATTTGGATCTAGATTAATTATTAATGTTATAATAAAGAATTAAGAAAACATATTCTTTCGATTTAATGCTTTTAATGCTTCTCGCTTACTCAATCCCGAAAGTTTATCTTCATATTTATTGACAAATTGCAAAACCCAATCAGGATCAGTATAACTGTATTGTCGCAAGATCCAACCAATTGCTTTTCTTATAAAGAATTCCTTTTCGTGTGCAAGTTTTAAAATAGTTTGCGATAGCAAATTAATATTGGTTTTTTCTTTATGCTTTAAGTGGGCTAGGAGAGTGGCGCGTCTCACCCAAAAATTCTCATCATCAGACCATTCCACTAGTTGTTTTTCAAAATGGCCATATTTATATACTAATTGCCCAATTAAATTTGATGAAAGCCAATCGACGGTATCCCAATTGGTAGCAGATCGTAATAATGTTTCAAATAGTGCCCATGCTGATTCATCATGATAGCTTTTATATCGCTCAGCGACTTCCAAAGCTTGGTACATTTCTTCACGATTTGTTCCATTCCATAATTCAAGAATTGCTTTTTCCCATTCTTCGCGTGAAGTAATTGGGTATTTCTTAATTGCATCTCGAAATATTTGTTTCCGCAACTTTGATTGAACTCCGTAGAAAGGTTGATCAGTCTTCATATAAGCTTGCATTTGAGGTGCTTTTTGTAGATTCCCATTGCTCTTTAGCTCATTTTTGATATATTCTACAATAGGTTGCATAACTGTTATTTTGATTTATAGATGGATATTTTGATTCTAATTTTAAAAATATTCCTATCAATTTCAACTAATTTATATAAAGTAAAACAGATGTTACCAATTTGAATTAATATAATAATAACCGTATTTTTCAAATTCATTTTATATGAATTAATATTACATAATTAAACAGTTCCGTTATGGATAAAAATATTATAAAAGATATCCGAGATAATGACCATCGTGCATTATCTCGGGTTATTACTCAAATTATAGATAACAAAGATATTGATAGTCGATTCTATCAAGATATTTATCCTTATACGCAAAAAGCAATACGTATCGGTATCACCGGACCGCCCGGAGCCGGTAAAAGCACATTAATCGATCAATTGATCCAAGCAATAATTGATGATAAAAAATCTGTAGGAGTTATTGCGATTGATCCGACAAGTCCATATACTGGTGGTGCTCTGTTAGGAGATCGTGTGCGAATGAACAAGTTTACTTGGAATGATAATGTGTTTATAAGGAGTATGGGCTCACGCGGCGATTTAGGAGGGTTAGCTAAGAGAGCACAGGATGTCGGCGATATTCTCGCGGCTAGTGGAAAAGATATTGTTATTTTTGAAACGGTTGGTGTTGGACAAGGAGAATACGAGGTGATAAAAGCTGTTGATATTGCAGTGGTTGTACTAGTTCCTGAATCGGGAGACGAAGTACAGTTGATGAAAGCCGGATTAATTGAAATTGCCGACTTTTTTGTAATAAACAAATCGGATAGGCCCGGAGCTACAAGATTAGCAACAACTCTGAAATCACTATTACATAGTAGTCATGGTAAAAGTAGATTAGAACCACCCGTTTTAAATACAATAGCGAATAAAGGTGATGGAATCATTGAACTATATAACGAATTATTTAATCATTTAAATTTAATGGATGAGAAGGGTATTGTAACTCAAAAACAGCTTGATCGACACCGTGAGAGGGTATTTTCTTTGATACAAAATAAATTATTAAAAGAATTTTGGACATCAAAAAGATTAGTTGAACTCGAACAACATACCAAAGACGTAGACTCAATAAAATCTTCTGCCTATGAAATTGCTCATCAAATAATGGATGCAACAAAATATGACTAAAGACATAGTTGAAATGGGATTCTTGGATCACCTCGAAGAATTTCGCTGGCGTATTATTAAATCGATTGCTGCTGTGATTGTTGGAGCAATCGTTTCATTTTTCTTTATTGATCAAATTATGGAAATATTAGTAGCTCCCACATTAAAAATTAGCGATCAATTCACACTTCAAGTATTGAAAGTTCAGGGCATGTTCATGGTGAAGTGGGGATTAGCTTTCGTGGGTGGATTTATATTAGGTTTGCCAATAATTACCTATCAATTGTGGAAATTTGCAGCGCCAGGTTTATATGGAACTGAAATAAAATTTGTACTACCTATAATAATATTTACGTATATAGCATTTTTATGTGGAATCTTTTTTGCATATTTTATATTGATACCTTTTTCACTCAACTTTTTTACCTCAATGGGTTATGGCGATGTCCAAAATAATATTTCAATTAACTATTATTTCAGTTTCATTACCTGGCTCATGATGGGTGCCGGCATTATTTTTGAAATGCCGATTGTATCATTCATTTTATCATCAGTCGGTATATTAACTCCAAAATTTCTTAGAACGTATCGCCGCCATGCGATTGTAGGTATAATGATACTTTCCGCTTTTATCACTCCACCCGACCCAGTTAGTATGGTTATAATGACATTTCCGCTTATGATATTATATGAAATAAGTATTTTAGTTTCAGCCGGTGTAAATCGTGCAAAACGAAAAAAGGAAAACGAATCAGCTTAATGGCAAATTCCATTCTTAAAGAAATAACCAAACCAATTAAAGATGATTTGGTTAAATTTCAAATCGAGTTTGAATCCGCCTTGCAATCTGACGTTAAACTAATTAATACGGTAAGTAAATATATTATTCAAAGGCGTGGTAAAAGGTTTCGCCCAATTTTAACAATATTAGCTGCTCATATTTGCGGTAAACCGACGGAGAACACCTATCGTGCAGCGGCTGTAATGGAGTTATTGCATATCGCCACTTTAATTCATGATGATATTGTTGATGATGCTGAATACCGTCGTGGTTGGCCCTCAATTAATAGGGTTTGGAAAAATAAAATATCCTTATTGATGGGCGATTATGTCTTAAGTAAATCTTTGATATATATGGTCAAGATGAAGAATTTTAAAGTATTAGATAGCATCGGTAGGACCGCTGAAGATCTCAGCTCGGGTGAGCTGCTACAAATTGAAAAATCCATAAATAAGCGTATGGATGAAAATGTTTATTATAAAATGATTGAGAAAAAAACTGCATCTTTAATAGCAGCTGCTTGCGAATTAGGTGCCATAACTGCCTCTGACATTGAAGCAGATCACGAGGCATTGAAAATATTTGGAAATAATTTAGGTATTGCATTTCAAATTAAGGATGATTTATTTGACTTACTTGGAAATCAATCGGAAACCGGAAAAGATTTAGCACAAGATGTGATAAGTAATATGATTACACTTCCGATAGTATATAGTATGAATACTGCTGATAAACAGACAGTTAGTCAAATCGGTAGATTATTGCGTAAAGTTAAAAAGGAGAAAAAGGTTACAGAAGAATTGAAATCTATAATAGAATCAACCGGCGGATTTGACTATGCAAAGAGTAAAATCACTGAATTTTCAGAGAAAGCTCTGTTAGCAATAGATAAATATCCGGACACAGTCTACAAACAAAAATTAATTGATTTAGTAAATTATAATGGTAATCGCAAAAAATAAGATTGCCAATCCTAAACGAATATTAGTAATAAAATTTAGCTCAATAGGTGATATTGTATTAACAATGTCACCACTAAAAACATTAAAAAACATTTTCCCTTCCGTTAGAATTGACTTTTTAACTTTAAACGGTTATGCTCCAATATTAGAAGGCAATAAGTATATTGATCGAATTATTCTGGTCGATAGAAATTTCGGCTTCAAACAATTGATAAAAACGGGAAAATGGATTAATAATTCAACGTATGATTTAGTGATTGATTTTCATGATTCACTAAGGTCAAAAATAATCCGATTTTGGATTAGAAATATTCCAATAAGAATTCTAATAAAGCCAAGATGGAAGAGATTCTTATTATTTAGATTTAGGAAAAATCTTTTCCCCGTAGATTTTTCTCAATTGAAATTGTTACATCAGCCAATTGCGGAATGGATGAACAATAAAGAGTATCCATTCCCTGAATTATTTGTTTCTGAAATTGAAAAGAAACAATCGGGTATATTTCTAAAGGAGAAAGGAGTTAAAAAACCATATATTACAATTATTCCCGGAGCGGCTTGGACACAAAAACGTTGGCTGGTAGAAAATTATTGTAAACTGATCGCAGAGCTGAAAAATCATGAAAATGTTGATTTTGTAATTTTAGGTGGAAAAACTGATGATATTTGTAACAAAATCGCAAAATGTGATTCAACTTTTATAAATTTGCAAGGACAGACAAGCTTAAGAGAATCAATGGCAATTATTGCAAGATCAAAATTTATTATTGGAGCAGATACAGGATTAGTGCATGCTGCTGAAGCATTGGGTAAAAGAGTAGTTATGATACTTGGTCCAACTTCTCGTGAGACAGGAGCGGGGGTTAATCGGGATGGTTCCGTCTCAATAGAAAACAGAGATGTTTGGTGCAGACCATGTTCTCAAACCGGAAAACGCAAATGTTATCGTGATGAGCAGTATTGTATAACAACCATTACTACCGAATTTGTATTAAGTAATATTATTGAAGGTGGTTTATTGTGATATATTTTTGGTTTCTTATTTACAACTTAATATTATATCCATTTATATTTCTCTTAGCATGTATCGGTGCATTATTTAATAAAAAAATGAGAAGCGGACTGACGGGACGTTTTCAAACCATCGATATCTTAAAAAACGCATCAAAAAATTGGGATAATAAACAATCTGTTTATTGGTTTCACGCTGCTTCACACGGAGAATTTGAACAAGTACGACCTGTATTGAAAGGATTAAAAGAGATTGATAAAGAGTGTTATGTAGTAGCAAGTTTTTTCTCTCCCTCTGGATATAAAAATGTTGATGATAAAAATATTGATTGTAAAATTTATCTTCCATTCGATTTTATATGGTCAATCCGAAGAACACTTAAGATAATCAAACCAAAAAAAATTATATTTGCATCATATGATATATGGCCAAATGTCATTTGGTTAGCCAATAGACGGAAAATTCATACTACTATTTTTGCGTTAAGGTTTAAGGAAAATACATCTAAAATTCTTCCCATCGTGAAGCAGTTCTACAGGAGTGTATATAAATCATTCTCGACAATTTATACTATAACAGATGAAGATAATTATCGACTGAATAAAATATTAAAACGTAATAAACCGATTATTCGAGTATTGGGTAATCCTCGATATGATCAAGTAAAAGAAAAGGCTGATAAATTTACAAAGGATAGGACAATAACGGTTATGATGCGTGAAAAAAGACTCATTGTAGGAAGTGTATGGCCCGAAGATGAGAAAAAAATTATTAATGCCATATTTCAGCTATTAGCAGAAGATGAAGAATTGTGTGTGTTATGGGTGCCACATGAGCCATCTGAAAAATATATCCAATCATCGTTTCAAAAATTTGAATCGCACGGGTTCAATCCAACAATTATCCGATCTAAAAAGACACAAAATATTCAAAATGGCAGAGTTGTAATTCTCGGAGTAGTTGGTGCATTATCAAAATTTTATTGGCAAGGACAAATTGCTTACATCGGAGGTGGGTTTTCAGGTGGGATACATAATATTATGGAACCCGCCATTGCACGGCTGCCTATAATCTTCGGTCCTAAATATAGAAAATCGCATGAGGCAATAGAATTGCTAAAATTCGGTGGAGGTTTCTCAGTAAAAAATGGTATAGAATTCTATGACATTATGAAAATATTATTGAATGATAAAAATCGTTTTTTAGATGCAAGTTTTGCCGCAACAAAAGTTATCCATGATAATATCGGTTCGGCAACAAGGGTGGTACGGAGCATCATTCGTGACTAAACCGTTTTCCTTTTCATTGCAATTTAATAACACTCCCAATCAACAATCTCAAGATTACAATTTTTCATCGGGATTACACATTATTTACGGAGAAAGTGGTTCTGGTAAATCTGAATTAATAAATTTACTGGTAGATGAACAAAAAAATACAACAGCGTTATTCGCTCTTAATGACCGACAAAGCGGCACAGATATTAATGTAATTCTTCAAAATCCTGATTTACAAATAATTAGTAATACAATAGAAAATGAACTAGCATTTAGTTTAGAATGCAATTCAAATGATATGAAATATATTAGACATAAGTTAGAGGAAGCCAAAAAGAAATTATTGTCTTCAGTGGATACTCTAAGACATCCGGTAACGTTGAGCGGTGGTGAAAAAGAATTACTAAATATCACAACAACTTTATTGTTGCCCAATGGCGTAATCCTGATTGATGATGCATTATCCTTTTTAAGCGATCAATTAAAAAGAAAAGTTATTGAGCAATTCCATTCAAAATTTAATAATGAAAATGTTATAATTTGGTTTACGTCAGACCAAAGTGATCTAAAGTACGGTAATACAATATGGCAATTAAGTTCAAAAGAATTATTAAAAATTCAATCTTTAGATTTAACGGAATTACCAAAAGCCAAATTACAAAATGGTGAATTTGACTTAGCGGTAGATAAACTTAATTTTCACTACGATAATAATAAAAATCTAATCTTTAACGATTTTTCAAAATCAATAAATAATTTTAGATGTCTTGGAATAATTGGCAATAATGGTTCCGGAAAATCTACACTTGCCTCATTATTGTTAAAATTGGAAAAACCTATTTCCGGTACCATAAACTTAAATTATACAAAGGGTGATAATATTCAGATTGGATATCTTGATCAATTTCCGGAAAAATTATTAGGAATTATGACATTGGAAGAATTTGTCCAACTATTGGTATCAAACGGCAAATTAGATCACTCACAATTAAGCGAAATAGATTCAATTTTGCGGATTAATAACATCGCTTGGGAAACTATAAAAAATATATTGGCATTGGATTTATCGTGGACTACTCTTAGAATAGCGCTAATTATTATATTATCATATTGTAACTATGATCTATTAATTTTGGACGAGCCAACATTTGGAATGGGTAGTCACAAAAATTAAATTTACATTCCCATTTTATTAGATATTTAGATGAAAAACATTTAATATTAATCTCACATGATCATAAGTTTATTGGTAGTATTTGCGATTCAATAATTAAATTATAACACTATGGAAAATAATAAATCAAAGATAACAGATCCCGAACGAATATTAACATTAGCGAATTTTATTAGCTTGATTAGAGTATTCTTGGTAATACCGATTATATACTATTTGCCAAAACCGGAATCGAGTTTGATTTTATTTATATTAATTGGCATTGTGATTGCATCAGATGCTCTAGACGGTTTTATTGCGCGTAAAGCACATGAAGTTACACATATCGGAATGTGGTTAGACCCATTAGCTGATTCGGTTGTCATTGTATCAGTAACTTTTTATTTAGTTTTATCGGGTATTTTCCCAATGTGGTTTTTTGTCCTCTTTATCATTAGATATTTAACAATAGCTTTACCGGGACTTTACTTAATAAATCATACACATTTTGTTAATAGCGCCAATAAACCGGGTAAATGGGCAACTACCGCTGTTGCAGTAACATTAGTTTTACATATTCCTCAATTTCCTGCTGCAGATTTATTAAAAAGTCTTTCTCTAGGACTAGCTCTCGTATTGCTGCTAATCAGTTGGATTTTATATATGAAAAGATTCCTTGTAGAATTTAAGAAAATATAAACAATATGAAAATTGGAGCTAGGATATTTAATGCTTTGAGTAGAACTCGAAGTTCAATTAGCGAACCACTTAAAGCGCTTAAACGAAAAAAAATTGACGAATCTTTATTATTACAATTGAAAGACAGTTTAATTGCATCAGATGTAGGTATAAACACAACTGAAATAATCATAAATAAGTTAAGTAATAACAAAACTGATGACCCTTTCAAATTAATTCAAGAAATTTTATCATCCCATCTTCAAAATCAAAAAGATATACCAATTATTCCTTCAAAATCAGTAATATTTTTGGTTGGAGTCAATGGTACCGGAAAAACTACTACAACAGCTAAACTTGCTAATCTATTGAGAAATCAAAATTTTAATATTTCTTTGGTCGGAGCCGATACATATCGCGCAGCGGCTGCTGAGCAATTAGAGGAGTGGGCACGAAGATTGAAAATGAATATCGTATCTAATGCTCAATCAGGCGATCCGAGTGCTGTATTGTTTGATGGACTAAAATCCGCAAAAAAGAATGAATCAGATATTGTAATTGTAGATACAGCTGGAAGATTACATACATATAAAAATTTGATGACAGAACTTGAAAAAATGGTTCGATTAGTTAATCGACATTTTCCTGAGTTTAACATAATTTCACTTCTAACTATTGACGCAAGTCTTGGACAAAATTCACTTATTCAAGCTCGCGAATTTACTCAATTATTTAAAATAGATGGAGTGATATTGACCAAAATGGATGGTACTGCAAGAGGAGGAATTGCATTCCCACTGTACGAGGAATTAAAAATTCCTGTTATGTATGTTGGTGTCGGTGAAAAATTAGAGGATTTAATACCCTTTGATGCAAATGAATATATCAAGTCGATAGTTGGTGTTGATGACTAAAAATATATATTTACTAAGTCTTGGTTGTGCAAAGAATTTAGTCGATTCTGAAATATTAATTGGCGGACTTAAACAGTCTAATTTCTTAATCACAGAAATACCTGAAGACGCTGACACGATTATTATAAATACTTGTGGATTTTTAGATCAAGCTCGAGAAGAATCAATTGATTCAATTATTGAAGCTGCGGAATTGAAAAAGACAGGAAAACTTCAACAATTGATAGTTATGGGGTGCCTTTCCGAACGTTATCCCGGAAAATTAAAGAAAGAATTACCGGAAGTTGATCAATTTTTTGGCGTTAATGATCATAGGCAAATTGTATCATTTTTAACCGGGAAACCATTTATGAAGGATGATCCCCTCTATTGGCGGTCATTGCTTACAACTGGCCATTATGCCTATTTAAAAATTGCCGAAGGTTGTGATAACGGGTGTTCTTTTTGCAGTATTCCATTGATGAGAGGTAAGCAAATATCTCGACCAATTGATGCAATAATTAAGGAAGCTGAAAGACTTGTTGATAATGGTGTTAAAGAATTATTAGTCATTGCTCAAGATACAACTTCATATGGATGGGATTTGCCCGACAAAACTCATCTTGGTAAATTATTGCAAGAATTGGACAAAATCGGTGATCCATTAAAATGGATACGACTTCATTATGCTCATCCGGCACATTTATCACAAAATATTATTGATTCATTAGCCGACATGAATAAGTCATGTAAATATCTTGATATGCCAATCCAACATGCTTCCGATAAGATATTAACATCGATGCGACGCGGACTAGGTAAAGATGGAATCCGCAACCGAATTGTAAGATTGCGTGACGCAATACCTGATATCAGGTTGCGGACAACTGTAATTGTAGGCTACCCCGGCGAAACTGAGAATGATTTTAACCAATTGTGTAATTTTATCGAAGAAATCAGATTTGACCGACTTGGTATTTTTACTTATTCTGAAGAAGAAGGAACATTAGCCGAAAATCTAAAGGATAATGTTCCACGTCAATTGAAAGATGATAGAAAATTCCATCTGCAAGAATTACAAAATGCAATAATGTTAGAAAAGAATGAAGCATTAATTAATTCGACCATGGAAGTTGTTATCGATGGAATAGATGGCGAAAACTATATTGGTCGTACTGAATTCGACTCCCCTGAAGTGGATAATATAGTTAGAGTTAAAGGGAAAACAGAAATTGGTAACTTTGAAAAAGTATTAATTACTGATGCAAACGAATTTAAATTAATTTCCAAAGTTGTGTAGCAATAGATTAATATCATAAATTTATATGTTTCATTAAAATAATAATTATATGAGTAATCGTCCACCATTTAAATATTCGCTAACTTTTGATGATATTCTTCTTGTACCGCAGAAATCATCTGTACTCCCTCGCGATGTTGATCTTTCTACGAGATTAACAAAATCAATATCCTTAAATATACCAATTTTAAGCGCAGCCATGGATACTGTAACGGAATCAGCGATGGCAATCGCGTTAGCGCGCGCAGGTGGGATGGGAGTAATTCATAAAAATTTAAGTATCGCTCGTCAAGTAGAAATGGTTGATATCGTCAAACGATCAGAAAGTGGAATGATTATGAATCCAATAACTTTGGATATGGATAAATCAATTGGCGAAGCAAAAGCTCTAATGGCGAAATATAAGATTAGCGGACTTCCTGTGATCCATGGAAAAAAACTAAAAGGTATTCTTACCAATAGAGATATCAGATTTGAAAAAGATCTTTCGTTATCAATTACAGAAAGGATGACATCAGACAAATTGAAAACTGTACCGATTGGCACGACTTTGGAAAAAGCCAAAGAAATTTTACAAAAACACCGAATCGAAAAACTATTAGTAGTAGATGATAAAGGCGAGTTAGTTGGACTCATAACGGTAAAGGATATTCAGAAGAAGGAAGAATTTCCTAATTCATGTAAAGACAAAAGTGGAAGATTGCGCGTTGCAGCAGCGGTAGGAGTTGGAAAAGATGCAATTGAACGCGCAGAAGCTTTGAATCAAGCTGAAGTAGATGTAATAGTAATTGACACTGCGCATGGTCACTCAAAGGGAGTACTGAAAACGGTAAAAATTATTAAATCTAAGATTGGAAATACTGCGTTAATTGCAGGGAATGTCGCAACAGCCGAGGGTACTAAAGCATTAATTGATAGTGGTGTAGATTCAGTAAAAATAGGTATTGGAGCTGGTGCAAGTTGTACAACTAGGATAATCGCAGGGGTTGGCGTTCCGCAACTTTCAGCTATAATGGACGGAGTTGATGAAGCCCGAAAACATGACATCCCGGTAATTGCCGATGGTGGTATTCGATATAGTGGTGACATCGCAAAAGCGATAGCAGTCGGCGCTGATGTAGTAATGCTTGGCAGCATGTTAGCAGGAATGGAAGAAAGTCCCGGCGAAACTATTTTATATGAAGGTAGGCAATACAAAGCCTATCGCGGAATGGGTTCGTTAGGCGCAATGAGTCATGGCAGTGGCGATAGATATTTTCAAGAAGGAACCGAAGCCACCAAATTAGTGCCGGAAGGAATTGAAGGAATGGTTCCATTTAGGGGTGCTGTCAGTAATGCGATTCACCAATTATTAGGGGGAGTTAGGTCGTCAATGGGATATTGTGGAGTAAAAACTATTAAGGAATTTGGTAAAAATTCAAAATTTATTCAAATCTCAGCTGCCGGAATTAAAGAAAGCCATCCTCACGAAGTACGTATAGTTAAAGAATCGCCTAATTATCAAGTATCTGATAATTAGTACATTTACCATCCTTTAAAGATTCATTGAATATATATAAATATATTGCTAAAGATAAGTTACTGAATCGTGAAATTGACAGATTAACATATTCTAGAGATGCGAGTATTTACCGTATGTTACCTGAGTTAGTTGTTCGTCCTGAGGACGAACAAGATATTAAAAAAATATTTGAATTTGCACGTGATTCTGATAAATCAATTACTTTCCGTGCTAGTGGAACATCGCTTTCTGGACAAACAGTAACCGATGGAATGATTGCAGAAATAGCATATGATTGGCAAAATATTGAAATAAAAAACAATGGTAAATCTATATTATTAGAGCCGGGTGTTATTGGTGAACATGCTAATCAGAAATTAAAGAAATTTCAACGAAGAATTGGTCCTGACCCGGCTTCAATGAAAGCTGCTAGGATAGGTGGAATTGTTGCCAATAATGCATCCGGGATGACTACAGGGAAACCATGTAATTCATACAATACTTTAAAAAATATCAGGTTTATTCTGTCGAACGGAAATGTTTATGATACATCGAATAAACAAGATTATGATCAGTTTATTATAAAAGAGAAGGAGCTTTCAGACGGACTGATTACGATCAAAAAAGATATTTCTGAAAATGAATTATTACGCAATAAAATTATAGATAAATATCGTATTAAAAATACGATTGGCTATTCGCTAAACTCTTTTTTAGACTATGACCATCCTTTGGATATTTTTGCTCATTTACTTGTTGGCTCTGAAGGTACCTTGGCATTTATGTCTAATATAGAACTATTAACCATCTCTGATCATCCTTTTAAATCAACGGGATTAATTCTATTCCCATCAATAAAAACTGCTTGCAACGCAATAAATGCGATTAAATGTATCGGCGTTACAGCTCTTGAATTAATGGATTATGCTTGTTTAAAAACTGCAAAATATTTAGATGATGCACCATATGATATAAATTCTTTACCAAAAGGTTCCTCTGCATTACTATGTGAATTTCAGGAGGGTAATGAAAAAGTCTTTGACGAATTAGAGAAAAAATTAATTTCAGTTATCCAAAATTTCGAAGGATCATTGATAGGTAGTTTTGAAAAAGAAGAGAGTAACAGATTAAAACTTTGGGAAATACGTAAAAATTTATTCACTACAGTTGGTTCGTTAAGAAAGCCTGGAACAAGCGTAATAACCGAAGATATTTGTTTTGATATCGAAGATTTAGGAGATGTTATTACTGAGTTACATCTTATTTTTACAAAGTGGAAATTTGAAGATGCAGTAATATTTGGCCATGCTAAAGACGGTAATTTACATTTCATTTTATCGATTGATCTCGAGTCTGAAGATGGTGTGAATGACTACCGTAAAATGTTGGATGAGGTTGTTGAGATGACTGTTAAAAAATTTAATGGATCTCTAAAGGCAGAACATGGTACAGGACGTAATATGGCACCCTTTGTGGAGAGCGAATGGGGAACCGAGCTGTACAATATCATGTGGAAAATTAAAAATATAGCCGATCCCAAAAATATTTTAAATCCAGGAGTTATTTTAAATAAAAACAATTCTATTCACATTGAAAATTTGAAGTCGATGCCTACTATTAATGATAAAATCGATTTATGTGTGGAGTGTGGATTTTGCGAACCGGTTTGTCCATCAAGAGGATTTACATTTACTCCACGTCAACGAATTGGTGTGAGTAGAGAAATTGAAATGATGAGATTAAATAATTCTTCAATATCTA
>PVMK01128816.1_pt1 | contig 15458 bp, 13 predicted proteins | sample 1853481 | NCBI WGS metagenome assembly PVMK01 (sample SAMN08533507, study PRJNA380276) | Marine sediment metagenome, whole genome shotgun sequencing project.
GCCGCGTTGGTCAACCGATTGGCCGCAGCCGCCGCATAGTGAAAGGGGATAAATATGGTACCGCTAACGGCCTTGCGCGATATTTTAATGCGGGCCTGTATATTTCCCCGGCGCGAAGCTATATTAACCAGGGCCCCCTCTTCCAGTTCAAATTCGCGGGCATCCTGCGGCGAGATTTCCACAAACGCCGCCGGTGCAATTTCATTGAGCCCACCGGTTCTCATGGTCATGGTACGGGTATGATACTGGTAAAGCAGTCTCCCGGTAGTCAGATACAGCGGATACTCATCATCGACCATTTCAGCCGGCTCAATGTAATCAATTGCGTGAAAAAGTCCCTTGCCGCGCGTAAACTGTTCGCCATGCAAAATCGGAGTCCCGGGGTGTTCGGCTGTCGGACAGGGCCAGTGAAGGCCTTCGTGTTCGATACGCTCGAAACTGATGCCGGCATAAGACGGGGTCACCTTTGATATTTCCTCCATGATTTGCTGGCTGCTTTCGTACGCCATGGAGTACCCCATCCGCGTGGCAATCTCACAGCAAATTTTCCAATCATCCCAGGCCTGCCCGGGAGGATCGACCGCCTTGCGTACCCGCTGCACGCGGCGTTCGGTGTTGGCAAAGGTGCCGTCTTTTTCGGCATAGCAGGCCGTGGGCAATATCACATCGGCCAGCTGAGCGGTTTCGGTTAAAAAGATATCCTGCACCACCAGAAAATCCAGGTTATTCAAGCTCTTTTCAGCATGGTTGACATCCGGATCGGATACCAGTGGATTTTCACCGATGACATAAAGGGCTTTGAGGGTGCCGTCGTGGGCCGCCGGTATCATCTGGGTGGCCTTCAGACCGGGCTGGTCGGGAAGCTCGTCCACATTCCAGGCCTCTTGCATGCGCTGGCGTGCTGCGGGATCAATGACTTTCTGATATCCGGAATACACATCCGGCAGCCCGCCCATGTCACAGGCGCCCTGGACGTTGTTCTGACCGCGCAGCGGATTGACACCGCCGCCCGCGATGCCCATGTTGCCGCAAAGCATGGCCAGGTTGGCCAGTGATTTGACGTTATCGGTTCCGGTGGTGTGCTGGGTGATCCCCATACAGTACAAAATGCTGCCGCGCCCGGCTTTCGCATAAAGCCGGGCCGCATCGATAATTTCCTGTGCGGGGATACCGGTAATCTGCTCCACAGCGTCCGGGGCAAACTTTTCAACGGTTTTTTGCAGTTCTTCAAAACCCTCGGTGCGGTTTTCAATAAATGGTTTGGCATGCAGGCCTTCTTTAATGATCACATGCATCAAACCGTTGATCCAGGCCACATCGGTACCCAGATTCTGCCGCAACCATTTATCCGCATATCGGGTAATCCGGATGCGCCGCGGATCGACCACGATGAGCTTGGCGCCTTTAAGGGTCACCGCCCGTTTGACAACACTGGACAGCACCGGATGATTTTCAGTCGTATTGGATCCGGTAATTAAAATCACATCCGCTTCTTCAATATCGGCAATGGTATTGGTCATTGCCCCGCTTCCGAATGCTGCGGCCAGACCGGCCACTGTGGAAGAATGTCAGAGCCGCGCGCAATGGTCGACATTGTTGGTCCCCAGCACCGCCCGGGAAAATTTCTGGGCAATGTAGTTTTCCTCATTGGTGATTCTTGCGGAAGTCAGCATCCCGATGCTGTCGGGCCCGTGTTCGGCCTTGATGTCCCCCAGCTTGCGGGCCACCAGATCCAGAGCCTCATCCCAGGAGGCTTCGCGGAAAGAACCGTTTTCCTTAATCAGCGGTGTTTTCAGCCGGTCGGGTGAATGGATAAAGTCGAATCCGAAACGACCCTTGACGCAAAGGCTGCCGAAATTCGGCGCCACGCCTTCCACCCCGGATATTTTCACCACCTGGTTGTCCTTGACATGCAGATAAAGCTGGCAGCCCACCCCGCAATAGCTGCAGGTAGTTCTCACCTTGCGCGTTTCCCAGGGACGGGCCTCATAACGGGCATCTTTTTCAACCAGGGCGCCCACCGGGCATGCCTGCACACATTCTCCGCAAAAGACACAATCCGAGTCGATGTAAGGCCGATCGCCGGCGGCAATAATTTTGGTGGCGGCCCCGCGATAACCGAAATGAATGGCCTGGTTGACCTGGACTTCGTTGCAGGCCTGTACACATCGGCCGCACTGAATACAGCGGGAAAAATCGCGCATAATGAACGGATTGGCCGTTTCCATCGGATAGGCGGTGTCCGTGGGTTGAAATCGTTCGCCGGTGACCTGGTAGCGAAAGGCTAAATCCTGCAGGCGACAGTCGCCCCAGACCGGGCACAATTCAGTGCCTTCTTCGGCCTTTTGCACTTTAAGTTGAAATTCAGTCCAGTTATCTGCTGTGCTTCCGCAAACCGCACAGTTGTGATTTCCGGAGGACAACAGCAATTGCAGGACCATGCGGCGGGCCTCAACAACTTTAGCCGTTTCGGTTTGAACTTGCATGTTGGGCGCGGTCGGTGCTGCACAGGAAGCTACCAGGCTGCGGGCACCTTTAACCTCTACCACGCACATACGGCATGCGCCGGTAGGGGTGGCCCCTTTCAGGTGGCAGAGGGTCGGAATATCAATGCTGTTTCGATGCGCCACCTCCAGGATGGTTTCCCCCGGTGCAAAGGAAAATTTATTTCCGTTGATTAAAATGTTATTTTCGGAAGCCATACAGTTCCACTCCTTTAAAAAGTCTCATAGTATCATTTTTTGAATCGGATAGTTGGGCCGGCTGGCATTCACCGACCAACCCGGGCCAATTCAGGCTATCCTTTGTACATAAAATCAGGGGTCTTGTCAATCCGTGCAGCAGTCGAATATATTAGAATCCATCTCAAAAATAGGATTTTGGTTCAAGATCGCGGCGGGGCCGAGTTTTAAACCGGAGGCATACTGTTGTATGTTGAGGATTTAAAGCCAGGCACCAACAAAGATATTGGGCCAAAAGACATTTTTGAGATGGGTTCTAGATTTTGCCGTGAGCGGCTGCAAAGCTACACCGATTCTTTTTGATTTTTCCACCGATAATAAAGATAAACCCCGCAAATGCTGCCGATGGTATTGGCGACCGCATCCATGATATCGGCCTGTCTGAAAGGAACAAAATATTGATGGATCTCATCGCTGATTCCATAAAGGGTGGCTGACCCGATGCTGATTAAAATCAACAGATTTTTGCTGTTTTTCAGCGGCAGGGTTTCATAGGCTCTGAAAAAAAGGACCCCCAGCAGGCCGTAAGCTCCAAAGTGCAGAATTTTATCCAGAAAATGTACATCAGGGATGCGTTCAGGGCTGGGCTGGCCGGATTGGATGTAAATTGCCAGGCAGTAAATAATCAGCGGCAGCCAGCAGATGAGGAAATTTCTGAGTTTTGATTGAGCGGTTACAGACATATGGCAGGTCCAGAAGTCAGGTGTCAGAGGTCAGAGGACAGAAGACAGATGAGCCGCTTTAGCTCTTTGGCTTCCGCTTTCGTAGTACTTCGGCACGACAAGACGGCGCGGTAACTACCGCCTTCGTCGTCGTACTCGTACTCGTCCTCGTCCCTCGTCCCCTATAAAATTCTGATCTACGAGGACGAGCACGAGGACGAGGACGAAAAGAATCAGATTAGATCGCATGCATCCGCCCTGCGCCCTCAACTTTATACCCTACACCTTCTACCCTATGCCATGTAACTTATATGAAACTACTAAGTTTCTTTTTCGATCAAACTGGCCGCCCTCCTGAGGCGGATAAACTTCGGCGGCAAGCGGCGGCGCTGAATTAAAATTTTGTTGTGGGACGGCGCCGGCCGAATAGAACCGCGCAGGGTGAATTCTTGGTGACATGCTTATCCAGTTTCTGGCACCACAGAGATTGAAATGTATGGCAGCTACCATCCAGGGCTTCGAGTTTGGCTGCATTCGCCCATTTACAGCGTAAATCACACCACTGAATCTTGTGCGTGGTTGCTCCGGCGTTTTGGGTCATTTCGTCACGTACTATACGTAAGGCCGGCCACCGCGCCGACCCAGATCTGTTTTTTGGCAGCCACGGACTTCGGCGAGCTCAGTCGAGCCGCGGGCTGATCTACTATTACCATTTCTCTATCGAGGACGAGGAGGAGTACGAGTACGACGATTTTGGGAAATTTTATTCGTCCTCGTACTCGTCGTCGTCCTCGTTTTCGTTACTTGATACAGCCTTTAATCTTTAAACAAATCCAATGCCAATTCCCTATTTCGAATATGTTCACCCACCGTATTCAGAAACAGGTCATGGGAAACGCCGTATTTGACGTGGCCATCCAGGGTGCGTACCGAAAGGGAGCCGGATTCCTTTTCTTTTCCGCCGATGGTAAGAATCAGGGGAATCTGGTTTAACTGGGCTTCACGAATTTTTTTGTTCAGACTTTCGGCGCGGTCGTCAACTTCCACCCGCAGGTCGGCTTTTTCAAGCGCGAATTTCACCTCATTGGCATAAGTTATCAGGTCATCATTAATCGGCAGAATCGCCGCCTGAACCGGTGACAGCCACAACGGCAACTTGCCGGCAAAGTGTTCGATCAAAATCCCCAGAAAACGCTCAATGGATCCGAAAATGGTGCGGTGAATCATCAGCGGCCGGTGGCGTTCATTGTCTTTGCCGATGTAGGTCAGGTTAAACCGTTCCGGCAACGCCATATCCAGCTGGATGGTGCCGCACTGCCAGGTCCGACCCAGGGCGTCTTTAATATGCAGATCGATTTTAGGGCCGTAGAAGGCGCCGTCACCCTCATTTAAAGTATATTCATGGCCGTAAGCCTTCAGTCCCGATTCCAACCCCCTGGTGGCGTGTTCCCATTGCTCGTCGGTGCCGATGGATTTATCCGGGCGGGTCGACAGCTCCAGAAGAAACCCCAGGCCAAAGGTACGGTACATCCGCTCTGACAAACGCAGCACACCCAGAATTTCTTCTTCAATGTGCTCCGGCATCATATACAGATGGGCGTCGTCCTGGTGAAAAGCCCTGACCCGAAAGAGCCCCTGCAAAACCCCGCTGAGCTCATGCCGGTGCACCAGGCCGACCTCAGCCGCCCGCAGCGGCAGATCCCTGTAAGAATGGGGCTTTCGTCCGTAAATGAGCATACCGCCGGGACAGTTCATCGGTTTGATGGCATAATCGTTGTCATCGATAGAGGAGATATACATATTTTCCCGATAATTTTCCCAGTGGCCGCTTTTTTCCCATAACGACCGGTTAAGCATCATCGGTGTTTTGATTTCCACATATCCGGCGGCGCGGTGTTCGGCGCGCCAGTAATCCAGCAGGGAATTCCAGACCACCATGCCTTTGGGATGGAAAAAAGGCATACCCGGTGCTTCTTTGTGAAAACTGAACAGATCCAGCGCTTGTCCGATTTTGCGGTGATTCCTTTTTTTGGCCTCTTCCAAAAAATTCAGGTGTGCATTGAGCTCTTTCTTTGAGAAAAAAGCCGTCCCGTAAATTCGCTGAAGCTGCGCTTTGGTCGGGTCCGCCCGCCAGTAAGCGCCTGAAACTTTTGTGAGCTTAATCGCCTTTACATAGCCGGTATGCGGCACATGCGGGCCGCGGCACAAATCGGTAAATTCGCCCTGTTCATAAAACGAAATGGTACCGTCTTCGATTTCCGAAATCATTTCCTGCTTGTACGGCTCGTCTTTGTAAAACTCCAGTGCTTCGGCTTTGGACACCTCTTTGCGGTATATGGGCAGTTTGGCTTTAATGATTTTTTTGATTTCAGCTTCAATTTTGGCAAAATCCTCTTCCGAAACCGGCTGCATGTCGATGTCGTAATAAAAGCCCTCATCAATGGCCGGACCAATCGTCAGTTTGGCATCTTTGTAAAGCCGCAATATGGCCTGGGCCATCACATGGGCCGCACTGTGACGCAAAACGTGCAGCGCCTCCGGATCTTTGCGGGTGATCAAACGAACCCTGGCATCTTCGGCGATCGTTGTGCTTAAATCAACCTGTTCGTCGTCTATTTCCATGGCCACACAGTTGCGCGCAAAGTCCGTTGAAATGCTTTCGGCCAACTCCAGGCCCGTCGGGGCATTTTCAAAAGTCTTTATGTTCCCGTCTGGAAGTGTTATGTTTATCATTGTCTTCTCACTTTGATATGTTTTGAACAAATGCTAACATTACAGGATAACAAACTTATACATCTAAGCAAAGGGCAAATTAAAACCCCAATTGATTTAAAAATCAATTGGGAGTTATTCGTTATTTTTTATTGGTTAGGCGAAACGCTTTGAAGGGTCAAGAAGAAAAATGCCAGGACGCGACACGCACAGTTATTTTATCATCGATTCCATCTCCGAACTCGAAAAGTTTGCCGGCCGGCTGGAAAAGCAAAAAATCATCGGCGTAGACCTGGAAGCCGACTCGATGTATCATTTTCAAGAGAAGGTCTGTATGATCCAAATCGCCACGCCACACGCCACCGCCGTCATCGATCCGCTGCAGATTAATAATTTATCCGTATTAAAGCCGGTTTTCGGGCGCGCTGACATTCAGAAAATATTTCATGGCGCTGATTATGATGTGCGGTCTCTTTATCGAGATTTCAGGATTAGCGTCAACAATCTTTTTGACACCGAACTGGCCTGCCGCTATCTGGGGTATAATGAAAGCGGTTTGGAGGCGGTGCTTAAAAATAGATTCAATGTGCGCCTGAATAAAAAGTATCAGCGCAAAGACTGGTCAAAACGCCCCCTGCCAAAGGATATGATTGCCTATGCTGCCAAGGATGTACACTATCTTGTCCCCCTGGCAAAAAGTCTGCATCAGGAGCTCAAACACAAAGGCCGTCTTTCCTGGGTTGAGGAGGAATGCACCTATTTGAGCAGGGTCAGACCGGCATCCCCGGACGCGGGTCCCTTATTCCCCGGATTTAAAGGGGCCGGGATACTGGGCCCCAGGGGCCTGGCGATTCTGGAAGAGCTGCTGCAATTGCGCAAAAAATATGCACAGCAGCAGGACCGGCCTCTTTTCAGAATAATTGGAAACAGGTCGATATTAGCACTGGCAGAAACACGCCCCCAGAGCATTGGGAAGCTGCTAAAAACAGAAGTGCTGGGAATCAAACAAATCAACCGCTACGGCAAAGCGGTTATCGCCGCGGTAAAAAAAGCCCAGCGGATCCCTGCAAAGGATTTGCCGAAATATCCTCGTAAAACCGCACCGAATGTACCGGCTATTGTTGCCAAACGCGTTAAGGAACTGCGGAACTGGCGGGACCATCTGGCGAAGAATCTGGAGATCGATCCGGCCATCATTTGCACTAAAGCGCTGATCAGTGCGATCGCGGTGCCAAGACCCCTCACGATGAGCCGTCTGTTAAAGATTAAAGAACTGAAAAACTGGCAGGCAACTGAATTTGGCAGCGACATCATCGATATTTTAAAAACCATCAGCTGAATATGACTATGGAAGAAAAAATTACGATCCCGTCCGGGCGGTATCGGCTGGAAGGCTATTGGCTGGCAGGCGCCGCGGGTAAAGGGGTGGTGATCACACACCCCCATCCGCAGTACGGCGGCACGATGAATAATCCGGTCGTTGAAACCGTTCAAAGCGCCTACCAGCAACACGGCTATGCAACCCTGCGATTTAATTTCAGAGGGGTCGACGGCAGCCTGGGAAACTATGACAATGGTATCGGCGAACAGGATGACGTCCGCGCCGCCATCGCTTATGTTGAAAACATGAATGTGAGGTCAGTCGAACTTGCCGGTTACTCTTTCGGGGCCTGGGTCAACACCGGGGTCGCCGCCGACAGCCGCACTTCGATCAAGTCCATGATAATGATTTCGCCGCCGGTCGGATTCATCAAATTTGAAAATGTCAACACCTTGGGCTGTCTGAAACTGGTGGTAACCGGCAGCCGGGATGACATCGCACCGGTTAATCAAATCCGCGATCTATTGCCGGCCTGGAACCCGGATGCGCAATTTGAAATTATCGACGGCTGTGATCATTTCTATTCCGGCCAGCTGGACAGGCTGCAGTCGATTCTAACTCGATATTTGAAATCAGCAAACTCAGACGCATTCTGAACGGGGCAGCCCGAAATTTTTTGATTCTCACGCGAAGACGCAAAGATTATAAAAATTACGTGGTTATCCAGAAAGAACAAGTGGTATTGAATGTGGGAGCGGCTTCCAGCCGCGACAATTGAATTCGCGGCTGGAAGCCGCTCCCACAGAGAGTTTATCTAATGGCAACTTGGACTTTCCAGATAAGCAGGAAAAATTATTTCGCTGCCTCAAAATATCGCAGCTCAACCCGTTTTCTGCCTGTCAGACGCTCATACGTTTCATCCGGGTATCCCAGTGCAATGACGGCATAAACCGTTTCTTCATCCGTAATTTTTATAAACTGTTTGATGCTGGGATCATTGCGCATGGCTTCAACAGCAAAGCCGATCAAACAGCTCCCCAGCCCCATACTGTGAGCGGCCAGCAGTATATTTTGAGTGGCCAGCATGGCATCTTCCATCGGACAACTGCCGCCGGGCGTGGAGGCGACAACGATAACTGCGGTGGCCCCGTGGAAAAGACGGTCGCGCCCGTGCTGTTCCCATTCCTGCAGTGCTTCTTTCACCGACTGATAGTCCTCCCGATAATAATTATCCAATGCGGGTTTGCCGATCATTTTCAGCGCTTTGCGCATCAATCTTTTTTCAGCCAGCGGTTTGATTTTCTTAAAAAATGAGCCGATGCGCTGTCTGAATTCATTTCACCGCAGCGCGCTCCGCAAAAACCGTAAAGGTCCAGTTCTGACAGTTGGTGCCCGATGGCGCGGTGGTTCCGATCTTTACCAGATCTTCAAGTATCGATCGATCAACAGCTTGCTGGGTATAGTTGCGGCACGATCGCCGCGATGCCATCAATTGAACCAGGCGGGCCGTATCAAATTCGCCATGCGGCAGCCAGTTTTTCCCCAGATGAAAGCTGTTAAATGAAAGGCTTTGTTCATCGATTGCGTTTACCTGCACCGCATCAACCGGACAGACGGCCACACAGTGTCCGCATTGCAGCGAACGATCACCGGTTACAACCGCCTTATCATCATGCATAGTGATGGTTCCGTTCGGACATACCTTTACGCATAGCTCGCAACCGATGCATTTCTCCTGATCGATGATGGTCGTAACTTTTTGGTCAATCATCAGTAACTCCGATTAGGCCCTTTTTCAAATGAGTTCTGATTTAAGTTGCCTGGCCATCAGGCGTTCATAAAAATTCGGGGCAAACCGCGACAGCCAATAGGCCAGTTTGCCAACCGGGGATAGCACCATCAAATTTTTCTTCTTTATGAGTCCCTTATAGACAGCATCCGCAACCCGATCGGGCGAATCCTGTTTGCCGAGCGTTGACTGCGGATGGCGGGTGATGCGGCCGTCTCCGCCCAGGGCCCGGGTCTGCAAATGGGTCTGCACAAATCCGGGACAGACAATCATAATATGAACGCCGCTGCCGATTAATTCCGCTCTCAGTGAAGTAAACAGCCCGTGTAAAGCGTGTTTGCTGGCACAATAGCCCGTCCTGCCGATCAGGGGTGCCACTCCGGCCAGACTTTCAATGATGACGATCGAGCCCCTGCGCGCGATCAGGCTGGAAATCGCGTACCGGGTGCAATAAAGGGAACCGAAAAAATTGACATCCATGACCCGGCGATAAACGTCTACCTGTGTATCGACAAAGGCGCTTCGCTGGGTGATGCCGGCATTGTTGACCAGGATATCAATCCCGCCGTAGTGCGCAGTGATTGAATCGATCGCTGCCTCACATTCCGCATCCCGGGCAACATCACAGCAAATTCCGATGGCATCCATGCCGCCGGCAGCCATATCCGCTGCAGCCGCATTTACGGCTGTTTCATCAATATCGAGCATCCCGACTTTCGCGCCTTTAACCGCAAGTGTTTTACTGATGGAAGCACCGATTCCACTGGCCGCACCAGTGACCACAGCGATTTTATTTTTTAAATCATTTGATGCCATTAGCGCCTTGCGGTCATCAGGGGGTTATGCTTCCGGACTCTGGTTGAAAATCTGCCGGCAACGGCCGCCGGGAAAAAATATAGGCGGTGACCAGGCCGGCAAAGATATGCCAGATCCCCCACCAGGCCACCAGAATAGCCATTCCGCCAAGACCGTTAAAAAAATTAAAAACCAGGACCAGACCCAGCCCCGAATTCTGAATACCCACTTCGATCGACACCGCTCGGTTATCCTGCTCGGGTAGCCCACAAAGGCGACCCGACCAGTACCCCAGGTTGAGCGCCAGAGCGTTATGAATCAGGACCCCGATAAATACCAGGCCGACATAATTTAAAAAATTTTGCCAGTTGACGGCCAGGGCCGCCGCAACAATGCCGATAAAAAACACCAGCGAAAATATTTTAAACGGTTTTCTGACCTTGGCCGCCAGAGCCGGGAATAACCGTGAAATCAACAGGCCAATACACAGCGGAACCCCCAGGATGATAAAGACGGTGATAAAGACATCCAGGGGGCTGAGGCTGACCTTTTTTAAGATGCCGGCGGTATGCGGATTCAGACTGCCCCACAGCGCTAAATTTAACGGCGTCATCACAATAGCCGCCACAGTGGAGACCGCCGTCATGCTCACCGAAATGGCACAATTGCCGCGCGCCAGATACGTCATGATGTTGGAGAGGTTGCCGCCCGGGCAGGCAGCCACCAGGATCATGCCCAGGGCAATTGATGCCGGCGGATTTATGATCAGCGTCAGCAGAAACGTAAAAGCGGGCAACAGGACAAACTGGGCAGCCAGGCCGATTAACGGTGCTTTGGGAGCAACTAAGATGCGCTTAAAATCGTCCAGTTTCAATTCCAGCGCCACCCCCAGCATCATCAGACCGATGGCTGCGTTGATGATAAACAGCCCCTGGGGATTAAAATTCAGTTGCGTTTGATCGATCACTGATAGGTCCATCACATGCCCCCTATTTTTTGATGGCTGTCAGGTTCAGGCCAAGCCGAATTACCGCACCGTTTACTGGGCTTGAGCCGTGTATCGCCCCAAATTCGCAAGGGCGACGCTTCCCGGACTGACGGTGGTGGGATCGGTCATCACATTGATGCAGGTGGCAATGCCGGCGGCAAATGCTTCCTCCAGGGCCGGCTTAATATCTGCAGGATCTTCCACATACAGACCTTTTCCACCCAGCGCTTCAATCAATTTATGGTAATCGACTTTTCCGATGTAAGTTCCGTTTTCAATAGCATGACCGATGCGCAACTCCTGGCTGTGGCGAATCATACCCCATCCGAGGTCATTGCTGATGACCATGACGATGGGAAGGTTTTTGCGCAAGGCCGTCTCAAACTCCATAAAATTAAATCCAACCGAGCCGTCCCCGATAATTAAACAGACCCGCTGGTCCGGGTATCGCAGTTTGGCAGCATTGGCGTAAGGTATGCCCACCCCCAAACAGCCGTAAAGACCGGCATCCAAATAGCGACCGGAATTTCGAACGGTCCGGGTAATTCCCATCCAGACCTGGGTATCCCCGCCGTCGGCAACCACAATATCGTCTTCACGGTCCATAAACCGGTTAATTTCATGAGCAAGCCGCAACGGATGAATGGGAATATTTTCACTTTGCCAATCAGGCTTCGCGGGCGCCTTGCCCTCTTCATCCGCCTGTTCGAGGGCCGATACCCAGCCGGCAAATCGCTGACGAAGCGACCGGCTCATTTTTTTCTCCCGGATGATACGGTTGGCGGCTTTTAACAATTCCCTGACATCACTGACGACCGCAAGATCCACCGACCGATTGCGACCGATTTCTTCGGGTTCAATATCCACCTGAATAATTTTTGCTTCTGCGTTAAAAAGGTCTCCAAACAGGTAGTACAGACTCATCCGGGCGCCCAGAAACAGCACCAGATCAGCCCCGGTATTGGCAACCAGGGCCGCACCGGGTCTGATGGCAAGCGAAGATTCAAAACATAAGGGATGCGTGTCGGGGATGATCCCCCGTCCCCAGGGCGGAGGTAAACACCGGGATTCCTGTTTTTTCAACGAATTCCACCAGTTCGCTGCCGCCATCAGCATACCACGCACCGCTTCCGGCGATAATAACCGGTTGGGTCGCTTTTTCGAGCATCGCTAGAATCTGCTCAACTTTATCCAGGTCGACCGCATGAGATTGAATAACGGTGTGAGGCGTTTTGATACCGTTGGGGCTGACCGTCGCATTCAGGACATCAACCGGCAGTTCCAGATACACCGGCCCGGGACGGCCGCTGCCGGCTGTGCGGAATGCAAAATCAATAAATTCCGGAATCCGTTCCGGTTTGTGACAGATCAGCGCCTTTTTGACCATCGGCTCGATAACCGGTCGCTGACGCATATCCTGTAAATCCAATTTTTCGATACAGTCGATTCCAACACACCCGGAAATAAGCACCAGCGGTGTATTTGCAAACCGGGCGTTTGCGACCCCCGTGAGCGCATTTGTAAAACCCGGCCCTGCCGTTACCATCGCCACTCCGGGTTTGCGAGTCATCCGGCCCCAGGCTTCAGCCATAAACACGGCCGCCTGTTCATGGCGGGTATCAAACAGGGTAATCGGCGTATTTTCCAGATATTGATAAATCGGCGTAATATGGCCGCCGCTCAGTGTAAAAATGGTATCAACTTCTTTCTGAACCAGCGCTTCTGCCGCCAATTGGCCCCCGGATATCATTTCCATAAATGCCCTCCTCTAACAGGTTTGTTCATTAGTCAAATGGTCGAGTAGTCAAATCCTTATCAACATTTAACGAATACACGAATTAACGATTTAACGAAATTTGATCGGAGATCAAATTTCCATGAGCTGGCCGCCGGTTATATTAATGGCCTGTCCCGTGATATATGAAGACTGGCCCGAAGCCAGGAAAGCAACCAGATTCGCGACTTCAGCGCTGGTTCCCAGGCGGCCCATCGGGATCGTCTTTAGCATCTCCGCCTCCCGCTCTTCAACGGTCGAATCCAAGATATCGGCCTCCAGTTTAAAACGCCAGTCGGTAAAATCCGTTTGGATAACCCCCGGACAGATGGCATTGACCCGGATTCCGGCGCCGGCCAGTTCTTTGGCCATGACCTTTGTGAGCATGATGACCCCCGCTTTGGCCACCGCATAAGCGCCGTTAAACAACGGCGGGACCTTGGCGGCTCTGGAGGCCACATTAACAATGCATCCACCGCTATCCATCATCAGCGGGACCAGCGCTTTTGAAACTCGAAATGCGCCATTCAGATTGACATCGATGGTTTTCAACCAGGCGCCCTCATCATATGTATGGATGGCATTGGGCACCCCAAAAACGGTGCCGGCATTATTGCATAAAATATTGATGTGGCCGAATTGCTTTTGCACTTCATCTGCCATCCGAGCAATGGAATCACTGAGGGTCACATCCAATTCAGCGGGTAACGCTTTGATCTTAAATTCTTTTTCCAGATCCCTGGCAAGAGCGGTCATGTCATCCATGTTATCGGCAGCCGGATCATTCTGGCGGGTTTCTTTTCCGATCAGATCGGCGATGACCACATTGGCACCGCAGGCTGCCAGTTTGCGAACAATTCCGTACCCGATGCCGGACTTTTTCCCGGAACCTGTCACCACAGCGGTTCCACCCTTTAGGTCAAAGGTCATTGTCCTGCCCTCGATGATATGGGTTAGGGGTTAAATGATGGTTAAACTTGTCGAAGCGTAATAATTCATTAAGCATAAATTGTCTTACACATATTTCAGATTTCAGATAGTTATTTTTTGTCAAGTAGAAGTCAATAAAAAACGATCCCAGTTGACACTTATTATGCTTATTCTTAAATTGAGAAAAGAACGGACCGGTTCGGTTACCGGTGCTGGAATTTTGTTGATGCATGGTTGGGTCTTACAACCCAAAAACCTTGTCTTCAATTTAAAAGAAAGGAGGGGCTTATGAAAACCATAACCCGGATTATTGAGGAGCAGGTGTATCGTTGGCAACTCATGCATAAAGAAAAGACGGTAGAAAAAGAGGGGATTTCCATCGTCACCCATTTCGAGAGAACCCGGCAGCGGCGGCCGTATCGTCGCAACCCGCCTGGCTGAAAAACTCGGCATCGAAATTTTCCACCAGGAAGTCATTAATGAAATCGCCAAAAGCGCCGATGTCAGCGTACAACTTCTTGAAACCCTGGATGAACGCGGCCTATCAACCCTGGAACACTGGATATCTTCTCTCGTCCACGAACGGCATCTGTGGCCCGACCGGTATATGCAACATCTGATGAAAGTTATCGGCACGATTGGAAAACACGGCCGGGCCGTCATCGTCGGCCGCGGGGCCAATTTTGTCCTGCCGCCTGAAAAAAGATTCAGTGTCCGGATTGTAGGTCCCCGCAGGCGTGGCGTATACAAAATGTCGCAAAAGAATTTCATATTTCAGCTGAAGATGCCAAAAGACGGGTCATGCGAACCGAATCAGACCGCCGGGCATTTATTCGGAAATATTTTAACGCGGATATCGCTGATCCCACCAATTATGACCTGATTATCAATACGGCAACCTTAAACGTTGATGATGCCGTAAATGTGATATCCGCTGCCCTGGGGATGGTGGAATGTGTTTTTTTGGGAATAGTTTTCTTATAGTGGTTGTCAAAAAAACGTTGCGGTATTCAAACGTTTTTTTCTACAACCACTTATACCCCAATTCCGTATTTCGGTACTTTATTATGGAAAGCGGTATAAAAATCGATTGTGCTGATGCGGCAACCGTAACAAAGTCAGCCGTTATCTAAGGTATCGCCCGCCCGGATAATCTTTTTTGGATTTTTTCGCTTCGCAATTCTCTGAGCGCATCATTGGCAATCCCAGCGGGCGGCTTTGGATTCAAGCTGCTGGATTTCTTCAGCCACGGCAATCGCTTTTCGATTCAGGGACATGTTGCGTTTGCCGATTTGCCGCAAAGCCCAGTTAACCGCCTTTTTGACAAAATTGCGCCCATCGATCGCCCCTTTTTTTATCTCCTCAAAGAACGCATCAAACTGTTTGTCAGCCGCTTTTTTATCGTGCACTGCCAGAACCGCCATCATGACAAAACCGGCCCGTTTGACAAATTCTTCAGGGCGGTTGGCCCAGGTCAGGGCTTTTTGACGGGCAAACGGTGTTTTGCTGAACAGCCGATTGCAGCACTGGTCGCACAGGTCCCAGGAATCAAATTCGTTTACCAAGCGTTCCAGCCGGTCTGCGGTGATCTGTTGCGGATCATCGATCATGCACGCCAGGATGCGGGCTTCATGGATAGCGCTTGACCATAAATCTTGAGCCAGTTTGCGGTTCTTCCCGATTTTTTTGGCCAGACTCTGAAGCCCGGGAATCGAAACCCCCAGGGCCCGGTCGGCCTTGATGCCG
>PVMK01174604.1_pt1 | contig 15453 bp, 13 predicted proteins | sample 1853481 | NCBI WGS metagenome assembly PVMK01 (sample SAMN08533507, study PRJNA380276) | Marine sediment metagenome, whole genome shotgun sequencing project.
CGGAAGTCGACGGGTTGTCCAAAAACATCTTTCTGACAGACTCCCGAGTATCCAATTTCTGCTGGGTTTATTGCCTTTTGTTGTTTTCTAGTGCGCCATAAGTGCGCCATTTTTGTATTTCTGAAAAGAAAAAAGGCTTATGAATTACATAAGCCTTTGTTTTTTATGGTGGTGATGGGTGGACTTGAACCACCGACCTCAGCATTATGAATGCCGCGCTCTAACCAGCTGAGCTACATCACCGGAATTGGGGCGCAGATTTTCTATCTACAGCCTGCGAATGTCAACCTCGGAAGTCAAAATCGGTAACCAAAAGCCCCGAAAAAACGTTCCTGTATTTCGTCAAAGGTTGGAATGTGGTTCTGGGGCCCCTGCTGGGCGACTTTGATCGCACCCATCACGGCGCCGATCCTGCTACAGGTGACGAGGTCCAGGTCGTTGAGAAGGCCGTAGAGCAGGCCGGACCGGAACGCGTCACCACATCCGGTTGGATCCTGGACATCGTCCGGTTTCACCGGGCTGATTTCCTGTTCACCTTCGCGTGTCCGGAGAATCGAGCCTTCCGCACCGCGGGTCACGATCATGGCTTCTACCTGGTTTGCGATGGTGTCTCCATCCAGCCCGGTTTTTTCTTTGAGAAGCTGAAATTCATAATCGTTGACGACGATGTACTTCGCCTCTTTTATGAATTGCTTGAGTTCATCGCCGTTGAACAGGGTCATGCCCTGGCCGGGATCGAATACATGTGGGATGCCAGCCTCTACGAAGTCCCGGCTGTGCTGGATCATGGCCTGCTTGCCGTCAGGCGCAACGATACCGACCCTGATGCCTTCGGTATCGGAAATCTTGTTCAGGTAGCTGTGTTGCATTGCTCCGGGGTGAAACGCAGTAATCTGGTTGTCGTCGATATCGGTGGTGATGAATGCCTGGGGCGTGAATTCACCTTCCATGTGGCGAACGTAGCGCAGTGATATGCCCAGTTCCTCCAGGTGCTTTTGGTAGGGCCCGAAATCGTCGCCAACCGTCGCCATCGGGTAGGGGTCTTCTCCCAGCAAGCGCAGGTTGTAAGAAATATTGCCGGCGACGCCGCCGAACTCCCGGCGCATTTCGGGAACCAGGAAAGCCACATTCAATATGTGCACCTTGTCAGGCAGGATATGGTTCTTGAATTGATCCGGAAACACCATAATAGTGTCATAGGCCAGCGAGCCACAAATTAAGGCAGACATGCTTTTTCCCACTGCTGATATACAATCGCGCGCATTTTAACGGATTTGGCCGCAGGTGGGGGATTTGATTTATTTTTGACCTGATATCTGTGATATATCAGTGCGAGGCAATGCAGGGGTAAAAACCGGGTGGTCAATCGGGTGGAAAGCCCGGAAAGCGCATAAATAAAGGCTTTTGAATGGTTTCAGCTTGCGGGAAATCGTCTCTGCTGATACATTAGCGAACTCAGGCACTGCGTAATTTAACGGATTATCTTACATCATGGTTTTTAAAAGTCTTCGTGGCTTGTTTTCCAACGATCTGTCGATCGACCTTGGAACGGCCAACACCCTTATTTTCGTTCGCGGCCAGGGTATCGTACTCAATGAGCCTTCGGTCGTTGCAATACGCATGGATCGCGGACCAGGCGGCCCTCAGCACGTGGCCGCAGTGGGTACGGCAGCCAAGCAGATGCTGGGCAGAACGCCGGGCAACATCCGCACGGTACGCCCGCTGAAGGATGGCGTGATCGCAGATTTCAACATGACCGAGGCGATGTTGCAGCACTTCATCAGAGAGGTTCATACCTCGCGGTTCCTGCGGCCGAGTCCGCGCGTGCTGGTCTGCGTTCCCTGCAGTTCGACCCAGGTAGAGCGCAAGGCGATCAAGGAGTCTGCTGAAGGGGCGGGCGCCCGCGAGGTGTTCCTGGTCGAAGAACCGATGGCGGCCGCCATTGGCGCCGGTATTCCGGTTCACGAGGCGCGCGGCGCGATGGTGCTGGACATTGGTGGCGGCACCTCTGAAGTGGCGGTAATTTCGCTCAACGGACTGGTTTATTCAAATTCCGTGCGCGTGGGTGGCGACCAGTTCGACGAAGCCATCATCAACTACGTGCGCAGGAATTACGGCACGCTGATCGGTGAAATGACGGCGGAGCGCATCAAGATTAAAATCGGCTGTGCCTGGCCGGATGAAGAACCCGAGACAATGGAAGTGTCGGGCAGGAACCTCGCTGAAGGTGTTCCGCGCAACGTCACCATTTCCAGCAACGAAGTACTCGAGGCGATGAACGAGCACCTGACCAGTATCCTTGAAGCGGTCAAGACAGCACTGGAGCAAACCCCGCCTGAACTGTGTTCGGACGTGGCAGAGACGGGCATCGTACTTACCGGCGGCGGCGCCCTGATACGCGGAATCGACCGCCTGATTTCGGAAGAAACCGGCTTGCCGGTATTTCCAGCCGATGACCCGTTGACCTGCGTCGCCCGCGGCGGCGGCCGAGCGCTGGAGTTGATGGACCAGAATAACGGCGACTTCTTCGCCACCAATTAGGTTCTGGTTTGGCCACAGTAAGCCCAGGATCAGGAAGCCGGTTTTTCGGGCCGGCGGGCCAGACCGCACGACTCATGCTATACGGCCTGGTGGCCATGGTGCTGATGGCGATGGATCAGCGCGGCCACTACGTTCCACGCATCCACCGTGCGGCCGGATATCTCATAGAGCCTGTCTATCACGTGGTCGAATGGCCGGTTCGCGCCACCCGCAACCTGTTCACCCAGTTCCAGTCCCGTCGTTCATTGCGCCACGAAAATGAACAGCTCAGGGTGTTGCTCCTCAACCAGGAGGGCGCCTTGCAGCGGCTCGATACGCTGACCGAGGAAAACCGGCGGCTTCGTTCCCTGCTCGAGGGTGCACAAAGCCAGGAATTTGAATACCACTTTGCGCAATTACTGCAGGTGGACCTTGACCCCTTCTCCCACAAGGTTCTGATCGACCAGGGTTCCGACGATGGTGTGACCAGGGGGCAGGCAGTGATTGACGGGGCCGGGGTGATGGGCCAGGTCGAGGAAGTCCACCCCCATTATTCCACTGTGCGTTTGATTTCCGATCCCAACCATGCGCTGCCGGTGCAGATCAACCGCACCGGTTTGCGGACGGTGGCATTTGGCACGGGTGAGACCGGCAGCCTGAGTTTGCCGGCCGTGCCCAGGGAGGCCGACGTGCGGGACGGGGACCTGATCGTGACCTCGGGGCTGGGCGAGCGTTTCCCCGGGGGCTATCCGGTGGCCCGGGTGATATCAATTAACCGGGAGGAAGGTCTGACCTTTGCGCAGGTGATGGCTGCGCCGATGGCGGCGCTGGACCGGGGCCGGGAAGTTCTGTTGATCAGCACTCTTGAATTGGAGCCGCCGGCGCCGGAAACAGACGAACCGGCCACCAATGAGCCAGTCACCGAAGAGGAAGTCAGCCCCGAGGCCGTGCCGGAATGAACACGCGCAACGACCGCCTTTCCATCATCTTCATTACCCTTGTTGTAGCATTCGTGCTGACCCTGCTGCCTTTGCCGCCGCTGCTCGATCTCATGCGGCCCTACTGGGTGGCGCTGGTGATCATTTACTGGTGCCTGGAAACCCAGGATCGCATTTCACTGGGGCTGGCCTTCATTATCGGTATCGTGCTCGATCTGCTCGGGGGCAGTCTGCTGGGCCTGCATGCGCTCAGCCTGGTGATCATTGTTTACCTGGTGACCCGGTTCCGGGCCCGCTTACGGTTCTTTCCGCCGTGGCAACAGGCGCTTTCGGTGCTGGCGCTGCTGATGAATGACCGCATCATCCTGTTGTGGATCATCAGTCTGCGTGGCGAACCTCTGCCCGCGCTGGATTTCTGGCTGCCGCCCATTGTGGGGACCCTGCTCTGGCCGTGGTTGTTCCTGCTGCTCGATCGCTATCGCGGTCTGATGCGCCACCGTTCCAGCCGGTGAAGCTGCGCGTTTGACAAGCCCTTCGAGCGGCCGGCCGCTGAAAGACCAGGCCCAGGAGGGGAAGCAGTTTCCGCACCCGGGCGCTGACCGCGTTTCTGATCATTCTGGCGGCTATTTTTCTACTCAGCCTGCGCTATATCTACCTCCAGGTGATCAGTTACGAAGAGTTCGCTGCCCGCTCGATTACCAACCAGGTCCGGATTGTTCCGGTGGCGCCCAATCGCGGGCTGATTTACGACCGCAGGGGTCAGGCCGATCGCCGAGAACCGGCCCGCCTATCGCCTGGAACTGGTGCCGGAGAAAGTTGCCGATGTGGAGCAGGTCATCGAAACACTTGGCCTGATCGTTGACCTGCCGGACGATGCGTTTGAGAAATTCCAGAACGCCAAGAAGCGCTACCGCAACTTCGACAGCGTTCCGTTGAAATTCAACCTGACAGAAGAAGAGGTCGCCCGTTTTGCGGTGGACCGCCATCATCTTACCGGTGTCGAAATCGTTCCCTACCTTGCCCGTTACTATCCTTACGGTGAGTTGCTGACCCATGTCCTGGGTTACGTGGGGCGGCTCGATGTCGATGACCTGAACCGGGTGGACGAGGGTAACTACCGTGGCACGACACACCTGGGAAAATCCGGCATCGAGCGCTTTTACGAGGATGAGCTGCACGGCATCAGCGGCATTGAAAAAATCGAGACCAATGCGCAGGGCCGGATACTCAAGGTTCTGGAGCGGGAAAACCCGGTGCATGGTGATGACCTGATCCTGGCCCTGGATGTTCAGGTTCAACAAGCCGCCTGGGACGCGCTTGGCGACCGCCCAGGCGCGGTCGTTGCAATCGACCCGACCGATGGATCGGTGTTGGCAATGGTCAGCAAGCCTGCTTTCGACCCCAACCTGTTTGTGCATGGCATCAGCAGCAAGGACTACAGCGCCATCCTGGCCGCCCCGGGACGGCCCCTTTTCAACCGGACCGTGCTGGGCGGATACGAGCCTGGCTCGACGCTGAAGCCATTTCTGGGGCTTGGGGGCCTGGAGTTGGGCGTGATCACTGCCGAGGATCAGGTATTTTCGACCGGGGCTTATTACCTGCCCGGAGTTTCCCGTCCCTACCGGGATTGGAAAAAAGGCGGGCACGGCCGGGTCAACCTGCTCGAAGCGCTGGAGCAGTCGGTCAACACCTACTTCTACCAACTCGCTTACGACATGGGCATCGACCGGATGCACGACTATCTCGATCAGTTCGGCTTTGGCAAACCCACCGGCCTGGACCTGTTGGGAGAAAAATCAGGTGTGTTGCCGTCCCGTGCCTGGAAGAGAGCCCGGTTCGCAGAGCCCTGGTACCCTGGTGAAACGATCATTGCCGGAATCGGGCAGGGTTTCAACGTGGTCACGCCGGTTCAGTTAGCCAATGCCGTCGCAACGCTTTCCAATGGCGGCACCCGCTATATGCCGCGCTTGCTGTACGCAAGCAAACATCCCGGTGACGATCAGGCGGACAAGGCCCACGCGCCGGTCGGGCTGCAGGTTCCTGTCATCGACCAGGCCAACTGGGACCTCATCCACGCAGGCATGCGACTGGTAATCCATGGCAGGAAAGGTACTGCGCGCAGGATCAAGCCGGAATCCGGGTTCGAGATGGCCGGCAAAAGCGGAACCTCCCAGGTCGTAGCCCAGGCGGTCGATGAAGACATGGATGAATCGACCGCTGCTCACTTGCGACATCACGCCCTGTTCATCGCCTATGCACCCTACGACAGTCCTTCCATCGCCGTAGCGGTCGTGGTCGAGCACGGGGGGGGTGGTTCCCGGGAAGCGGCCCCGGTGGCGCGCGCAGTGATCGATGCCTGGCTTTCACAGGAACTGGCGCAATGAGGCGGTTCTTTCCGAGCTGGATGAAATGGCCGCAACTGGACATCCCCCTGTTGCTGGGCCTGTTGTTGTTGATGGCCTTTGGGCTGCTCGTGCTGTACAGCGCTTCGGGTGAAAGCATGGATGTCGTTTATCGGCAAGCTATCCGCCTGGGGGTAGGCCTGGCCGCCTTGCTGGTTTTGAGCCAGGTGCCGCCACACATTTTGCGGATCTGGACGCCCTGGCTCTACGCCCTGGGGGTCGTGCTGTTGTTCGCCACCTGGCTGGTCGGTGTCGGTCGTGGCGCTGACAGGTGGCTGGACCTGGGCCTGTTCCGCTTCCAGCCGTCCGAGATCATGAAACTTGCGGTTCCCATGATGATGGCCTGGTACCTGCATCCACGCCGGTTGCCGCCGGAGCCGGTTTCGATCCTGGTTTCATCTGCCATTATCATCATCCCGGCCGTGCTTATCGCCCGGCAACCTGACCTTGGCACAGCGCTGCTGGTGGTGGTAAGTGGAGGGTTTGCCCTGTTCCTTTCCGGCCTGCAGTGGCGGGTAATCTTCGGCATGGCGGCATTGGCGGCAGCTACGGCGCCTGCCCTCTGGCTGGTGATGCATGAATACCAACGCAACCGCGTCCGTACCTTCCTGGACCCGGAATCCGACCCGCTGGGCAGCGGCTGGAACATCATTCAGTCTAAAATTGCAGTGGGCTCAGGGGGTGTGACCGGCAAGGGATGGCTTAATGGAACGCAATCCAGGCTCGAATTCATTCCTGAGCGCCACACCGATTTTATCCTTGCGGTGCTTTCAGAGGAGTTGGGCCTGCTGGGTGTGCTGTTGCTGTTCGCCATCTATCTTTTTATCACCGGCCGCGGCCTGTATATTGCCAGCATGGCGCGGACTACTTATGCACGCTTGCTGGCGGGCAGCCTCAGCCTTACCTTTTTCGTCTATGTCCTGGTTAACGCGGGAATGGTTTCCGGTCTGCTGCCGGTAGTGGGTGTGCCACTGCCTCTGGTCAGCTATGGCGGCACTTCCGTCGTGACACTTTTGGCCGGGTTCGGCATATTAATGTCTATTTATGGACATCGGAATTTCATCCGATGAGGCAAATCTGATTACAATGCGAATTACAGCTCAAAAAGGAACGCGAATAATAATGAAACGGATTCTTACTCTGGCACTGGTTTCAATACTCAGCACATCCTGTCTCGCTCAGCAGCACCCGGGGGCGGAAGAATTTGCCGCCAAGGCGGCATCGGAACATGGCCTCGACCAGGAGCAGGTCATCCTGCTGTTGCAGAATGCGCGCTTCAAGCAGTCTATTGTAGACGCCATCAGCAGACCCGCTGAAGCCAAGCCCTGGTATGACTACCGGCCGATCTTCATTACGCAGAAAAGGATCAGGGGTGGCGTCAAGTTCTGGCGTGAAAACGAAGCGTTGATTGCACAGGCTGCAGAAAAGTTCGGTGTTGATCCACAGATCATCGTGGCGATTATCGGGGTAGAGACGTCCTATGGCGGCAATACCGGAAGTTACCGGGTGCTGGACTCCCTGACTACGCTCTCCTTTTATTACCCGGACACCGGCAATGACCGTTCCGGTTTCTTTTCGCGGGAGTTGATGAATTTCTTCATTCTGGGCGGCGAAGAAAACCTGCCAATGGAGGACGTCACCGGTTCCTATGCAGGGGCCATGGGCTTGGGGCAGTTCATGCCCAGCAGCTATCGTGAGTATGCGGTGGACATGGATGGAGACGGCCGGCGTGATCTGTGGAGTTCACTGCCGGACGTGATTGGCAGTGTCGCCAATTACCTGCATCGTCATGGCTGGGAGCTGGGACAGCCAGTCACCTGGCCTGCCATGGTGGCGGAGGGCGCAGACATGGAGCTGGTGACAAGGCGTGATTTCAAGCCGAAGAAATCAATCGTTGAAATAGCGCAGGGCGGGTTCACTTCGTCGGAACCCGTCAGCGGGGACACGTTGGCAGCGGTAGCCCGCCTGGAAGAAAAGGACGGCAACCACTATTTCATTACGTTTAAGAATTTCTACGTGATCACACGCTATAATCGCAGTCCCTTGTACGCGATGGCGGTTTACGAGCTTAGTGAAGCGGTTAGAAACGGCTTTGAGCAATGATAAGGCCTGCGACTGCCGGCCTGCTGCTGTTGGCCGTGCTGGCCAGTGTGTTGCTCGCTTCGTGTGCCGGTAAAAAGCCCCAGGTCGAAGAACCGGCCGATGGCCCGTCAACGACTGACCTGAAGGCAGCGGACGTGGCTGATGCCGTACCACAGGCTGAACCCCTGGCGCGTTACGGCAATCACTCCCCCTACGAGGTGTTCGGCAAAAAATATTACGTGCTCCCAGGCAGTGACGGTTATCACGAACGGGGCGTGGCCTCGTGGTACGGCAGCAAGTTCCATGGCCGCAGGACATCCAGCGGTGAGCCTTACGATATGCACCTGGCGACGGCTGCGCACAAATCGTTGCCATTGCCGACCTACGCCGAGGTTACCAATCTCGACAACGGTAAAAAGGTGATCGTCAAAATCAACGATCGTGGCCCATTCAAGGATGACCGCCTGATTGATATGTCTTATGGCGCCGCACTCCGGCTGGGCATGACCGGCACCGGCACGGCCCGCGTTGATGTGCGGGTGATCGATGTTGCAGCAGATGCGCCAGCGGCAAGTTATACCGCCGATGCGGGTTCTCAGGGAACTGATCCGGAAGGCACCTGGCTCCAGGCTGGCGCCTATGGAAAACGAGCAGGAGCGGAACGGCTGGCCGGGCAATTGGAGCAAGCTAGTCTGAAACCAGTCTCCATACATGACATCGGCGAACTGTTCCGGGTCTGGCTCGGGCCCTACGGCAACGCCGCTGAGGTAGAATCAGTAATCAGCAGGGCCATTGAACTTGGTTTCGAGCGCCCGCATAGAGTCAGGCGATGATTATGAAAACAATAAAACTCTCCACCTTTATTCTGACGTGTATCGTCAGCCTGGTCAGCATGCATGCCTGGGCTCAAGCCCCGGTTCTGGATAGCGAGAAACCCCGCCCGGTTCCGAACGCCAATACCGCGCGACCGGTGCCCGCTGCACCGCAACTCGGCGCCAAGAGCTACTTGCTGGTCGACTTCAACAGTGGCCGTATCCTGGTCGAGCACAACGCGGATATGCGCGTGGAGCCGGCAAGTATTACCAAGTTGATGACGGCCTACGTGGTATTCAGTGAGCTCGACCAGGGCAATATCACCCTGGAAGATATGGTACCGATCAGCGAAAGAGCCTGGCGCACCGGTGGTTCAAGGATGTTCATTGATCCGAGCATGACGGTAAGTGTCGAAGACCTGATTCGGGGAATGGTGATCCAGTCGGGTAATGACGCCAGCGTGGCGCTGGCTGAATATGTGGGGGGCAGCGAGGAAGCTTTCGCGAACCTGATGAATCACTACGCCGAGTTGTTGGAAATGAGCGGTACGAATTTCATGAATGCGACGGGCCTGCCCGATCCGGACCACTACACAAACGCCCGTGATATAGCGATTCTGAGCGCGGCCACTGTCAGGGACTATCCAGACTATTATCCCTGGTACGCGGAAAAGGAATTTACCTTCAACGAGATTCGACAGCACAACCGGAATACGCTGCTGTGGCGTGATCCGGCTATTGACGGCCTCAAGACCGGGCACACCGAAGCGGCGGGCTACTGCCTGGCAGCCTCGGCCAAGCGCGACGGCATGCGCCTGGTCAGCGCGGTGATGGGGTCAGCATCCGAGTCCTCCCGCGCCAGCGAAAGCCAGACCCTGCTTAATTACGGATTCCGCTTTTTCGAGACCGTACAGCTATATGAGGCTGGCCAGGAACTGGCCACGACCCGCGTTTGGAAGGGTCTGAGCGAAGAGGTGGCGCTCGGTCTGAGCGAACCCGTGTTCGTGACTATTCCCCGGGGTCGCTATGATGACCTCGAGGCCCAGGTTCAGATTGAGCCACAGTTGAGCGCCCCATTGGAAGTGGGCGCGGTTGTCGGCTCAATCAATGTACAACTGGGTGATGAGTTGATCGTGAGACGGGACCTGGTCACTTTGAGTGCGGTGGAGGAGGCTGGCTTTTTCGGCCGCAGTTGGGATGGCATGCGCTTGTGGATGAATGGTTTTTTCGAAGATGACGATGAAGATGCAGATGAAGAATGAGGAAAAAACCAATCTGCTCGAGTTCCCCTGCAGCTTCCCGATCAAGGCGATGGGAAAAAACAGTGATGACTTCGAACAGCTTATAAGCGGCATCGTGCTGGCGCACGCTGAACTCTGGCCGGATCAGCCAATACGATCCGTAGCGAGCAAAGAAGGCAATTATCTCTCCATCACCGCAGTCATTAAGGCCGAATCCCAGGAACAACTGGATGCGATTTACCAGGAGTTGACCGACTGCGACCAGGTGAAGATGGCGCTTTGACCGGTCACCTTTCCCTGCGCCGTTTCGGACTGGCCGCGTACGAGCCGGTCTGGCGGGAAATGCAGGCTTTTACCGACTCTCGCGATGAACACAGCAGCGACGAACTGTGGCTGGTGCAGCACCTCCCGGTTTTCACCCAGGGCCAGGCCGGCAAGGCCGAGCACGTGCTGGCGCCCGGTGATATTCCGGTGATCCAGGTAGACCGCGGTGGCCAGGTGACCTATCACGGACCGGGCCAGATCGTGGCTTACCCGCTGGTGGATATACAACGCAAGGGCATCGCTGTGCGGGAATTCGTGAACCGGATCGAAGCGGCCATTATCGAGGTGCTGGCCCATTACGGTGTAAACGGTGAACGGATTGCGGGCGCACCGGGAATTTATGTCAATGGCGACAAGATCGCTTCGCTTGGGCTCAGGGTCCGGCGCGGATGTACTTTCCATGGTCTGGCCTTCAACATCGATATGGACCTCGAGCCCTTCCAGAGGATCAATCCCTGCGGTTACGCGGGTTTGCAGGTCACCCAGTTGTCAGCCCTGGCGCCGGTGGATTTCCAGCAGGTTGAAGACCGGCTGGTTGCAAGCCTGGCACAGCATCTGGGTTATAGTGAAGTCAACGCAATTGTGAGCCACCAGGAATAAGCGCTTGAGCCACGTCGATAAACCAACAGGCAACATCCCCATCCGGCTTGAGGGCTCGAAGGAGTTGGGCGCAGACAAGATGGCGCGCAATACGGCCACCTTCGATGCTGATGCGCCGCGCCTGCGCAAACCGCCGTGGATCCGGGTCCGCCTGCCTTCGGGAAACGCCGTGGCAGCGCTCAAATCCAGGCTCCGTGATCGCGACCTGGTCACGGTGTGCGAAGAAGCGGCCTGCCCGAACATCCACGAGTGTTTTTCCAAGGGTACGGCCACTTTCATGGTCCTGGGTGAAATTTGTACCCGCCGCTGCTCATTTTGCGATGTCGCCCACGGCCGGCCACTGGCGCCGGATCAAAAAGAGCCGCCACAACTGGCGCAGACGGTCAAAGAGATGAAGTTGAAATATGTCGTGATCACCTCGGTGGACCGCGATGACCTGAGGGATGGCGGCGCCGGACATTTCGCCGAGTGCATCGACCAGATCAGGGAGAAAAATCCCGGTATTCGAATTGAAATCCTGGTACCCGATTTTCGCGGCAAGGGAAAAGTCGAGCGTGCGCTGGATATTTTCGCCGCCTCGCCGCCCGATGTGTTCAACCACAATATTGAAACCGTGGAACCCCTGTATCGCAATGTGCGGCCCGGCGCCAGCTACCAGTGGTCGCTCGATTTGCTGGCGCGCTTCAAGGCCTGGCATCCGGATATTCCCACCAAATCCGGCGTCATGCTGGGGCTGGGGGAAACCCGTGAGCAGGTCGATAAAACCCTGCGGGATTTACGTGAACACGGGGTGGATATGATCACCATCGGTCAGTACCTGCAGCCCACGGCTCACCATCACCCGGTGATGCGTTACTGGACTCCCGATGAGTTCGAGAGCCTGGCGGAATTCGGCTACGGTCTCGGTTTCAGGCACATGGCTTCGGGTCCCCTGGTCCGCTCTTCCTACCACGCGGATTTGAGCGCCGAGCAGTCCGGCATGGTCCCGCAAATCGGGACAGCCTGAACTGATCGTCACGAAAATTCGACCTTTCGTCGCGTCTTTGCAACATTTTTTGAACCTCTGCATTGTAAAATGTGTCTGAAACAGGCATAAATACGGGTTCCCCTTTACGCAAATGTGCGAAAGAGGCTGTATTTCAGATCTTTTTTGGAGAGTTTGTTACGTGAGAAGAATTTCGTTCATCATCATTTTATTCGTGGCGGCGTCTGCGGTTTTTGCTTCCGTGGATTCCAGCACTGCGCTGAAAATCGAACCGCAAATGGAGCATCGCTATGCGAGCAACATTGCAACACGCTTCCTGACCAATTACCACTACAAGCGCACCCGGCTGGATGATGACCTCTCCAGCGCGATTTTCGACACCTACCTCGAACTGCTCGACCCCAACAAAATTTATTTCCTGGCTGGCGACATCGGGACGTTCGAGCGCTACCGGAACGGCCTGGATGACGCATTACGGCATTCGGATCTTCTGCCTGCCTACGAAATCTTCGATATTTACGTTGCCCGTGTGCTGGAACGCGTGAATTACGCCCGCACACGCGTTCAACAGCCGTTCGATTTCACTGTTGACGAGTATTACCGCTACGACCGTGAAGACGAAACCTGGGTTTCTTCCACCACTGAACTGGACGAGTTGTGGCGTGAGCGAGTTAAAAATGACTACCTGCGCCTGTTGCTGACGGACAAGGAGCCTGAAGCGATCGTGGAGACGTTGACGGAACGTTACGACAACCTCGAGCGTCGCATCACCGAATTGAATACCGAGGATGTGTTCACCTTCTTCATGAACGCTTTCGCCCAGTCCATCGAACCTCACACCGCCTACCTGTCAGCCAGGACATCCAAGAATTTTGAAATCTCGATGAAGCTGTCACTCGAGGGCATTGGTGCGCTGTTGGGCCGCCAGAATGAGTACACCCTGATTTCAAGCGTGGTGCCCGGCGGGCCGGCCGACAAGGACGGGCGCCTGGCGGCAGGCGATCGCATTACGGCAGTCGGGCAGGGCAACGACGGCAAGATGGTCGATGTCATCGGCTGGCGCGTCGACGATGTAGTCGAATTAATTCGTGGACCAAAAGACACCATTGTTCGCATCGAGGTCCTGCCTGAAGACGTTAGCGTCAGTGGCCCGACATCACTGATAGAAATTGTCCGTAACGAAGTGAAGCTGGAAGAACAGGCCGCCAAGAGCGAAATCATCGAAATGCCGGTCGAAGGCCCGGATGACAAAGTTGTCAAAATCGGTGTGATCGACCTGCCGGTGTTTTACATGGACTTTAACGGCCGCGCCCAGAACCTGCCGGATTACCGTTCCAGCACGCGGGACGTGCGGCGCCTGATCGGTGAACTCGAAGAACAAGGCGTGGTGGGCATCGTCGTCGACCTGCGCAACAACGGTGGCGGGTCACTGCTGGAAGCAACCACCCTGACCGGCCTTTTCATTGACACGGGACCGGTAGTCCAGGTGCGCAATTCAAGCGGCCGGATCTCGCTTGAAGAAGACATCGATCCGGGAATGGCGTGGGAAGGCCCGCTGGCTGTGCTGGTCAATCGCTACAGCGCTTCGGCTTCTGAAATATTTGCCGCCGCGATACAGGACTACGGACGCGGTGTGGTGATCGGTGAACCGACTTTTGGCAAGGGTACGGTACAGAGTCTGCTGGACCTTGACGACTACGCACCTTCGGATAATCCCGGCATGGGTCAACTGAAAATCACCATGGCCCAGTTCTTCCGCGTGAATGGCGGTTCCACCCAAAACCTCGGGGTTGAACCGGACATTCGCTTTCCGTCCTTTGGCGATCCCCAGGAATATGGCGAACGTTCAATGGATAATGCCTTACCGTGGACCAGTATCGACCCGGCCCGCTACGAAACCAGCGGCGACCTGAGTCAACTGGTGGCGGTGGCGGACAATCGTTACCAGGAGCGTATTGCCGGTGACGAGGAATTCGGCTGGCTGAGAAACGACATCGACAGCTACAACGAGCGTGCTGCCGAGACCAGCGTTTCGCTGCTGGAATCCGTGGGTCGCAAGCGGATGAAGGAAGAGGAAGAGAAGAAAGCCGAACGCAAAGCCAAACAGGAAGCAAGCGGCCCGTTGTTGGCAGAGGGTGGCACACTGGTGGCCCCTGACCCCGAACTGGGGGATGTTGACGATGCGGACTCCGCTACCGGTGAAGACGACGAGGAAGAGGAAGAAGAACAAGGCCCCGACCTGTTGTTGCGCGAGACCGCCCGCATTGTCGCGGACATGGCAGAACTGGAGTCAGACCTCGAATCGCTGAAACAGCAATTTGCTCAATTAGACGAAGAAGCGTCCGAGCAGCCGCAAATTCACTAAAGCCTTCCTCGAACAAGTTCAGCCCCAGATGTCGGAAGTAATGCTCTGATACCATCCAACGGAGTACCGCGCCTCTTCCCTGCGAAAGGCCGCTGTCGCGTCTTTCGGGCTGACACCACCCGCGCCTTCAACGGCGACGATACCACTCTCACCCATGCGGTACACGGCTGCTACCGATATGCCGTAATCGGGGCCGACCAGGCTGTAGCAGGTATTGACGTATGAAGGGTCTGGCATCTCCTGTCCACTCAGGGCAGCTGCAATCGCCGCGGCGCAGACTTTACCCTGGCTGCTCGCGGCGAAGCCGGATTTGGGCATCGGGTTGGCGACCGCGGCATCTCCAATCACATGGATACCCGGGTGCACGGTGGACTCGAAGGTCTTCTGGTTCACCGGACACCAGGCTCCCTCGCCATTGAGTCCGGCGGCGTGGGCAATCGCGCCGGCTTTTTGAGGTGGAATCAAGTTAATGACATCCGCTTTCTGAGGCTCACCGAAGGTTGGGTGTACGGTCATGTTGCCGGCATCCACGCCTTCAATGGCGCCACCTTCGGACTCGCTGATCCATTCGATCATACCCGGATACAAGGTCTGCCAGCCCTGCTCGAACAGTGGCTGCTTGGAAAACTTGTCTTTCGCATCATAAATCAGAATTTTAGACCTGGGCTTGGCCTGTTTAAGGTAATGCGCGATCAGGCTGGCCCGTTCGTATGGCCCGGGCGGGCAGCGGAATGGATTGCGGGGTGCCGCAATGATTACGACGCCACCGTCCGGCATGTCCTCCAGCTGTTTGCGCAGCAACAGGGTCTGGGATCCGGCCTTCCAGGCATGTGGCATCACTTTGCTGGCCGCCTGGTCATAACCGTCGATTGCTCCCCACTCAAAGTCGATGCCCGGAGAGACCACCAGGCGGTCGTAAGGCAGGGTTGATCCGCCTGCCAGGCTGACTGTTTTCGCCCCCGGGTCGATTGCGGTCGCGCTGTCGTGCACCACCTTGACTCCGTGCGAGTTTTGCATGGCATCGTAGCCATGGGTAATGAAGTCAATATCGTACAACCCACCCAGAACCGCATTGCTGAAGGGGCAGGTAATGAACTGCGAATCCCGCTCGATGAGCGTCACCTCGAGTCCGGGTGCCAATCTGCGCAGATACTTGGCGCAACTGGCTCCGCCAAAGCCGCCGC
>PVMK01122260.1_pt1 | contig 15448 bp, 14 predicted proteins | sample 1853481 | NCBI WGS metagenome assembly PVMK01 (sample SAMN08533507, study PRJNA380276) | Marine sediment metagenome, whole genome shotgun sequencing project.
TAAAAAAAAAAAGGAAGCTTGTTCCTGTTATTGCTAATCACAAGGTTTGCGCACGCTGAATCTTGCAATTGCAGGGCGACAGATAGATCATCGAGTGACCCCCGGGATACTGGTTCAACGAAGAGGGAGTCACGATGTCGGATATATTGAATGGCAGGCCCACAGCGAATTTCTGGATCATCGGCGGTGCGGGGCTGGTCTGGAACCTGATCGGACTCCTGTTCTACGTCAGCGAAGTAACGGCAACGCCTGAGGCGATGGCCGGAGGCTATTCACAAGCACAAATCGACTTCCTGATAGGCAAACCGGTCTGGGCTACAGCCGCATTCGCGATTGCGGTCAACGCGGGAGCCCTTGGAAGCTTGTTCCTGTTATTGCGCAAAGCATGGGCCGTGCCAATGTTCGTTTTGTCGCTGGCCGGCGTGCTGGTACAGAATGTACACGCATTCGGGTTGGCAAACGGCCTCGAAGTCTGGGGTACGAATGGCCTGATCCTGCCGGCCCTTGTCGTCGTTATATCATCCGCCCTTCTGTTGTATTCCCACTCGACTAGAAAGCGAGGCTGGATAAGCTAAGAAGTCGATTTGTTGCACAAGAGAGAAATGCGATGGGTTTGGATCATATTGCGAATATTGCGGAAATATCGGCCGCCGTATTAGTGGTGGCCTCGCTAATTTACGTTGGTTATCAGATAAAGGAGACGAGGAAGGCTGTGCGCGCAGCCACCGCTCAAGCGCGTACTGACCTTGGCGTCCAACTTATTTCAGCCAGGTGGACATCCGATATTGCCGATCTGTTGGTGGCATCTGTTGACGATCCCGACTCTCTAACCAAAGCCGATATTCTTAAATTGAAAGGCTTCTTTACTGCACACGTGCGGCATTGCATGAATATGTTCTATCAGCAACGGGAAGGATACCTCGACGAGTTCTGGTCGTATGGGGTGTCTAGAGTCACAATTTATTGGATTAAGAACTATCCGTGGTTCGTGGATGAATGGGAAGGCCTCAAAGAGTCCTTACCACCTGAATTCGTCTCTTTTATCAATGATGAGCTTGAACGGCACCCGGAGAGTATTTACGCCTGACTTGACTCCAATCTCTTGAGACTCCGGTCTTGCCATTTTAGTTACCAATCCTGATCACGGTAATCGCCGAAATGCCCTGCGGCGTATTGTGCGATATGCCGCCAAGATAGATGGTATCGGAGAGCAGCCCGGTCCAGTCAACAGTGATCGTTTCGCTCGTGCCGGCACTGACGAACGCAGGTCCAGTCGCGGTCATGTTGCCTTGATCGTCGATCAGCCCAAACGACCAGGCGAGTAACTGGTAATTTGCGCCAGGTCCACCGGCGACCTGGTCCGTCTCGAAGCCGTGTATCAGAACTGCGTAACGCCCTTCGGACGGATACAACACATTGAACTCTTCCTGTGACGTCGGCTCGCCGCTTTCGCCAATCTTGACGCAGTTAATATTGTCTGCGCAGAAATAGACATACATGTCGAGATCGTCATCGCCATCCGTCAGCGAATCAAATAATGCAAACCGCGCATAAGCCTGTTCGGCAGGCACATCGATCAGATGCGCGGTAACGCCATTGTCCGTGCGGAAGGAAAATGTCTTGCTCGGATCGTTATCGACGAAGCCGTCGATTATCAGCGGCAGATTCAGGCCGTGGACGCCGGGCGAATACGCTCCGGTGTAGCCGAAGTCGACCGCGAAATCTAATGAACCATCGGCTCCGAACGACGTGATTTCCGCAGGCGCGGTTACCGACGTCGGTCGAATCGCTAACGTGCTAATCACCGTATGGTCGCTACCGTTCCAGGTGAGTGATCCAAAGCGCCAAAGATCGAGTGGCCCCGATTCGTAACCGAACGTTACATCAAAGGTTACGGACTCGTTCGGCGCGACGCTGATGCTCATCGGATTGACGCTAACGGTGATTCCTGACGGCGCCACGACTTCAGCAGTATAGGTCTCTGCGGATTCGCTGACGTTAGTTACACGCCGACGGACGGTCTGCAGGCTTGCGAGACGCGATACCGCGATTGATGGCTGATTCAGGTCAGGGCCCGCGAAGGAAAAGCCCGCAAGCTCGAGTTCGTCGCAGCGGTCACCGGCAACGGCGGGAGATGCAGTGCCGCAAGCAAAAGCATCAAATTCGTCGTCGGTCACATCGTAGACGAGCCCCGGATCGACGGCATCGTTGGGCACGATGTGGCCAGCACCATAATCGAACGGGATGGCCTCAGTTTCGCCATCCTCGAGAGTTACCGACTGATGTGCGGTTGTCATCAATGCCGACTTGATTGCCGATGGGCTCCACGTCGGGTTAGCCTGCAACAACAGTGCGGCCACTCCGGCGACGTGCGGCGTCGACATCGACGTCCCCGACAAGTACGCGTAATTTTCGCCCGTCGTTGCGTTGGCGGCGTCCGGCGTAAAGCCGGCCAGAATATTGACGCCCGGCGCTGTGACATCCGGCTTGAGAATATCGAGTATCGGTCCCTGGCCGCGTGACGAGAACGTCGCCATCGTGTTGCCTGTGTCGGGTTCCGTCAGGAACAAATTTTTGTCGAGCAGTACGTTTACGTCGTTGCCGGCATCAAGTTCAGCGAGAATCAGATTACCGTCGGCCTGGCCGATCATCAGCGCCGGGATGTCAGACGAACCGGAGGTGCCATTCATGACAATCGGGTCGCCGGCAATGTTGTACACGAGCGCGGCAATGGCGCCGGGGTTGCCGGCATGGGTGGTCTTGAGTTCAAACGCGCACCCGCCGCGTTGAATCAGCGCGATTTTTCGGGAGACGTCCAAACCGTTATCGAGGGCTTCACAGGCGTCGGAAATTGTACCTTCGCCATCGTCAACGAGCACGACGCGAGCTTCCAGCGGATCGACATCTTCCAATACTGGAGTGAAGTTCGCTTCCCTGGCGACATACAGGCCTGCAATGCTTGGCGGAGTCTTTATTTCCAGCGCTTCAGTTGACGTCTCGCCGTCGCGAGTCGATGCCGCTGCCGTGATTACCCACGGTCCACCGGCCGGTGAGCCGATGGTGCCGAAGTTCGGACCGTCGTTGCCGGCTGCGACGACCGTGAGAACACCGGCTTTGGTTGCCGCCATCAGAGCGAGGTCATCGGGCGCGGTTATTCTCGTCATCGAACTGCCGACTGAGTAGTTGATGATATCTACGCCGTCAGCGAGCGCCGCGTCGATCGCGTTGGCAAGGTCGGAAGTATTGCAGCTTGCGCGCGTATCACCGGGCCGCAGCCAGCAGGCTTTGTAAACTGCGATGCGAGCTGCGGGCGCAACGCCTTCGATGCGGCCGATGAAAGAATCAAAAATCGACGCTTTGACACGATTGCCGGCAGCGGTGGTTGCCGTGTGAGTGCCGTGTCCGTCAGCATCCCGCGCCGACATGATTTCGCCGTCATCGATCGGCCCCGTTGCCTGGGCGCCGCTGACAAAATAGCGTGCGCCAATCAGTTTGTTGTTGCAGTCGTCAAGTTCGAAACGCTCACCGACCTGGCAAACGCCATTCCAGTCTTCAGGGGGCTCAAATTCAAGCACGTCGTCGCGTATTTCGTAGCGACGGCAAAGCCAGCGTCCGAGCAAGGAGTTTTCCGCCCAGTCGCCTTCACACAGGCTGGGCCGATCGGCTTCGCGGGTGTCCTGCAGTGCCGGGTGCTCGGGTGCGATGCCACTGTCGATGACGCCAATAATGATGCCATCCCCATCAAGCCCGGGTGTGCCGCGTAACCCACCGTCGTTATCAAACAGGCCGAGGAATTCGAGGCTGTAGTTCGTGGGCAACGATCGTACTTCGTCTTCCCAGACGTGCATAACCTCCGGAAGACTGTCCAGCTTGTGCGCCTGGGATGGGTGCATGCGCGCGGCAAATCCGTTGAGTCCGTAGTGATACCGGTGAATGAGTTCGACACCCGGCCCGGCTCGCGCCAAGGTTCTGTCCTGCTCTGCCGTGAGTCGAGCTGCATATTGCTCAATAATCGGGATCGACCTGTTGAAACGCTTGCGTGGCGCCCCGGGTTTGGCTGGCGCCTTGCTCAATGAACGATGGAAATCCGCCGCCGGCGCTGTCTTGAGTTGAACAATATAGACTTTTCTTACGTTTGGATTCTCACTGTTCGCGAGCCGTATTCCACCGAGACTGCCGGCATCGCGCAATTTGGTCTCGTATTCGGCCGTCGCGCTAACGGTAAGCAACAGCAATGCCAGCGGCATCAGGCGCATGTGCCGTAGCTTATTATTGCCCATCGTGCCGCTCCGCCAGCCAGTCTCGTGGCCGCAAATAATCTGTGTACAACCTTGCTTCGGCAGATCCCGGCTCGGGTTGCCAGTCGTACGCCCAGCGTACCCGGGGCGGCAACGACATCAAAATCGACTCCGTTCGCCCACCAGACTGAAGCCCGAATATCGTGCCGCGATCGTACATCAGGTTGAACTCCACGTAACGTCCCCGGCGGTACAGTTGGAATTCCCGTTGCCGCTCGCCGTGTCGATGGTTTTTGCGATTCAGAACGATTGGCCGATACGCAGGCATGAAATTGTCGCCTACCGATTGCAGGAATTCGAAACATTTCTCAAAACCAAACTCATTAACGTCATCGAAAAACAGGCCGCCGACGCCGCGGGTCTCGTTTCGGTGCTTGAGAAAGAAGTATTCATCACATGACTTCTTGTAACGCGCATACAGGTCATCGCCGAACGGATCGCAGGCACTCTTTGCAACCTGATGCCAATGCACGACATCTTCGGCAAAGGCGTAGTACGGCGTCAGATCGAAGCCACCACCGAACCACCAGGTCGGCGCGCCATCGTTCGAATCTCCGGCAGAAAAATAACGAAAGTTCGCATGTGTCGTTGGCACGTACGGATTGAGTGGGTGAATGACGAGCGATACGCCTATCGCCTGAAAACCCTGGCCGGCAAGCTCAGGTCGCGTCTTACTGGCAGAAGGCGGTAACTCGTCGCCGAACACGTGCGAAAAACCGACGCCAGCCTGTTCGAATACAGCGCCGTCGCTAAGGATGCAGCTGAGCCCGCCGCCGCCGTCGGGGCGATCCCAGGTATCGCGACGAAACGTGCCTGAGCCGTCGAGCTGTTCGAGTTCCGCGACGATACGATTCTGCAGTGACTGCAGATAATCCTTAACCTGATCAAGTTCGTTCATCGATTTGCCCGCAGTACTTCGCCTGTGCTGAGGTTGCGAATTTCCGACGGCCCGGTTGCAGGCCCGCAGTCGCCGGGCACCATGTAGTCTACACAACCCGCAAACTTCCGGCGCAGGATGAGGCGGTTGCGTGCAGGCGCTTCACCGACAATATTGGCACTCGTCGATACCAGGGGCGAATCGACGGCCTCGCACAACGCCTGCGCTACCGGGTTTGTCGTTACACGGACAGCGACCTCATCGTGATCGCCTCGAACGAGCGCGGAAACGGAGGTAGCCGCCGGAACGATCCAGCTAATCGGCTGGGACGGATCCGCGTCCGGGATTTTTTCGACAGGCACGCCGATCCAGTCTTTAAACTGATCCTTCGACGCCGCGATCAATATCAAGCCCTTGGCCGGGTCGCGCTGCTTGATTCGAAGCAGTCGTTCGATTGCAGCAGAATTGTCGGGCATGCAACTCAGACCAAATACGCCTTCGGTTGGGCATGTAATCACGCCACCGCTGAGCAATACGTCAGCGGCCCGGGAGATGAACGGCTTCATGGCAGCTACTTACTTCGCGGGTTTGTTGGCGTCTTTGTTGGCGCCCTTCGTCGCGACTTTTTTCTTGGGTGTCTGCTTGTGCTTTTTCTTGGCAGTTTTTGTCGCGCTCTTCTTCTTTGCTCTCTGTTTGCCACGCCGTCCACGCGCAGGTGCCGCGGCAAGGAGCTCTATGCACTCTTCGAGCGTCAATGACTTGGGTTCGCGATCTTTAGGTACGCGCGCATTCTTGGCCTTGTCCGTGACGTAAGGGCCGTAGCGCCCGTGCAGCACCTGGATACCCTCTTCCTCGAAGTCCTGGATGATGCGATTGGCGTCTTCAATTTTCTTTGCTTCAATGAGTTCCAGTGCCCGGGGTAGTTCGATCGTGTAAGGGTCGTCCTCTTTGATTGATACGTATTTGTCGCCGTACCTGACGTAGGGGCCGAATCGCCCGACGCTTGCTGACACAGGCAGCCCGTCAGAAGTTTCGCCAAGTTTTCGCGGCAACTTGAAGAGTTCGAGCGCGTTCTCAAGCGTAATGTCGTTCATTTTCTGACCAGGCCGCAATCCCGCAAATTTTGGTTTCTCCTCGTCGTCCTTCGTGCCGATCTGCACGAACGGACCGTAACGTCCCATGCGCACGGTCATCGGTTTACCGCTCTTCGGGTCAGTGCCGAGCTCGCGAGCCTGTGCGACCTGCTCGCGCGTCACAGACTCTTCCTTGTCGACGCATAGTTTCTTGAACGGGCCCCAAAATTTCTCAAGCAATGGTACCCAGTCTTTCTCGCCGAGCGATACAGAATCGAGATCGTCTTCGAGCCGCGCCGTGAAGTCGTAGTCAACATATTGGGCAAAATGCTCGGTCAAAAAACCGATGACGATGCGGCCAATGTCGGTTGGGAAAAATCGCTTGCTGTCGATTTCCACATACTCGCGATTCTTGAGCGTTGCGATGATGCTCGCGTAAGTCGATGGTCGGCCGATGCCATACTCTTCGAGCGTCTTGACAAGGCTTGCCTCGGTGAACCTCGGTGGCGGCTCTGTAAAATGTTGCTCGGGACGCAATTCGTCGAGGCTGATAACGTCACCTTCGAGAACCTCCGGCAGCAAGCGGTCTCCGTCATCGTCTGAGCCGGCATCGTCCCGACCCTCTTTATAGACAGCCATGAAGCCAGGCTCGACAAGAACCGAGCCGTTGGCGCGAAAACGATGTCCCTCGTCCGGATTCCCGGCAGCAAGCTCGATAGCGACCGTATCAAACACCGCCGGTACCATCTGGCATGCCATCGTACGTTTCCAGATTAGTGAGTAAAGACGATGCTGATCTTCGTCCAGCGCATCCTTCAGCGATTCGGGCGTGTGTGCCACCGACGTTGGGCGAATCGCCTCGTGTGCTTCCTGCGCATTCTTTGTCTTGGTCTTGAACGTGCGCGGCGACTCGGGCACGTTTTCCGCGCCGTATCGTTCCGCGATCAGCTCGCGAATTTCGGTGACAGCTACCTCGGCAAGCGTTACTGAATCCGTGCGCATGTAGGAAATGAGGCCTACATTGCCTTCGCCCGGAAGCTCGATACCTTCGTAGAGCTTCTGTGCGACACGCATGGTCCATTGCGTATTAAAGCCGAGCTTGCGCGAAGACTCCTGCTGCAACGTTGATGTCGTAAACGGGGCAGCCGGATTGCGACGCCGTTGTTTCTTCGTCACCGCGATCGCGGTCAGCTTGCCATCCGTTGCATCGAGAATTGTCTTTTCCACGCTGCGCGCAGCGTCTTCGTTTTCAAAACTGAATTGCTCGACCTTGTCACCGCCGTACGCGACCAGCCGCGACAGGAACGGCTGGTCGTGTTTACTAACGTCAGCCTCTATCGTCCAGTATTCGCGGGCTTTGAACGCTTCGATTTCCAGCTCGCGCTCGACGATCATTCGCAATGCGGGACTCTGCACGCGACCAGCCGATAGTCCGCGCTGAACCTTTTTCCATAGCAGCGGTGACAAATTAAATCCGACCAGGTAGTCGAGTGCACGTCGAGCCTGTTGCGCGCCAACGAGGTCGGACGATATGTCGCGAGGATGGTCGATAGCGTCCTGCACGGCCGATTTAGTGATTTCGTGAAAAATGACTCGATGAACGGCCTTGTTATCGAGAACGTTTTTCTCTTTGAGCAATTCGATCAGATGCCATGAAATTGCCTCGCCCTCGCGATCAGGGTCAGTCGCGAGGTACAGCGCATCGGCTTTCTTAAGCGCGCGGATTATGGCATTGACGTGTTTCTCATTGCGTTCGATCAGCTGGTACTTCATGGCAAAGCCGTTGTCGGTATCGACAGCGCCTTCTTTTGGTACCAGGTCACGTACATGCCCGTACGAGGCCAGGACGTCGAAGTCCTTACCCAGATACTTGCTGATTGTCTTCGCCTTGGCGGGCGATTCGACGATGACGAGGTTCTTTGACATGAATTCAGGTTCTCAATAAAACAAAACCGCGGACTGTGCCGCGGTTGAATTACAGGCTTAGAGGCGATCTGTCAAGAAAAGCCACTTCTGGGCAGTCCTGCCGGAGCGCGAATTACTAGTGAATCAGCCCCGGACTCTCGTCAAACACCAGGTCTTCCATTCTGGCGTAGGCGAACTCCTGGCCGGGCTGACTAAACAGCACCATTAGTACAACCCACTTGATCTGTTCGACATCGATATCAACCGATTCCAGCGCTAACAGGCGATCGACCAGAATTTCACGTTGCGGTGGAGACAGGATGCCGATTTGTTCGAGGTAGGTAATATATCCGCGGCACCCCGAGTCGAGTCGTTCGTGTTCGAAGTCGCTGTATATGCGCATGCCGTTTGCGGTTTGCGCGTTGTACGCGAGGTTTTCCTGATGATCAGTAAGACCGTCAAGCCAGTCAAGTGCCCGGTCTATCTCCGGGTCGCGAAAGCCTGCGAGTTCAAGTTCGTCTCGCAGTTCATTGTGATTGGTCTCGGGTTCTTCTTCGGTGTCGACGTACGTTTCGAACAGGTACATCAATACGTCGAGTACATTTTCGTTCATGTCTGGAGCTGCTCCTTTCCGTTTCTGGTTCCGCAAAGTGTCTAACTTAGCAATGAGTACCGTCCGCCGGACAGCGATTCGACTTCTCCATGGAGCTCCAGAATCAGAAGCATGGAGGAAACCTGGCCGATCGTCAATCCAGAATTCTCGGCCAGTTCATCGACTGAAACAGGGTCGTGGCCGAGGTGTTTGCGCAGTTCAACATATTCATGCTCGACGTTTTGCACTGGGTTTTCGTTGTTCGTTGATTCCATTGTGGTTTGAAGAATGTGTCCGGCCAGCGGTGCAAGTTCGCTGACGATGTCATCGGCGGTTTCAACAAGTTTTGCGCCCTGGCGGATGAGTTCATGGCAGCCGCGGGCGAGCGGATTATGGATAGAGCCCGGCAGGGCAAAAACCTCCCGCCCCTGTTCGGCCGCGAGTCGCGCGGTGATCAGTGAGCCACTGCGCCGGGCGGCCTCGACCACCAACGTACCGAGGCTAAGGCCGCTGATGAGGCGATTGCGTTCGGGAAAGTGGTGCTTGCCCGGGTGCATGCCCAGCGGGTACTCGCTGACCAACGCTCCTTTTGCGGCAATCTCATGGGCGAGCTTCTTGTTCGATGCTGGATAGACGCGGTCGATGCCATGACCCAGAAAGGCAATCGTCGTGCCACCAGCCGCGAGAGCCCCGCGATGCGCGGCCGCATCTATTCCTTGAGCAAGCCCGCTGACAATCGTGAAGCCCGCGCCTGCGAGATGGTGCGCAAACTCAAAAGCGGTGCGAGCCCCGCCTTTGGTTGGATTGCGGCTACCAACGATGGCCAGCGCTGGAAGATGCAGCAGGTCCGGATTTCCGTCCACATATAACAAGAGTGGCGGGTTTGATATCTGCGCGAGCAACTCCGGAAAGTGATCGCCTGCATGCTGTATGACGTGATGCCGGGGGCCGGCGCGCCACTCGACATCGCCTGAATTGCTCATCGTAATCTCCGGAAGGGCTCAGTCCGGGGCCCTGTCCAAATCATACAGGTGCCAGGCAGGTTGAGGCGCGCTGTTATGGCGCGAACCGCGCTGTTATGGCGCGAACCGCGCTGCTATGAGCGCGAACCGCGCTGCTATGAGCGCGAACCGCGCTGCTATTCAGTTAAGGAATCAAAAACGGCGCCCGAAGGCGCCGTTTTTTACTTTCTGTCAGGCCTGGAATCAGATCGGGTTACGTATGTAGTCCTCAACGTGGAGTGCCTGCGTGGCCTCCATGACCAGTCCGTAGCCGATCTCGTCAAATAACTTGAAGACCATGACCGTGCCGGCCGCCTCATCAGGCAGCCTGACCGAACCGCCTTTGACGCGATCCTTAACTCTTTCGCCCTTCTGAAATACTGTCAGCACATCGCCAACGGCAAGACCGTCGCCGGTTCCGCGGTTCATGATAACGACCTGGTACTGGCCAATCTGCGTGACACCGCCAACGACGGCAATAATTTGTCCATCAACATTAGTCGACGGCGCCCTCGGGTAGAAATTCAGTGGTAGGTCGACCGTTGTCGAAATCAGTACATCACCTATCTTTGCCTCCATGGTCGATTTGGTCAATGCCAGCGTTGCCGGATCCCCGAGGCGATTCAATGTGCCAGTCGCGACGAGTGTGCCCTGGTAACCGACAAGCCTGTTGCCATCAGGGTCGATCAATGGATCACCGACATGCACGACGTTAAGACGCTGTCCCACTGTTTCATCTTCCAGGCCGCGAATGTATACCGAGTTTCCTGCAGCAGCGATGAGGTGTTCGCCACGCGTCGAGAGCAGATACGGCATATTCTTGATCTGACTTTTCTCGAGGATGGCGCCCGTCGAAAGAAACGCAGCGATCGAGTCGTAAGAAACGCTCGTGACGGCTTCGCTCAACGGTGTCTCACGAGCTTCGGGTGACAGTCGATACGATGACGCTTGAATGGGCGCCACCATCTGGCGGCCCTCAATATAGACGAGACCGAGAATGTCACCCGGATAAATAAGGTGAGGGTTTACAATGTCAGGGTTGATGTACCAGATTTCGGGCCAATACCAGGGATCCTTAAGAAACGTCTCGGCGATATCCCACAGCGTGTCGCCCACTTGCACGACATACGTGTCCGGATGATCGTTGGCCAGTGGCGAGTCGCTCTGTGAAAACGCGTTCATGGATCCGAGTACCAATGTTGCGACGAACGCAGCAAAGGTGATTCGGGGGCAATTTTTCAGACTTGGTTTGCGGAGGGACATGTTGCTCAATGCTCCATACAAGGTGTTGAGACCTTTAGCTTTTTAGCGTTGCTATAATATGTCGTGCCAGTGCCGTCGAAGCTGCCAATTACGTCACATTTCCGACTGCAAGAGCCTTTTGGACAGTGTGCGCCTGGTTGCAATTGTCTGCCATTTTATTAAATAAAGTCAATCATTTAGGTCATTTAGGTCGCAATTTACACGAATAATTGACGATTTCACCGTAACGGAATTATGGCAAAACTCACGATTTTGGTATTTCCCGATCCAAGGCTGCGAAAAACAGCGTCGCCGGTTGATGTGGTCGATGATGCCCTGCGCGGGCTGATCGACGACATGTTCGAGACCATGTATGCCGCCCCGGGCATCGGGCTCGCCGCGACCCAGGTCGACGTGCACAAGCGGCTCCTGGTTGCGGACGTTTCCGCGAACGGCGACGAGCCGCATGCGCTGATCAACCCGGTAATTCTGGAAAAGGACGGCGTTACGGTGTCCGAAGAGGGCTGCCTTTCGGTTCCCGGGTACTACGAAGAGGTCGAGCGCGCCGAGCACATCCGTGTGCGCTACCAGGACAGGAGCGCTGCGGAAGTCGAAACCGAGATGGAAGGAACGTTGGCGATCTGTGTGCAACACGAGATCGATCATCTCGACGGCAAGCTGTTTGTCGACTATTTGTCTGAGGCGAAGCGATCACGTATTCGTAAGCGCCTGTTGCGCGATAAGCGGCATCAGGGCAACGATGTTGGAGCGTCTCTCGAGACGCGATAATGTCGCGCTCCAAGGAGCGCTCCAACAATGCATACACCAAGAATCATTTTTGCTGGTACACCCGAGTTTGCGGCTACGTCTCTTCGCGCATTGGTGGAGGCCGATATCACGCCCGTCGCGGTCTTGACGCAGCCCGATCGGCCGGCGGGTCGAGGCAGGCGAATGACGGCAAGTCCGGTCAAGCAATTCGCGCAGGCAGCAGGTATCGCTGTTTTGCAGCCGGAGACGTTGCGCAATGATTCGGTGATCTCCGAGCTAGCGGGGTTGGAGCCGGACATGTTCATCGTGGCTGCGTACGGCCTGATTTTGCCGCAGGCCGTGCTTGATATCCCCACTGCTGGTTGCCTGAACGTACATGCATCACTGCTGCCACGCTGGCGTGGTGCCGCGCCGATTCCGGCGGCAATAAAGGCAGGTGACGCACAATCAGGTGTCTGCCTGATGGCGATGACAGCTGGACTCGATTGCGGACCCGTGTACGTCAGCGAATCAATGACGATTGGTACTGACGAAACCGCTGGCGAGCTGCACGATCGAATTGCGGCCGCAGGTGGCCGCCTGCTGATTCGGCACCTCGCCGACATTATTGCCGGCAACATCTCGCCACAAGATCAGGATGAGGGTGCGGCAACGTACGCTCCGAAAATTCGGGCGAGTGATGCGGTGATCAACTGGCAACGGCCGGCGACCGAGCTCGAAAGAATCGTGCGCGCTTTCAATCCAACACCGGGTGCGTATTTCCTGCTTGATGATGAGCGCATCAAATGCAGCAGTGCTTCGATTGCCGCAGGCGCGGATGCGACGCCGGGCACTGTCATTGACGCCGGACCGGACGGCATCACCGTCGCCTGCGGCGACGGTGCTTTGTGTATGACGTCGTTGCAGAGGCCGGGCAAACGCCCGGTGTCCGCCGGCGAATTTGCGGCACAACTCGATATTCTCGGCCGACATCTGTGAGCGAGGATCGCAGTGGGGCGAAGTTGCGAGCAACGGCGGCGCGAATCGTCGATGCTGTAATTTCCTCCGGGCGATCACTCGACAGGGCGCTCGGCGAGCACGAGTTACAGGTCGCTGAACGCGATCGGCCGTTGTTGCGAATGATGTGTTACGGCGTGCTTCGTTATCACTGGCATCTGCAGGATTGGATCGATGCTTTGCTTAAGCAACCGCTCAAGGCTCGCGATAGCACCGTCAATGCATTGCTCGCGCTTGGCCTGTATCAACTCAGCGATATGCGTATTCCGGATCATGCCGTGGTGTCGCAGACGGTGGAAGCGACGCGCCATCTGCGGCGCCCCAAGCTCGCACCGTTGATTAACGCGGTATTAAGGCGCTTCTTGCGCGACCGACTTTCCGAGCAAGCGCCGTCTAACGACGAGGCGGCCCTTGATCATCCACAGTGGCTCATAGACGCATTTAAGACGGACTGGCCGGATGACTGGCAGGCGTTGATCGCAGCCAATAATGACCGGGCGCCGATGTGGTTGCGGGTCAATCCCCTGCATGGCACGGCAGAGGACTACCTGGCGCGGCTCCGCGATGCCGGCATGGATGCCAAGCTGCTTGCTGCAGCACCTCAGGCAGTTCGCCTCGTCGAGCCGCAACCTGTGGACAGATTGCCGGGTTTTTCCGAAGGCCATGTGTCGGTGCAGGACGCGGCTGCCCAACTGGCGGCGCCATGGTTGCTTGAGGGACTGCACGGCCGAATTCTCGATGCCTGCGCGGCGCCGGGCGGCAAAAGCGGACATTTACTCGAATTGGGCGGCGACCGGTTGATTGACCTGCATTGACAATGACGCGGCACGGCTTGCGGGAGTGACCGAGAATCTCGACAGGCTCGGATTCGACGCAACGGTATTGCTGGCAGATGCATCGAAACCAGATGAGTGGTGGGATAAGCGGCTGTTTGACGGCATCCTGCTCGACGCGCCGTGTTCGGCGACCGGCGTCATCCGGCGCCATCCGGACATCAAGCACCTGCGGCGGTCCACAGACACCAGGGAACTCGCGGCAACTCAAGCAGCGATGCTGACGGCACTCTGGCCGATGCTCGCGGCCGGCGGTCGGCTGCTTTACGTAACGTGCTCGGTGCTGGCTGCCGAGAACGAAGCAGTCGTAGCGCGCTTTCTAGAGGACAATGACGACGCCCAGGAGGTCGATTTGTTGCACAATAACAACATCCGCGATCTAATGCGGGACAAGGCATATGGCCTCCAGGTATTGCCCGGCACGGCGGGCCTGGATGGTTTCTATTTTGCCTGCCTCGGAAAGGTTTCCTGATAAGAAGATGTTACACACACTGAAAATTCGACGACATTGCCTGCTGGCCGGCCTCTCGCTGGCCCTTGTCGCTGTATTTTTTGCGAGCAGCGGCCTGGCGCAGGAGGGGCCCGATCGAGCAGGTTACTTCGCGGTCCGCTCGGCCGAGACACATCTCGCGAATGGGGTGCATGTCCTCGATGCCAGGTTGCAGCTGGTGCTGAGCAGCGAAGCGCTCGAAGCGCTGGCTAGCGGTATTACGTTGACGATCGAGTTGCAGATAGAAGTCATACGCGTGCGGCGCTGGTACGTGGACGATATGACCGCCGAACTGGCTATCCGTTACGAGCTCGAGTATCGACCACTGTCGCAGCGTTACATCGTTCGCAACCTTAACAGTGGTGACCAGGATTCCTTCGCGACCCTTTACTCCGCGCTAAACAATCTCGGCCGCGTGCAGGGGTTGCCTGTTATTGATGATTCATTGCTCGAGGCCGACAAGAAATTCCGAATTCGGCTGCGGGCCATGCTGCAAACACAGCAATACTCTGCGCCGTTAAGGTTGTTGTTCTTTTGGCGGGATGAGTGGCAATTAAAAAGCGAGTGGTCTGAGTGGATACTCGATCGATAAAACGAGGTTTTTATACCCTGATTGCCGCGATCGGCGTTGGCCTCGTGCTCGTCGCTCTATTTCTGCTAAGTCGCAGCGCAGAAAATTCCGAGGATTTCGATCGCCTGCACGAGGTCATACTTGCGATCAATGTTGCTGGCGTCTTTCTGCTGTTCATATTGCTGGTTGGCAACCTTGCTCGCCTGTGGCGCGAATACCGTACGCATGTGCCCGGAGCGAGACTCAAGGCGCGCATGGTCGGAATGTTTGTCGGTCTCGCCGTCGTTCCGTTGCTCGTGGTTTTCTACTTCTCTTTGCAATTCATCAATCGAGGCATCGACTCGTGGTTCAATGTCGAGGTCGAGGCGGGCATGGAGAACGCACTCAAGTTGAGCCAGGCTGCGCTGTCGATGCAAATGAGGCAGCATCTTTACTCAACCCAGAAAATCGCGAAGCAGTTGAGCGCGACCAGTGAACGGCAGCTCATTTACGATCTCAGTACGTTGCGCCGAGAAAGCGGTGCGAGCGAGATCACGATTTACGGCAGTAACAATCGCATTGTCGCAACGAGTTCGGACAGCGCACAACCGGCATTGCCATATCCACTCAAAGAAGAGGTGCTGTTGCAGATGCAGCAGGACCGCCCTTATGTTGCGCTGGATCCGGAAGACTACGTCGTTCGAACCGCAGTATTGTTCCGTGTTCGCGGGCGCGCCGAGCCGTTGGGCGTCATGCTGGCACACTATCCGATCACCGAACGGCTGGCGCGCATGGCAGAAAGCGTCGACACGTCGTATCTCGG
>PVMK01137673.1_pt1 | contig 15448 bp, 13 predicted proteins | sample 1853481 | NCBI WGS metagenome assembly PVMK01 (sample SAMN08533507, study PRJNA380276) | Marine sediment metagenome, whole genome shotgun sequencing project.
GGAAAGCGTCTGGCCTTTCCGTCCCTGGGATGCTGCTCAAGTAGGCGACAGTGGCTGGAGGCTGCATCGGGGAGGATCCACCCCTCCTGTCTGGATCATTGATCTGGACACTCAGGCGGTAGAGAAAATTCCTCATCCCCGTGCCAATGAATCCAATCCTATGTGGCAAGGGGACACGGTGTACTTTATGTCGGACCGGGACGATCAGGCCGTCAACCTGTTCTCTTACAACACTGCCAGTAAAGACATTCGTCAACTAACCAAATCAAACCCAATGGGATATCAAATCAGCCAGTATCTTCAACAATAGAATCATCTTTGAAGCAGGCGGTCGTTTGCAGGTCTATGACATCGCTCGCGATCGTCTGGCGGACCTATCAATATCCATTAATCCTGACTCGCCTCAAACACGACCCGCGTGGAAGGACGCCAGTGCCACATACAGCGAACTGAACTTTCCCCCACAGGCAAACGAGCCCTGATCACAGCGCGAGGCGATGTTTTTACCGTGCCGCTGAAGGATGGCTCGACCCGCAATATCACTGCCACTGGCGGAGTCAGGGAAAAGGATGCTATCTGGTCTCCACAGGGAGACAAACTCGCGTATATCAGTGACCAGGGATCGTCCACACCTTGATAGTGACCGACCAAACAGGTCGAGGAGAAAAGCAAAGTTACAAATTAGGTGACACCGATTACTACACGCTGTTGGCCTGGGGCAAGAAAGGAAAGAAAGTAATATACGAAGACAATCATCTAAATTTGTTTCTTTCATTGAATTATCCACCGGCAAGAAAATACTCATACGTACTGCTCTTCACCGTGACGGGTAGCAGCCATAGCATTAAGTCCCGACGGCAAGTGGCTGGCCTACACCAACAACCTTGCCAACTATTTCAGCAAGTTAATGCTCTACGAATTTAGCACCGGCAAGTCACACGAACTTACCGACGGATTTGAGTCTGGCGTCGTCTCCCGTGTTTAGTCGTGATGGTAAATATCTATACTTTGACAGCCTCAACCAACGCTGGTCCCCATCGAATGGGATTCGATTTGTCCTCTCAAGAGAAACCATTACGTAACGCTATCTACGCTATTGTGCTGGCCGCTGATGGAAAATCGCCCCTGCTACCGAAGTCCGGTGATGAACTCGACTCCGAAGAAGAGGGGGCCGATGAGTCCAGTGAAGATGATGGTGACACTGTGGAGGTAGTGATAGACCTCAGTGGAATTGCACGACGCTTCGTTGCTCTGCCTATTGCCGAGCGAAATTACAGCAATCTAAGTACAGCCGAAGACGGCTCACTGTATTTTATGGAACAACCACAGCCTGGTATCAGCAATGAGGTCCCCGACAGTGAAGGGCAAGCTATTAATTCTCTCAAGCGATTCGATTTTGAAGAGAAGAAAGTCGTCTTGGTAACGGATGAAATTTCTGGATACACCATGAGTGATGACGGTAAGAAGCTATTGTTACATGGACCGGATCAGGATTTGCTAACGGCCGATATTGCCGAGGAGATCGACCCCAAGCCACTCGACACCAGTGATGTGAAGGTATTTATTAACCCGCGTGATGAATGGCGACAGATCTTCGATGAAACATGGCGTTTGGACAAACAGTTTTTCTACGCCGAAAATATGCATGGCATTGATTGGCAGGCCGTGCGTAATCGCTATGAGCAATTCTTACCTCATGTCAGCAGGCGGGAGGACTTGAATGAATTGTTAGTGGATATGATCGCAGAACTGCAGGTTGGTCATAGTCGAATTGGCGGCGGTGATACCCACCAGGAGGATGAGGTCAATATCGGCTTGCTTGGTGCGGATCTAAGAGTAGAGAACAATAATTACCGAATAAAGAAAATATACACCGGAGAGAGATGGAATCCCTTTCTCAAGTCTCCATTGGCGCCACCGGGTATTGGCGTTAGCGAAGGAGATTATATTTTGGCGATAAACGGTGTCGCGCTCAATGCTGATACTAATATTTTTTCTTTGCTGGCACAGACCGTTGGTAATCAAGTCACGCTTAGCGTCAGTAAAACGACAAGCCAGAGGAAAAGCCGTGAAATAGTCGTCGAGCCTATTGCCAGCGAGAGGGCTCTGCGCCGGTGGAATTGGATTGAAGAGAATCGGCAATATGTGGAAGAAAAAACGGATGGCAGGGTAGGGTATGTTTATGTACCCGATACCGCGGACGATGGTTTTACGTATTTCAATCGCATGTTTTTTACCCAGAGCGATAAAGAGGCGATGATCATCGACGAACGTTCAAATGGCGGGGGACAGGTGGCTAATTATATTACCGATGTCTTGAGTCGCGTCTATCTAAGCAGTTGGAAGGACCGGGATGGCCTGATTTCCCATACACCAGGAGGCGCTATCTATGGTCCCAAGGTGATGCTGATAGATCAAGACGCAGGTTCCGGAGGAGACTTTTTACCCTACGCCTTCAGGCATCAAAAACTCGGCAAATTAATAGGCACTCGTACCTGGGGAGGATTGATTGGAACCGCCGACAATCCTGAGCTGATCGATGGAGGTGAGCTGCAAATACCAGGCGCTCGATTTTTTAACACCGAGGGAGAGTGGAGAATTGAGAATGAAGGAGTCGCTCCCGATATAGAAGTTGACCTGGAGCCTGATGCGGTTAATCGAGGCGTCGACACGCAACTGGATCGTGCCATTGCCGAAGTAATGTCACAGTTAGAGAATTATCAACCAGTCAAACAAAAACAGGCACCCCGCCTGCCAACTAAGCTTGGTCTCTAAGGATCAGTACCTAGCGCAGATCCTGTGACGTGGATCTGGAACAGAGTTCGAGGGCGATGAGTTGCGTACTGCTCGTGAGCCGAGGGCCAGCGTGGCTCAGCCAACCATTACAGGGTAATCAATAACCCAATAGAGGTTTAATTTTCTGAACAATTACGACCAGCTTTTTCATTTATCACCAAAGGCTGCCCCCGGGCAGCCTTTTTTGTATCCAAAACACTCATACAGACTGGCATAGCGTTCGTTTCCGTTGCCAGTTTTGTTCAGGTGCAATTCACCTGATTGAGTTAGAATCAGTAAAAGATCATGGAATCTACCGTCGAAAGCCTGGAATATTAATGAGACTAAGCTACTGTCAAAAACTAAACATTTCCCTGCTGGTATTGTTGCTGTCAGTACCTGCATTTGGTACTGAGCTCGACGAGGCGGCAAAACAGGCTGCCAAGAGCAACAATGCCAAGGTATTGTCAGCAAAAACTGTCAAACAGGGCGGTGTAGAGACCCATGAGATCAAGCTTTTGACCAACAAGGGCGTGGTCAAGACCGTCAAGGTCCCCGGTAATAAAAAGAAAAAGAAAAAGAAGGATTAGGGTCTGCGGATGCGTATTTTATTGGTTGAAGACGACCCCGCTTTACAGGCTTCCCTTACAGACATCCTGAGCAGTTGATGCCACCGGTGATGGTATTGAAGGGTTGTTTTTTGGCGAGGAGTACCCGCTGGACCTGGCCATCATCGACTTGGGTTTACCCGGGATGCCTGGGCTGGATCTGATACGCAAACTACGTCAACAGGAACGCCAGTTTCCGATCCTGATTCTGACCGCACGGGCAGAATGGCAGGACAAAGTGGAAGGTCTGGAAGCCGGTGCAGATGATTACCTGACCAAACCATTCCACCCGGAAGAACTCAAGGCACGAGTCAGTGCCCTGTTACGGCGCTCAGCAGGTCATGCGCAACCTTTAATTTCGCTGGGACCATTGAAAATAGACCTGACTTCTCAGCGGGTGCACCGCGGTGAACAGGAAATTGAATTAACCAAATACGAATACAAAGTATTTGAATACTTACTGATGCATCCGGATCAGGTGGTCACCAAGAGGGTACTGTCCGAGCATATATACGAGGAGGATGCCGATCGTGATAGTAATGTCATCGAGGTTTTCGTCGGTCGCCTGCGTAAGAAAATTGACCCCGATGGCGTTAAGAGTCCAATCGAAACCTTGCGAGGCAGGGGCTACCGCCTCAATAAACCAACCCAGCCCAATTGATTTACTGGAAATCCGTATCTTCATATTGTGAGCACACGTGTTGATTTGCACTGAATAATGAACCACTGTTGCACCGAAAATTGCCCCGCCAATTGAATTCTAATAGCCTGAAAATATGAATTAATTCTTGACTTAAAGTGGGTCAATCAAAAGTGGTGTAAACGAACATGCAATTCAACATACTGGACCCAGCGATTGGAATGGCCTGGATGCCGATAATTTATCAGCGATCAGACATCCGCAATATGCGCAGGGCCGCACAGGCAGCACCATAGCCGTTATCAATATTGGTGACAGTTAAACCGGAGGCACAGCTGGCTAACATGGCGTTTAGCGCGGTTTGGCCACCTTCGGCAACACCATAACCCACCGATGTAGGAACACCGATAACCGGCGCACTGATCAACCCCGCCAATACTGTTGGCAGAGCGGCATCCATACCGGCGACAGCAATCACCACCTGGGCACTGCGAATATCGTCAAGCCGCTCCATCAGTCGCCAAAGCCCCGCCACCCCAACATCGGTAATTTCTACTGGGGTTTCACCCGCATAACTAAGGCTGCGTGACGCCTCACGAGCCACGGCAGCATCTGATGTGCCGGCGGCGATAACGGCAACCCGGCCCTGTCTCTGCTGGGATGTGGACTGATCTGGCTGATCGCAACTTTCAAAAGCGGTATCAGGAAAAAAGGCCGTGCCGGAAAGAGGATCATAATCCAGGCGCTGGCGAAATTTTTCTCCCAGCCCCACATACATCTCTTCATTCAGACGGGTCAGTAAAATACGACCTTCCCGCGTCGAAACCTGTTCCAGTATCTCGATAATGTGCGCTGCGGACTTACCTGCACAATACACCGCCTCATCGAGCCCTGTACGTTCTTTGCGGCTAAAGTCCAATAACACCTCATCACTAATATTCATTATTAGCGCCTTAGGCCATCAACTGTTGATGAAGGAATGCACTACCATTTTGGTAGCTTTCAAAACTGACTGAGTACTGACGGCCACTGGCCTGAGCCAGAGCCAGAGCTGTGGCTTTATCGCAAATAAGTGTTGCCTGTGTCTCAGTGATGGCCTGCAAACAGCTGGGGTCCAGTTCAATCACCAGTCCGCTAGCCCTTACCCGGCAACGTACTGTCTCAGCTCTCAGTAACTCCCCAACAAATTTTTCCATGCTGTGAACCAACTCCAACAACTGTGGCTCTATGACTATCGCAGTCTCTATTCGACTGGAAAGACAGGGCGAGGCCGGCAACTCAGCGATATCTTCCAGCCCCAATTGTCTGGCGATGCTGCGCAGAGACTGCTTATCGATACCGGCCTCGACATAAGGGTGGCGTACACCCTGCTGGCTGGCAGCCTCCAGACCAGGGCGATACTCACCTAAATCATCAAGATTGGTACCCGAAACAATCTGTCCGCTGGTTTGAGCCGCAATAGCGGCGTATAGATGACTCTTGCAATAGTAACAGCGGTTAACGGGATTGGCCCGGTAATCCGGGTCGGCAAACTCACCCGCATCAACGACCTTAAGTACCCAGTCCTCAATTTCAGCGTAAGCCTGTACACGTCGAGTCGCCTCCTCCGGAACCGCCGGAGAAACCGCATGAAAAACCTCCATGCTTGAGATCGCATAGCGATGAGCAAAGGTGGCCAGCGTCAGGCTATCCACGCCACCGCTGACGGCCACGGCAATATGTGGATAGCCATTAAGGACCTGAATTAATTGATCGTTGAATGATTCCACAGCGGTCATCACCCGTCATCCACTTCAAGGGGAGTCAGTTTGACACTGTTTTCGGCAAGGCGCCGTAGCTGTTCACGCTCACTGTATCCGCCAGGACAGTTGGCGATATCGTCAGCCTCAGCCTTGGCCGTAATTTGATCACCACGGCGCACGGCCTTGATGCGAACGGCGCTGCCCGCAGCGTCTGCCATCAACTCCTGGCGTGTTAAAATCCGTCGCTCCATTAGCTGATAACGCAGCCCAATTGTCGTGGTTTCAGTAAAGCAAGCCTCACAGACCGCATCGACTTGCAAGTTGTCGGCCAGCACTCTTACTTGAGTTAACAGTCGCCCCTTCTTCCCAAAGACAGGCTGCTGAAAAACCTCTTTCACTCCAGCATGGGTTCGCAGGCGCTCCAGCCCAATCGCCAGATCTTCCGCTGTTTGATCATCAACTTCAAACATGATCTCGGCAATACAGTCGCTGTCTGCCGAAGACTGATCTGTTTCAAATGCCAACAGCCTTAATACATTGCTCATACCGGGCAGTTCGCGCATCCCAAAGCCGGTACCGCCAGCACATAAACGACCTGGTTGATTGCTTCGTGGTTTGTTCGCCTGTAAATAGCGTAAAATTGCCGCGCCCGTGGGCGTCACTCGCTCTCCACTAATACCATCATCAAAGCAATCAAAACCCTCTAACAGCAATGCTGTGGCCGGCGCAGGCACAGGTAACAGGCCATGAGCGCTGTTCACCCGACCTCGACCCAGCGGCAGTGACCCCACAGTCCAGTTGGCATCCAGTGAGGCGATCAGAAAAGCCGCACCGACGACATCAGCAATGGAATCCCACTCTCCCAGCTCATGGAAAGTGACGGTATCAATGCTCATACCGTGAACATTGGCCTCAGCCTCAGCTAAGAGATCAAAAATACCGATCGTATGAGCGCAGACGTCATCATTCAGATCTGACCGCTGTAGTTGTTGTTTGATATCGCTATAAGCTCGATGGTGATGATGGCCATGTTGGTGATCGTCATGATGATGCCCCGTCGCCTCCTCTTGCACGGATTCATCAATAGCAAAACGCAGGCCGGTAAGAGCATGATCTCGATGGGCGTCAATACAAACGGATATAGAATCGGGAAAGCCGGCGGAGCGAATGTTAGCTACTAAGCCATCACGCAACTCAGGAAAAGCATCGAGCACAGCAGAAATAAACATGTCACCAGCCGCACCGCCAACCGGGTCCAGATGGATATGTAAAGACTTCAAAATAACACCCGGCCTATTGACTAACACAAATAATTAGTTGCATTATTTTACTCATCCCCTTTGCCACCATGGGTTGGCATAAGCGCCAGGTTGCCCTCAGCATCAAAGTCCAGTGGGCAGTCTTGTATTGATGGTGGTAACAAATAAGGCGTATCTCGGTTTATCGTCTGGAATTTGCCTGACATGGTGACTCTAATCCATTATTGTTGCTGCATTCATATTTTACCGGTTTTTGCCGGTTAAATCCGACAGACTGCTAGTGAAATCTTAATTGTTTAAGTGATCGAATCTGGGCAAGATTTGAATCCTGGGTGGTGGGATTCAGAGCTACCCAGATGGTCCAAGACAAGACGCAGTCCGCAGGAAATGGCATGTCCTTTTCAAGGGCTGCACCAAGAGTAGGCGCCTTCAGGCGGCGCCGTATTGGGGCATCTGGGTAGCTCCCTTCGGGCGAGCCGTGAAGCGGTCGTTCGCGGTGTCGCCTGAGGGCGCCTACTCCTGGTACGCCTCTGGGCAAGGACCAGGCCATTGCTGGCGAGACGTGCCTTGCGCCAAACCACTTCACGACTCGCTGAACCCCACACTATAGGCTTGACATGACACTAGTCAAATGATGACAAGCAGACCAACAATATTGCCAAGGGCATTATCGGGAAACCCTTATCCGTGAATTGCCGCAAGTAATCCCGAAGTGACTGGGTTCATCGAAGGAGAATGCTAGTTCTCCGAACCGATAAGCAGCAATTTCAAATCATTGACATTGGTGCCGGTGTTACCGGTAAGTACAATATCGTCAAGTTGCGTGAGTATGGTGTAAGCATCGTGATTATTGAGTGATGCCTCGATGTTGAGTGCTCCCGACGAAGCGGTGTTCGCCGTAGTCCCATCGACAAGACCGCCGGCGGCGTCAGTGGGACCATCGGTGCCGTCCGTGTCCAAACCAAGCGCCACAACTCCTTCCATGCCGCTCAGCTCACTGGCGATCGCCAGAGCAAATGCCTGGTTTGGTCCACCCATTCCCGGCGTGTCTTCCGGGTGTATGCAGACTGTGGTTTCACCACCGCCAATCAGTACGCATGGTGGAGATAGTGGCCTTGCGTAAGTTTTCACCTCGCGTGCAATGGCTGCAAAGACCCGAGCCAGGTCCCGGCTCTCTCCTTCAAACTGCGATGACAGTATCATTGCCTTGTAACCCAGCGTTTTGGCGTGTTCTGCAGCACCGGCGCAGGCGGCGTCGCCTGCTACCAGCATGACATCTTGTCGGTGAATGTGCGCGAGATCCGTCTCTCGCATGCTCTCGGGTGGAGAGGAGTTTCGAGCAAGATAAGTGCAAACACTCGGTGATAGCCGTCCCCATAACCCGTATTTATCCAGGGTATTGCGCGCATCGTCGATTGTCGAGGTATCGGGTACGGTCAGGTCGGTGATAAATTCCAGAGGGTCGCCTGTCACATCCGATACCGTCAGGTTAATCAGCGTGGCGCCTGCGGGCAGGTCTTTGATCAGTCGCCCACCTTTAACGGTGCTGATTGATTTTCGAACAGCATTTATTTCGCGGATGTCAGCACCACAAGTGAGTAATATGTGATTTACTTCAGCCTTGTCGTGCAACGAAACACCATCAACCGGCGCCACAAATAATGCTGAACTACCACCCGTTACGCATGTAATCACGATATCACTCGAAGACACCTCTGAGAATAACGCTTTGCCAGCAACACCCGCTGCTAGCGAATGTACGTCCGGGATCGGGTGCGCAGCCAGAAGTAGATCGATGTGTCTGAGTTGGCCGATTTGCCCCGTTTTGCACACGACCAACCCTTTATAGATATGATCGCCCAGTATTTCGTCCAGTGCTTTTGCTATGGGAAATGTTGCCTTGCCGGTACCGAATACAAATATACGTCGACTACTATCCAGGACATATTCTTTGTCTTTGATACACAGAGTACTGTCGCTAATAACCACTGCATCACGAGTTGCATCATAAGGATCTGCGGCCGCCAATGCATGCTCGGCAATGTCCAACGCGGCTGCTCGAAGCGGGTCACCATGATTAAGCAAAGTTGCAGTGTTGGTTATTTTTGGCATGTTACAGGCCGATCAAATTAGTCCTCGCCCCGATGCATTAATGGAAGGCACCCGAGGCGAGGCAAAGCACAGGGGAGCCTATCAATTCTCTGCTAAACAGGCCGGCGAAAGTTATGTCCGGCATAAGCCGCGGTGCTGCCCAGCTCTTCTTCAATCAGCAACAAGCGATTGTGTTTTGACGTGCGTTCCCCGCGGATCGGCATACCGGTTTTAATTTGGCCAGCATTGAGTGCCACGACCAGATCCGAAATCAGCGAATCCTCGGTTTCACCCGAGCGCTCGGAAACTTGCACACCGTAGCCATTGCGATAGGCATATTCGGCGGCATCAAGTGCTTCACTCAATGAACCAATCTGGTTTACCTTGAACAACATCGCGTTGGCTGCACCTTTCGGGCAACACATTTTCAGGCGCTCAACATTGGTGACGAGCAAATCATCACCCACAATCTGGGTGTCGGGCATGGCTTGGGTGACCTTGACAAACCCGTCAATATCATCTTCTTCGAGGGGGTCTTCCATCGAACCAATCGGGTATTGCTTCCCCACTTCCTGATACAGTTCAATCAGGCCATCAGTTTCGTAGATTTCGCCACCGAGTTTGTAGGTTTTACTGTCTTTGTTGTAAAAATACGTTGCAGCACAGTCCATACCGTAGACAATGTCTTCACCAAAACCAACTTTGTAGCCGGCTTTTTCGCAGGCGCGCTGCATAAACTCAAACGGTTCCCAGATGCCGGTCATTGGCGTCGCGAAACCACCTTCATCACCGGTATTTGTCGCCAGAATACCGTACTTCTCGACTATCATTGGACGCAGTGCCTCGTTGATTTCGGTGGTGATCTGCAAAGCTCGGGCGTAGTTTTCTGCACCAACCGGCATGATGATGAACTCTTGAATTTCGAGGTCATTGGCGGTCAATTCACCACCATTGAGAATATTCATTAGCGGTACCGGCAAAAATCGCGCCATGGGGTTGAGGTAACGGTACAACGAGACACCGCATACGAATGCACCGGCACGCGCTACAGACAACGAGACTCCAAGGATAGCATTGGCTCCCAGATTAACTTTGTTTGGGGTACCATCGAGGGTGCACATAGCCTGGTCGATTTTTCGCTGCTCAGTCACGTCCAGTCCAATCACCGAATCGGCAATCGGCCCATTTATATTGGCAACGGCTTTGAGCATTCCCTGTCCTTGATAACGTTCAGCGTCTCCATCGAGTAAAACGTGAGCTTCGTAGGACCCGGTGGAACGGCCTTGCGGGACATCGGCGCGGCCTGCTAATTGGTCATCAACGTATACATCCACTTGTATTGTTGGCCAACCCCGGCAGTCAATAATTTCGCGCGCCTTGATGCTTGTGATGAATCTCATGTGCTTGTCTCTCCTGAATTTGGTTAGCTGTGATAGAGCCTGGTGTACAGATTTACGAACATGACTGATCTGACGATGGGATCACTTTCGGTTTTTAGCCGCAGATTCAGCCAGAATGCAGAGGATTTCATACATCATGGTGACTCCTACAAGAGATGTATTTCCAGTAGGATCGAATGGAGGTGCCACTTCTACGACATCTCCGCCACAAATGTTGAGGCCACGGAATCCACGCAGCATTTTTTGTGCATCGAGGGTCGTCAAGCCACCAACTTCAGGGGTGCCGGTACCGGGCGCGTAGACCGGATCCAGGCCGTCAACGTCAAAACTAATGTAGGTCGGCCCATCGCCAACTACAGCTCGTGCTTCCTGTATGACAGCATCAACCCCTATCTTCTCAAACTCTTCGATATAAATTACCCGCATTCCTTTTTCGATAGAGTAGTCCCATCCCTCCGCAGTGTTTTGTGCACCGCGAATGCCGATCTGTACTGTACGCTTTGGATCCAGCAACCCCTCTTCAACCGCGCGCCTGAACGGCGCCGCGTGAGTAAACTTGGAACCCTGGAATTCGTCCCAGGTATCGGTGTGTGCATCGATGTGTATCATGCCCACCGGCTGTTCGGCGGCAATAGCACGAAAAATTGGAAAGGTTATGGAATGGTCACCACCTGCTGATAGTGGCAAAACTCCATTGTCATGTAGTGTTCTATAGAATGCTTCGATATCTGCCAATACCTGCTCAATCACAAACACTTTTTGAAAAGGCACATCGCCGACATCCGCAACCCGGCAAATATCGTATGGATTAACTCGCGTAACATGATGAATTGAGCGCATCAGGCTAGACATCTCGCGCATTTCACGAGGCCCGTGTCGAGCACCTGGCCGGTTGGTTACTCCTCCATCATAGGGAACCCCTATTAGTGCAATATCCAGTTCGGCGTAGTCCCTCGAGTGGGGTACCCGCATGAATGTCGACAACCCCATATACCGAGGATTGCTCATAGCTTCGCTATTTGTCTTGTGGGGATTATCGGTCACGATTGGATTCTCCTGTACGCCAGCATGCTTCCAATAAACAAAGTACGGAACGTGTTGCTAGCGTCTATATTAGAAGGTAGTGTGCCGTTTGAAATGCAAGGATAAAATACTCTATTCACAATAAGAACATCTTGTTTTGTCGATGTACTTATTGGGTAAGTTTGACTAATATGTGTTTGTGAACATCCGATTTGACTGACGCTGGGCGCAGCGCTGGATTGCAGAAGGCACACCATGGAAATCGAGCACGCTGATCTTTGTTACGCCTCTACTTTTGAAATGACATCGATAGTATCGGAGCAAGGCTCGAAACTCGTCGCAACATCTGTTCCTCGTCGCCTTGTGAGGTATAGAATGACCTTGTTCACACTTCCCTGCCACCAGAGAAACCACAATGCGCCTGCCTGTTTTTAGAGTCCAGCAGATTCTGGCATCCCAACCATTAGGCGATATCGAATCAGTGGTCCAGGAAGAAATTGCCGCTCTCAAGCTTTCGGAAAAAGTCCAGCCTGGACAGAGTGTCGCTATTGGTTGCTCCAGCCGGGGCATTGCAAACTACCGCACTATTATTTCGGCACTGGTTCGCTCACTGCAGGCGCTTGGACTTGAGCCTTTTTTATTTCCGGCAATGGGTAGTCATGGAGCAGCTACTGCCGAAGGGCAAAAACGTGTTATCGAAGGACATGGCATTTCCGAGCAATTGCTCGGGGTTTCGATCAAATCATCGCTCGATACGGTAGAGATCGGGCGTTTGAGCAATGGTTTACCAGTGCTTATCGATCGATATGCTTACGAGGCAGACCACATCATAGTTGCCAATCGCATTCGTTCGCACACCGAATTTTCCCATGTATTCGAAAGTGGGCTAATGAAAATTATGGCAATTGGTATGGGAAAGGAGCGCGGTGCCACTCTTTATCACAAGGCGTTTATGGTTGACGGCTATCCCGCAATTATACAGGAAGTAGCAGAAACCATTATGGATACCGGAAAACTGCTGTTTGGCCTTGGCATCGTGGAAGATGGCCTGGCGCAAACGGCAAAAGTTAAAGCACTACCCGCAGGGTCACTACTTGAAGGGGAAATAGCGTTATTGAAATTCGCGCAGTCACTGGAGCCTCGATTGCCCTTTGACGATGTGGACGTTTTGATTATTGACGAGATGGGGAAAGATATTAGTGGGTCCGGTTTTGACGCAAAGGTAGTTGGTCGTATCAATATGCCGTTGGTGAGCGCTGAACCCGAAAAACCGCGAGTAAAACGGATAGTGGTACTCGATCTGACCGACATTTCAAGCGGCAATGCCGATGGTGTGGGAAGCGCAGATTTTATTACCAAAAAGCTATACAACAAAATCGATATGAACTCGCTTTACGTTAATGCCTTGGCAGGTTCAGAACCGGAACATGCCCGAATTCCGATGGTAATGAAAAATGCCGAACAGGCCATTACAACAGCGATGAACACTGTCGGACATATCGAAGAAAGCGATCTTAAAGTGATGCGTATACGCAATACAAAACAACTTGGGGTCGTGGAATTGTCCGCAAGCTATAAACATCAACTAGAGCAACGCGACGACCTGGTAATTATCCGTGAGCAAGCATCGTTTGCATTTGAAAACGATGGCGAGCTTGCGCCGCTGAATGTCGATGTGAACTAGACCGATGTTATTTTCGTCACGCCATCAAATAATCGGAGAAGGTTAGTACCCAGTTGTGCAGAGATTGCTTTTTTCTCTATAGTCATCCAACGCCAGTTGTATCAAGCGGTCAATTAGATCTCCGTATGACAGGCCAGATACCTGCCAGAGTTTTGGGTACATACTGATTGCGGTAAATCCGGGAATCGTATTGATTTCGTTTATGTATATCTCACTACTTTCAGTCAGGAACATATCGACTCGTGCCATACCTCTGGATTCAAGCGCTTTGAAGGCAGCAATGGACGTAGCCTGTACCTTTAGTAATGTTGGTTCGTCCAGATCAGCTGGAATTTTAAGAATAGCCGAATTTCCGTCGATGTACTTTTTTTCATAAGAGTAAAAACCATCAGTAGTTTCTATCTCGCCAACACATGAGGCAATCGGATCATCGTTACCCAGTACCGAGCATTCTATCTCTCGCCCAACGATCGCCTCTTCGATCACAACCTTGGTGTCGTATTGCATCGCATTATTTATGGCTGGAATCAGTTCGGCGGCATCTAACACTTTAGCGACACCAACCGATGAACCCATGTTGGAAGGCTTTACATAAACGGGAAAACCCAACGTCTCCTGTACCTGTTTCGAGAGTTCACTTTTCAGGTCATTGCGTCGAAGGCAGATGTGGCGTGCGACAGGAATACCCGCATCCCTGAGAAGACGTTTAGATACATCCTTGTCCATGCCAATAGCTGAACCCAAAATATCGCTACCAATGCAAGGGACATTTGCCAGTTTAGCCAGTCCTTGAATTGAGCCATCTTCGCCATATGGTCCGTGTAACACTGGGAAAATGACATCGACAGCTGATATAGATGTGGGGGATTGCAGATTCAGAAGAACACCTGCCTGATCACTGGGAATCAACGAGACGGGATTTTGCTGCATGTTCAGCGCAATCAATCGTGGGTTATCCGAATTTAGCAATGGAATGGATTCATCATTCAGGAACCACGCACCTTTCCGGTCTATGCCGATAAGAACTGCTTCATACTTTTCTTTATCAATAGCGTCAATAATATTACGCGCTGACTGAAGCGACACTTCATGCTCTGCTGATCGTCCTCCGAAAAGGACGGCCACACGAGTTTTTTCTACCATTTGAGCCTGCTTCAATATTTTTGTGCTGCGACCTGCTCGACTTGTGACATAACCCGCAGTAGATTTTCGCCCCACAATTTAGCAATATCCTGCTCACTGTAGCCACGACGCACAAGCTCAAGAGTCACATTAAATGTTTCACTGGCATCATCCCAGCCAGTTATACCGCCGCCGCCATCAAAGTCAGAGCTGATACCAACATGGTCAATGCCAATCAACTTCACAGCATAATCGATATGATCGACAAACTCAGACACTGTAGCCTTAGGCCACTTTTTATCCAATTCTGTCACTCTTTGTGAAACCTTCTCAACGACTTCTTTCGGGCTCAGACTTGGATCCTGAGACACTTCGTCATAATAAGCAATATAGAGTGCGTCCTTTTCAGGGGGATGTTGTTTCACGAAAAAATCCACAGCAGTAATTTGTACTACACCACCGTTTTCTTTTAGCGCCAATAATTCCTCGTCATCCATATTACGTGGCACATCCATCAGGCTCTTAACGCTTGAGTGTGAAGCAATAACCGGCGCCTTCGACAGACGTGCAGCATCCAGCATTGCCTGTTTGGAGATGTGTGAGACATCCACCATAATGCCAAGACTGTTCATTTCAGCAATCACCTCACGTCCGAATTCACTCACGCCATTATGCTCTGCCTCCACATCACCATTGTCAGGGTTTGCAGAGGAGCTGTCAGCGATATCATTATGGCCAACATGAGCCAATGTAATATAGCGCCCTCCTAAATCGTAATACTTCTTCAGTAGTGACAGATCTTTGCCAATAGCATAGCCATTCTCAATTCCTATCAAGGCTACGAGCTTGCCTGCTTTACGAATCCTTCTAACATCTGCCACGTTATACGCCAACTCAATACGATCAGGATAAAGCTCATTCGTCATCCTGCGGATCGCATTAAATCTAGTCATGGCATCTATTTTGGCTTGGGCATAATTCTCTTCTGTGCGCGTGGTCTGTCCAACGTAAACAACAAAGAATCCCGTATTAAGCCCTCCTTGCTCCATTTTAGGTAAGTCCACCTGAAACGGACCAAGCACACCCGGGTCGACCTGATCTGTC
>PVMK01189210.1_pt1 | contig 15446 bp, 14 predicted proteins | sample 1853481 | NCBI WGS metagenome assembly PVMK01 (sample SAMN08533507, study PRJNA380276) | Marine sediment metagenome, whole genome shotgun sequencing project.
GAATCACCCGCTGGTCAGCCGCGAGCGGTGGCACCTCTGAAAGATTCTCCGCCAAGGTCTTTCCGGTCACGGTGAGGCAGTCGCCGCGAAGCACCTCCTTTTCGAGCAGGTACTTCATCACGGCTGGCGTTCCACCAATGTCGTGGAGGTCCTCCATCACGTATTGGCCGCTCGGCTTCAGATCCGCCAGGTAGGGAACGCGATCGCTCACCTTCTGGAAGTCGTCGATCTGCAGCGGAACATCGACCGCGTCAGCCATCGCGATCAGATGGAGCACAGCATTCGTAGAGCCGCCCAACGCGATGACCACTGCGATCGCGTTCTGAAACGCTGCGGCGGTCATGATGTCGCTGGGTTTGATCTCGCGCTCGAGGAGATTTTCAATCGCGGCGCCCGCGCGATGGCACTCCTCGAGTTTTTCGGGAGCCTCGGCTGGCGTCGACGAGCTATAGGGAAGGCTCATGCCGAGCGCCTCGATCGCGACAGCCATCGTGTTCGCGGTGTACATCCCACCGCAGGCGCCCGATCCGGGACAGGCTCTGCGCACGATATCGCTCCGCGTTTCGTCGTCGATAGCACCCGATAGATACTTTCCGTAGCTCTCGAACGCGGAGACAATGTCGAGTTTGTCTCCGCTGCGGGTGTGGCCGGGCTTGATGGTTCCTCCGTAGATCATCAGAGAGGGGCGGTTCACACGCGCCATCGCCATCACGCAGCCGGGCATGTTCTTGTCGCATCCGGGCAGGGAAATGTTGGCGTCGTACCACTGGGCGCACATCACCGTCTCGATGGAATCTGCGATCAGGTCGCGCGATTGCAGCGAGTAGCTCATGCCATCGGTTCCCATCGAGATGCCGTCTGAAACGCCGATGGTGTTGAATCGCATTCCGACCATTCCAGCATCGACGACACCGTGCTTGACCTTTGCGGCGAGGTCGTTCAGGTGCATATTGCAGGAATTTCCCTCGTACCAGACGCTGGCGATTCCCACCTGGGGCTTGTCCATGTCGGACTCGGTCAGCCCCGTCGCGTAGAGCATGGCCTGCGAGGCCCCCTGCGCCTTGGGCTGCGTGATGCGCCGACTGATCTTGTTCAGCTCTTTTTTCATCATCGGGCTCCGCGATTGAAAGTGAGACCGCGTCCGCGGGAGCGGACAAGATAGCGCTGTTCCCGGGAGTTCGATCCTCGGCTGCGGGGGGAGGCCAAGAGGCCTCGCTCTCGATGGATCGAGCCTCACTCCGGTCCTCGGGCCACCCCTGCGCGTGCCTCCAGCGCAGATGTCAACAGCGCACAGCGCCACCGACCCCAGCCCGCGTCTCCCCGTTGAAATCGCGCCGACCCGGGGCAGTATGCCCCTATTCAAGTCAACTCAACGGAATGCCTCTTATCGGACATTGCCGAAAACGCAGCTTCGTTTGCCTATTGACTCATATTTCCCCTCGCAATCGTTGATCGCGCCATCTGGAGATGGCAGACTTCCCAACGGTGTCGCCACTCTGAATTCAAGTTTCGCGGGATTGGGAACAGTAGAGAGAGGAGGCCGGCCGACTTGGTGTGTTCTCGCAATTCGCAACCAGTGGTGCAATCTCGCTGGTGTTTTTGGCTGAGTGCAGTGGTTTTCGTGCTTGCGGTTACCGCCGCGTGCACGACAACGCGCAAGGCTGAACCGGATTCTGACGATGCGGTACCAGAGCACGTTCTCGCCGAGACCAAACGCCTGTACGGCCTTGCGATGGACCATTGGATCGCGCAGATCGCCCGCCTCGCCGAGGTTTCGCAACGGGTGCGGGTCGCGGGTAACGCAGCTTGCGGGAGACGCGTTTCTCCGGTTTTGGGAGCGGCCGCCATCCGGGTAGAAGAGGCACCTGTGGTGCTCGAGGCCATTGTAAAGAAACGCTTTGGCGAGAGCGAAGGAATGCACGTGGTCGCGGTCTACCCCGATATGGCCGCTAATCGCGCCGGGTTGGAAATCGGCGATGCAGTCCTGGCCATAGATGGCTCGCCATTGAAACGATCCCAAGATTTCTATGTGCTGGATTCCGGTAAGGGCGAGTTCGTCAGCCTCGATATCGAAAGAGCGGGGGAGCGACTGACGATCCAAGTAGAATTGGATCTCGGTTGTGCGACTCCAGTCCACTTGAGAATCGACGAAATCCTGAACGCGTTCGCGCGCCGAAAATCGATTACTGTGACCACGGCGCTGATGCGGGCCTTCCCGGACGACGCAATGCTCGCCCAGATCGTCGGTCACGAACTCGGACACATTATCCACAGGCACACGAATAGGAGCTTCAGCGGCTTATCTATGGCAAGGCGGCGGGAGGCTCTCGCAGACTATGTGGGCATCTATCTCGCCGCGATGGCGGGTTATCCAATCGTAACCGAAACGGAATTAATCCTAGGATTACACACCGAGATCCAATATTTTGGCGATCGCACCAGTCACCCGTCGACACCAGCGCGGGATCTGGCATTGCGAAAGACGCTCGAGGAGATCCGGGGCAAACAAGAGCGCGGTGAGCCCATCGAACTGAGCCCGCGATGAAACGAATCGGATTCAGCGCTCTGATCATGAGTTGGCTTATCGCCGTAATGGGGTGCGCAAGTTTAGCTCGCAAGGCCGATCGCCCACCAAAGCTGAAAGCCGAAGAACTCCAGACATCGAGGTTGAAGGTAGGCTCCGAGGCGATCGGCAATCTTGTCGAATTTCGAACACGGATCAAGGATGTCGAGTATCGAATATCCACTAACAGCGCACATCAATGCGGGAAATATGTGCGGCCGCGGATCGGGGCGATTTTTTCGAGCCGGAAGTCCTTCGAACACAAGGCGCTTCAGGAGGTCGCGCAGCGCGATTATGCGCTGGGTGAGCGAATGACCGTGGCCTATGTCGTACCCAGAGGGCCGCTCGACCGCGCACAACTCAAACGCGGGGATGAGATTCTCGAAGTCGATGGCGCAGTCTTTCGCACAGCCAACGATTTCGGCCGCTTTCTGCTCGAGAGCGCTGACCGGACATCCCTTCGAATTCGATATCGGCGCGGTGATGTGGAGCGAGAGCAGCTCGTTCAGCTCGTTCCCGCGTGCCCCGTGGAATTCGGAATTGCGGCGAGCCCAATGATCGTTGCGTGGCAGAATTTTAGACTGTTGGTCGCGGTTCCGATTGGCTTGTTGCGTTGCGTCGAGAGCGACGGCGAATTGGCCGTTGCCCTCTCCCACCAATTTGCCCATGCACTGTTTGATCTTGATGACGATACTTTGGAAGCGCGCGAGATGAGAGCGGATCGCGAAGGACTGTTGATCGCAGCCAGGGCGGGCTATGACGTGAGCAGCGCTCCCCAATACTGGGAAAAGGTCGCACGTGAATACCCATGGCTCATCGAAAAGCAGAGTGGAATCAGAAGGCTGCCATGGACTGCTTATGACGAATTTCCCCACCACGGGATTTCAACGAGGATGCACGCCATTCGAGCAACGGTACGCGCGATCGAGGCCAGTCGGGCCTCGCGTCGAGTTGAATCTACCTCGGTACCCGAATTGTCCAATCCAAATTAGGAAGGTTGGATTCGATTTTGATCCAGGTGCGAGCTTAGAAAACATAGTGCGGCCAGGCTCTGCTTGGCGATTGGAATCGGAAGGCTTGATGTTCGACAGGTACGCTTGCTGATGTGCGCGCGGCCTCTGTTGACGGCCGTGCTGTTTCTGCTGATGGACGGGCGATTGCTGTTGACGTAGCAGTGATCGCCGACGGCGGATCAGGCGGCGGCGATACGAACCAGGGTGCCGTGCACGCTCGAGTTCTCGCCCATGTCGGTGCGTTCGCCCGAGTTGAGGACGTTGACGTTGGTTTGGGCGGCATCGAGTTTGGGCCGGTGGCCCTTGTTGCTCAACGCTACGCCTCTTGCGACGATGTCGGAACAGTGGACGCGAAGCTCGGTCTGTCCCGCTTTGCTCGAGACGATCGCGGCCTCACCATCTTTGAGCGCAAGAGCCTTCGTGCCCTTGGGATTCAGGGTGATGCAGGCGCGCACGGCGCGGGGCAGGTCTTCCCCTATTCAAGTCAACTCAACGGAATGCCTCTTATCGGACATTGCCGAAAACGCAGCTTCGTTTGCCTATTGACCCGAACCCGCAGTCGAATAGCCTTTCTGTGGCGAGAACACGGGTGAACGATCACAAGAGATATCGTTGAATGAAAAACGATTGTGTGAAAATAGCGCTCTGGTCAGGGCCTCGAAATATTTCAACTGCGATGATGTATTCGTTTGCCAATCGCAGTGATACTGCGGTCGTCGATGAGCCCCTGTTTGGGTATTTCTTGAAGCAGACGGGAGCATGGCGCCCCTCGAGAAAAGAAGTTCTGGCTACGATGGAAACCGACCCCAAAAAGATCATCGATTCGCTGCTGGAGCCTTCTACGGACATGCCGGTGTTCTTTATGAAACACATGGCCAACCAACTGGTCGATCTAGATCTGGCTTTTCTGGATAGTTTCAAGAACGTGGTGCTTATAAGGGATCCAAAATCCGTGCTCCTCTCGTACTCCAAGCAGGTAGAAGAGCCGACATTGCTCGATACAGCGTATAAAATGCAAGTAGACCTGATCGATCATTTGAAGGAAGTTGAAACACCCTTCGTTGTATTGAATGCCAAAAGCGTCCTTCAAAATCCCGAGGGGCAGCTAAGAATCTTGTGCGAAAAGATCAATATTGAATTTCAGAGCTCAATGTTGAACTGGGATGCAGGACCACGCAAAGAAGACGGCGTGTGGGCAAAGTACTGGTACGATTCCGTACATGAAAGTACAGGTTTCCGCGCCTATCGCGAAAAGGATGAGGAGCTACCTTCGAACCTAAATCCTCTATACGACGAGTGTATGGAGTATTATGGCAAGTTGGAATGTTGGCAATTGGAATAACATGGCAAAATTTAATCAACCGGATGCGAGAAATAAGGGGACCTTCGTTCATATAGGAGGGGAACTTCTAAAGAGAGAAGACGCCAAGATTTCGGTGCTCGATAGTTTGGTCCAGGGCGGGGATGGTGTTTGGGAAGGCTTACGGGTATATGACGGGAAGATCTTTCAGTTCGAAGAGCACATCGACCGCATGTTCAACTCTGCCAAAGCGATGCACTTCCAGGGTGTTCCTAGCAGGGATAAAATAAAGAGCGCTGTCTTTTCAACCCTCAAGGCCAATGATATGTACGATGGCGTTCATGTTCGCCTGACTTTATCGAGAGGATTGAAAACCACATCCGGTATGAGTCCCGAGCTGAACACGATTGGATGCTGCTTGATTGTGTTACCAGAATTCAAGCCTCCCGTATATGGGACTGAAGGAATCAAGCTGATCACCTCGAGTACCAGACGCAACCCACCGCAATGTCTGGACTCGAAGATCCATCACAACAATCTGATCAACAACATACTGGCAAAAATCGAAGCGAACCTGGCTGGTGTGGATGACGCTCTGATGTTGGACATCGACGGCTTCGTATCGGAGACCAATGCAACGAACGTGTTCATGGTCAAAAACGGGACTCTCAAAACTCCCTATCCCGACTCCTGTCTACCCGGTATAACAAGAGCTTTGATCATGGAGATCGCTAAAGAAGAGAGCATCCCTTTGGAGGAGAGAAGACTATCACTCGTGGAATTTCAAACGGCAGATGAAATGTTCGCTACGGGAACCATGGGTGAGCTAAGCCATGTTATCGAGTTGGACGGTCGCCAAATTGGCGATGGCGCGCTTGGGCCAGTCACGAGTCAGCTCCAAGCGCGATATGCCAAAACGACTTCCAGTGAAGGGGTCGAGATACCGCGATAACGGGTGCAAGTAAGCCTACCTGGCCTTGCTCGCCGTCAGCGAATAGCTGAGCGGTAGTTGCGCCTCGCGGTCCTCGTACCTGTCGAGTTCCTCGCTGCCGATGTTCGTCGGGTATTCGGCAAAGTGATCGACTCTGATGCCTCGTTCGAGACAGGCCGTAATCGTGTCCGCAAGGGTGTGGACGAACCCGTTGTAGGTCTTGCCTCTGCCCGAGTCTTCGCCGTCATAAACGATGATGTCGTTGTCGGCGAAGGGTTCGCTGCGGAAGTAGCTGTGGACCAGAGCAAACGGGTCGTCATCGCCGGGTTCCAACATGTTGGTGATCGGGTGCTGCTCGTGGATGAAGAGTTGCCCACCGGGCCTCAGCAAACGGACGGCGACATCGAAGAACTTTCCCAGATCTGGCATCCAACCCAGCACACCGATTGTGATCACCACCAGGTCGAAGGTGGAGTCGAACTCCGGCGCGGTCTGGTAGATATCGCCCTCCACGAACTGGCAGTCCAACGCACCGGCTGCTTTGAGTTCGGCAGCTTGGGCCAGGAAGGCTGATGACTGGTCGAAGCCCGCACACCGTGCCGCGCCCTGGTTCTTGATCGACAAGATCTCGCGTCCGTTGTTGCAGCAGAGCTGGGCCACGTCCTTGCCCTCGACGCCGAGCGCCTGCAGCCGCTCGGTCTCTACTTCGTCGAGGATTGAAAAGCCAGCGCGGGTAAAGCCCTCTCGCAGCATTTGAAAGTAGGCAGCCGCTTCGTGAAAGGGCGCGGCCTCGTCCCATGCCAGTCGATTCGCATGGGTGTAGTCGCTGGTTTTCTTGGGCATGGGGTTCCTCGTGACCAGGGCGCCTGTCTGGACTTGGCTGATTGCATACGATCGGGCGCGGGGATCTCGCAGCTCTTATAGCCGATCCTCTGATCTAGTCACACAATCCAAACTTGTCTTCGATGCCACATTCACGGACTTCGGTCACCGAATCAGCTGTCATTACGCAAGATAGAAAGCTGGTAGCCTGAGTGGAATCTACCCTCGAGTAGGCGGGCAATGAATCTGAGGCGTTCATCCATCGGTCTACACGTTCTACACGGCATTTGGGCTCTCCCCAAATGCCAATTGTGTAAACCATGTGTCCGGAACACTGTGTAAGCTATCTCTCGCTAAGCACAGAACAACCCCGGCGCGCGCCTCAATACCCCGCTGAAACGCCCCCATCTATTGGGAGCGCCACACCGGTGATGAACCTTGCGTCGTGAGAAGCGAGATAGGCAATCGCCTTGGCGATCTCTTCGGGGGTCGCCACCCGCTTTAGCGGAGCTTCGTCTACGGCCTCGCGTTCGGCTGCGGCGGGATCGTCGGCCAAGTCGACGTAGTCGCGACGGAGCATGTCGGTATCGACCCAGCCCGGGCAGACACAATTGACGCGAATGCTGGGCGCCAGCTCCATCGCAAGAGCGCGGGTGAGATTGACAACGCCACCTTTGGACGCGGAATACACCGCGCCTTCCACCGAGCCCTGGAGTCCCGCTACTGAAGCCACGTTTACGATTGCGCCGCCATTCTTGCGGAGCGCCGGGAGTGCCGTGCGGGCGCAAAAGAAGGTGCCCTTCAGATTGATATCGAGGGTTTCGTCCCAGATCGTCTCGTCCGATTTCTCGATTGTCGAGTCGATACAGACGCCCGCGTTATTGACGAGGACGTCGAGGCCGCCGAGGCTTGCGATGGCGGTTCTGACGGCCGACTCGCAACCGTCTACAGTTCCGATGTTTCCGGGTGCGGCTGCTAGGCGGTCACCGCCACCTAGCTCGGCGATCGCGTTGGAGACAGACTGCTCGGTTCGACCGTTGACTGCGACACGAGCGCCCCGTGCCAAAAATTCCTTCGCGGTTGCGATGCCAATTCCGCGGGACGCACCCGTAATGAGTACCTGCTTGCCTGCGAAGTCCATTCGGCGCTCCTTTGCCTTGCATTCGGCCCGACACGGGGCAGTTCTTCCCCTATTCAAGTCAATTCAACGAAATTCCTCTTATCGAACGTTTCTGAAAATGCAATTTGTTTTTCTATCAACCTTGTTGTACACACGATCGCCCGCGCACGAGCCCGCCGTCAAGCGATCGATGTAACCTCGGCAGGCTCTCCGGGTGTCCAGCCCCAGGCCGCCAGGATCTCTTCGGCGCTCTCGCGCTCGTCGCGATGAATGGCCACTGCCGCAACATCGCCGACTTCGAGTGAAAGGCCCGCGTGCATCGGCATGACTTTTTTGCCGCGCTGGATCGAGAGGATCACGAATCGCTCGCCGGCCTTCGGAGCCGGCTCTCCGCCCTCATCGGCGCTCGCATCCTGTTCTGGCTCGCCGCCGTACACCCAATAATCGACTTCGAGTTCGCCGTGACGCGAGCGGACATCCCATCGCTCGACATCGTGGGGGCCGTCGAATAGAACGACGACCTCCTTCCGCTCCACGAGCTCTGGCGCGAGGCCGGCTTCGGGGTCGATGGCCGACACATAGCCGCGCGGAACACCAAAGTATTCACGGGCTCGGCTCGCGAAAAGGCTGTTCAACATCTGATTGGGCGTCAGACCCACTGCGCTGCCGACGTTCTCGAAGCGCGCGCGCTGCAGGGTTCTCTCCTGTAATGCGTCGCCATAGATGACCTGAAATCCCGACTCTTCTGCTCGGCGGCAGTTCCAGGGATTGGCCTCGAGAAAAATCACCGGAATGCCACCGTTTCTGAGCTGAATCGCGAGTTCGAGTCCCAACCCCTGAGCGCCGAGGATGGCAACCACCTCGCGGCCGGGAAGTTTCACCTTTAGCAGAGCCGCCATCGGGGCCCCGGTGAGGCCGGCCAGAAGGACGGTCCCGGCAATGCACAAGAACACCATGGCCCGCAGCTCGGGACCACCGGCCATGCCCTGACTCTCGAGTGCAGCTGCCGTAACCGACGCCACCGCAGCGGCCACGATCCCGCGCGGAGCGATCCACGACACGAAAAGCCTTTCACGAAGTGATAACTCGGATCCCAGTGTCGAAAGACAGACGTTGAGCGGGCGAACGACGATGACGAGCAGGCCGACCACCGCGAGCCCTCTCCAGCCCAACGCGAGGACATCTTCGAGCCTAACATCTGCGGCCAGCAAGACGAAGAGCAGTCCAATCAGCAGAACCGTGAGTTGGTCCTTGAATTCGCGCAGGTCGCGGTCGACCCGCGTTCGCAAATTACCGACGACCACACCCGCCGCCGTAACGGCGAGAATCCCGCTATGGGAAACGATCTCGTCGCAACCCTGGTAGAGGAGCAACACGTAGGCCAGGGCGAAGATGTTCTCGTAACCTTCGGGGACGATATTGCGAACCCGAAGCAAGCCCGCGAGCGCGAACCCCGCAACCACGCCGGCGACCGCCCCAAAGCCAAGGCTTCGCGCGAGAAGCATCGGGGCATCCCAGATCGAATCGATTCCCTGAAGGGCGATTCCGAGCAGCAGCGCGGCGAGGATCGCGCCGATCGGATCGATCAGCACACCCTCCGCTTCGAGCACGGTCGCGACCCTCGGGCGCAACCTCAAGTTTCGCACGAGCGGCCCGACCACGGTTGGCCCCGTGACGACCACCAACCCCCCGAAGACGATGGATCGCATCCAAGGCCAATCTAGACACCATCGCGCCGCAAGCGCTCCACCCGCCAGGGTGACCAGTGCTCCCCAGGTGACGAGGCGCCGGATCGGTGTTTGTTCGCGCCGCAATCTCGAAATTTCGAGGTTGAGTCCGCCCTCGAAAAGGATCACCGCGACAGCGAGATCAACCACCGCAACGAGGCCCAGACCGAGAGAGCGCGGATCGATCCACGCCAATCCATCGGGGCCGAGACAGGCACCGGCTAGCAGCAACAACACGATCCCTGGAATTCGCAAGTGCCGCGACACCGACTGGGCGAAGATGCCGATCGCCAGCGCGAGCACCAGAGTCAGTGCGGGGTGGTGGTGATCCACGGCTGCCAAGGCTACCCCGGTCTCCACCGACAATCACGCTCGCGTGCGAGTCAGCCCGGGTAGCTGTTGCGGTATGCTGAGCGCTCCCGTCGCGGCTTCATGAATCGCGCGCCCAACGCGTTCAAGCCTTGGCACCCCGCTCGAACGCACGAGGAGCAGGCCAACGCCGATGCAGGGTCTGACAAACCTCTTCTGGCGCTTGTTTCCCGATGTTCGCTTGCAGGAGCGATCACGCTTCCTGTTTTTCGCGGGACTGGCTGCCCTGATCAGCCTGGCCCAGACGCTCGGGCTGACTGGCGCGGAAGCGCTGTTCCTGGCCGAAGCCGGGATCGAATATCTCCCGATCACGATCATCGGGGGTTCGGTTTCCACAATTTTGGGATTCGTGTTGTACGCGGCGCGGGTGGGCGAGGTCCGAAATGACGGCCTCTTCGTTCAAATGCTGGTCGGAGCGGCGATCGCTCTTACAGCTGCGACAACCGGGATCTGGCTCCAGTTTACTGGCGTATCGATTTTCTTGATCTGCTTCTTTTTCGTCACCCAAGCGATCTTCGTCAACCACCTCTGGACATTCACCGCCGACTATTTCGACACGGTCGCCAGCAAGCGTCTCGTTCCGCTGTTCACCATCGGAGCGAGCGTCGGCGGCGTAGTCGGTGGCGTCATCGCCGTGGCAATGACCGGAATCGCGGGAGCCGCGAGCCTCGTCGCAGGATGGGCGCTGTTTCTCTTTGGCGCAGCATCGATGATTCGAATCGGCCGCACGCGGCTGCGCAGCTGGGGGCCGATCGATCTCGAGGAGGCGGACGAAACCTCTGTGGAAAGCATCCGAGGGGCGGTCCTATACGTTCGCTCCTCGAAACTTGGAGGCGCCCTTCTGATCTCGGCGATCGGCATGATTCTCGCGCTCGTCGTGGCGAGGTATATGTGGTTGGACGCATTCTCGCGTCGATTCCCAGATCCGGCAGAATTGGCGGCCTTCATCGGCCTATTTCTCGCGGTGACCAACACGATCGAAATCGCGATCGAAATGTTGGTCACACCATGGCTCATTCGACGCATCGGCGTGCCGAGCACCAATCTCGTCCATCCGACGCTGACGCTGTTGAGTTTCGCGGGACTGGCCTATCAGTACAACATCGTCTCGGGAGCTTTCGCGCGCATGAACGGAGAGATGCTGGAGAACTCTCTCGCGAATCCGATCCGTGCGCTGCTCTGCAATGCAATTCCCCTGCGGTTTCGCGGTCGTGTGAGGGCGTTCATCGAGGGGATCGCAGTCTACGCGGGCATGTCGATCGGCGGCGGCATCCTATGGGCTCTCGGAAACCCGGAACCCTACTGGCTCGCGGTGGCGGGTGGAGCCGCGAGCCTGACCTACCTCGCCGCCAACCTACTGGTGAGACGCGAATACCTTCGAACCCTCATCGATGAACTCCGCGCCGGCCGAATCGACCTGGAGATCCTGGGCGACGAAATTGGCAAGTGGGAGGTCTCCCATTTAGCCGAGCTATGGGAGAAGCTCATTCGAAGGGAAGGAGAACGTCCGTCGACGTCCCTCCTCAAGTTGATCAAGACCCTGGCAAAACAGGGGGTTCTCGAACCGCTGTGCCGCGCGGTCACTCATCCGAGTGTCGATGTGCGCCGCTCGTGCATCACGGCACTGGCGTCGACGGGCAGGCGCGATATCGCTCCCACCCTCCAATCCGGCCTAGACGACCCCGATGCCCGAGTTCGAATCGCCGCAATCGCTGGCCTCGTAATGCTCGGTGGCAAGGACTTGCTGCAGCCGCGCATCCAGCGGCTACTCGACGATCCGGATCCCGTCGTTCGTGCCGAGGCGGCGCGGCATGCGGGGGAACGCGGGCGAAACCGTACTCGAGGCGATGATCGCCTCAACGGATGCCGCAGAATCCATCGCCGCCCTCAGCAACGCGAATTCTTCCTTGCGAGAAGCCGTTGGAAGACGAATCCGCGACGACGATCCGGGCGTACGGGCGGCGGCACTCAAAGGAATGGCAGAAATCTCTTCAGAGCCTTTGATCGACCTGCGCGAAATTCGACAAGCCCTCGCCGATCGCGATCAGCGTGTGAGAAGCGCCGCAGTCTATTTGCTGGCGAACATCGAGGGACAAGAAGCGCTCGAAGCACTCGCAACGGCACTCGCAGACCCATCCAGCGAAGTCCGGTTTGCAGCCGCGTCGGCGCTCATCTCACATGGCGATGAAGCAGCCTTGGTGATCGAAGGCAATTTTCGTGCTGAATCAGAGCAAACCGTTTCTGCCGCTCTTCGGGCTGCGGCACACCTGAGTGCTGATCAATCGACGACCCTTCTGCACCGCGAACTGCGTCGCCGCGTTCACGAACTCTGGTATTGGATGATCGCCCACCATCAGCTGACCGCTGCGGACGGTTTGGCGAACCGCTTCCTACGCGCTGCCTTTTTGGACGGTGTGGCTCGGAACCAGCGAATCGCCTTCCAGATTCTTGGACTGCTAGAAGACTCCAGCATCGTGCGGAATATCGAGAAGGCGCTGCGGTTTGGCACGGATCGATCCAGGGGCGACGCGCTCGAAATCCTTTCTCACCTGGGCGACTGGGAAGCCGCACTACTGCTCGTCGTGTATCACGAATCTGGATCGCTAGCAGATCGGATCGAGGCCGCTCGTAAACACGTATCGGTCCCCGACAATCCGCAGCAATTCATCGACAACGCCTGCAATGCGAATTCGAAATGGATTCGGACAGGCGCTCTGGCCTTGGGCACTGAGGCCGGTCAGGAACCACCCGAGGAGGCAAGCATGGAACGTTTACTGGCTCTCAAGGAAATCCCGCTCTTCAAGAATCTGAGCCTCGACCAGCTCGAGGCCGTGCATCAAATCACCAAGGCGGCGGAGTATTTACCGGGCGAGGTGATCCTGAAACAGGGTGAGCGAGGTGATGAGCTCTACATGCTCCTCGAGGGCCGGGTTCGCATTTTCTTGAATTACGGCCTGCCCAACGAGGAGGAGAGACCCGAGCAAAGAGCGGTGAGTGCCTTCGGTGAGATGGCAGTACTCCACGATGGCACGCGTACTGCGACTGTCGTCGCTGCGGATCGATCACACCTGCTCCGCCTGGATGGGAACAGCCTCCGGGAGTTGCTGATGCAAATGCCCGAGATTTCGTTCGAAATGTTCCGTGTTCTGGTGGAGCGGGTCAGGGCCGCGGAGGATCAAAGCCGTACCGGCTGAGCGCCCGACGTTCACCCGAGAGCTGGGCGGTGAAAACCCTGAGTTCGATCGAAGTTCAGCTATTGCGGCGTAGACCGCTTGCAAAACCCGCGAATGAGGCTAATCCTGCTGGCGGGCAGGGGGGTGTCGGGTACACGTGATTACGAGCACGATGTCTACACTGATCACCGCTGAGCGCGACCGGATCTGGCGCGCGCTCACGACTCCGAGCGAGCTGATTCGTTGGGATGATCAGCTCATCGCATTGCTCGACCCGGCGCCCGACTACCCGCGGATCGGCCAACAGGTCCGTTGGCGATACCGGATCGGGTCGGTCCCGATCGTCGTCCACCAAACCATCCAGAAAGTCCAGCCCGGCGAGCGCCTGCAGTCGGCAATCTCCCGCGGCGTCTTTTGTTTCGACGAAACCTACACACTCGCGGACGAGGTCGAGATATCCGACCGGACTCGGCTGAGCCTCAGGGTCGTCGCGTCGAACTCGACGCCAGTCGTGGGCGGGTCGATAGACCGGTTCGAAATTCGGCGCCTGTCCGCAGAACTGGTCGATTCGCGACTACGGGCGGTTCAAAAGTGGTGTGAAAACCACGCCTGAGCGTTGCGCAGCCTTATCTGCCCGACCCCCACAGCTTCACACCACCGGCACCCAACATCCCACAGGCATTCGAACTGTGCGGATCTTCACCGGCGTAGACTCGCCTACCGATCCGCCTATGCTCTCGAAAGCGAATCGCAACGACCGAATCTGGCCTAGCTAGCGACCGGGCTAAGAGAACGGGAGAAGCCGTGCTCATCTCGAAGGATTCTCGTCGATGACGGCTAGGGATGCAGCCCCAGATTGGAGTCGCGCGTCGACGCAAGCGAATCCTCAGAATTCACCAGCTAGCTGCGCGAACGGTTGGACGGGCGGCCAATACAGTGTCTTCCGATTCGCGCTCGGCTTTTACCTGCTGGTTCATCTCGCATGCCTCGTTCCATTGGCCTTCGAGATGTCCTCCGATGCGAGTGTGCTGGGCGAAGCGTCCGAGAGCGCCCTGCATTCCTTTTTCCCAAATCTATTGCTCTTCTGGGATTCTCCGACTGGGATCGCGGCACTGCTCCTTGTGGGTACCGGATTGAGCGTACCCTTCGCGTTAGGGAGTGCGCGATCGCCTCGTTGCTCTCATTCTCTTGTATCTGGGGATTTGTCTTTTCACCACGAGCCCGCCGATCTCGAATTCGAGCATGCCGTTGATCGGTTGGATTCTACTCGCACATGCCTTCATTCCGAGCCGACCCTACGGATCGTGGGATGCTCGTGGGCGGGTCGATCCAGGAGCGGGCTGGCGGATGCCCGCTCGAATCCACACCGCCACATGGATCGTGTTGGCGATCGGCTACGCGTACAGCGGCGCAACCAAACTCGGGAACCCATCGTGGATCGACGGAAGTGCGCTATTGCAGGCGCTGAGCGACCCGCTCTCCGGGCGAACCCTTCTGGGAGAACTCGTTCTCTTGCTTCCGCCGTCGCTGATTTCACTCGCAACGTGGAGCGTGCTCGCACTCGAAATCAGCTTTGTACCGCTCGCGATCTTGCGAAGGGCCCGGCCGTGGCTGTGGTTGGCACTCTTGGGCATGCAGCTGTTTTTGATCACTCTGGGCCACTTCGCAGACTCCAGCGCCGGCATGCTGATGCTCCACTTCCTCGCCTTTGACCCGGCTTGGGTGAAAGGCAAAGAGGGGTGCGCTGCGACGATCTTTTACGATGGCGGATGCGGACTCTGCCACCGCTTCGTCCGTTTCGCACTTGCCGAAGACCGCGAAGGCAGGGACTTCCGCTTCGCTCCGCTAGAAGGCAACGTGTTCGCCGCCATTCGCAATGAATCCGATCGAGCGGAAACGCTCGACCAGATCGATAGCATCGTGCTTTCTCTCTCCGATGGGAACCTGTTCGTTCGCGCCGCAGCGATGCTGGGAATCGGGGAAGCGGCTGGGCGGCCTATGGCGCGTGGCCGCAATCACAGCAGGCGTACTGCCTTTGCGCTGGCTCGATGCCGGCTACGACGGAATCGCAAAAATCCGCCACAGACTCTTCGCAGCGCCCCCCGATGTTTGTCCAGCCCTGCCCCCGCACCTCCGCGCCCGCTTCGATCTCCCCTGACGCCTCCCCCAACCGACCCCACCTGCTGGTTCGTCGGTCAGGCTGCTAGATATGGAGTTCTTCTCGGACCCAGCGAGTTGGATCTTCGAAGCGCTCGCGGGTGAGGGCGCTCAGATCGCAGGCTTTCGAAGCGCCCGGTCGTGATCAGTTCCGCCATTTCACACCCCACCGCGTAGGACTGCATCACACCACGCCCAGTAAAGGAGTGCGCCTCGAAGAGGTTGTCGAAGCTGCCGACCTTCCCCGCGATACCACTGCAATCGGGCGTCA
>PVMK01116593.1_pt1 | contig 15444 bp, 14 predicted proteins | sample 1853481 | NCBI WGS metagenome assembly PVMK01 (sample SAMN08533507, study PRJNA380276) | Marine sediment metagenome, whole genome shotgun sequencing project.
AAAACCAGAAAGCCGCATGTTGGAAGTTTAAGCCGCGTTTTCCGCACCACCGGCAAGTACTGATATGTCAATCAAGCCTCGACCGAGGCATACTCACCCCGTTCCGGGCGAACCTGATGAGACGATCGTCTTCGTGTATGGCAACCCGGAATCCTCGTACACGTACCGTCGCATCCGCGATGTGCTAGCGGTGTCTTCGCGTCCCCTGCGCATGATTGCCATGGACCAGATTGGCTTCGGGTTCTCCGACCAGGCCTCTTTCGAATTTCGATTCACCTTTCAGTATTTGAACTCGAGCTGGAACCACATCCGCCATCGATCCGCAGGCCCGCGGCTCTTGCCGTCGAACCAGGCGAATTTCGTCAAGCCGGTCAGATGTTGATTGAAAGGACGGCTCAACAACGCGTCGAACTCACTGCCTAGGTGTGTTCCGCCATCCGCGCGCCAGAACTCGTGATAGACGAGCTGGCTTTTCAGCTTCCACGGAAGTATCGGCGAAACCGAGAAGAAAAGATCTTGCAGACCTTTCGGCCCGCCGTTGTCGAGAAAGGCGTCCGCCCAGCCGTTGAATTTGTGCGCGGTCGCGAGCGGTGTCACGAACTGTTTGCCGCCGTCATCGCTTCCGAGCAGTTCGTAGGTCGCGCCGATCTGGCCCAGACCCTCGAGTTTGATGTCCAGGTGACCCCAAATGTAGTGGGCGTCGTAGCTTTCCGGGTTCTTGGCCGCATCGGTCTGGTACGCGTATGAAGCGGAGTAGCCCAGGGACCAGTCGTCTTCGAGCGGGAAGCGCCCCGCCGCACGCACACCAAAGGACGTCGAGGAGTCGCCCGGACTATCGTTCTTGAAGTCGAGGTTGTAGATGAAGCCCGTGAAATTGTGTCCTTCGAGCGCTGCATAATGGATACGAGCAATGTGCGAGTCCGATTGATAGTCATGGGTCGAGGAGTTGGGTCCCTGGTCGCCGAAGATTCGCTGGATTCGCCAAAGATAGGCGTACTGGGCCGTGAGACCATCGATAGAGAGGTTGCTTTCACCCAGCGCCGCATCGAAGGTCTGCTCGTTCTGGCGCCATCCGACGTTTCCAATGAAACGGGCGTCATCGAAGATGATGCGTTGAATTCCGCCTTTCGCTTTGACACTGACCGAGGTACCGAGGAACTTGTGCTCGGCATATTGAGCCCAGATGCGGTTCAGCTCGGTGTTCTCGGGATCGGCAATGACCGATTTGCCGTTCGGTGTCGAGGCGCCGTCGAAATAGTCTCCGCTGGCGGGCGACCATGTGTTCTCGAGTTCCGCGAGCGCCGAGAACCCGTAGTAGGGCTTGGCCTCGAGACCGACGCGCGTACGGAGCGTGTAGGCTTCGGAGTTCTCGAACCCATCAATGTCCGCCAGCTCGATTCGAGCGCGCACGTCGAGGTTGATTTTGTACCACCGATTATCGAGCCACGGAAGATCAGGATCGCCGACCGCTTCGGCCTCGGCGATGGCCACACCGCAGGTCGCCAGAGTCATCGCGACCGCCAACAACAGTCGCATCCCGATAGTGTAGATTCGAAACCACAGCATCATGAGGTCGCAAGTTCCTGTCCGAACGATCGAAACAAAGATAATAGGCGAGACCCTATGCGTCCAGTTGACACTCAGCAATCATTGAGTTCGGAGGGGGACAACATGGCATCAGGGCCAGCTTCCAAGAACTTTTCTGAAGACATGGACATCGTCAATCGAATGAGGTCGATGTGGGAAAGGCTCGATGATTCTGCAGCGGACCGATTTTGAGAATCCAGAGGGCGAAGTTGTAGTCGTTCGGAACGCAGCGATTTGAAGCAGGTGTGTGCAGCACATCGTTGTGCAGAGTGAAGGCGCTTTCGAATAGCGCCGGGGTCATGATGCCCCTTAGGTTTTACTGAGCTTGAAATCCGACTCTCGGTCGGATCGGTTTCGTAGGGCTGCATTTGCAAAGATCACTGAGTGGGCCGGGCTTTGATCGCGGCAAATCGCCCCACTAACGCGCCGAGAAAATGTGGCGCTATGCACCAGTCGTGTCCAAGAACGCCACGTCCAGGTACTCCGAACCGCATGCTGCTCTTTCCCTGAGTGGCACAGCGCTTGCAGCTCACATGAAGTATCTGCCGACACGCGAGGCTGGCTTTCGCTGGGGGCGATCCGAGTGAAGTTCGATCACACCGCAGGTCCGACAGCACAAGAGCGCATTGATTCCCTCGACTCGACGGGGAGATTTCCGAGACCATCTCCGTCTCCTCGCGAAGTCTTCCGACCGGTCCTCGATCGGTCGGATCGCAACCCACCAGACTCCGAAGAGGATTGACGCCATGGCATCCTCGGCTTCGCGCTCGTTTCGCGTCGTGAAAGAGTCCCGCGATCTGGTGGGGTTCCACCAGAGACTCCAGAAGATCGACTCGCGAAAGATTGCTTCAGGATCGAGGAGCGATGAGCAGCATGGAAACCAGCGCGGGGGTTCGGCCGCCTGGTGCGGCTTCGGTCGCCGCTTCGTAGCGATCGCGGCGACGGTCATCGCGGTAGGGATCGCGCAATCGAGTCCTGCGTCTGCCCAGGATACGCGCTCCGGCCAGGAGGTCTTCTCGACGATCTGTGTGGCCTGCCACACGGTGGGTGAGGGAAGGCGAATCGGACCGGACCTGGCCGGCGTCCACGAAAGACGCACCGAGGCATGGATGATCGAGTTCATCCGGTCCTCTCAGACTGTGATCAAGAGCGGCGACCCCGAGGCGGTCGCGCTCGCCGAGGGCTTCCCCGGGCTCATCATGCCCGACAATCCGGTCTCGGATGACCAGATCCGCTCGATTCTCGCCTACGTGCGCGAGCTCGAGAGCGGCGCAGCGGCCACAGGTGTCACCGCGAGCCAATCCGTTGCGAAGCCCGACAGGAAAGTCACGCCGGACGATATCCGCACCGGTCAGGAACTCTTTCAAGGAAACATCCGCTTCGCTGAGCGTGGTCCGGCATGCAACTCCTGCCATCACGTCAAGAACGACGCGGTCATCGGTGGTGGCATCCTGGCCAAGGAACTCACTTCGGTCTTCTCGAGGATGGGCGGGGGCGGCGTCCGCGCAATCCTGGGGCAGCCCCCCTTCCCAGTGATGGAGCAGGCGTATCGCAAAAAACCCCTCTCGGATGATGAGGTCCACTCCCTGGTGGCCTTCCTGCAATATGCGGACGAGCAGCAGTCCTTCCAGCAGCCACGCGACTACGGCGTCCGCCTGGCGATGACAGGAGCCGCAGGAACAACTCTGTTATTCGGCGTCTACTCACTCGTTTTCCGACGGCGAAAGCGGGCTTCCGTGAACCAGGCAATCTACGACCGACAAGTCAAATCGGAATAGCTTCAAGGGAACACAAAGGCAGGCACATGAGTTGGATCAAGGACATTATCTCACCGCAGACACGACAATGGGAAGAGTTCTACCGGAACCGCTTCCAGCACGATCGCATCGTGAGAAGCACCCATGGTGTGAACTGCACCGGCGGCTGCTCCTGGCAGATTCACGTCAAGGACGGGATCGTGGTCTGGGAGACCCAGCAACTCGACTATCCGTTGCTGGAGGATTCTCTACCTCCCTATGAGCCCCGGGGTTGCCAACGCGGAATTTCCTTCTCCTGGTACCTCTACAGCCCCCTTCGGATCAAATATCCGCTGATTCGTGGTGCACTGATCGACGCCTACCGGGAGGAGAAAGCCAAGGCCGGTGGCGACCCCTTCGAGGCCTGGACCAACCTCCAGAACGACGAGGAGAAACGAACGAAGTACCAGAAAGCGCGAGGCAAAGGGGGCTTCCGGCGCGTGCACTGGGACGAAGTCCTCGAACTGATGGCGGTCGCCAATCTCTATACAGCCAAGAAATACGGCCCGGATCGTGTGATCGGATTCTCCCCGATTCCCGCCATGTCGATGTTGAGTTATGCGGCCGGAGGTCGGTTCCTCCAACTCTTTGGTGGCGTAAACCTCAGCTTCTACGACTGGTACTGTGATCTGCCGACCGCTTTCCCCGAGCTCTGGGGTGAGCAGACCGACGTCTGCGAAAGCGCCGACTGGTACAACTCGAAGATGATTGCGGACATGGGCGCATGCCTGAACATGACGCGCACGCCCGATTGTCACTTCTTTGCCGAGTCGAGACACAACGGAACCAAGGCCGTCGTCTTCTCACCGGACTTCAGCCAGGTCTGCAAGTACGCCGATCAGTGGGTACCGCTTCACGCTGGGAGCGACGGCGCCTTCTGGATGGCCACGACGCACGTGATCCTGAAAGAGTTCCACTACGAGAAGAAGACCCCCTACTTCATCGATTACGTCAAGCGATACACCGACAGTCCGATGCTGGTGAAGCTCGAGAAGGACGGCGAACACTACAGGCCCGGCCGTCTGGTGAGAGCGAACGAGATCGAGCAGCACAAGAACATCGAGAACGGTGATTGGAAGTTCCTCAAGATCGATGCAGACACCGGCAACCTGGTGATCCCGAAGGGCAGCGTGGGGCACCGCTGGGACTAGGAGACGACTGCCCCCTGGAACATGAAGTTCGAGAACGCAGCCGACGACGCTCCCTATGACCCGGTGCTGACGCTCCTCGACATCAAGGACGAGGTACTCCAGACGACCTTCACCGAGTTCGGGCTCGACTCCCACGTCGAGCGCGGGCGTACCCGTCAAGTACATCGAAACCGTGAACGGCCGAATCCCCGTGACGACCGTCTACGACCTGATCATGGCCCAATACGGTGTCGATCGGGGGCTCGGCGGTGCCTATCCGACCGACTACACCGACAAGGACGCAGCCTACACCCCCGCCTGGCAGGAACTCTTTACGGGTGTCGATTCGAAGACCGTGCTCCAGTTCGCGCGCGAATGGGCCAACACCGCCGAGGCCACCGAAGGCAAGTGCATGATCATCATCGGTGCCGGAATCAACCACTGGTACCACGCGAATCTCATGTACCGGGCCGGGGCGATGGCGCTCATGCTCAGCGGGTGCGTGGGGAAGAACGGTGGCGGTCTGAATCACTACGTCGGGCAGGAGAAGTTGGCCCCGATGGAGTCGTGGTCGGCAATCGCCTTCGCGAAAGACTGGCAGACGCCTTCGCGCCTGCAACAGGCGCCGCTCTGGCACTACATCAACACCTGCCAGTATCGCTACGACGGTCAGTTCTCGCACTACAACACCGTGCCGGACAACGAGATGACCAGGATGCACACGGCGGACACGATCTTCAAGTCCGTGCGAAACGGCTGGATGCCCTTCTATCCCCAGTTCAAGCAGAACACGCTCGAGCTGACCAAAGAGGCGCGCGAGCATGGCGCCCGGGACGACGAGGCAATCAAGGATTACGTGCTGGAGAAGCTGAAGTCGAAAGAGCTCGAGTACTCGGTCGCCGACCCGGAGGCGGAAGAGAACTTCCCGCGCGTTTGGTACATCTGGCGCGGCAACGCGATCATGGGAAGCATGAAGGGTCACGAGTACTGCCTGAAGCACTATCTGGGCACGCACTCGAACGCGATCGGCGTGGACTCCGACGAGCACACCGAGGAAGTCAAATGGCACGACGTCGCACCCAAGGGAAAGATGGACTTGGTCGTCGACTTGAACTTCCGGATGGATTCGTCCGCGCTCTACTCGGACATCGTCCTGCCGGCGGCATCCTGGTATGAAAAGGCCGACCTGAACAGCACCGATCTGCACTCGTTCATTCACCCGCTGTCGGCGGCCGTGGCTCCCGTCTGGGAGTCGAAGACGGACTGGGACATCTTCAAGGCTCTCGCCAAAGCAACGAGCGAAGCAGCGGAAACCTATCTACCGGATCTCCAGACAGACATCGTCGCCTTGCCGCTGGCACATGACACCGCAGACGAGGTCACCCAGCCGGTGATCAAAGACTGGTACAAGGGCGAGTGTGAGGCGATTCCCGGCAAGACCATGCACAAGCTGGTCGTGGTGGAGCGGGATTACACGAAGATCTACGAGAAGTTCATCACCCTGGGAAGCGGCATCAGGACGAACGGCCTCGGCGCCCACGGTAATCATTTCTTCTGCGAAGCAGAATACGACGAGATGATCGCCTCGAATCACTTTCCGGTGCGGGAGCTGGACGGCGTCACCTATCCCTCCATCGAGGAAGACGAGTGGGCGGCGAATGCGGTCCTTCATCTCTCGAGCCTGACGAACGGCACCCTGACGGTCCGGGCCTACGAGAACATGGAGAAGAAGACGGGCCTCGAGCTGGTGGATCTCGCCAAGGGCAGTGAGGACTTCCGAGTCACCTACGCGGACCTGCAAGCACAGCCGAGGCGTTACAACACCTCGCCACTCTGGTCCGGCCTGATGAACAACGGCAGGGCTTACTCGGCCTACACCTACAACGTCGACAGGCTGGTCCCCTGGCGAACGCTGACGGGGCGGCAGCATTTCTACCTGGACCACGAGATGTATCTCGCCTATGGGGAAAACCTGCCCACCTACAAGCCCTCGCCCAAGCCCGAGGTCTACGGCGACCTCAGGGAGACACTGAAGAACGGCGACGCCAAGGTGCTCAACTGCCTCACTCCCCACGGAAAGTGGCACATCCACTCCACCTACATGGAGAACCTCCGGATGCTGACGCTCTCGCGGGGCTGTGAGCCGTGCTGGATGAGCGAGGTGGACGCAGCCGAACTCGGCATCCAGGACAACGACTGGGTCGAGGTCTACAACGACCACGGTGTCTACTGCACGCGGGCTTCGGTGAGTTCGCGGATCCCGAAAGGCGTATGCATCGTCTACCACGTGCCCGAGCGAACCGTCGGAATCCCGAAATCCCAGGTTCGGGGGAAACAAGCGCGCGGGCGGACACAACAGTTTCACTCGGATCCACCTGAAGCCCAACTATCTCTCTGGGTGGCTATGGGCAGTTCTCGTATCACTTCAACTACTGGGGCCCGATTGCTCCCCAGCGAGACACACACGTGACGATCAAGCGAATGGACAAGGTCGTTTTCTGATCACGAAATAGGAAGAAACAAGATGGACGTTCGTTCACAAATCTCAATGGTGTTTCATCTCGACAAGTGCATCGGTTGCCATACCTGCTCGATCGCCTGCAAGAATATCTGGACCGACCGCAAGGGTGCCGAGTACCAATGGTGGAACAATGTCGAGACGAAGCCCGGCACCGGTTTCCCCGGAAAGTGGGAGGACCAGGATATCTACCAGGGCGGCTGGGAGAAAAAGGGCGATGGAATCGCGCTGAAGGGGGCCGGGAAGCGCAAGGGCCTGACCAATATCTTTCACAACCCCAACATGCCCGTCATCGATGACTACTACGAGCCCTTTACCTATAAGTACCTCGACCTGATCGAGTCTCCGGCGGGAGACGATCAGCCGACGGCCCGGCCCGTTTCGCTGATCACCGGCAAGCCCATGGACATCCAGATGGGGCCTAACTGGGACGATGATCTGAGCGGCACGCCGGATTACGCTCGCAACGATCCCAATCTGAAGAAGCTCTCGCCAGCCGAGCAAGCCGCCATGTTTCAGCTGGAACGAATGGCCTTCTTCTATCTACCCCGAATCTGCAACCACTGCCTGAATCCGGCTTGCCTGGCGGCGTGCCCCTCTGGCGCGATCTACAAGCGGGGCGAGGACGGCATCGTGCTCATCAACCAGGACGTGTGCCGCGCCTGGCGGATGTGCGTCACCGCCTGTCCCTACAAGAAGGCCTACTACAACTGGCACACCGGAAAATCCGAGAAATGCATCCTCTGTTTTCCGCGTATCGAAGCCGGACTCGCCCCGGCGTGCATGCACTCCTGTGTGGGTCGAATTCGCTACCTCGGCGTGCTTCTCTACGACGCGGATCGAATCGAAGAAGTCGCTTCATGCGACGAAGATCAGCTGGTGGATCAGCAGCTCGACATGCTCATGGATCCGTTTGATCCCGAGATCATCGCGTCTGCCAAGAAGAACGGAGTTGCGGACTCCACGATCAAGGCGGCCCAGCAGTCGCCGATCTACAAGTTCGTCAAGAAGTGGGGCCTCGCCCTGCCTCTGCATCCGGAGTTCAGAACGCTGCCGATGCTCTTTTACGTCCCGCCAATGCTCCCGGTGATGGCTTCGCTCAGTGACGCGAAGAACCAGGAACAGTCGAAGAAGATGTCGAAGATCGCAAAATTCTGGGACGACGACTGGCTCTACGACACCAGCACCGACGAACTCTGGGGAACGATCGAGCAGGCCCGCTTCCCGCTGAAATACATGGCAAGCCTTTTTAGCGCTGGAGACGAGGGGAAAGTTGCGGATCGTCTGAAGAAGCTGATGGCCGTCCGCATGTTCCGACGCAGGGAGACCGTCGGCGACATCTCGGAGGAGAAGATCCGCCAGGTGTTCGAGGACACCGGTCTCACAGCGGCAATGGCGAACGACATCTACTACCTCACTTCGCTGCCGAAGGTCGGCGATCGCTTCGTGATTCCGCCCGCACATCGCGAGCAGGCGATCGAAATGATGAACTTCACCGGCGATGAAAAAGGCAGTACCGGGTTCGGATTCAAGAACAAAACTGCTGAGAGAGGTCTCTAGATCGCCATGGATCTTTCACACTACGACCTGCTCGCCGAACTCTTCTGGTACCCGGACCTCGCCTACAGCGATCGGGTGAAGCCGTCCCACGATTTCCTGACGGCAAACTATCCCGACGCCGCAAAAGAGATGGATGCCTTCGTCGCTCTCTTTCCCTTCGATGAGCTGTCTGAAATGGAGGAACTCTTCACCCGTTCGTTCGACGTCCAGTCCACCACGACGCTGGACGTGGGTTATGTGCTCTTCGGAGAGGATTACAAACGCGGCGAGCTGCTGGCCAACCTGAACCGCGAGCACAACGAGAGTGGCCTCGACTGCAGGGGCGAGCTGGCGGACCACCTCCCGAACCTGCTGAGGCTGCTCGCGGTCATCGGGAAAGAACCGGAAAAAGAGGAACTCGTGGAGGAGCTCGTCGAGCAGATCCTGTCGCCGGCGCTCCGCCAGATGATCGCCGAGTTCGATCCCGAGCGACTCGAAGAAAAGAACGAGTCCTACCTCCAGCACTACAAGACCTTGATCGAGACGCCGGGTGAGTATTTCACGGCCTATAGCCATTGTCTAAAAGCGGTGAACCTGGTCCTTTCGAAAGATTTCTCGCTGGAGGAGAAGGCCGCAATGAAACCGCCGATGCTCGAGCAATCGGTCGACTTTCTGAAATCCCTCAAACTGGAAATGGAAATAGAGGGCCATGAACACTCTGAATAATCTGCTCTTCATCGTACTCCCGTACGTCGCTGTGGCCGTGTTCCTCGTCGGCAGCATCTACCGCTACAGAAAGACGGGTTTCAAGCTCTCCTCGCTGTCCTCGCAGTTCCTCGAGGGTGATTCTCTGTTTTGGGGTGCCGTGCCCTTCCACTTCGGAATGCTGGTGCTCTTCCTCGGGCATCTGAGCGCTTGGCTTCTTCCCGGGACCACGCTGCTCTGGAACAGCCAGCCTGTGCGGCTGATCATTCTCGAGGTGACCGCTTTCACGTTCGGTCTGAGCGTCCTGATAGGGCTCATCGCGATGCTAGTCCGGCGCTTCACGAATCCGCGTGTAAAGATCGTCACGACACGGATGGACATTGCGATCGAGCTCCTGCTTTTGGCCCAAGTCGTGCTCGGGTGTTGGATTGCTCTGGGGTATCGATGGGGCGCGTCGTGGTTCGCATCCGACTTGTCGCCCTACCTGTGGTCGATCGTCACCTTCAGCCCAAACATTCAAGCGGTCAGCGCCCTGCCCCTGGTGATCAAGCTGCACATCATTGGCGCGTTCACGATTCTCTTCATGATTCCGTTCACGCGTTTGGTGCATTTCCTGGTGGCTCCGTTTCACTACGTCGTTCGGCCCTACCAGGTCGTAATGTGGTATTGGGATCGGAAAACGATCCGTGACCCGAAAACAGCCTGGAGCGAGGCCCGCCCTCACAACAACTGAAGGACTCTCGCCATGCAACAAGAGGCGACGGCACAGTCCCACAAAGCGTTATTTTTGAATACACTCGCTTTTACCGTCTGTTTTGCCGCCTGGATGTTGAACGGCGTGCTGGTCACATTCCTGTCAGCAAATCAGGTATTCGACTGGGGGCCTGTCGAAATCGGATGGTTGATGGGAATTCCCGTGTTGACGGGCGCCATCTTTCGCCTCCCGGCCGGAATGCTGACCGACAAATTCGGTGGAAAACCCGTCTACGGAACTCTTCTCTTCCTTTGTGCTGTCCCGATGTACCTACTGTCCTACGCGGACAACTTCTTCGAATTCGCTCTCTGTAGCTTTGGCTTTGGCCTAGCAGGAGTGAGCTTTTCGATCGGTATCGCCTTCTCGTCGGTTTGGTACCCGCAGAAAAACCAGGGTACGGCCCTTGGGATCTTCGGAGCGGGCAACGCGGGAGCGGCTCTAACGACTCTCATCGCCCCGACATTGCTGAATCGTCTAACCAACCAAGGTACCGACCTCGAGGGCTGGCGGATGCTTCCGGTCTACTACGCCGGCATGCTCGTCGCCATGGGACTGATCTTCTTCGTTTTCTCCACCAACAAGAAGCCAACGACCGAGAACAGAACCATGGCCGAAATGTTGCGCCCGCTACGGGACATTCGAGTCTGGCGCTTCGGACTCTACTACTTCCTGGTTTTCGGGTGCTTCGTCGCCTTTTCACAGTGGCTGGTTCCCTATTTCGTAAACGTCTATTACCTGCCGCTGGTGACGGCAGGCATCTTTGCTGCCCTGTTCAGTTTTCCATCGGGCGTAATCCGCGCGCTCGGGGGTTGGATGTCGGACGTCGTGGGAGCCAGGCGAGTGATGTACTGGATCCTGGGAAGCTCGGTCATTCTCAGTTTCCTGGTAACCATTCCCAAGATGGAGATCTTCTCTCCTGGCAGAGGCGTCGTGGCGGTGCGCGACGGGCTCGTGACGGCAGCGACCAAGGACGCCATCGTGGTGGATGACATGGCGTACACACTTCTCGAACAGCCGGCGGCTAGCACGAGCCTCGAGAACGATGTTCTCGTCTTTCCCACTAAAGAAGTATGGCAAGAGCCGGTCGTAACGGTCGGACGGCACGTGAAACGGAGAGAACTCCTTGCAAAAGGAGTTACACGGATCTCCTTCCAGGCCAATGTCTGGGTATTCGCGGTACTGGTGATTCTACTGGGCAGCATCTGGGGAATCGGAAAGGCCGCCGTGTACAAACATATTCCAGACTACTTCCCCGATGACGTCGGGGTCGTCGGGGGCATGGTAGGCGTCCTTGGCGGTCTGGGCGGCTTCTTCTGTCCGATCGTCTTCGGGTACCTGCTGGAGTGGACGGGTCTTTGGACCAGTTGCTGGATGTTCATGTTCGCTTTGTCGACAATTTGTCTGCTCTGGATGCATAAAGTAGTTCAGGACATTCTAAACGAGAAACATCCCGAAAACATGCGACGGATCGAAGCCTAACGGCGAATAAGCTGCGGGAGCAGAAAGCCGAGGAGAGCCGGGAATGGACACGTAGCCATGAGCAGAAACATCAGCACCTGGAATGTAGAAGACGAGGCGTTCTGGGAGACCACCGGAAAGAAGATCGCCAATCGCAATCTCTGGATCTCGATTCCGGCACTGCTGCTGTCGTTCTCGATATGGTTGATGTGGGGAATGCTCATCGTGCAGATGAGAAAACTGGGCTTCACCCTGGGCATGCCCCACGAAACGGCTCAAGACCTCGAGACGATCAACGAACTGCTCTGGTCCCTGCCGGCCATTGCAGGGCTGGCTGGCGCCACCCTTCGCATCCCGAACTCCTTTTTGATCGCGGTTGGCGGAGGCCGCAACACCATCTTCCTGACCACTTCCCTCCTGATCATTCCGGCCCTTGGGGCTGGCATCGCATTGCAGAATCCCCAAACCCCATTCATTGTCTTTGCATTCCTTGCGGCCGCCTCCGGATTTGGTGGAGGCAACTTCGCATCCTCCATGTCGAATATCAGCTATTTCTTTCCCAAGCGGATGCAAGGATTGTCCTTGGGTCTCAATGCCGGGTTGGGCAATCTGGGCGTCAGCGTGATGCAGTTCCTGATTCCCATCGTGATCGCCTCAGGAGTTTTCGGTGCGGTCGCCGGTGGCGGACTCGCTCTGGTCGAAATGGACGGCGACAAACCGACGGGGACGCTGGTCTTCATCCAGAATGGCGGATGGATCTGGCTTCCGCTTCTGGCCCTTTCGGTGCCGGCTGCCTCTTTTGGCACGAACAACCTGAAGTCGGCAACACCTAACCTGGGCGACTCGGTCTCAGAGTTTGGCAAGATCGCCCTGATGGTCCTATTCGGGATCCTCGGCGCTGCGGCTGGCTCATATCTGCTTATCGGGGCCGGGCTCAATATGTGGATCGTCTTGCCACTGACCGTGGCGACGACTCTGGTCCTGATGAAATTCCTCTCTCCCGGCGAATTGAAGAGCAGCTTGGATCGCCAGTTTTCGATCTTCAGAAACAAGCACAATTGGATCATGACGATCATCTACACCATGACTTTTGGCTCATTCATTGGTTATTCGGCTTCTTTTCCAAAATTGATTCAGGACGTTTTCGGCTATCTCCCCAGTGGTGCAGTCAACCTCAATGCTCCCAACCCCATGACATGGGCATTCCTCGGTCCCATGGTCGGCGCGCTGATCAGGCCTGTGGGCGGCTGGCTATCCGACAAAATAGGTAGCGGATCAAAAGTAACCGCCTGGAGCACCGTCATGCAGGTGGGGGCAGCCCTGGGAGTGGCTTATTTCATCGTGCAGGCCCGTGGAAGTCAGGCGCCCGAGACCTACTGGTGGCCTTTTTTTCTTCTCTTCATGATCCTCTTCATCGCTACCGGCCTTGGCAATGGATCGACGTTTCGCAGCATTCCCTATATTTTCAACAAAGAACAAGCCGGCCCGGTTCTTGGATGGACTTCGGCCATTGCCGCCTATGGCGCCTTCATCATCCCCAAAGTTTTCGGCCAGCAGATCAAAGCTGGGCACGCCGAGTATGCCCTTTACGGCTTCACTGCCTATTATTTGCTCTGCCTGGCCCTGAACTGGTGGTACTACGATCGCAATAATTCGGGTATCGACTGCTGAACATGGCTGACTATCATCGGATCACGTTCGCAGGCTGGCTGAGTTTTCGCACCATACGGGGTACCCTTGCGGGTGTCGGCAGCCGGGCCAGGTCCGACGCTGACTCATCGGAGGAAGAGCCATGAGGACGAGCATAGACGGATCCATCGAGATCGAGGTTCCCGCCTCCACCGCCTACGAGTTCTGGACGCGGGTCGAGTATTTTCCCCACTTCATAGAGGCCGTCGAATCCGTCGAGCGAATCGACGACCTCCGCACACGCTGGCGAGTCAATTTCGGCTTCCGCACACAGGAATGGGTCGCCGAGATCACCGAGACCATTTCCGACAAGCGTCGCGCCTGGCGCACGATACAGGGCTCGTCGAACGCGGGCATGGTCAACTTCCATACCCTCGACGACGATTGCTGCCTGATGACCCTGCATCTCGACTACGAGCCGAAGGGCGTACTGCAGAACCTCGGCGACGAACTGGGCATCGTGGACCACGTGATCCAGCGTGCCCTCGACCAGTTCAAATTCTTCGTCGAGGGCTATGGCCGCGAGTGAGCCGGCCCTTCGGCTCCTTCGGTCAGGCGAGCCCAATGCGCTTGGCGATGATCACCTTCATGATCTCGTTGCTGCCAACGTAGATCGTCTGCACGGCGGCATCCGCGTATTCGCGCGAAATCGGATATTCGTCCATGAAACCGTAGCCGCCGAAGAGCTGCAGACATTCGCTCGATACGCGTTTCTGTAGTTTCGACGTCCTGTGCGTTCTCAGAATCGGTCCGGGCCAGAATCATTGAGCTTTTCCCTTCGGTACTCGACGGGTCAACGCTCAATGATAATCCGAATCCAACCAAAGAATCAGTCTCGTACTGAGCCGTGACGTCGTGCAGAATGCGCCTCCCTATGTGGCACCTGCTCAAACTCGCGACGATCTTCCTTCACTGTATTCCGGCTCTCTTTCGAAGCCGAAGCCAGCAGGCGATCGTCGAACTCGCCCTCCGTCAGCAGCTCGCCATGTTCGCCCAGAAAGGGCGCCGGCCCCGGATCACTCCGGCCGATCGGGGCTTCTGGGTCTTGCTGTCGCAGGTCTGGTCGGGATGGAAAGGGATCCTGGTCATCGTTCAGCCCGAAACCGTGGTCCGCTGGCATCGCAAGGGTTTCAGGCTCTACTGGCGATCGATTTCGAAGCGCGGACCTACTCGCAGACCATGTCTGCTCCCCTCTAATTCCGGCTGAGGTGCAGGCCCTCATTCGTCGATTTTCAAACGAGAACGGCTGGCGCGCCCGAAAGGTTCGGGCCGAACTCAAAAAGCTTGGGATCTCGATCGGCCTCGCAACGGTCTCTCGATATCTCCCGAAGCGAGATCCTGACCACGATCAGCGCCGACGGTGGAGGACGTTCCTTCGCAATCACAGCCACGGCATCGCCGCGATGGACTTCCTGGTCGTTCCCACCGTTCGGTTCCGATTGCTGTACGCCTGGTTTGTGATCGGCCACGGACGACGAGAGATCATCCACTTCGGCGTCACCGCCCACCCGACATCGTCCTGGGTCGTGCAGCAACTCCGCGAGGCGTTTCCAAATGACGCGTCTCCACGGTTCCTCATCTACGACAACGATTCGATCTTCTCCGATCGGGTCACTGAGTCGATCAAGAATATTGGAATCGAGCCTCAGCGAACGGCCTTTCGAAGCCCTTGGCAGAATGGGATCGCCGAGAGATGGGTCGGGAGTGCACGCCGGAAGTTACTAGATTACGTGATCGTCCTGAATGAGAATCACTTACAACGCCTCCTCCGCGAATACGTCGACTATTACAACGCCGACCGAGTCCACACCACACTGCAGGACTCCCCGATAGGCCGACCCACCGAGCACCGTCCGTCTCCGGAGGCCCGAATCGTTGGCTTGCCGCGAGTCGGTGGACTCCATCATCGCTATGAATGGCAGGTAGCTGCATGATCTGCCCAAATTTCACCCCGAAGAAGCCACTTCAGGTCCCCGGATGAATAAGGAGAACGGACAACCCCGCTTCGTCCAGGTCGCGGATGTGATTGCCGAACGCTGTCTGCACAGGCCGTGAATCAGCCCGAATTCCAGGCTGTGGCTGCACAATGGCTACAAGCCGATAGGTGGGACTCCAGAACCGCGGAGGTGCGATCTGAGTAAGTCGCCAATTCTGCAAAGAAAAGTACTGGCGCGCCCGGTACGACTCGAACGTACGACCCTCGGCTCCGCAAGCCGATGCTCTATCCAACTGAGCTACGGGCGCGCAGGATTCCTGCGCGTCGGGTCC
>PVMK01173916.1_pt1 | contig 15444 bp, 19 predicted proteins | sample 1853481 | NCBI WGS metagenome assembly PVMK01 (sample SAMN08533507, study PRJNA380276) | Marine sediment metagenome, whole genome shotgun sequencing project.
GCAGAATGAAATTTTTCTTCACTCCCTTGCAGCGCCTCCTCCGCCCCCTTGATCGCGGTATTTTCTTTTTCTAATTCCTTTACCCGTTGTTCTAATTCTTCATAGGTCGGTTTCTCAGCCATTGGAAAAATCTCCAATTTCTAAAAATATTAACTATTCATATATCAGGACAGATTGAGATCAATAATTTCCGTTATATCAGATAAAATTTTCTACCATTCAAATTTGTAATAGCCCAGCGCTACATCTAAAAAAGCTCGCTGGGGTCCACCAAGCCAGAGTTGAAGAATTTTTACATCTCGTAAATACTTTTCTACATTATAATCAAAGCTGTATCCATAGAACCCATTAATTCCATCGTTTTATTAGTTACCCAAATGCTAATATCACATGCATACGCCTTTGCAGCTGAGCATTTTCATAACAGCAAAGGCTCCCCAACACGACCATAAAGCGCCTGATTTCTGGTCATAGCGGAAATCTGAAGGGCATACGCTCTGGCTGATTCGATTTTTTGAGCCATTTCTCCTATTATGCTGGCATGCAAAGAACGATTCCTAACAGATCTTCCAGCAATCTCTCTTTTTAATGTCAACGAGGCCTTGATGAACTTTCTCGAAAGTATCTCTGGCAAGTTTTTCATCACGATGCCAACCTCCCTCAAGATCCCTGCGTCTCGGCATTATTTCACCGTCGACATACTCACGCACAGCTCTCACGATTTGCATATCCTCATCAGTGGCCTCCGATGCGCCAAGGTATTTCTTTCTAAGATCTGAAATAGATAACATTTTTACCCCCTTTCTCTTTGTTAATGAAAGATGCAATTCTTGAAGAAATCCTGATCATTAACCAACTAAAAAATCGACTCTAGACACAATCACCCCATCCAACAATCCCAAACCTCGGCAGGTTTAATTGCCACCGACTGCGTAATCCCCATTCTCCATCCATCAAACCGTTCATCCAAATCAATAGCAACCGCCCCTGTATATTCGCTGAATCTTTCCCGGAAATCACAAGCATCAGCGGATTGGCCAATTATCTGACCGGTTGAAAAATACGCAACTTCCTGCACCTGTCCGTTAGATACTGTCGAATAGATCTTTGCGGGTTACCGGAAGCCTCATCTTTTAAATGTCAGCAAAGATACATACCACCCTGTCGTCAATCTCAAATTCAACTGGACATTCCGGACAGGTGGTCTTTTTTGGTTTAGCTTCAGCACTATGGCTCAGACAGAAAGGACATTTCATTAGTATATTAGATTCGGAGCGTTATCCTGCTTCAACTTTTAGTTAGACAATATCGAAAAACAGGCCCAACAAAAAAGGCAGTCGATGCCCAAATTAATTCTTCAATTGGCACGCCACCAACTAAGATTCCAGTAAGAGCTTCCTGATACCACCATTTATCGACAACATGGGGGAAAAGTCTCAGGTAGAATCCCCAATAAAATATCCACATAAATATTCCAGAGATTATTCCAGTTTGAATGGCAGCTAAAGTCCATCTGGGGCGCAGGAAAACAATGATTATACCACCAACAAATAAGGTAATGCTAATTGCATGAAGTGAGTTAAAGTTTAACAAAGCTGTCATGGCGCCCATGACAAAAAGGCAGCAAATCACAACCAGCAAGAGCTTAATAAATCCCAACAGGTAGAATCGCTCAAATTCTTTATCCCCAGATCTCCTGGCTAAAATATCGAAAATTCCAGCGGCTAAGCCACCATAAGCAAAAGCAAACAAATAATCCTCTATGCCAAAGGTCCATTTGCCAACTTCAAATCTCAGCATATACACAGGATTCCAGTAGTCCTTTAAGTGCCAATATTCACTTATGGGTCCAGCATTTCCCCACGCTATGCTTGACCATAGGAAGACTTTCCTGCTTTTGGGCACAAAAATATACATAATGAGCCATACTGCTAAAAAGAATATTGAGCCTATGGCATAAACGTACATTTTAATCTCTTGAGATAGGAAAATTTGTTTAATACGCCAAAACCCTAAATCCGATAAGGTCGCTCACGCACCCACATAAACCCCTTTCTCCACCCTTTTAATTTTGCCCTGTTTGAATGTCCGTTGAAGAATGTTCCTGACCTTTTTCAAATCAAATCCGGTCTTCGTCATCAGGGTGGCGGCATTAACCCCTTTTTTCGATCTTTTTTGTCAGCCGGTAACTGTTTAATCCTGATTGCATTGGTATCTATTCAATCGGTTCAATACAAGAAGGATCATTATTACGTGTCGAGTTCACTTGCTTCGATACAGGATTGCTCACCAATTCCGTGACAATCTCATTTTTCAGCATTTTGCCCAACTCAACCACATTCTGATTTGCCGGATCAAGCCAGGATTCGTATGCCGGTGGTTTCAGGATAACCGGCATACGGTGATGAATGTCACGGATTGATTCACTGGCCTGGGTGGTTATGATGGTGCAGGATTTGTAAAGTGAATCTTGAGCGTCCTTTTTTTCCCACGTTTCCCAAAGCCCGGCAAATGCGAATGGTTTGTGGTCCGGCAATGTAATGAACATTGGCTGCTTACGGCCCTTTTCACCTTTCCATTCATAAAATCCGTCTGCGAGTATCAAACATCTTCGTTTTTTGAAAGCGTTACGAAAACTCGGTTTTTCGGCAATTGACTCTGAACGGGCGTTTATCATTCTATTTCCGATTGAGATATCTTTTGCCCAAAAAGGAACCAGCCCCCAGTGAAATTTAACAAGCCAGTTTTCACCTTCGTATTTGGCAATGACAAGTATTTCCTGGGAGGGTGCAACGTTAAAGTTGGATATTACTTCGCATGCAGCCTTATCAATGGGGAAAAAGCCTTTAAGTTCATCCAAGCTGCGAAATCCAACGAATCTGCCACACATTACGATCACTTCTCATTTATGGGTTTATTCTATCATTAACAAAGAGTATGCTGGCGCCTTTTCGTTTCATCTATTCTTCTTCCGTCGTAACAGTTCAGCCACTAAGACACCAAGTCACAAAGAAAAGATACGAATTTCAAAACGATATAAAAAAGGCAAGAATTCACTCAAAAAAATATTCAGATGACGCTTTTTCTTTTTGTAAGTAATATTGAATTATCAAAGCATCTTAGTGTCTTTGAGCCTTTGTGGCTGAACGCTTTACCAATTTCCTTTCTCGTTTAGTTTCTGTTTCTATCCACCGGCGATCTTAGCTTTGAATCCCCGATTCTTTAATTCAGTGATCAAAGTGTCCCTATGATCACCCTGTATTATGATTACGCCATCTTTAACCGAACCGCCAGTCCCGCAGCGGCGTTTTAATTGGGTGGCAAGATTTTTTAATTCATCGTCAGCAAGTTGAAAGGCACAAACTGTGGTCACCGTTTTACCTTTTCGTCCCTTAGTTTCACGCTGAATCCTAATTATGCCATCATACTTTATGTTTGTTTGAGATCTTGGTTTTTTCTTTTTGCAGGTACATTCCGAGATAGATTTTTGACACAATGGGCAGATTTTACCTGATTCCGTTGAATAGACTAACCGAGAATTATCCATTTATTTTATCCCGCCCCTTAACCTTTCGGTGTATTCTTATCATCACATCGTCTTTGGCATGGGTGTTAGATTTAATCTTTTTCGTTTTACAGACGCATTCAGCAACCGGTGTCCCGATGCACAAGCTACCGGACATTAATCAATTTCATAGCAATCAACTATTTCACCGAAATACAATGTGTGGTAATCTTTTTCCGGATAAAGTGCTGTATCATAGTCTTTATTTAGGCATGCCGGATCCATAGCAGATTTATATATTATTTTGCATTCGTAGTGAAGCCCGGGCATTTTGAGAATCGGCGTGACAACTTTCTGGCTGTCTGAGATCTGGAGATTGCACTCTTTGAATTTGTTGTAATCACGTCCTGACTTTGTGCCGCAGAACATAATTTCCTTTTTCATATCTGATGATGAGGGGATCGAAACGGTAAAATCTTCAGCCGTTTCAATGATGCTGAAAGTGTGCCGGGAGAGCCGCACGGCGACCATGATGATGGGTTTTCTCCAGACATAACCTATGGTCGCCCAGCCTATTGTCATCGTATTGATGACATCACCTGATTTGACGGTCAGAAATGCCCCCTTTTTGATCTGGGCCATTGCCTTTGGTGCAGCTGTCATGTAGTCAATGCGTTTCATTGCAAACTCCTTTTTTATTTTCTGTCACCGGTATGTTGATAAGACGTGAGAATTTGTCTGTTTATTTCTATAATTGGATTAGAAGATCGAACCTTACCTCTTCCAATTCACCCTATTTTCCGTCGATTCTCTTAATAGGACAGTTTTAAGAGGAAAACCGGTCGATTAAGACTGTTTCAGAGCCGTTTTTATGCCATTTTATTGGCAATGTCAATCACTTAACGTGGCCCGCCCCCCCCACGCAATTCCCCCGCAACCATAGGTGGTGATATCGTTTTTTATCTGAAATTATAGAATATTTTGGATAGTGAAACTTCAAATTAATCCAAAAGCTCCCCATCTTTTTTAAGGATATATTTTAATTATAGGCTCATCTGAAATAAGATTTGACCATCATGGCACAATGTGGTATTTTTCCTCTGCTGTTCGACATTGCTTTGCCCACTGATGTGAATTCTCTCTGAGTTTTTCTTTGTTTTAAACCTCATAAAAAAGGGGGTTTCCCAATGGCAAAAGAGGGTTTTAAACGCAAACTCACTGCCATTTTCAGCGCTGATGTCGAAGGCTACAGTCGCCTGATGGCAGAAGATGAGGCTGCTACCGTAAGGACAATCGCAGCCTACCGTGACGTTATGGCCGCCCTTATCAAGCAGCACAGGGGTCGGGTAGTGGACTCTCCAGGGGATAATTTGCTTGCTGAATTTCCCAGTGTGGTGGATGCTGTTCAGTGTGCGGTTGCTGTGCAAAAAGAAATTCAGACACGCAACACGGAGCTGCCTGAAAATCGCAGAATGCAGTTTCGTATCGGCATCAATCTCGGGGATGTTATTGATGAAGAAGACCGTATCTACGGTGATGGAGTAAATGTTGCAGCCCGGCTGGAGGCACTGGCAGACCCCGGAGGTATATGCATCTCAAAAACGGCTTTCGATCAAATTGAGACCAAGCTGCCTTTGGGGTATGAATACCTCGGAGAGCAGTCGGTTAAAAATATGCCCAGGCCGGTGGGTGCCTATCGGGTTTTGATGCAGCCGAGAGTCACGGTGGCCGGAGAGGTTGAGAAGGGAAAACCGTTTCCAGGGCGGCGAATGCCAATTCTTATTGGAGCAGTTACGCTCATTGTGTTGTTTGTCGCTGTTGGTATTTGGCTGTTTTACATGCGACGCCCATCATTAGAGCCTGCGTCTGTGGAGAAGATGGCTTACCCTCTTCCTGATAAACCGTCGGTTGCCGTGCTGCCCTTTAATAACCTAAGTGGCGATCCGGAACAAACTTACCTTGCCGATGGCTTGACAGAGAATATCATTGGTGGACTTTCTAAAATCCCTGAGATGTTTGTTATCGCCAGCAACTCATCATTTACATATAAGGGCAAATCTGTGAAAGTTCAGCAAGTAGCCGAGGATTTGGGTGTACGTTTCGTGCTGGAAGGCAGCGTGCAGATATCTGGTGATCAGTTACGGGTAAACGCGCAGTTGATCGACGCTCTAAATGGGCATCATGTGTGGTCGGAGAAATATGATCGGAAAATGGAGAACTTTTTCAGTGTTCAGGACGAAATAACGTTGAATATTGCAATTGAAATGCAAGTTAAGCTGACCCAGGGTGAGCAAGCAAGAGTACGTCATTCGACTAACAATCTGGAAGCTTGGAGCTTGGCGGTTAAAGCTCATGGACTATTCGAAACATACGCTCGGGAAAATATCGCAAAGGCCCGAGAGCTTTTTAAAAAGGCTGTAGAATTGGATCCAAACTACGCGTATGCCTGGAGTTATTTAGGATGGACCTACTGGATTGACGGAGTTTATTACAGCGCATACTATGACCGCAAGAAGTCGTTTGAAAGTGCCTCCGAAATGGCTGAAAAGGCCTTAAGCGCTGATGATAAGTCATCGGACGCGCATGCTTTGCTCAGTGCAATGTATTTATCCCAGCAAAAATATGATGAGGCTGACGCTTTTGGTAATAAAACTATTGATCTCGATCCAAATAGTTCAGAAAATCATGCCATTGTGGCAATCACAATGCAAAACCTCGGGAAATTTGAAGAGGCAATAGCATTGCTAAAGCAAGCGATGCGGCTCGATCCCTATTACCCAAATTGGTATTTAGCCAGGTTGGGCATGAACTATCACAACGTCGGCCGCTTTGAGGAGTCAGTGAAGGCACTCAAAGAGGACATCAGACGTTCCCATGAAAGTGGAACCGCGCAACCATGGGATCGGTTTTATCTTCATCTCGCCACTACTTACAGCTTGATGGGCCGATTAGAAGAAGCACGAGATCTTGTATCAAAAGCACTTGAGTTTAATCCGAAAATGACAGTGGGGTTATGGCGTAAAAGGTTTCAATATAAAGATCCTAAGTATACAGATCGCATTCTTGATGCTCTGCGCAAAGTGGGTTTACCTGAATAAATATCTTCTTTAACAGGAATTACATAACTGCCATAAAATGGAGAACGACAAGATTGAAGTTTACAATTATCTTGATATGCATGCGGTGATCAATTATATCATTATCGAAGTATTTAGTATCAGGAAATTACAAAAAGCGTTTCCAGAAATGGATGAATTCACATTAAAGGATTTCGAGGCAGAGTGGAGAACGGCAATGCAGATGATTTTGAATTCTAAATTTGATTCTTAGTGGTAGCAGAACTTGAATTTAGTGTAAAATTACTTTCAAACCATTGAGCTGATTTATACTCAGATTTTTTTAAACCATACGCCTCCAGACACTCTACTGCCAGTCGGTATGTAAAGTAGTTCAATTCAAAATCGCCCCAGCCCATTTGTTGCATTCGATCGTTTGCCTGCTTAAGGTTAATGTGAGGATGATATGTGAAAGTGTTGGACAAACTCCTGATGAAACCCGGAATCATGTTCGGACCCATTCCTTGATCTACCAATCGGCGTATTAATATTTCTTTGAGCTGAACAATGTTTATTTCCATTTGAATCTATTATGCTAATAAAAACAAGAATTCGTCAATAAAAAGAAATAGCAAAACATCAATTTTTTGACACCACTGATCCAAAATTTGACAAATATTACTCAAATTTATTTTTTTCAGACATTGTCTATAAAAATAACTGCTTGAAATATATAAGAGTTATTTTTTTTGATGTTTTCTGGCAAGATTTTTGCAGTATTCATATTTAATGGCTTTCTTTATTGCGCGTGCATCTTATCCAGCGGTCATCTTCAACTTTTATTAATTTAAGAGATAGGAACCGCGTTTAATAACGGCATTAAAAGGAGCCTTCCTCCTTTCTTTAAGGGATAGCCCATTTGAGCTATCCCTTATTTTTTTGTGTCCATAATCTTCCTGCGCGTTTGAATTCTGCTGTCCGAAGCCACAAGAAATCATCTTTTGTTCACCACGGGGGTCAGCAACCGACTTAGATCGGGCGATTCTCTCAAATTAAAGGCCAAGAACGTATTTGGGATAATCTGTAAACGGTTTAATCACTCCAGACCCGCGATCAAGATGCGATACCTGGGAATCGAGGATAAGGAAGTGTCAGCACCTTGATGAACGAGATCGGGTAACTTGACTTGAAATCATAGTAACCATTTTACCCATAGATATACGCATATCAATATCATCGAAAAATCAAAATATGGCTGGTACAAAGACAGATTTTTAAAATTCCCTTTTGTCACTATCCGGCCTCCCAAGAACAAACCTGCGAACATGGCAAGCAAGGCGTAAAGCCAGTACAGGTTTATAAATCCCCAAACTACCGTCGCAAGATATGCCTGAAACGCGAAGAAACTTGATTTTGAACGAAAAAACTTCTTTTTTTTATCGATATGGCTTATATCTATACCTGAATCAAATCCGGCATATACAATGAATTGCAGACGTATAATTACACCCTGTACAATCATACTAATCACAAACATCCATTTACCCATCTTAATATCTCCCTCCAGTTCGGGATGTAATACATCAACATTTTTTAAACAACATTATTGTCCGCAAAGTTACCGTGTAACGCCTTAACATATCAAAAGGATGCATCGAAAATCAACTGGTCATTTCTCGCATTGTCACTGTCAACCAGATCATCGGCAATACAGAAAGGAATAAAATTGTACATCATTGATTTTGTAAAACGCTTCCTGTGTTTTCCCAGCTCATTTTGACAAAGGAAATTGAGATAATCGTCACTGCATTGTTCGTAGCATTTGCCGCTGTATTTGTTGTATTTTAGATATTCATCCAAGGAGCTGCGATCTTTGTACTCTTTCTCCAATACCATTTGGGTGATAAGGTTTCTGCAGTGGTTTCAAATTCCGCTTTGTTTTTAATGATTGGGTTATCGCCCATGTTTTATTCCCCCTCGACAGCATCACCTTTCCAGGGCCATATTTACAAGCTTGCGAACCCATTTTGCCATGGGATATTTCCTCGTCATCGGTGATCTTTTTTATTTTCTGATAGTCATCGGGCTGACAGTGCCACAGTTAAAGATTTTGTGAAAAAGTTTTGGTTGTGAATTTATCTTGTTGTGTGATGAAAAAGGGGGCAATTAGTGCTGGGTTTTAAAACATGGTTTAAGACTTGAATTAATTTGGGTTATGGGATATTTAATTTGTAGATGCTGGTGACATCTAATTATATCGGGAAAAAGATGGTGCACAGATACACCGGCTAACCTAAAGTTTAACCAGACCACTATCCCTTTACGGTTTTCTCTTAAGTATCAAAGGAGGGCCTTACGATGAGAATCGTTGTCTTGAACGGAAGTCCCAAAGGTGATCTGAGTGCTACGATACAATATGTTCACTTTGTCCAAAAGAAATACCCGCAGCATAGATTGAAGATTCTAAACATATCCCAAAAAATGAGAGCCATTGAGAAAGACCAAAGCTCTTTCCAGAAGATCATCGATGAAGTCGAATCGGCAGATGGTGTCCTGTGGGCATTTCCTCTCTATTTCCTTCTGGTCCATTCGCATTACAAGAGGTTTATCGAACTCATCTCAGAAAGAGGAGCAGAAAGTGCCTTCAAAAACAAGTATACGGCGGCCTTAAGTACATCTGTCCATTTTTACGACCATACGGCACATAACTACATAAATGCAATTTGCGATGATTTAGATATGAAATATGTTGGGGCATTTTCCGCCGACATGTATGACCTATTGAAAGAGAAAGAAAGAGAGAAACTCATTCTTTTTGCCAAACATTTCTTTGAGGCCATTGAGAACAATTTCCAAACATCAAAGAAATTCGAGCCAGTAAAGCAAAGCGAGTTTACTTATGTCAATGGCGAAATCGAAGGCAAAGTGGATGTTGATGGGAAGAAAGTGATAATTTTAACCGATGCCACTGAGGATCAGACAAATTTGAACCGCATGATCGAGCGCTTCTCAGGGGCATTTTCTAGAAGCACTGAACTGATAAACTTGAGGGACGTAGATATCAAAGGAGGATGCCGGGGCTGTATACAATGTGGCTACGATAACACCTGTTTCTATGAAAACAAGGACGAGTATATAGAATTCGTCAACACAAAAATCAAACCTGCAAATATCCTCGTATTTGCAGGCGCAGTTAAAGATCGTTATTTGTCCTCAAAATGGAAGATATTTTTTGATCGAAGTTTCTTTAATACCCACATCCCTATATTCATTGGAAAGCAAATCGGGTTTGTCATCTCAGGTCCTCTCAGCCAGATACCCAACCTGAGACAGGTGCTGGAAGCTTACAGCCAAGTGCAACAAATGAACATCGTGGATTTCGTTACTGACGAATCTGAAAACTCGACGGCTCTTGATGCCTTATTGCACGGTCTTGCTGGTCGGCTTGTACAGTTTGCACAAGAGGAGTACAGTAACCCTGCGACCTTTCTTGGTGTAGGAGGAAGAAAGGTTTTAAGAGATGAAGTCTATGGGCGACTGCGGTTTCCCTTCCAGTCAGATCACCAGTTCTACCGAAAACACGGATTGTATGATTACCCGCAGAAGGAATACAAGACGCGAATCAATAATTTGTTTTATAAGTTTTTGCTCAAAATACCGTCGATGAGAAAGGAAATCTACAACAAGCGGATTATACCGGAGATGGTCAAACCACTCCAGAAAATCGTTGAGTCAAAGTGATTGGTTGTGATCGGGGTCGGGTCGCCGTAACGGTTAGCGATCATGGGAAATAGCAGCAAATAAGGCTCTGTTTTTTTGTGCTATAATAACGTTTTTAGGGGCAGAAACGACGATATAGGAATTATTCTTATTCTGAATCATCATTCCACCGAGAGTGAACAGCTTTCTGTAAAATGCTTGCGTACCTGCTTACTGCCGACATGTCTGGACAGCAGCCTGTAATTATTTCGTTCAAAACGAACCCTGCCCGCTATTATTGCGGGATGAACTTTTAATTTTTCGGCGAGAGTATATACCTTTGCGGCTGTTACCCTGCCTTCAATCAGATTTTTCTCCCACACCTTCCTGGGGATCAGCCCATCGCTCGTCATTTCATCAGCTTCTTTCTCGATTTTATCTTCGGGCGCGGCGTCATGCCTTCTCAAATCCAGGTCATCGATGATGATTCGCTCGGAGGCGGATAGGTGTTTGGCAACATGTGAAAGTTCATGCAGCAAACAAAACCAAAAATTATCGATTCTGTCATAGCGAAGCGTCAGGCCGATAACCGGGGTTCCATCCGGCATTAACATTGCCGCACCGTCCAGGTATGTTTTGGGTAGGTGAGGAACAACAATCAGATGAATCCCCTGTTTCTCCAAATACTCTTTGGCTAGCAAAGGACCATTTTCAAAATAGCTCAACCGGGCGATTTCCTGCAGGGTGTTCAGTTTGACCGAACCCTTGACATACTTGCTTTTTAAAAGGTTATTTCGGGAAAGGGCCAGCACACGGATACACCACGCCGATAGGGCATATGGATCCATTTTCGAATTATAGCGTGCACCTTTGCTCTGGCGAAAACAAGCCGTTGGAATCATTTTCAGCCCTCCGGCCTGAGCGATGAAACCGCGCATCAGTTCTTCGGCCTTTTCCTTTATGTCATCCACCTTTGGCAGCCAGCACCGTTTTGCCATCTCAACAACAGGAAATCTTTGCCATTCCAGATTCTGCATTTCTTCCGGAAAACCGGCACCCGGCTCTTTCAGCATTACCTCGGCCGATATGCTCAGGTTTTTATTTAGGGACCGCATCATGGACAGCGCCAGCGGACGTTTGCCGTTAAGAACCTCGGACACCTTGCTCTTGGTGCCAATGTACGGGACCATGTCTTTCTGGGTTAGACCGAGCTGCTCCATTCGGAATTTGATAGCTGCGATAGGATCGGGAGGGCTGATGGGGTAATGCCGGTCCTCATACATCTCCACAAGAGCGGTCAACAATTCCAGCTCATCCATTTCGGCTGTGCCGGGCTCTGCATCCATAAGCTGTTCAATGCGGGATAGCACTTTTTCGTTATCTTTTTCCGTTTTTATCAGGCGGTTAATCATTTTAGATCACCTCCGCATTGATTTTGTCATATTCTTTTTAGAAACCACGAGTCACACGAATGACACTAATAAAAAATTTTGGTTATGAGCAAGGATCGTCATTTATTGCCGGGTGGTAAATCCTCTAAATCGTCTCCGCCTTAATCTTATCATACTCTTGATGGGTTCCTATAAAGCGTACAAACACTGTTTTTGAATCATAATTGATTCTGACAATCAGCCGATATTTATTGCCTGCGATGTTAAAGACAACCCGGTTGTCTTTGAGAATACTGGCGGATCGATATTGATCCTTTACGTCTGAGGGTGACGACCATTGCGCATGTTTGGCCTCGTAGTACCATGCTTCCAGCGGCCTCTTGGCATCCAGGTGACCTGCCTGTTCGTAAAACGCGACCAATTTCTTTCGGCTGATTACATGCATAATCTAATGGGTTCCCAAAGGATTGTCAACCAAAAAGTTCCCTTAACGGGAACTTTTATTGGATAATGAAACACATGAGCGTTCCCAGTCTTTTTTTTCGTGTGATTCGTGTCATTCGTGGTCCTATCCCTTGAAAACAAAAATGACATAGACGTACAGGTTATCCTCCGTGGTCATCATATCTTTGATCCATTCCCGATTTTCTTGACATAAAATAGAGGGGAAAACTCTTTGAAACCACGAATTACACGAATTACACGAAATTTAACAAACTATTTTACAATACGTTGATATTCCAGCTTGGGATAATGCCCGAAGTTTACCAGTAGCCCCAGCTTCATTTGTGTGGCTTTCAGGTAATTGTGGACCTGTGCGTGATGTTCGTTCACCAGCTCTTTTACAGCTTTTATTTCTAAGATGATTTTTTCATAGCCTATAAAATCGGGGGTATAGCGTTGTTTGAGCGCCTCTCCCTTGTAGTCGAGTGTCAGAGCTGCCTGTGCCCTAAAAGGGATATGTTGAAGGCCAAATTCCCTTTCAAGGCATTCCTGGTAAACCGCTTCGAGAAAACCACAGCCCATTTCATTGTAGACCTCAAAGCATGCGCCGACCATCCGGTAGCTTTCATCTTTATACAAAATTTTCATTGGTTTTTTATTCGTGTGATTCGTGTGATTCGTGGTTTCTATCCTTTCAAGACAGCAATGACCTGCATGTACGGATAGGTCTATGGGCCGGGACGAATTACGAGGGTTTCACTCAATTGTGCAATGCTTCCAATAATGGCGTCAGGTGTTTCATTTTTCAAGATATCGTAATCGTCAAAACCGGTTAACACGCCCACCGTTCCCATACCTGCGGCTTTACCGGCCCGGATATCCACGCGGGTATCACCGACATACACACATTTTTCAGTGGAAACGCCGAGTTTTTCACTGCATTGGACCAGTGGTTCTGCGGCTGGTTTCTTATGGCGAACATCATCTGCGGTGACAATGACCTCGAGTTGCTTCTCCAACCCTGCGTCGCGGAACGGTATCATTTTGGCAGCCATCCGTTGGGCCGGGGTGGAAGTGACAAGCCCGATCTTACCCCCCATTGATGCAATCTCTCTGAATAAGACATCCGTACCGGGGATTAATTTAACCTGGTTGTGAAACATCGCCGGGCAATTTCATCGATGATCCCGCGGGCTTTTTCGGCCAATTCTACTTTACGGCTTTTCATATTCTCAGGAAGCACGCGGGCCCAGTCGAATTCTCCGTCATCCATGGCCTCCAGCAGGGCTTTCCTGGAAACCTTCGGCACCCCGAGCTCGGTAAATACAATATCGATGATTTCGTAATAGATCGGCACCGAGTCAATCAGGGTCCCGTCCAGATCGAACATCACCGCATCCACTGTTAGTTTATGATTTTCAAAAGGCAATCGTGCCTCCTAACCGGGACAAGCCGGTTGTAGCGAAGCGTAAATCCCGCTTTATCGGGGAACCAAGCAGGTTTTTGTCTTTAGTGCTTCATCTTGTCCGGTAAATTCGAAATCCGAAGCACGAAATCCGAAACAAATCCTAAATTCCAATGTTGCAATGACCAAAACAACATTAGAACTCAACGTATTCCAGGTCATGTTTTTGTCATTAGAATTTTTGTCATTCGATTTTGCCCTTCGCCTTGGCTTAGGGTGGTGAGCTGGTCGAACCATTTCGGATTTCGATATTCGATATTCGGATTTTATTTTCTCAATGAGTTGTCTGTCTTGATAATTTTTTTGTCACAAAATGCGAAAAAATTACAACTACAGATATCGTTGATTGGTTGATTAGTTGATTGGTTCAGTGGTTAAGTGGTTAAGTGGTTGTAAATATGGATTTATCCCATATTTGCAATATAATTGGGCACTTCATGTTTTAACAATCGTAATATTCTGAAATTATGACTATAATTTACCTAATCAACCATTCAACCAGTAAACTATTCAACGAGCTTTGAACTACGGACTGACAATCGTCAAGGTGACCCAATCCCCATCCTTCACACCCAGCGCATCTTTCAACCCTAAATGGGATATGATCTCGATAATATTTTTCCCGTGCACCCTGACGTCTTCAGCAGGCGCAACAATGGCCCCGGAAATTCCTTCGACGGTTATCGGAAAAACAAATCCGGAACAAAAATTCGAATCCGGCGGAACCAGCTCAACACCCTCTTGCGGTTTCAAAGCCTCAATAATCGCCATATTTTCATGAGCGATCTCCAAATTGAGGGTCCCCGGATAGGGTTTGAATCCCAGCTTCTCCAGACATTGTTCCTGAACCCAATCCAATTGGGTAAAAAAAGCGCCTTGTTTGATACCGCTGACGATTTTGCCGGTTAAAACCCGGTTTTTGCTCAATTAGTACCTCATTACCATTGGTTTTATGCGTGAAACCTCTTCCGCCATCCCTGCCCGTTCGTTGCCTGGGCCTAGTTTCCATTCGCGATTAAATCGGCGACATTTGCACAGATCGGGATTCATACCACATAAAAAAATTCAATTCAACGAGGGTGCTGCTCAGTAAATCAGCACAAGGCCCTTAGTCCAGTTTTTCTGACAGCATTTCGTGCTTTCGTGATTAATTTATCATTTTGGTTTCGGCTCGTCCAGGTTAGGATTCGGTGCGGGGTAATAGTTCACCGCAGAGACGCAAAGGACGCTGAGAGCAAATTTTTGAAAAGTGCCTTACTCATCTAATTCGTTCACTATTCTTGCAATGCCATCATGATTCGATCGTTTGATTTCCTGGAGGCATTAGATTTTTTCCTTTCTGCCCTTCATGTCCGCTTCGCTTTCCAGCGGATCAACAGAAAGGAAAATCCATCTTCCCTTTGCGTTCTCTGCGTCTCTGCGGTGAACTGTTACGGTGCGGGAAACTCTTGAAACAGCCACGGGAATATAATAGAGTACCGTTGAATTTTATTGTCGGTACTGGCTTCGAGGGCCATGACGGCGAAGGAGAAGACAGATGGGTGAAAAAAAAGAAATTCTTACGGATTGCACGCTGTGCTATCATAGCTGCGGCGCCAGGGTGACGGTTGAGGATGGAAAAGCGACAAAGATAAGGGGCCTGGAATCTCATCCCATTAACAAGGGAAGGCTCTGCCCCAAGGGTGCCAACGCGTTGGAAGTCATTTACAGCCCTGATCGCCTGAAACAGCCATTAAAACGCATAAATGGTCATTTTGAAGAGATTTCCTGGGACCGGGCCCTGGATGAGATTGCTGAAAAGCTCAACCGCCTGAAAGAAGCGTATGGACCTCAGGTATGGGGGCTCTTCTGCGGTTCCATCGGCGTCGAAAACCTGGAAATGTC
>PVMK01152922.1_pt1 | contig 15442 bp, 17 predicted proteins | sample 1853481 | NCBI WGS metagenome assembly PVMK01 (sample SAMN08533507, study PRJNA380276) | Marine sediment metagenome, whole genome shotgun sequencing project.
GGTGCTGTTGAAAACCAAAAAGACCCTGAAAGAAACCGACGGCAAAATGGTATTCATGAACCTTCAGCCGCCAATCAAAAAAGTATTCGATATTCTCCAGGCCATACCGTCCCTGAAGGTATTCGCCAGCATTGAAGAACTGGATAATTATTTGGATGTGATGCAAAAAAAAGCCGCGCAGCAAGCAAAACCTTAGCTAATAACCTGCGGGAAGACCGCCTAATTTGGGTCGGCACAAACTGCAGCCAGCCGTAAGCCATTGGGTATCGGGCAACGGCAATATTGCCATGCCAATTTATATCCGAAGAAACAAACGCTCCAATACAGGATCTTTCTATTATTGACATTCACGCACCCAATGTTAACTTGATTCAGGGGGGTACTCATTTCAGCGGGCTGAAAATCAGATGACGCAAGATATGACCTTAAATGCAATCAATGATGAAATAACCATCAGTTGTGACCTCAGCTACGATCGGCCCTCTGAGGATACCCTGCTGGTCCGGTTGACAGGCAGTTGGAAAATCGGAGAAAAGTTACCGGCTGCCGTCGAAGTTCAAAAACAGATAAACTCCCACCACACGATTCGGCGGATTGCCTTCGATACCCGGCAGTTAACAGACTGGGATAGCAGTTTACTGACCTTTCTTATCAAAATCGTCGGTCAAAGCCAAAAAGACAAGATCGAAATCGATGAAGAGGGATTGCCAAAGGGGGTCGTAAGTCTCCTGCACCTTGCCGCAGCCGTACCCGAAAGAAAAGGGGCCCGCAAAGAAACCGCACGTGTACCGATGCTCGAACGCATCGGCGCTTATGCCCTTAATACCGGCAACGCATTAGTTGAATTTATCACTTTCATCGGGGCCGCCTTTCTGGCGTTTCTGAAATTTCTGGTCGGCAAAGCCCGCTTCCAGCGTTCCGATTTAATGGTCTTCATTCAACAAAGCGGTGCCCAGGCCCTTCCCATCGTGACCCTCATCAGTTTGCTGGTGGGTCTGATATTCGCTTTCATCGGTGCTATTCAGCTGATGATGTTCGGCGCCCAGCTATACGTGGCCGATCTGGTGGGCATTGCCATGGTGCGTGTGATGGGGGCCGTGATGACCGGCATCATAATGGCCGGCCGCACCGGTGCCGCTTTTGCGGCCCAGATCGGCACCATGCAGGTCAACGAAGAGGTTGATGCGCTGCAAACCCTTGGTATTTCGCCGATGGAGTTTCTGGTCCTGCCGCGCATGCTGGCCCTGGTCTTAATGATGCCGCTGTTGTGCATCTACGCCGATTTAATGGGTATTATCGGTGGGTTGATCGTTGGGGTGGGGATGCTCGACATCGACTTGATCCTCTATCTCAACCAGACAAAAAAGGCATTGAATCTGACCCATTTTACGATCGGAATCGTCCACTCCATCGTTTTCGGAATTTTGGTGGCCCTGGCCGGCTGCCTCAGAGGAATCCAATGCGGCCGGAGCGCCTCGGCGGTGGGTGACGCCACCACGTCGGCGGTGGTTACCGGTATCGTTGCCATCGTGGTAGCAACGGCGGTTATTACAATCGTCTGTAATGTGTTGGGGATATAGTCTATCGACGTTTGAGGTTGGAGGATCGCTTCGCAAGGTCACTACGTTCCGTTAGAGGATCGCTGCGCTTAAGGAGCGCTTCGCTTTAGGTTGGAGGCAAGAAAGGAATCTCTCTATTATATTTGTAATCGAGAAGAGCTTTTGCCTCCAACCTCTAACCTCAAACCTTAATCGTTTAGCAATCATAGTGAATTTAAATTCTGAGCCAACAGAATGATGGCAGAAAAAACGCCCCACATCGTCGTAAAAGACCTGACCATGGCCTATGGCAGTTTTGTGGTCCAGAGGGACCTGACGTTTACGATTAACCGTGGTGATATTTTCATTATTATGGGCGGCAGCGGGTGCGGCAAGAGTACGCTGATGCGGCATATGGTCGGATTGAAAGCGCCGGCCAAGGGCCAGGTGCTCTATGAGGGCGTCTCTTTTTGGGATACCGATCCTGCCGACCGAGAACAATTCATGCGCAAGATAGGCATTTCATACCAGAGCGGCGCCCTGTGGAGCTCCATGACCCTGGCTGAGAACATTGCCCTTCCGCTGCAGGAATTTACGGATTTAAGCCGGGAGCAAATACACGAAATCGTGTCATTGAAACTTTCTCTGGTCGGCCTGGCCGGCTTTGATGACTACTACCCCTCCGAAATCAGCGGTGGTATGCAAAAGCGGATGGGCCTGGCCCGGGCCATCGCCTTGGATCCTGAGATTGTATTCTTTGACGAGCCATCGGCGGGACTCGACCCGATCAGCGCCCGGCTGCTGGATGACTTAATACTCGAACTCAGCCAAAGTCTCGGGACCACCGTGATCATCGTCACCCATGAACTGGCCAGCATTTTCGCCATTGGAAATAACTCGGTATTCCTTGACCCGGAAACCAAGACCATGATTGCAGTCGGTGATCCCAAGAAACTCAGGGATGAATCAAAAAACCCGACGATTCATAAATTTTTGACGCGGGGAGAAGGATAGTGAGATTGCTGTCGCAATCTCGAATGTGGAATTCGGAATGCGGAATGCGGAATTATTTGAGTAGCAGGTTGCTTGTTTCGCGTTCCGGGATAGCTTTATTAGAAATTGGATTGCAGTCGGGACCTACGACATAGCAGAGCGTCCATCCGCCGAACCGACACATATAGATGCCTACTGCATATGCAGCAGGGTAAACACAAAATGTGGAGAATGATCATGGCTAAGCAGGCAAACAAGACGATGATCGGTTTATTTGTGGTGGGTGCCATTGTACTGCTGGTGGCGGCAATTGTCCTCCTGGGATCCGGCCGCTATTTTAAGGAAACCCATCGCTATGTCGCTTTTTTCGAGGGATCGGTAAAAGGGTTGTCGGTGGGCGCACCGGTTATGTTCAGAGGGGTTCGAATCGGCAAGGTTGAGGACTTTGCCGTGTATTTTGAAAGTGGCGATCTTGTTAAAAAAGCCGATCAAGCATTCAAAATTCCGGTGCTCTTTACCCTCTATCCGGAAAAAGTAATCGGTTTCGGCATCGGACTGACCAAGGAAGAAGAAAAGAAGGTCTATCAGGAAATGCTGGAGGCGGGGTTCAGGGCTGAGCTGCAAATGCAGAGCATTGTTACCGGCCAGCTTAGCATTCAGCTCGATTTCCACCCCGATGCACCACTCAAGCTTCACGGCCTGGAGGACTTTAACCTTCCACCGGATATCAAAGAGATTCCGACCATCCAGTCCGGTCTTCAGAAACTTGCCAAAAAGATCGAGCAAATTCCTCTGGAACAGATCGTGGATGATCTCAGATCTTCACTGAAGGGCATCAATGAGATGATCAATTCACCCGAAACCGCCAAAACCCTCCACTATTTCAAACAAACCATGAAAGATGCCCGCAACCTTTTGCGCCACATCGATGAAAAAGTCGATCCGCTGTTCGCCCAGGTGGATCAAACCCTGCAAGACACCCAGGTGCTGTTACGCGATGTGAACAAACAGGTCGATCCGCTGGCCGCCAGTTTGACCCAGACTTCGGATGATGCCCGCAAGCTGGTAAACAATGTCAACAAGCGGATTGAGCCGATTCAAACCGATTGGGCCACGACCACCAAGCAACTCCGGGCGGCGCTCAACGCCGCCGAAGGGGCCCTTGAATCCGTAGATGGAATGATGAATGAAAATTCAGAATTTCGCTTTCAGATTGATGTATTTCTAAGAGAAATCACGCTGATGGCGCGGTCTTTAAGGTCTTTCGCCGACTATCTCGAACGCAACCCCGATGCGTTAATTCGCGGGAAAATTAGAAGGGCAGGTCAAAAATGAGATGTGAGCGCTTTCGTCCGCAAACTGCTATTCTCTTGGTGCTTTTGCTGGTCGTGGGAGCTGCGCTCCGTTTTGGGAGGGCGGGTACCCACCATCCGAGCTAAAAACTATGTCCTGAGTTCCATGTACAGCCAAGAGCAGCCGCCGCAACCGCTGGCAGATTTAAGTGATATCGGTATTCTGGTGGGACCGATTAGAATGGCGATGTACCTTGATCGATCGGATGTCGTCATCCGCAACAGCCAAAATGAGGTTGAAATTGCCGATTTCGCCTCCTGGGCAGGTCCGCTGCCGGAAAATTTCAGCCGGGTACTGGCAGAAAACTTGTCTCTCTGGCTCAATACCAAGAAAGTTGCTATTTTCCCCGGAACAAAGTTAGCGTTTTATGATTATAGTATCGGCGTGAATGTGACCCGCTTTGATGGCAGGCCGGGCGGCAAAGCTCATTTGAGAGCTCGCTGGGTAATATTGGACAAAAAGAGAAAGAATATGCTTTTCCATGACCACACCGTGCTGAGTCACCCCATTGAAAATGACAGCATCGAGGCCATGATCGCATCTCAAAGCCGCACCGTTGTTGATTTTAGCCGTGAAATCGCAGAGGCCATAAAAAAGCTGGTCGAAGAAAAAACTGCGAAACAGTGAAAAGTGAATTTGGGATTTGAGGATTTGAGGATTGTAAAACTACACTACTCACGTTATAATAGATCAAAGTAAAGATAGCTGGTGGGAGCGGCTTTCAGCCGCGAAATAAAATGATAAAATCCTATTTTAATCGCGGCTGAAAGCCGCTCCCACTAGTAAAAGGCCTAGTATGAAAAAAATCGTAACCCTGGCAGCACTTGCATTGCTTCTCATTTCCTGCGCTCACGGTAAGACCGAGCACTTTCCGACTGTTGAAAATCAGTCCGAAGCCGCTGAAGTGTTTGTTATTCGGGATAATAATCTCATGGGATGGGGGATGTCCTTAAAGGTGGCGCTGGACGATTCCATTATCGCCCGTCTGCGCTCGGGGGAATACGTCATATTTTACGTTAAACCCGGTTTCCACTCCCTGGGGGTATCCAAGCCGACCATCACGGTACCCTTTGAAAAGGGACGCACCTACCATTTTCTGATCCGTGCGGAATACACCAGATTCGGCTTCGACATCCAACGTATCGGTAATCAGCAGGCCGACATGTGGCTTTCCAAAACAAAACCGATAAAATGAATTCCGCATTCCAACTTCCCGCCGGGGCGTAGACCCCGCCCCTATGGGCCGGAGGCCAAATTCCTGAGACCCTATACCTTTCCCCATTTTCCGCATTCCGCATTCCAACTTCCGCATTCCTGCGACCCTATACCATATGTTAATTGCTTGAACGGCGGGTCTTACATCCAGCATCGAGTATCCAGTATCGAGCATCAAGTATCCAGTATCGAGCATCGAGCATCCAGTATCGAGTATCGAGCATCAAGCAACCAACACCATATACACATCCATCACATTGGTAAGGGTGGGTCCGGTGATCACCAGGTCCTCCAGGGCCTGAAAGAAATGATAAGAATCGTTGCGCCTGAGATAATCTAAAGGATCAAGATCTTTGGCCCGGGCGCGTGCCAGTGTTCTGCCGTCCGCCATCGCCCCGGCCGCGTCGGTGGGCCCGTCATTGCCGTCGGTACCCCCGGCCAGTACCACAATATTTTCTATTCCATCGAGGCCCAGGGCCGCGGCCAGGGCAAACTCCTGATTGCGGCCGCCCTTGCCATCTCCCTGGATGGTCACCGTGGTCTCTCCGCCGCACAAAATGCAGGCCGGTGCTGACAACGGATTTCCCGAATCGCGCACTTCTTTGGCAATGGCAGTCAGCACTTTGACCACTTCCCGTGCTTCTCCCTCAACGGTGGAAGAAAGAATCAACGTCTGATAACCCAATTGTTCCGCCTGTTGTCCGGCAGCCTTCAAGGCCTGGATGTTGGTTCCCACCAGCTCAGTGTAACATTTTTGGAAGACCGCATCACCTATTTTGGGGGTATCTTCGATGTCTCCCTTCAGCCCCCGCTGAATTCGGCTTTGCACAGATACGGGCACGCGGTCCCAGATGTCATATTTTTCTAAAACCCGCCGGGTATCATCAAAGGTGCTGGTATCGGGTACTGCGGGTCCGGATGCAATCACGTTCAAATCGTCTCCGATGACATCGGAAAGAATCAGACTGACCACCGTAGCCGGATAGGCGAACCGTGCCAGTCCGCCTCCTTTGGCACGGGACAGATGTTTGCGGATGGTGTTGATTTCATGGATGTCCGCACCGCAGGCCAACAGCAGCCTGGTAACCTCCTGCTTGTCTTCCAGGGTAACGCCCTCGGCCGGGGCTACCAGGAGGGCCGACCCCCCACCGGATATCAGACAGAGCACCAGGTCCCGCTCCCCGGCCGCCTTTACCAGCGATAATATCTCTTCGGCGCCTTTAATTCCACGTTCATCAGGTACCGGATGGCTGGCTTCATGAATCCGAATGTGCTCCAAAGGCAGTCCATGTCCTTCCTTGACCACAATCACACCATCTGCGATATTGTCTCCCAGCAAATCTTCCAACGCCCGGGCCATGGGTGCGCCGGCCTTGCCGGCCCCCACGACCAGGATACGATCGTAATCTTTAAACACAAATCGGTGTTCACCGACCTGCAGCCCGTCATCCACCCGCTTGACGTGTCGCAGAATGGCTTCGACCGGATCTACGGCTTTAAGTGCTGCCTCGAAAACGGTCCGGGCATCGCTCCGCATGGAATTTACTTGATCAGCCTGTGATGTCATAATATTCCTTTCATGTTTGTTTCAGAGGACAGATGACAGAGGTCAGATGACAGAGGTCAGATGACAGATGCCGGAATTGGGAAGTGGGAAGTCGGAATGCGGAATGAAAAGAACTTCCGCATTCCCCATTCCACCTTCCGCATTCAGAGATCTCTGCCCTCCACACTATGCTCTATGCACCATGCCGACCGCCTTTTCAATCCGCAATCCGAAATCCGAAATCTGAAATCGAATAATTCCGCATTCATAATCTTGCCATCTTGTCGATCAAATCCACCACCCGGTTTGAGTAGCCCCACTCGTTGTCGTACCAGGAGACAACCCGGAGGTAGCCGTCCTGCAGGGAACTGGTCGACATGGCATCGAAAATGCTGGAATGGGGATTGCCGATGATGTCACTGGAGACCAGCGGTTCTTCACTGTATTCGAGTACCTGCTTCATCGGTCCCTCGGCTGCCTTGCGAACAGCAGCGTTGACATCATCCGCCGATGGTTTACTTCCCAGCCGGGCGACAAGGTCTACAATGGACCCGTCCGGTACGGGAACCCGCATGGCCAGACCATCCAGTTTGCCCTGCAACTGGGGCAGCACCTTGCCCACCGCCCGGGCCGCACCCGTTGTCGTCGGAATGATGTTTTCACCGGCCGCCCTGCTGCGCCGGAAATCTTTGTGCGGAACATCGGCCAGGCGCTGATCGTTGGTATAGGCGTGCACTGTGGTGATGAACCCTTCCACGATACCAAAGGATTCATCCAGAATTTTGGCAATCGGTGCCAGGCAGTTGGTGGTGCATGAGGCATTGGAGACGATGCGGTGTTCGGCTTTAAGCTCATCGTCATTGACCCCCAGAACAATGGTGGCATCGATTTCATCTTTGGCCGGTACCGTCAAAAGAATTTTTTTGGCCCCGGCGGCTAAATGCTTTTCCAGCGTGGCTCTTTCACGAAACACCCCGGTGGATTCGATGACGACATCAACGCCTAAATCCTTCCAGGGAATTTGGGCCGGATCGCGATATTCGGTCATCGCCACCTTTTGGTCGTTAACGTACAAAGCATCTTCAGTGGCCTTGACCTCCTTTTTAAAAATACCCATCACGGTGTCGTATTTGAGGAGGTAGGCCAGCTGTTCGTTTTCAAAAAGGTCATTGATGCACACGACATTGATATCGTCGCGCTCACTTAAAATGCGAAAGACGGTGCGGCCGATGCGGCCGAAGCCGTTTATTCCTATCTGGGTAGCCATTATGCCGCCTCCTTTTCCATTTCAGTGAAAGTGTTGATAAGATCCACCACACGGTGCGCATATCCCCATCCGTTGTCGTACCAGGCCAGGGTTTTCGATACATTTTCTCCCATCACCATGGTCGCCAGCGAATCAAAGGTGGCCGAATAGGGACTGCGAATAATGTCACTGGAGACAATGGGTTCATCCTCGTAATCGATGATTTCGCGCCATGTATCGGTAGATGCCGCGGTTCGCACCACTTCGTTAATCGCTACGGTGGTCACCGGTTTTTCATGCCAGCAGACCAGATCCACCACCGAGCCGTTGGGCACGGGCACGTTCATGGATCCTCCGCTGATGCGCCCTGCCATCTCCGGTATCAGCCTGGTAACCATCCCGGCTGCATCGGTTTGCTGGGGGATAATATTTTCGGCGGCCGCACGACCCCGACGTTTGTCTTCGGAGGGAACGTCCGCCAGGCGCTGCTGGTTCGTGTAAGCGTGCACGGTGCTCAAAAAAGCTCTCTTTATGCCGAAGGCGCCGTGCAGAATTTTAATAATGGGCGCCGCGCAATGCGCCGTGCACGATCCATTGGAGACAATCCGGTGCTCCGGTTTCAGCTGGCTGTCATTGACCCCCATCACCACCGTGATATCGGGCGGGTCCTGGGGCGGGGCGCACAGGATCACCTTTTTGGCCCCGCGCTCGAGATGCCGTTCGAGCTGCTCACGCGTCCATTTGCGGGCCGTGGCTTCGATGACGACATCTACCCCTAGATCCCCCCAGGGGACATCTCCGGGCTCCGCTTCAGACAGCATGGGGACCTGGCGCCCGGCCACATACAGGTGGCCTTCCTTAATACTGACTTCGTCCGGAAACTGGCCTAAGATCGTATCGAATCGAAGTAAATACTCCAGTGCTTTGTGATCAGCGATATCGCTGATGGCCCTCAACCGAATATCCTCGCTCTGGTAGAGAATGCGGAAAAGGTTTCTTCCGATCCTGCCAAAGCCCATTAGACCTATGCCTACAGATGACATGGGACACCTCCTATGGATAAATGCCTAAAGTTTAAAGTGCCTAAAATGCCTAAAGTGCCTATCCGAATAAGCGCAACTAATTGTAGTTTAATTTCGAGATAGGAGCCAAGTCTTATCTATCTTTTTAATACCTTATCTGATGATGTCAACAACCGGGACGGAATTGATGTCGAAATTTCGGATTTGGGATTGCGGCCCGCCCTGGCGCGACGGTTTCGATTAGATGGCACCAAAGTGGAACGCTTGAGGAATTGCAGCCTTTAAAGACAATCCTTAAAAATCAGGTCTGAGCCAGGGATTGCGGATTTTAAGCGCATAGGGCAAAGAGTAAAGCGTTGATATCAGGCATGGCGCAGAGGGCAGCGCGTTGAAAGGGGGATAGATTATCCGACCATCAGTTTTTTGTGCCATGCGCCATGCGTTTTGCCCTATGCCTTGCGCCCTGTGCCTTTAGCCTTGCACCACAGATTTGATTGCAAAGTAGATAATACTAAATCTGATTGGGATAACCCGCTGCTATTCAGCGATTAATTTGTTGCGGTTCTGCACATAGGCATTGCGGATCATGACATATGGATCTATCGCGGCCTCTTTTAAAGCCTCATATTCTCCAATGCGCAGGGAGGTGTCGTTGACCGCCTCGCCGGCACGAAGGGCTAATGACACCCAGATGTCCTCAATTAACCACCAGAGGGGATCCAAAAACAAGTCGCCCAATGCCCCTATGCCGTGCCGCAAGCTGTAAGGACCGAAAAACGGCACCATCAGATAGGCCCCCTGGCCAATCCCCCACACCGCAAAGGTTTGCCCCAGGTCCTCCTTGCTGGGCTGAATATTAATGGTCTCAGCGGCCGCTATATTGGCCAGGCCTAAAAAGCCCACCGTGGTGTTGAGGAAAAACTGGCCGAATTCATCGGTCGCCTTCTGTCCTTTGCCCTGCAGCAGGCAGTTGACAAAACGCACCGGAAAGCGGAGATTGTAAAATGCGTTTCGGATGGCCGCCCGCAGCTCTTCGGGGATGATAAAACCGTAGCCCCGCGAAACCGGCTTGAGCACCCAGAAATACATCGTGTCGTTAAAATTGTAAAAATCGGTATTGCCCTTGAATCAGGGGGTCGGAGATCAGATCGACGTCTTCATCGTCGTATTCATCGTCATCATACTCATCATCATCGTATTCGTCATCTTTATCTTGTTCAGCTTGATCCGGCACTCCACCTTGGGGTGTTTCCGACTGTTCATCGGTTGATTTCTGGGTTTGCTGGGCCATAAGCAGGCTAAGACGAAGGCCGGGCAGCTCGACAGGTTCCTTGGCCGGGTCGAGGATTTCATCGCCGGGCGTTTTCGACTGTTCATTGGTGGATTCCTGGGTTTGTTGAGCAAGATGCAGGCCAAGATGCAGGCCGAGCGGCTCTACAGTTTCATTGGCCGGATCGAGGATTTCATCGCTGGGTGTTTCCGCCTGAGCAAGAAGCAGGGTGTGGTCTACGGGTTCATTATTAAAGGCCCCGGCAGGGGTATAGCCACAAAAGACGACGATAAATGCAGTTACTATGACAAGATACAATGCCTTTAGTGCGGGATGAACACTCATGTCTCCTCCTGAAACTAATTCCAAGTGTTTATATCAGGGTTCTCCGTCGTGCGTATTGTGCTACCTGAATTTTGCAAGATTCAGGTGCTAACTCTTTTTAACCTTATTCCGTAAAATTTCCAGTAACTTATCCACAGAGTCTTTGGCCAGAATCTGCCTGAATTGGGTGCGATAGTTTTTGACCATGCTGACGCCTTCGATAATGATATCGTAAACCTTCCAGCTGCCGCTTTTATCGGTCAGCCGGTAAAACAGCGGTATCTTTTTGCTGCCGGCTGTCTGCAGATGACTTTGAACTTCGGCCCGGCCCTTCTTCAGCATGATTTCCTTGTCAAAAATAACTTTTTGATCCGAGTAAGCCAGCAGCCGATCGGCATAGACCCCCTGGAGCAGCTCTTGAAACAACTCGACAAATTCTGTTCGCTGCCCGGCGTTCATTTTTTTCCACTGCTTGCCCAGGGTCCTTCTGGAAAGTTCCTTGTAATCGAATATATGAGCTATTTCTGTGCCAATTATGGTGATTTTCTGATCTTTGGGTTTGGCCTTGAAGGCCGGATCACCCAATGTTTTAAGAACCCCATTGACTCCGGTTTCCACGGTTTCTTTGGGTGTTGCAGCCAAACCTTGAAGCGGTATCACTAGCAATATCGCTAAAGTCAGTATCACTCCGGTAATTCGTTTATTCATATCAGTCTCCCTCTTGGGATTTGTTTGTATGGTTTGGATCGTCCCAATGAAATTCGCTTCGCTGATACTACGTATATTTCATGGGATAAATTTGGTTCGTTTAGTTCGTTTTGATCGTTAATTTCGTTAATATCGTTAGGAGCGTTGGCCCCTCTTTACCTGACACCTGAAACCTGTTATTTCGCCACGCTATGCGCTTTGCCCTATGCGCTATGCTCTGTGCAATCCGCAATCCAAATCACAAATCCAAAATCGAAAGACCCGTAACCCGCACCCGCAACCCATAACCCGCACCCGCAACCCGTAACCCGCACCCCGCACCCGCAACCCGTAACCCGTAACCCGCAACACGATCCTATTCTTCTTTTTCTTCCCCTCCGCCCACATCTCCAAAGGCATATTTGCTGATCAGATCCATGATGCTGGTCGGCGAATTGGTATCGGTGATGATGTCACCGTTGGCCAGCAAATCACCCCCGCCGCCGGGATCGACCTCCACATATTTGTCCCCGATCAATCCTTCCGTTTTGACCGAGGCAATGGCATCATCATATATTTCAATTCCTTTATCGATTTTAAATTCCACAACCACCAGCTGGTTCTCCTGGTCCATGGTAAATTTTTCCACCCGGCCGATCTCCAGACCCAGCATGTTCACAGGATTGCCCTCTCTTAAGCCCGTCACCGTGTTGAACTTGCCAAACAGTGAATAGGTATTCTCTCCCAAAAATCCCACATTGCCCAGTTTGACCGTCATATAACCGATAGACATCAACCCGATGACCACGAAAATACCCACCAATGTTTCTTTGGAATATTTCATCATTACGCTTTTCCTCCGCGTGCACACGAAAATTGTGCGATTTCTTTTTGATTAAACCGTGCGAATTCCATCACGGACTCGATCTCTATCTGCGGTTTGCCCTGGGCCAGACCGACCAGCACCTTGAACTCAACGCATTCTTCTGATTTGCTTTCATTGGCCATGGCGGCTTCGATGCCGCCCATGCCGTGTTCCTGAAAATCTTTGGTAAAGTCCTTCGTGATCCGTTCAGCTTCATCAAGATCGGAATAGGGCAGCACGGTGGCATATTCATTGATGGTCTGACGTGATGAAAAGCCGCCCACCGCCCCGAAGTGTTTATTGATATATGACCCCAGGGATCGAATAATCTGCTGGGTCACGTCGTGGCCCAGATTGGCGCTGATAACATCGATGTCATCAATGGTAAAAACCGCCACCGCGTAAGTGGCATCCGGCTGCCGTTGGCTTAGATCAGTTTGATAGCGAACCTTGAAATGCCGCTTGGAATAAAGCCCGGTCAGTTCTTCTCCCAGGCTTTCAAGGCTGCTGATAAGTTCCTGGCGGAAGGGATGATCAAGGGACTCAATTCTTCCGGGTCTCCCTGAAATACGATCTTACGATCATACAGGGCCAGAATGCGGTTGGAGATGAAATAAACATCCGGGAATTTCGTGACTGATCAGAAGGGCGGTAAACCCGAAGCGTTTTTGATACTCGGCCACCATGCTCAGGATGGCATTTTTGCGGATCGGGTCCTGGCCGGTGGTCGGCTCGTCAAAAAGCACAATGCCCGGGTCGGTGACCAGGGCGCGCGCCAGGGCGGTGCGCTTCTGCATGCCGCCTGAAAGCTCCGACGGGGTATTTGTCGAACACGTCGGCCAGCTCGGTCTGCTCGAGGCGGGCCATGGCCTTTTCCTTGATTTCCTTCTTTTTTAATTTGGTCGTGTATTTTAACGGCATGGACACATTTTCTAAAACCGTCAGCGAATCAAACAGCGCATTGCTTTGAAACATGTAGCTGATCTGGCCGATATATTCATTCCATTCGGCTTTGCTCATTTTGTCAATGGGTTTACCGCGGAACAGATTTGACCCTCATCGGGTGTGAGCATGCCGATGATGTGCTTGAGGGTCACGCTTTTACCCGTACCGGAAAGACCGATCAGGGTGGTGACTTCGCCCTCATAAATCTTGAAATCGATGCGATTTAAAATGTTGCGGGTGCCGAAGGTTTTGCTCACCCCTTTAAATTCGATCAAAGGTTCTCTTTGTTCATCCATGGCAATTCCTGCTCCAATTGGGTAAAACCCAATTGGAAGTTATTGGTTAACTATTAACGCCGAATTGAGTGAATTAAACTCAATTCGGATTCTAGACGATAAAAGAAGTTACAATATAGTCTGAAATCAGGATCATCACGCACGAAATCACAACCGCCGAGGTGGTCGACAGGCTGACACTTTTGGCGCCAAAACTGTCGGTTCGCATGTGGGTGAAAAAACCCTGAAAACAGCAGATGGTGACAACCAGAACCCCGAATACGAGGGACTTATAAAACCCCCCCATAATGTCATCAATATGAGTGCTGGCCACGACCCGGTAAAAGTAGGTACCGGAATTGACCCCCATCAGCAGGCAGCCGCTGACCCAGGCGCCGAGGATGCCGATGAGATCAAAAAAGGCGGTTAAAATCGGAAAACTGATAATAGCAGCCGCGATGCGCGGGCTGACCAGATAACCCAGCGGATCGATGCGCATGGTGGAAAGGGCGTCGATCTGCTCGGAAATACGCTGGATGCCGATCTCGGCCGTCATGGCCGAACCGGCCCGGGCGGTGATCATGATGGCGCACAGGACCGGTCCCATCTCCCGGATCAACGTCAGGGCAATGGCGGTACCCAGCACCCCTGCGGAGCCGAATTTAACCAGAACGAAATACAGCTGCAGTCCCAGCACCATACCGGTGAAAAAACCCACCAGCATCACAATCTGGGCGGATTTGGCACCGATAAAATATATCTGCGCGATAATTTCGGGAATCTGCTTGATCCTAAATATCATGAAAAAGGACCGGAAGAAAAAAATGGCCATGGCTCCCAGATCGTTGTTCAGACGCAGGGCCTTGCCGCCGAAAAAATCAAAAAAGGATTTTAAAAATCCTTGCGAAGGTTTTACTGCTGCAGATTCAGTTGCGCTTTCAACCGTAGAATTTTCTGCCATTTTAAGAGTTCCCTTTCCTCCATGGCGAATTTGCTGGAAACGTATTTCTAAATCGGGACGCCGGGGCCAAACCGTTCTATATTGATTTAAAACTAGATTGCAAGTGTCGCACAACCCCCAAAAAGGGTTAAAAACGGGTAGTATGCAAATATATTTGGATGTGACCCTTAAAGGGGTTTTTAAATCTCAGCAATTATCTATCACAAAACCGGTGAAGCGCAAGTAAAAATTGATAATATTGATAATTTTTATTATTTTGCTCCGGTATGACCTCAAAAATTCAGTTGACTGTCGTCAGCTTGCAGTAAATGCTAAAATGTTGTAACCCTAAATTCAATTTTATGATTCCTTTTAGCTGCCAGAAAAAAGGAGGTTCGCTGAAATGTCAAATAAACTCTACATCGCCTCGATGGAAGCCCGCAGCGGCAAATCGGTGGTTGCCCTCGGTATTATGGAGTTGCTTTCAAGGCGGTTGAATAGAATCGGTTTCTTTCGACCGATTATCCCGGATGTCGAAAAGGACAATAATATCCACTTGATCAGCAGCCGGTACCTTCTAAAACAGCCCTATGAAGCCATGTATGCCTTCAACCACGATCAAGCGCAGGAAATGGTAGCCGATGGAAAATACGACACCCTGTTAAAGTCCATCCTCGACAAATTTAAGGCCCTGGAAAGACAATGTAAGTACATTTTATGCGAAGGCACGGATTACACCGGTGTATCTTCGGCCTTCGAGTTCGATTTCAATGCCGAAGTGGCCAACAATTTAGGCTGTCCGGTTATGGTGGTACTTAATGGCCGCGGTCAAAACCCGACAGATGTGATCGATTCAGTCCGATTTGCACAGGAGTCCTTTGAGAATCATGGATGTACCATCATGGCCACGATCGTCAACCGGGTGGATCCAAAGAATGCCGCATCTATCGAAAAGCGGATAACCGCAGGGATATCGAATGCGGCACCGGTGTATATCCTGCCGGAAGAGCCCTTGCTGAGCAAACCGACTGTCGGTGAAATCGCCGATGCACTAAAATGTCAAATCCTTCAAGGGGATGTCGCTGGATTAAATCGTGAGGTCCATAATATCAAAATTGCCGCCATGAATCTGCCCCGTTTTCTGGATTATGTCACGGATGGGACCTTGATTATGACTCCCGGGGACCGCTCCGATGTCATCCTGGGCAGTCTGGCAACCACCG
>PVMK01128436.1_pt1 | contig 15441 bp, 16 predicted proteins | sample 1853481 | NCBI WGS metagenome assembly PVMK01 (sample SAMN08533507, study PRJNA380276) | Marine sediment metagenome, whole genome shotgun sequencing project.
CGAACGCCATTGACTTTGAGTTCAATCAGCTCGCCTTCCTTCATCGCGCGAATCCGCTCTTGCAGCGACTTGTTGCCGTGAATATCTTTGACCCACAAGGCGTGGTCGCGGACCTCGACAAAACTCATGATGAATACTTGAGAGTCTGTCGGATTCCTGGCTAGCGGGACTCGACGCTGACTACTTTCTTCCGGTTGGGTGCATTGACGCGTTCGAATACCCGCGGCGCTGAGTGATGGGACTCATTGACGATGATGCCTTCACTATGCAGGGCATCCTGTATCGCGGCCGATACGGTGTGTAACGGCGCGCCGCCTCCTTCGCCCATGCCTTTCGCGCCGTTGTAGCTGAACGGGGATGGCGACTCGATGTGGCCGTACTGAATATCGGGAATATTCATCGATGTAATCGGGCAATAGTCGCTGAATGTTGCGGTCAGCAAATTGCCGGCCTCGTCGTAGTTAAATGTCTCCAGCAACGCAGCCCCGATGCCGTGTGCGGTAGCGCCATGAACCTGCCCGGCAGCAATCTGTGGATTGATTACGCTGCCGCAATCATCCACGGCAGCGTATGCGAGGATGTTCGGCTTGCAGGTATTCTTGTCAATCTCTATCACGGCGATGTGCAGCTGCGCGGCATAGGTCAGCGTCAGATTGCCGAATTTCTTTTCGGTGTCGGGCACCTCGAACGGTGGCCGGTACACGTGACGTACGTTCAAGGTAACATCCGCAAGGTTCCCGCCGAGTAGCGCGTTATTGCTGTTGACCACGTTACTCATGAACCAGTAGTTGATCGCTTTGTCCGTGCCTTTGACCGCGAGCTGCGGCCCCTCATCGCCAACACCGAATTCCAGGTCGTCCTCATCGGCTTCCAGCATGAACGAGGCGAGTTGCCGCATTTCAACTTTAAGTTTCTCGCAGGCACCGTGCACCGCTGAAAGGCCGGTTACGGCAAACTGGCTCGCGTACGTACCGGAATGACCGGAAAATGTGTTCCAGGCCGAATCAAATCCCGTGCGTACGGTAACCATCGCAGGATCTATGTTGAGTTCGTCGGCAACCACCTGGGAGGCTGCGGTTTCATGGCCCTGGCCGGACGGCCCCGGTACCCAGCGTGACAACGACCGATCCGTCGAAGTCGAGGCGAATGACGCAGACCTCTGAATTGCCCGAGAACGGCAGGTACGGATTCATTATCTGGGCCTGACCGAAATTATTGGTGCCCGAATCGAGCGTCGTACCTATGCCGATGCCTAGCCAGCGGCCTTCTTTCCGTGCCTCGGCCTGCTTTTTCTTCCATTCATCCCAACCGACAAGTTCCTTGGCCTTCTCTAGCATCATCGGGTAATTGCCGGAGTCGTACACACAGCCGTTGGGCGTCTCGTACGGGAATTCGCGCACGTAGTTTTTCAGACGCATCTCATCGGCGGGTATGCCCAGCTCATGGCCGCAGATATCGACGACGCGTTCCATAAACCACAGATGCTGCATACGGGAATAACCGCGGTTCGGCACGACAGGACACTTGTTGGTTACTGTCTGCGTAAAGTCGATACGGAAGTTTCGCACGCCGTAGGTCGCCGGCAGCACTTGTGCCCAGATAACACAGCCCAATGGCTCGTAGCGCGTATACGCGCCGCAATCATCAATGTGTCGTGACTTGATGCCGGTCATGACGCCGTCCTTGTCCAGCGCGACTTCGGTATCGAGAAAAGTACGTTCGTTGCCGTGACCTGATGCCAGCAAATGCTCAGTACGTGTCTCCGACCACTTCACTCTTTTGACCACCACATTTTCTGGAGGCAAGCGCCGCCAGCGCCATGTACACATAGTTCCAGATCTTGATGCCAAAACTGCCGCCGACGTCGTAAGTACGGGCCCTGATTTTTTCCATGGGCAGGCGCAAGCCAGGTGCAAGTAATTGCACGGCAAAACCAATAAAGGAGTTATTGCAAAGAAAGTCTACATCTCCCTGACGGGTCCACTCCGCTACGCACGCGTTGTTTTCCAGGGGCGTGCTGGCGAAGCGGTGGAAATGCATGCGGTCGATCTTCACAACGTGGGCCGCATCCTTGAAAGCCTTGTCCACATCGCCAAATTCGAAGACGCCATGCCAGACACGATTCGTGCCGGCGGCTTCGTGCAAGACGATCTTGTCTTCGAGCGCCTGTTCGGGGTCAACGACCGCATCCAGCATCTCGTAGTCCACTTCGATGAGTTGACCCGCATCCATGGCAATAGCGGCGGTTTCCGCGGCAACGGCTGCCACGGGTTCACCCTGAAACACGGCTTTATCCGTGGCAAGCGGCAAATCGATGATCTTGTCGCAGGGCTCCGGCCCGAGCTGCATGTACGGATCGCATTGCTCTTTGATATCGGCGCCGGTCAGGACACAGGCAACCCCGGGCAGCGACTCTGCCGCGGCGGTATCGATTCCACGAATCCGCGCATGTGCGTAAGGGAGAGCGCAAAATATACAAATGCAGCATGCCCTCGATTTGTTCGTCGTCGGCGAACAAACCGTTGCCGCGCACCAAACGATCGTCTTCTTTGCGTCGCAGAGACTTTCCAACCCAACTCATTTTTGTTTCCTCATCAATCCACGAACGAGAGATACCAGTTTCTTCCAAAGTGCCAGGAGCTTCGCCACTGGCGATACACGAGGCTCGGGTACTGCCACTACCCCGGCTTCGCCGGAAAGGGCTGCCTGAATGGCGTCGATCATACGGCCGATGTCCCTCTTGGCAATCGGCTTGATCATTCCGCCCGCCAAAGACACCAGCTTGCCGAACATTATCAGCTCACCGTGCCATTTGACGCGCGTCTCGCCTTGTCCGGCATCCTCCAACTCGAATGTCGCAACGAGGTTGAAGACGCCGCCCATTACCGTACCCTTACCCACATACCTCGCACGTATCGGCGCTTCGCTGTCTTCAAGCGTCAGATTCACCTTCGCCGTCCCGCGAATCTTGCCGACACCCACTTTTATCCTGACGACGGCCGATCCATCTTCCTTTAGCTCATGCGACTGGTAGCTGGGCAGCAGGGGCGCAAACTTTTGCGTCTCAGACAATACCGCGTACGCATCTTCGCGCGGTGTCGCAACCGTAAACTCGCCATCAAAGTCTATGGCCACCTACGATCCTTTTCGCATCTTCTCCGCTGCGTCGGAAACGGCCTCGAAAATATTCTTATAGCCGGTGCAGCGGCACAGGTTGCCCTGGATACCCTTACGAATCTCGGCGTTAGTGGGATCCGGGTTCTTCTCCAGCAAATAGACCGCCGACATCAACATGCCCGGTGTACAGTAGCCGCATTGCAGTCCGTGGTGTTCGGAGAAGGACTCCTGCAATGGGTGCAATTTCCCGTCCTTTTCAAGACCTTCCACCGTCAGAACCTCGCCGCCATCAGCCTGCACGGCAAGCATCGTGCAAGATTTGACCGGTTCACCGTCCAGCAAAATGGTGCAGGCGCCACAGTAGCTTGTATCGCAGCCTATGTGTGTGCCGGTCAGACGCAGTTCTTCGCGAATCAATTGCACCAGCAATAATCGCGGTTCCACTTCCCGTTCGTAACGGGTGCCATTGACAGTAACAGTTATGCCGATACGCTCGCTCATTTCAGTAGTACTCATGACTGTTGTATACCTGTTCTCCGGAAGCACGCCGTTCCGCGATACCAATAGCTCGTTTGGTCAGATGAGCAATCAGCTGGCGTTTGAACTCAGCCGATCCACGTTGATCATCGACGGGATCTGAAGCTGCAACAGCCGCATCTGCGGCCTTGCCAATCTGGTCGGCGCCCAGACTCTGACCCTCGAGTTCCGCTTCTGCCTGCTGCGCACGTATGGGAGTCAGGCCGGATGATCCCAGGGCTACCCGGGCCGATACGACCTGACCGTCGGTAATTGTCAATTGCACCCCGACTGATGTCGTCGGATAGGCCGGCGCACAACGCTTGAACGCGCAGTACGCTCCACCGCTGCCAGCGCCCGGCTTCGTGAAACCGATGCCGGTGACAATCTCGCCAGGTTTCAGTACGGTCTGGTAGAGGTCCTCGACGAAGCCGTTGATGTCCAGCGTTCGGGTGCCATTCGGGCCCTGGCATTGGATCTCGGCGTCCAGCGTGTGCAACAAAGCAGGCCAGTCGCAACTCGGGTCACCGGAGGCAACCGAGCCGCCAATGGTCCCGCGGCTGCGCACCTGAACATCGGCAATGCCGTTTGCACAGTCCAGAAGGATGGGTACGGAGCCAGCAAGCGCCGAAGCGGCGATGCGTCCGTGAGTCGTGAGGGCCCCGATTCTCACGCCATTGCCATTCTCTTCAATTTGATCCAGGTCGGGAATCCGGCCAATGTCAACGATGTCCGTCGGCTCGTCAAAGCGCATTTTCAGGATAGGGAGGAGTGACTGGCCGCCCGCCAATACCCGGGCGCCCTCGCCGAATTCGGACAACATGCCGATTGCCTCGTCTACTGAATTTGCGCGATGGTAGTTGAACGGTGCCGGGTACATGACTTCTTCCCTCTTATTATGAGCATCGTAAAATAGCACATAACACTACTGTCAAAATAGTGGATAATAAAACATTGAAATAACGCATCGTTCCCGGTGCGCGAAACCAAAAAACAGTGACCGTCAAAGCGGCCGAAATTCTGCATGGCTGTCCATAATGCCAAAGTGTCTGCTCGATACGACGAGTCGTCGGCCGGTGACTGAGTTAGCATTTCCTGTATGGCTGGATCGAATCTAAGTAGCAGAATGGAGGACCATGCCCTCGAGCGTGTGCCCGATGGCGAACGCGAGACCTGGCTGAAGATTACCTGGAACACGGTCGGCCTGATAACCACGCTGGTCATCATGTTCTTCGGTGCCGTCGTTTGCTTTGTAGCCGGCGTCAAGATTGCACTGTTGGCAGGCATCATTTCGTTCTCCATTGGCAGCGCACTCGGCTGGGCGCTGGCACGAATAACCGTCGAGACCGGCTTATCGAATACGCTGATCACACGCAAATACGGGCTCGGCATTCGCGGCTCGGCGCTCGCGTCACTCATATTCGGATTTTTGATCATCGGATTCCTGGCCGTTGAAAATGGCCTCTTGTATCGCGGCTTCCTTTTTTTCTTCGAGATGGATGACGGCTGGAGCGTGCGTATTCTGATTTACGGCTCAATGACGCTTGCCTGGATCCTGCTTACGGCATTTGGTTTCAGCGTGGTTACGCGAGCCTCCTCGCTGATGATTATCGGCTTCCTGCTCGTGCTGGTCTGGATGATGTTTGTCGTTCTGAGTGGCGGCGGTGGAAGTTTGTCGGACGGTTTGCTGTTCGAAAGCCAGCTCGATGCCAGCACGCTGGTCAATATGGGCATTCATTCCAGCACCGACAAGTTTATATTTGCATTGAACTTGCTGGTCGGGCCGGCATGCGCCCTGGCGCTGAATACCGCAGATTTTGGTCGCTTCGGAAAATCGACGGGCCACGTCGCGGCAGCCGCCATGATCGCTATTTTTATCCAATCGCTGCTGATGATGATTATCGGCGGGATCATCATGCAAGCGGCGGCGCCTTCCATGGCCGCTTATTTTGCCGACATGGCAGGTGTGCCGGCAGAAGCTGCGCGACAACAGGTATTGAAAAGCCCCGACAGCATTGCCGCGACTTTCATGGTATTCGGTGGCGCCATCGGATTTCTGCTCATGATACTGGCCCAGGCGAAAGCCCAGGTCCTGAACAACTACAGCTCATCACTTTGTCTTGCGAATCTGTTTGATGCGTTGTTTCGCTGGCGACCCGGACGTCTCACATTCGTGATTCTCGCCAATGTCATCGCGTTGGCGTTGTTGTACGGAGAAATCCTGCATTTTGTCGAAGGGTGGATCAAGCTGATGGGCGTTCTTCTCAGCGCGCTGGCCGCCACCATCATTTCGGATTACTACTTTGTCGAACGACGACTCGGGTCCACGGGCGATGAGCTCGACTCGGTCAACTGGGCGGGAGTCATCGCGATCCTCTTCGCTGTTTTTTGCGCTCACTGGCTGCTGGGACCTTATCAACCCATTGAAGTTTTCACCTCGGTGGCCTGCGTTGCCATTGTTTATCCGGCGCTGCGCCTGACGGTGTTCCGGCCGTTGCCGCGGTTTCCCGATCGTGAAGCCGATCAAGTCAGTGTGTGTGGTTGGCGCTGGCGCGATCGGCAGTCTGTTTGCCGGCCACCTGGGATCGCAGGTCGACGCCAGGGTGTTGGTGCGGCGTCAGGAGCACGAAGATCAGGCTGAATCGCGAAGGCTTGAAGGTTAGCGGCAAGTCCGATTTACAAACACCGATTCGGGCCAGCATGGACCCGGCGCAGCTCGGGGATGTCGAGCTAATCATTATCGCGACCAAAGCGACGGCCGTTGAAGCGGCCGCGAAACGCCTGTCGGGACACTTTCCGGCTGCTACCGTAATGACCGTGCAGAATGGCCTGGGCTGTGAGGATGTCGTTGCACAATACGGCGACTGGCCGATCATTTCGTCGATCACGTTTATGAGCGGCGTGCGTCACTCCGATGTGCATGTTGAATATGAGCTGGATACAGAGACCTGGCTGGGACCCTGGGCCGTGCATGGCGCAAGTAAAGAGATGACGCAACAGGTAGCAGAACTCATCAACCGCTCCGGACTCAAGGCGAAGGCTTTCGACGACGTGCGCCCGGCGCAATGGTCGAAGCTGGTATTCAACTCAGTCGTCAACAGCGTCAGTGCCGCTACGAACCTGCCTCATATCAAGGACTTTGCGCAACGGGAGAGACGCGCAGACCTGGGTCGACTGGTATTTGACATGATGGATGAGGGCAAACGGGTGGCGGCGGCTCAGGGAATCGAACTTTATGAGGACCCGTGGGAAATGAACGTCAAAGCGGTGAGTCATGGGCAGACCGGCGAAGATGATTATGCCCATGTGCCTTCAATGCTGGAGGACGTCCGGTCGAAACGCCTCACGGAGGTCGACTGGTTGACGGGTGCAATCGTTCGGGAAGCGAACAAGCTCGGCATACCAGCACCGATTCATGAGGCTCTTTACGGGCTCGTCAAAGGAATCGAACATAGCTGGCAACAAGAAGATGAGGGGAGAAGAACATGAAAGTCTGTGTCGTCGGTTGCGGCGCAATCGGCAGTTTATTTGCGGCCCATTTGGCGAAGCTCGAAGACGTGGAGGTCTGGGCCTTCGATCTGGATCAGGATCATATAGACGCGATCAATGCGAACGGGCTACGGCTGTCCGGTGAGTCCGATGTGCATTCTTATCCAAATGCGACGTCGAATCCCGAGGACATACCGCCGTGCGAGTTCGGCATCGTTGCAACAAAATCCCTGCATACCCGTGCGGCTATCGAGAGCACTGCGAGCGTTTTTCAGGATGGCGCCGTGTGCACCGTGCAAAATGGAGTGGGCAACGAGGAAATCATCGCCGAATATGTACCGCGTGTGATTCGTGGCACGACCTTTCCGGCCGGCCACGTTGTCGAACCCGGACACGTCGAGCAGGATACCGGTGGGCAAACGTGGCTGGGGCCATTCGAACCCAAGCCTGCCACGATGGCCGAAATCGAATTGCTGGCCGAGCGCCTGACTGAAGCGGGCATTGATACGTTGGCAATGGAGGACGCTCGCGGCGCCCAGTGGACCAAGCTGATATTCAATGCCGCGACCAATCCTATCGGCGCACTGACAGGCCTTCCTCATGGTGTAGCCTGCGATCAGCCGGCTGTAAGAAAATTGATTTCAGGTCTTGTGGCCGAAGGCGTGGCGGTAGCGGATGCATTGGGCATCACGCTGGACAGCGACCCCGACAAACTCGTCGATCATGCCCGCGAGGTTGCCTACCATCACAAAGCAAGCATGCTGCAGGATGCACTCGCACGGCGTCCCACGGAAGTCACCGCGCTAAATGGTGGCATTGTGAAATTCGGCGAGGAAACCGGTGTTCCGACGCCATTGAATCAGGCGATTTGGGCCCTGATCGAGGGCCTGGAACATTCATGGACGCGTGACGATTAATAACAAGGGTAAGGCAATGACGACCATAGAACAGTTTCAACCCAGCCAGCAGGAAATCGACCGGCGTTATCGCAATACGCGAGAAGCAATGGCAAAAGCAGGCCTCGATGCACTTATTATAAGTGGCAGCGAGTACACGGGATTTGAAGGCGCAGTTCGATACATGTGCGGCTTCCACATTCTGCATCGCTACGCCTACGTGCTGGTGCCGATGGACGGCGAAGCAACCGCCGTTTACCCGAAGGAGGCGACCTGGGTGGGAGATCACACCCGGACGTTTATCGAGAAACAAATCAAGACCGTGAGCTGCGGTGAATGGATGGCCGATGAATGCAAGAATCGCGGCTATAAACGGGTTGGCGTCTACGGCCTGAATTTCATCATCAACGTCCGCGACTATCGGGCACTGGTCGATGCTGATCTCGACATCGTCGACTTTGACGAAGCATTCGATTACTCGAGGGCACAGAAAAGTGAGGAAGAAATCGCGTCGGTACGTCACTCCATGGACGTAAACAAGGCGGGCGTATTGGCGGTTGTCCAGGCGTACAAAGCCGGCAAGACGGAATCAGAGCTCATGGGCGTTGCGGAACATACCTTTGTAAGCCTGGGAACGGCCCGCAATACGATGGACATGGTTTTGATTGGGCCGGATGGCTCGCTGCTGCCGCAGATGGTGTTTCCTGACGCGAATCGAAAGGTTCAGGATTCGGATGGCTTGTTATATGGTCTTGAAGTTGCCGGCCTTGGCGGTCATTGGGTGGAATTTTCACGAATGATTGCACCAAGCGGTATCAGTACGGAAACGCAGCGGCTCATGGATGCCTATGAAGAGTTTCATGCCATCGTGAAGGAAAACCTGAAAGCCGGCTCCAGCGCCCACGAAGTGCACAGGAAATGCATCACGCCGTTCGAAGGGAAAGGCTGGCGTTTGGGCCATGTGTCCGGCCATTCGATCGGCATGACGATGATCGAGTTTCCGAGAATCGGGGAGGGCACGGAGTTCGAGCTGCCTGAGAACATGGTGTGCTCCATGCATCCACATGTGATGACCGAAGATCGCCAGGCCTGTCTGTATTTTCAGGAGACATTCCGTGTCGGCAAAGACGGCGGAGAATCCTTGTCAGGTGTGCCGGTAACTTACTACCGGGGCGGTGAAGCCAGTCTGTAGAACGGCAAAATTAATTGAACAAGATTTAGCAGGAGAAAAATAAATGAGCGGAACACCAGCAAATGTAGGCGTCATATTCAAATCCTACGAACCCATCTCCGCTATTCAGGCCTATGCCAGACAAACCGAGGAATCGGGCTGCAGCGGCGGATTTTGGATCGCGGAGGCCTATCACTGGTTTCGTAAGTACGGTCACGAGTCGCGCGGTTGTTTTACGACACTGGCCGCAGCTGCAATGGCCACCAGCAAAATTCCGATCGGCCTGGGGATTACGTCGCCATACATGCGGCACCCAACGGTCCAGGCATCGGAATCGAATGCCATGGACGAACTGTCCGGCGGGCGCTTTATCATGGGTCTCGGTGCGGGCAAGGTTGGCACGGAGTACCTCGATCTTGATATGAAAAAGTACACGCCGGTGAAAACCCACCGCGAGACGGTAGACATCATCCGGGGCATCGCAAGCGGAGAGGCATTTGCGTACGAAGGCGAGTTATTCAAATGTGACATGCCAGCTATCGATCGCGAAGGCCGGGGACTACGCACGAAAATTCCGATTTACATCGGGGCGACCGGACCTTTCATGCAGAAGATGGCCGGCAAGATCTCTGATGGACTGCTGTTGCCGGGACTGACCTCACCCGGATTCACCCGTTATGCGAGGGAAAATTGCTGGGCGGGAGCGGCGGCCGTTGGGCGCGAATTGCCGTCTGACTTCCCGGTCGGCGGCGTCATTCTCACAGCGTGCTCGAAAGACGGGGCCAAGGCTAAAGATGCGACGCGCAGCTACGTTGGCACTTACGTCATCAACAAGCTGCGCAATATCAAGAATGATGTCATTCTAAGCACCTCAGGCCTGCCCGACGAGGGTTGGGAGCCGTTTCGTGAGGCGATTGCGGCCGGCACCGAGGACAATGTTACTCATCTTGTCAGCGACGAAATGCAACGAGCGTTCACGGTAATTTCGGGCACGCCAGAGGAATGCCTGGAAATCACCCAGGAATTAGTGGACGCAGGCCTGAATACACCGTTGCTCGAAGTTGCCGGCGCCAGCGAGGAAGACAACCTCGAAACGATTCGCTTGTTCGGCGAGGAAGTCCTGCCGAAACTGAAGCCAGGAGCCTGAGTCATGCGGCTTGCAACTTTCAGAATAGATAATGGCGCCACGATCCACTATCGGTGCCTTCGTAGAAGAGCACTACGTGGATCTGCACGCTCTGAGTGATGGCGCTCTGCCCGATAACATGCTGGCGTTTCTGGATATGGGCGAAGCGGGTTTCGCGAAGGCAAAGGCGCTGTTGGACGAACTCGGCGAGGATGTCGCAGGGAAGTCGCATGTCTATGCGGCCGACAGCATCGAGCTTGACGCACCCGTGCCCTCGTCCCGGCAAGATCATCCACACAGCTTGCAATTTCGACAGCCATCTCGCGGAATTGACGGACTGGCAGCAGCCGGAATGGCAGTCCCATAACTGGGGTGATTTTCATTTCGAACATCCGACCGGGTTTCTGGAGGCGCCATCCTCCGTCACAGCGTCAGGGTCCAGTGTGGCGATTCCGCGTTTCACCAAGCAACTGGATTACGAAATCGAGATTGGCATTATCATCGGCAAGAAAGCATTTCATGTGTCTCCGACTGATGCCATGGACTATGTGGCGGGCTACACGATATTCAACGATTTGTCGGCCCGTGACATACAGGCCCGGGAGCACTCCAACAAAGTGATTCTGCTGGGCAAGAGTTTTGACGGTTCATGCCCGTTCGGCCCGCATCTCGTTACCACTGACGAATTATCAGACCCGCATAATCTGGATATGAAACTTCGGGTTAATGACGAACTGCGCCAGGATGCGAATACTGGTGATATGCATTACAAGACAGCCGAGCTGGTTTCCTGGTGGTCCAACACGACGCTTGAGCCCGGCGATATCATTACCAGCGGCAGCCCGCCGGGTGTCGCGGCCGGAATGAAGAGCCCGGTCTGGCTCAAGGCCGGTGACCGGGTCGACGCCACCGTGGCAGAGCTTGGCACGCTGACCGTGCATATCGTCGCCGGTGAATAAGCCACAATCCAAGGTAACGCCAAAATGGCAAATAATGTAGATCAAGCACTCGTAAAAAAAGCCGTTGACAAGATCGATCGCAGTCGTCTTGTAGATCTTGTCGTGCAACTCGTGAATGTCCCCAGCCCGACCGGATTCGAGGGCGACATGGCACGCGAATTCCACGCTGTGCTGCAAGGCGCGGGCTTTTCGCTCGAGATTACAGCCGATCGGAGACGAGCGTTATAACGCCATCGGACTTTGGGAAGGCGCCGGTGGTGGCAAGACGCTGATGTTCAACGGACATCTTGATACGTCGTTTGGCCCGGAGCAGGCACACCGTGGTCTGGGCTATCGTTGTGAAGGCAATGTCGTGGACGACGAGTGGATTTACGGCATGGGTACTTTCAATATGAAAAGTGCGCTTGCCACCTACACGGTCGCCTGCGAATCGATCAGGGCCGCCGGCATCGAGATCGCCGGCAACGTCGTGATCGCCGGCGTTGCCGGTGAAATCGAAAAAGCACCAGTCAATGAGTTCGAAGGGCAGGATGTACCAGGGCTACGGCCCCGGTACCAAGTACGCCATTACGCACGGTGCGGTCGCCGACTGCTGCATCCTGGGGGAGCCGACCAACATGATGGTCATCCCGCGACACTGCGGCACCAGCTGGTTCAAAATCACGGTACCCGGCATGCTTATTCATACGGCCTGGTCCGAGTATCAGAAAAACTCGGTCAGCAATTCGAGCCTGATACTGAACGCGCTCAACGACTGGATTCCCGGCTACATGGAGCGCAACGAATTCGGTGGCACACAGCCGAAGGTGAACATCGCCGCGATAGAGGGCGGATGGCCCTGGCGTGGCGCAAGGACGCCGGATACCTGCAGCATCTACATGGATGTGCGTACGCCGCCCGATGTATTGCCGATTCAGGTATATCGGGAGGTGCGGGAACTGATTCGCGGTCTGGAGAAAGAACACGCCGCGCTCGAGGGTACAACGGTGGATATTTACGTCTCCGGGCCGGGTACATCAATCCCTGACGACCACGAGTTGATTCAGATGATCGTGGCCGCGCACACTGAACAACTGGGCAAGCCGCCGGAGTTTGGCAATGAAATCTGGTACAGCGATGCGGCGCATATGAATCGTTACGGCATTGCTACGGTAAACTATGGCTCCGCCGGACGTATTCGTAGCGGTGGCGGCGGCTTCGATACCCATCAGGGTGAAGCTGTGCATATCGGCGATATGCTGGACATTATTAAAGTGTATATCGAGTGCATTCTCACTTTCTGCGGAGTCGCGGAAAAATAGCGAGGTTTTCTATGGGCCAGGAAGCACTACATGATCTGATTGCAGACGCCCGTGTCTACGATCTCGGCCAGTGCTACTGGAACGGTATGCCGGTGCACCCCTTCGATCCGCCGTATCAGTATTTTCTGTTCGACTATCACGAGCATGTGGTCAAAGACCTCGGAAAAATCGAGCCGGGCTTTTCGCATGCCATAGGGATGCTGATTACCTCGATGCATGCCGGCACCCATTTCGATGCGCCGGTGCATATGTCGCAGGATCTGAAAGTGCAGGGCATCGATATAACGCCGTATCAGCGCGGTACCGGATTTGTTGATCTTCCCGAACCCTTGCACAGCATGGAAGATGTGCCACCGCTCGTCTTGCGTGCGGTCATGTTTGATGTGGCTGCCCTCAAAGGCCTGGATGTATTGCCGGAAAAATATTCCATCACGGTTGAAGATCTCGAGGCTGCGGCCGACCAGCAGGGTATCGAATTGAAGCAGGGCGACTGTGCCATCGTTCGTACCGGCTTCGGCAGTTACTTCGAAACTGATGGTGACACCTACCTGCACAAATGGGCGGGCCTTTCGCCTGAAGCGGTACGCTGGCTCGCGGCAAAAAAACCAAAGCTTGTGGGCACTGACAATTTATCGCTCGGCATGCCCGATCTTTTTGATGCCCACCGCGTGCTGTTGATCGAGAATGGCATATATGTGATGAAAAGCCTGAACCTGGAAAGCCTGGCAGCCGATCAGCAGTACGCTTTCACGGTGATCGTATTGCCGTTGAAAATCAAAGGTGGTGAGGCATCGTTGATTCGACCCATCGCCATCGCATGAACTGACACATTGGAAGGCAAAACAGTGCAGAAAAACATCTGGACCAGCGAACTGAACGAACTCGAGGACGTGAGGAAAGGCTTCGATCATGACAAGCCCGTGAAGTTCTATGACACGACCTTGCGAGACGGTGAGCAGGCTGTCGGTGTCGTATTCAATCCGGAGGAGAAATTCAATATTGCATGCGGCCTTGCGGACCTCGGCGTCGGCAGGATCGAGGCGGGATTCCCGCGCGTGTCGGAAGCGGATTCCCAGGCAGTCAAACGCATCGTTGAGGCCGGGCTGGACTCCGAAATATGGGGGTTTTCCCGTGCCGTAAAAGGCGACCTTGACGCGTTGATCGAACTCGGCATCAGGCAAACGCTGATCGAAATCTCTACAAGCGAAGTGAAGATGAAAGCGTACGGCTTTGATCGCGAGATCGTACTGCAGCGTTTAACGGACGCGATCAAGCACGCGGTTGACAATGATATGCGGGTCCTCTTTTTCCCTGTCGACAGCACGCGCAGTGACCTGGGCTACTTGCAGGAAGTTTATGGACGCGCCATAGAGTCCGGTGCAGCGGAAGTAGCCGTGGTCGACACCATCGGTGCCTGCGCGCCGGAGGCCGTCGAGAAACTTATACAAATCGTGCGTCGATGGATAGGCCCGGACATACCGCTGCACTTCCATGGCCACAACGATTTCGGTCTTGGTACCGCGCTGGCTATTGCGGCGGTGCGTGGTGGTGCCGACTGGATACAGGGAACGATCAATGGCATCGGTGAACGAGCCGGCAATTCAGACATATGTGAGGTGGCGCTTGCCTTATCGTGCTTATACGACGTACCTGTCGAACTCGACCTGTCGCAGGCACGAAAAGTTTCTGCGCTGGTGCAAGAGGCTGGGAGTTATCGCGTCGATGGCTGGCGTCCCGTGGTCGGTGAAAATCTGTTTACGCGGGAAAGCGGCGCCGTTGCGAACCAGTTCCACATCCCCGAAGCCATCGAACCTTATTCCGCCGATATCGTTTCGGCGCTGCGTCGTATCGTGCTGGGCAAGAAGAGCGGTTTGTCGAGCATCAAGCTCAAGCTCGATGAGCTGGGTCTCGAGGTCCCCGAGGACAAGTACGGGGAACTTCTCGCTCAGGTAAAAGAGCAGGCGACCGAGGCAGGGCGCCTGATGACCGATGAAGAGTTTCGCCAGCTGGTGCAAACCAGCTGCGCCGCCTGAGCTGTGACGTCCAGGAAACCAGATATCGCCATCCTCGGCGGCACTGGAGATCTCGGCTCAGGGCTGGCGTACCAACTGGCCAGGGCGGGCTACAAGATCACGATCGGCTCCCGTTCAGCCGACAAAGCGCATCGCGCATCTCAGGCACTGCTGGAGGATGCCCCTGGCACCTGCATTGAGGCGGCCGCGAATCCGGAAGCTGCGGCGGGCGCCGAGGTGGTCATCATGACCGTGCCATTCGCCAGTCATGACCAGATCATCGATTCGGTCAGAGACAGCGTGCAGGGAAAAATATTCGTCGATACCACGGCGCCGCTCGTGCCGCCAAAAGTGATGCGGGTTCAATTGCCGCCCGGCGGATCTGTGGCGAAGGCGGCGCAGGAACGCCTCGGAGAAGATGTACGAGTAGTGTCTGCGTTTCAGAATATTGCGGCCGCTCATCTGCGGGGCGATGATTTGAGCGAAAACGCTTGCGACGTTCTGGTTTGTGGCAACGATCCTGAAGCGCGGCAAGTCGTTATCGAACTGGCTCAGGATATTGGCCTGACTGCGTGGCATGCAGGCGCGATTGACAACTCTGTTGTCCCGGAGGCCCTTACGTCGATACTGATATTTCTGAACAAAAAATATCGGCTTGACGGCGCCGGGATTCGGATTACGGGTACAGAGAAATCCCAGGAAAAAAATCCCAGCTAGAAAAGACGGGTTCTGCCGGAGTGTCTCGCTACGGACATGGATTGCCAGGCTTGTCTCAGAGACGCGCCGCAAGTACGTCCCTGTAGGCTCGGGGCCCGCATCCCTGTGGGCCACGGTCTCTGCGACAAGCCTGGCAA
>PVMK01123605.1_pt1 | contig 15432 bp, 17 predicted proteins | sample 1853481 | NCBI WGS metagenome assembly PVMK01 (sample SAMN08533507, study PRJNA380276) | Marine sediment metagenome, whole genome shotgun sequencing project.
GGGTTCATTGCGTTTCTTATCCCGGTAGGACTCACGCTCATTGCGATAACGACCGGCCACCTCGGTTGGTTCTATAATTACGGTTGGTTCACAGGCTCGATATTGGGTGGAATCATCTATTACTTCGCGAGCCGCGCGCTCGCACAGAGGTGAGAATATGTCAGTGCTAATCAAAGGCGGCACAGTGGTTACAGCCCACCACTCATTCCACGCCGATGTACTGTGTGATAGTGGGAAAATTCAGGCCATCGAAGAGGGTCTCGATGCGCCGAAGGGCGCAGAGATCATTGACGCCGGCGGTCAATATGTCATGCCGGGAGGTATTGACCCGCATACGCATATGCAGCTGCCGTTCATGGGTACGGTCGCCAGTGAAGACTTCTATACAGGAACCGCAGCGGGCCTTGCCGGCGGGACGACGATGATCATCGATTTTGTCATTCCGAATCCGCAGCAGAATATCCTGGAGGCCTACAAGCAGTGGCGCGAGTGGGCGGAAAAATCCGTGGCTGACTATTCGTTTCATGTCGCAATCACCTGGTGGGACGACACAGTCGAAAACGACATGGAGACATTGGTCAAGAAACACGGCGTTAACAGTTTCAAGCACTTCATGGCCTACAAGGGCGCTATCATGGCTGACGACGAAATTCTTGTCAGCAGTTTCTCCAAAGCGTTACAGCTCGGTGCAATCGTGACTGTGCACGCAGAGAACGGCGAGCTCGTTTTTCATTTGCAGCAAAAAATATTTGAGATGGGTATTACGGGTCCGGAGGGTCACCCGCTGTCGCGACCACCCGAGGTTGAGGGCGAGGCTGCCAATCGCGCCATACGCATCGCGGAAGTGCTGGGCGTTCCTATTTACATCGTACATAACTCGTGTAAACAATCGCTGGAGGCAATAACGCGCGCGAGAAACGAAGGGCAACGCGTATTCGGTGAGGTACTCGCCGGCCACTTGTTGGTAGACGATTCGGTCTATCGCAACACGGACATCGAAGTTGCTGCTGCTCACGTCATGAGCCCACCGTTCCGGGCGCCGGAGCATCAGACGGCTTTATGGCGCGGCCTCCATTCAGGTAACCTGCAGACGACTGCAACGGACCACTGTTGTTTCTGCGCCGACCAGAAGGCGGCCGGCAAAGACGATTTCAGGCTGATTCCGAATGGCACGGCCGGTGTTGAGAATCGCCTGGAAGTGTTATGGCATCACGGCGTCAATACGGGCCGCTTGACGATGAACGAATTCGTCGCCGTCACGTCCACTAACGCGGCGCAGATATTCAATATTTATCCCAGAAAAGGAAGTATCTCGGTCGGTGCGGATGCGGACATCGTGGTCTGGGATCCAGAGGCCACAAAGACCATCTCCGCGAAAACTCATCACCAGAATATTGATTACAATATTTTCGAGGGAATGACGGTTGAAGGCTGTGCTTCGCACACAGTTAGTCAGGGCAAGATTGTCTATGCGGATGGCAATTTGAATGTCGAGCGCGGCGCCGGTAATTACGTTGACCGGCCTGCTTATGCGTCGTACTACGACGCTCTAGCCAAACAGGCCGAGCAGAAGAAGCCGACGGCTGTCAAACGAGACTCCCTTCAAACGGTAAAACATGCCTAAAGACAATAACGCCGCGGTGCGTTCCCGTCGTCTCTCCGATGAGGAAATCGCCAGGAATTTCAGTGATATGCATCCGCCACTCGGGCGCCCGGAGGCGCTTATCGCGGCGGACCGTTGCTACTTTTGTTTTGATGCCCCCTGCACGACGGCCTGCCCGACCGGCATCGACATTCCCGGGTTCATTCAGAAAATCCGCAGCGACAATATAACGGGCTCCGCACACACGATTCTTCGCGAAAACATTATGGGTGGCATGTGCGCCAGGGTCTGCCCGACGGAAGTGTTGTGTGAGGAGGCCTGCGTTCGCCATACGCATGAAGACAAGCCGGTCAACATCGGGCTTTTGCAACGCTACGCGACGGATCCGGTATTTGACAAGAACATCACACTGTTCGAACGCGGCCCGGAATCGGGAAAACGTGTAGCCATCGTCGGCGGCGGGCCTGCCGGTCTGTCCTGTGCGCACCGTCTGTCCATGCTTGGTCATACATCTGTCGTTTTCAATCGCGACGAGAAACCCGGCGGCCTGAACGAATACGGCATCGCCGCATACAAGACCGTGAACGACTTTGCCCAGCGTGAAGTCGAGTACATCCTTTCTATCGGCGGCATTGAAGTCCGCAACAACGTTTCGTTGGGAGAGGACTTCAAGCTGTCGGATTTACAGGGTGAATTCGACGCGGTATTTGTAGGTTTCGGTCTTGGATCAGTTAACGATCTCGGCCTTGCCAACGAAGATGCCGATGGTGTGCTGAACGCTGTGGATTACATTGCCGAGCTACGCCAGGCAAAAAACAAGGGAAACCTGCCCGTTGGCGATCGCATCGTGGTAATCGGCGGCGGCATGACGGCAATCGACATTGCGGTACAGACCAAGCGCCTCGGCGCGGAGCATGTCGATATTGTTTACCGGCGCGGCCCGAAACAAATGGGCGCCAGCCGCTACGAACAGGAATTTGCCCAGACCACCGGGGTCAATATTAGCCATTGGGCAAAACCCGTGAAGCTGCTGACAGGAGAGCAACGGGTTGTCGGTCTCGAATTCGAGCGAACGACTTTGGACAAGGACGGGAAAGTCACAGGGACCGGTGAATCTTTTTCCCTGAATGCCGATATCGTGTTCAAGGCCATCGGTCAATCGGTATCAGAAGGAGACGCTTGGAGGCGTTTCAGGAACACTCGACATGCAAAGCGGAAAAATTGTTACGGATGACTGCCGCAAGACCTCCCTGCCCGGTGTCTGGGCGGGGGGAGACTGCGTTTATGGCCACGATGACCTGACGGTCTCGGCCGTGCAGGACGGCAAGATCGCCGCTATCGCAATTGACAAGTATCTTCGTGAGGAGAGTAATAATGGCTGACCTGACATGCGATTTCGTCGGGATAAAATCGCCCAACCCCTTTTGGCTCGCAAGCGCGCCACCGACCGACAAAGCCTATAACGTCAACCGAGCCTTCGAAGCCGGCTGGGGCGGCGCGGTGTGGAAAACACTGGGCGAAGATCCGCCGATCGTCAACGTTAACGGCCCGCGTTACAGTGCGCTTCACAGCAACGAGCGCAGGGTCATTGGCTTCAACAACATCGAGCTGATTACCGACCGGCCGTTAGGCGTGAATCTCGATGAAATCCGGCAGATCAAGAAAGACTGGCCGGACCGGGCACTCGTCGTCTCGATCATGCTGCCGATGGAGGAAAAGACCTGGGCGAAATACGTGCCGATGATCGAGGACACCGGTGCAGACGGCTTCGAACTCAATTTCGGTTGCCCGCACGGCATGTCCGAGCGCGGCATGGGCGCCGCGGTGGGTCAGGTGCCGGAATATATCCAGATGGCCACGGAATGGTGTAAGAAATCCGCGTCGATTCCCGTCATCGTCAAACTGACGCCCAACGTGTCAAACATTCTCCCGCCTGCCAGCGCAGCCAGAGCCGGCGGAGCCGATGCTGTTTCGCTGATTAATACAGTCAACTCGATCATGCGTGTCAATTACGACACCTTAACGATGTACCCGACAACGGATGGCATGGGCTCACACGGTGGTTACTGCGGGCAGGCCGTAAAACCCATCGCCCTGCATATGGTCGCGGAGATTTCCCGATACAAAGATACCGCCGACCTGCCGATTTCGGGCATCGGTGGAATCAGTGACTGGCGCGACGCAGTCGACTTTCTTGCACTCGGAGCCTCGAACGTTCAGGTCTGCACGGCTGCCATGGTCTATGGCTTCAAGATCATCGATGACCTGACGGACGGCCTCAGCAATTTCCTGGATCAAAAAGGCATGTCCTCAGTCAAAGAACTGGTCGGTAAAGCTGTGCCAAGCGTGACCGACTGGCAGCACCTGAACCTCAATTACGTAGAAAAGGCGCATATCGACCAGGACCTTTGCATCGAATGCGGTCGTTGCCATGTCGTCTGTGAAGATACTTCGCATCAGGCGATTACTTCGACGGTCAACGGCGAACGGCACTTCGAAGTGATCGACGAGGAATGTGTCGGCTGCAACCTCTGCGTCAGCGTGTGCCCGGTCGATGGTTGCATTACTATGCAGCATATAACTGACGGTATCGATGCAAGAACGGGCCAGCCGATCAGTAAAGAAGCAATAGACTGGACGACGCATCCGAATAACCCCATGCGCAAACAATCCTGAGGGGCGAATGCCGGTGGAACACGAACAACTGATTGAAGCAGCAAAAAAGGCGCGTCAAAACGCATATGCCCCCTATTCAAATTATTTCGTCGGCGCTGCCATCGTCGATGACAGGGGTGACATTCACACGGGCTGCAACGTCGAAAATGCGGCTTATCCCGAGGGAAATTGCGCTGAAGCCAATGTGATCGGTGCAATGGTTGCTGCGGGCGGCAAGAAGATTTCTGTCATAGCGGCTGTAGGCGGCAGGGATGACCTTGAATTCTGTACGCCTTGCGGTGGTTGCCGCCAAAGCATTCTCGAGTTCTCTGATGAGAACACGCGCATCATCCTCATAAACGAGGAAGGCGAGATTCAGAAGTACAGCGTCGATGAGCTGCTGCCGTTGGCGTTTCGGCTACGACAAGCTCGCCTGTAGAAAAGGGCATCGCCCATCCTGACGGGCGATATCAGCCCGCTAATATTTTTTCGACGTCTTGACGATACGGCAACGACGGCTGCGCACCCTGTTTTGTCGTTGCACATGCGCCGGCAGCACAGGCAAAAGCCAGCGCATCCTGATGCGCCTGTTTCTCCACTAACGCAACTGTCAATGCGGCGGTGAACGTATCTCCCGCGCCCGTCGCGTCAACTGCCTCGACCGACGGTGGCCGGGCGCTTGCAATCTCCTTGCCACCCACCTGAAGATGCGCGCCTTTTGCACCATGCGTCACTGCGACAAGCGCCTCGCCCTCGTTCAACAAGTCACCGTAAAACGCTGCTTCCGTCTCATTGACGACTATCAGGTCCGCGCGCTTCAGGATTTCCGATGGCACCGGCATTGCGGGAGCGAGATTGACACAAAAAAAGCCATCAAAATCTTCGCCCGCCTTGCGGATCGTCTCCGCCGGCACCTCGAGCTGGCATATCAGTGCATCGCCCCACGGCAAATCAAGCATTTCGGGGCGCAGTGTGCGATTCGCCCCGGGGGCCACGACAATCTGATTCTCCCCTGATGGCGCGACAGAGATCAGCGCAACACCGGTCGGGGCGTCCGGATCGACGCTGCAATCCGACAAGTTAACGCCATCGGCCCGAAGCAATGCCAGCGCTTCCTCAGCGTTGGCATCAGCACCGACACGTGCATGCAGCATTACGTCCGCGCCCAGGCGTCGGGCCGCGAGCGCCTGGTTCGCACCCTTGCCTCCCGGGTAGCGCCCCAGTTCAGCGCCGGTCACGGTCTCCCCTGGCGTCGGTAAGCGGGGCACCATCGCTACCAGGTCAAGATTCACAGAACCAACAACGACGATGGTGGGATTTTTGCCTGGCACTGCGGGTTCTCGTCGGCTCACGGTCGTTCTCTACTTGTCGAAGCGGGCCAGGCGTGAGGTCAAGAGCTCGTAAAAAGCGTCGGCATCGACGGCGTGAATCCAATTGGAGTTTTTGGGCCGGTCAGTCACGTGCCAGAAATCGACCGCGGTATTGCCCATCGTCAGCTCTGATTGGGTCTCGATTGATACGTTGCAAAGCTTGCCCTCGAAAATATCCGGCCTCAGGAGATAGGCAACCGTACAGGGATCGTGTAATGGCGCACCCATATACTTGTATTTTTTTGTGTCGTGGCGATTGAAGAAGTCGAGCATGCCCACCGTTGCCTGAGCAGCCTGGTTATCTATTTTCTTTATTCGATCAATTCGTTCGCGCGTTGACAGCACCTGGTGACTGACGTCAAGCCCCATTTGCGTAATGGGGCGGCCCGCATTTGAAGACAATGTCGGCCGCTTGCGGATCGACGAGAATATTGAATTCCGCCGACGGCGAATAATTCCCGCTTTCACGCATCGCCCCGCCCATGAGAACGATCTCTTTGACCTTCGGCAGGACCTCCGGCGCCTTTCGTGATCGCCGTGGCGATATTGGTCAGCGGACCGGTTGGAACGAGTATGATCGTGTCATCGTCCGCAGCGCGAAGCGTATCGACGATAAAATCGACGGCGTCTTGCTCCTGCAAGGGTAGTACAGGCTCAGATATTTCGGCGCCATCAATACCCGTCGTGCCGTGCACATGCTCCGCAGTGATGAGGTCCCGGACCATCGGTCGAGCACAGCCCGCATAAACCGGAACGTCGCTCCGTCTGGCTACATCGCACATCAGCCTCGCGTTTCGTTCGGTGAGTGCGAGCGGTACATTGCCGGCCACTGCCGTAATGCCGAGAATGTCGAGCTCATCCGGCGACGACATCGCCAGCAAGAGATTGATGGCGTCATCCTGTCCGGGATCACAGTCGATGATGATCGTGTGCTTTGTCACTAGAACGTAAGCAGCAATCCTGCCAATGCGGCGCTCATCAGGTTGGAAAGCGAGCCTGCGGCCACTGCTTTGAGGCCAAATTTGGCAATCAATTCCTTCTTCTCAGGTATAAGGCCGCCAAGGCCGCCGAGAAGAATCGCTATCGACGACAGGTTTGCAAACCCGCACAGAGAAAACGTGACGACCGCACGGGTGCGCTCACTCATGCCCGCCAGATAATCATTCAGGTGACTGTACGCGACGAACTCGTTGAGAATGAGTTTTTCCCCGAACAACGATCCGGCTGCCTGCGCCTCGGCCCAGGGTACGCTCAGCAGGTACATGATCGGCGAGAAGAGCCAGCCCAGTATTTTTTGAAGTGTAAGGCCGTCGATGCCGACCAGGCTTGCCAGGCCGCCAATAATGCCGTTGAACAAAGCGATAAGTGCGATAAACGCAATGAGCATAGCCCCGATATTCACGGCCAACATGAGGCCGTCCCGGGAACCTACCGCCGCGGCCAGAATGACGTTGACGTGCGGGCTGTCATCCATCTTGAGGTGTGCGTCGTCCTCTTCGGCCGACTCCACTTCTTCATCAGGCATGATGATCTTTGCCATCAGCAGCCCGCCGGGCGCAGCCATGAAACTCGCCGCCAACAGGTATTTCAGCTCCGCACCCATCTGCACGTAGGCAAGCAGCACCGTGCCGGCGACCGACGCGACGCCAGAAACCATGATGGCGAAAAGCTGAGGTTCGGTCAGGCCCTTCAGATACGGGCGCACGACCAGCGGTGATTCAGTCTGACCAATAAAAATATTGGCAGCAGCATTCAGCGACTCGACGGCTTTGGTTCCTATGACCCAGCGCAACCCACCACCGAGCACTTTGACGATAATCTGCATGATCTTCAGGTGATAAAGAACAGACATGAGTGCCGAGAAGAAAATAATGATCGGCAGGACGTGAACTGCGAAACTCCACAGGCTGGCCTCAGTGGACAGGCCGCCGAACATGAAGTCGATGCCTGCGTTCGAGTAGTCCATCACGTTCTGAACGGCACCGCTCATCTTTTCGATGACGACTTTGCCGGGGGACGAATAAATCACAAATACGGCTATGGCTACTTGCAAAGCGAATGCTGCACCGACGATTCGAAGATTGATTGCCTTGCGATTTCCGGATAGCAGATACGCGATGCCCAGAACCGCAAGGATTCCCAGCAATCCGATAAAGTTGCCTGACATGATTTACCCTCGCCTTCAACGTTTTCTTGGAATTATTTTCGGTATTGCCTGAACCGCAGCAGATCAAGCATACCGGCTATGCGCAGCTTATACCCGCTTATTCTGCTGTCAGCCTCTCGTAAATGACCGGCCGTTCGGCCGGTTGGTCCGCGGAAATCGTGCATGCCTCGCGTATCAGTCCTGCTGCCAGGTCTGCATCCTCTTCGCTTGCAGCGTGCACGACTCCCAGCGGCCGATCCGGCCCTACCATCTCGCCGATTTGCGGGAAATCGCAAATACCGACGGCAAGATCCAGTTCATCACCGAGTTGCTGGCGTCCACCACCGATCTCGATAAGCGCGTTGCCAATCGCATACGCATCTGTGCCGGCGAGATAACCCGTTTCGCCTGGCTGCACCGGTTTATGAATCGCGGCTTTTGGCAGGTACTCGGTGTACCTCTCCAGGAAATCGGCCGGGCCACCCAGTTCGGCCACCATGCGGGAAAACGTTTCGGCCGCCTTGCCGGACGTAATGGCTGTTTCGACTTTTCCCCTGGCAGCGCGGTGATCTTTTTCGACGCCAGTCAAAACCAGCATTTCGGCACACAAAGCTGCAACAACCTCGTTGAGGCGAGACTCGCGATTATTGTTCGTCAGGAATTCGATGGACTCGGCTATTTCAACAGCGTTCCCGGCGGTCCGCCCGAGTACCTCGTTCATATCGGTAATCAATGCATGCGTCTTCAGGCCAGCCGTGGCGGCGGTTCCGATGATGCCTTTTGCCAATTTGCTAGCCCTCTCGACCGACGTCATGAATGCACCCGAGCCTACTTTTACGTCCATCACCAGACCGTCGAGGCCCGCAGCAATTTTCTTGGAGAGAATCGACGCTATGATAAGAGGAATCGATTCGATCGTTGCCGTAACGTCACGAATTGCATAAAAACGTCGATCTGCAGGCGCAAGGTCCGCTGTCTGTCCGATGATCGCGCAGCCTGTCGATTTGACGACTTTTTTGAACAAATCGAAGTCGGGCGTCGCCTGATAACCGGGAATGCTTTCGATCTTGTCGAGCGTGCCACCGGTATGCCCGAGACCACGCCCTGAAATCATCGGCACAAAACAGCCGCACGCGGCGGCGATCGGCGCCAGCAAAAAACTGACTTTATCCCCCACTCCTCCGGTCGAGTGTTTGTCGACCACGGGCCCACCCAGATCTTCAGAACGCCAATCGAGCACAGTGCCGGATGAGGCCATTGCGGTCGTCAGCGCGGCGGTCTCCTCGAATGTCATCGACTTGAAGAGAATGGCCATTGCCAATGCGGAAACCTGTTCGGCCGGAATGCTGGAATCCGCGAGGCCCTGGACGAAAAACTCGATCTCTGCCGCCGTCAGCTCGCCGCCATCCCGCTTTTTTTGAATGACATTAGCAAATAACATCAAAGACCCTGCGGAAATCCGCGCAGCGGCAATTCCGGGCCGCGCTGTAGCCAGTTATCTGCAGGATAGTGGCAATTCTGATCGATAACATGAAGCGTGTACGCGTGGCGGGACTTGTCGGAGGTGTTATGGCGGCTCATATGGGGCGCCCGACCGTCAAACATGACCATCGTACCGGCAGTGGCTTCGGCCGGTAATTTTGCATGTTCCAGCCAGGGCGTATCGTCCAGGACCTCGATCGTAAAGGCATCATCGCTTACACGATAGTTACGCTGTTTCAACGGGCCTCGGTGCTGCGCCGGTATGAAATGCATGCATCCATTATCAACGGTCGCGTCTTCCAGCGCGAACCAGAAACCAACGCATGATTCAGGTTCGGTGTAAAGGAAGGTTGAGTCCTGATGGAAGTGGACTTCGCCGCCAATACGAGGTGGTTTGAAGATATACATTGACTGGATAAGTCCGGGATCGGCAATTCCGATTCTGCGCGTTATCTCACCGAGTTCCGGCATATACGAGAACTTTTCGAAAACCGGATCGAGATCGTGCATGGCATGGCCCATCTTGTTGAGACAAGCCTCTTTCGCCTGTATCAGATTACCGGCATCGTCGAACGCATCGTACTCAAGAAAGAAACGGATTTTGTCGCCGGATTCGTAGAAATATCGGTCATTCAGCTGCGTCTGTTCGATCGCCGAAAAAACACTCCGCACTTCATCCGGATCGAATCCCTCCACCAGTTGCAGCGCCCGTTCCCGTAAAACTGCGCAAGCATCGGTGGACACAAAGTCCTCGAGGATTATTACCCCCGTCTCCTTGTAGGCGTCGAGCATCTCTGGCGTCAGTTCTCCACCCGCAGGCGCTGAAAATGATGGCAGGACGTCACGATATTTTGCAGGTAATTCCATAGCGCCTTAAAATAATTCTTTATATTTCATGTGCTTATCGTGTCTTCCCGGTACCACCGAGCGACGGGATGCGACTCACACATGACGGGTTATCAGGCACTCCATAAGGGTAGAATGCCTGAACGACGATTGAAGGACAAAAAATGAAGAACAATAATTGGTCGCATTCGCCGGCCTGGATCCTGGTTTCCCTGCTTATTTCCGCCGCTTTGATGTCCTGCACCCCGGCGGAGACACCTGGCGAATCACTCACCGGGTCTGAACCGGCATCCGCATCCGGCTTACCAACTGTCGACCTCATTGTAGAGGGTGAGTACATCGTCACAATGGATGAGAACCAGACGGTCGTCAAAGGCGGCGCGGTCGCAATCAAGGACGGTCTGATCATTGCACTTGCCTCTGCCGCGGATGTCAACGCGCAATACACAGCCACCGAGCACGTGGCTGGCAACAACCGGATTGTCATGCCCGGCCTCATCAACGGCCACTCGCATGCGGCGATGACCTTGCTGCGCGGCGTGGCAGACGACCTGGCGCTCATGGACTGGCTGAACAACTATATTTTTCCGGCGGAGGTCCAGTTTGTCGACGCGGACTTTGTTCGCATCGGCACAGAACTGGCGTGCTGGGAGATGATTCGCGGCGGCACCACGATGTTTGTCGACATGTACTATTTTCCCGACGTCGTCGCGGACGTTGTCGAGTCCTGCGGAATGCGCGCAATGGTTTCCGCTACGGTCATTGACCAGCGCAGCCCCGATGCGGAGAACGCCGCAGACTCGATCAGAAAAGGCCTCGATTTCATTGGCCGCTGGAAAGATAAAAACAGTCGCATCATTCCCATTTTCGGACCTCACGCTAATTACACATTAAACGCGGATCAACTCAGGGAAACGCGGGCGGCGGCGAACGAGGCGGGTGTCTCTATTAGCATCCACATGTCGGAGTCGCAGTTTGAGCTACAGTACTCGAAAGATACCTATGGGATGACGCCGATAGCGTTCTTCGAGTCGATCGGCTTTCTTGATGGACCTACTATTGCTGCACACGTCGTCTGGCCGACAGAAACCGAAATACCGATACTCGCCGAGCGCAGAGTCGGCGTGATCCATAACCCGACCTCCAACATGAAACTTGCTTCAGGCATCTCCCCGGTCACCGGGATGCTGCGCGCCGGTGTGCTGGTCGGCCTTGGAACGGATGGCGCTGCCAGCAATAACGACCTCGACATGTGGGAAGAAATGCGGCTCGCCGCATTCCTGCAAAAGGTCGATCGCATGAACCCGGAGGTGATGTCTGCGCAGACGGTGCTGACCATGGCTACCAGCGGCGGTGCCGAGGCTATCGGCCTTCGCGACCAGATCGGTGCGCTCAGTATCGGCATGAAGGCAGATCTCATACAGGTTTCGTTTGACGACGTTCATTTTGTGCCGACCTACGATGTCATCTCGCATCTCGTCTACGTGGCTGACGAACAGGATGTCGCAACCGTTATCGTGGACGGCAAAGTACTGATGCGGAACAAAGAGATCCTGACTGTCGACACCGAGCGTGTTGCGCATGAGGCCAGAGAACTTGCCAAACGCATTCAGGCAGCACTGGCAGCAAGAAACCAATGAACAAAACGCCGCACGCACGATGAATTCCAAATGGAGGCACTGGACCTGAGGCTTTTGAGATTCTCATGAACTGGGAAGCAATCGGTGCGATCGGAGAAATATTAGGCGCTACTGCCGTCGTTGTTTCGTTGATTTATCTCGCCCTTCAAATTCGCGCGAATCAAAAGGAAGTGCGACTCGCCGCGATGCACGAGATCTCTGTGGGATTTCGCGAGAGCATCTCGACCTTTGCTGATCCACAAATGGCCGAGCTTTTTACCCGAGCCAATGTGCAGAATGATACGTTGACGGATGCCGAGACTCTTCAGCTCGTGGTTGGAATGCAACGCATCTTCAGGGTGTGGGAGGAAGCCCACAATCAATATAGAGCGGGGAGGCTGGACAAGCACACCTGGGATACCATGATCAAGCAGTACTCGTCCTACCTGGCGGCTCCCGCGTTCCAGATGGGATGGAAGCTGAGGCGGCAATTTTATGACGATGACTTCAGGGAGTTCGTCGACAAACTGCCGCGAACGGAATATACGTTGAAGTGAAAAATCTGGACGACGCAATTCGACATCAGCAGGCCGTGCAACGTAACCGGACCTTTTCCTGGGCATTGTTCTCCGTATTTGTGCCTGTATCACTTTTGTTCTGGTCCGAGGCGATTTTTGGTCTTGGTCATATAGCCGAAGTCGGTATCCTGCAACTCTTGGCCGAATTCGTTCTTGCGCTGTTTTTTACTTTTGCGGCTGTGCAAATGTTTCGTGCAGGCATGCATTTCAACCGGCTACTCGCAAATCCCTCTCGCCTGCTTGATGGTGATGCCGAAACCGAGCGCCTGGAAAAGTCGGCCTGGTCGGCGTTCTTGCCGTTCCTGTTTTGGTCTGACTGACTAGAACAAAGAAGCGATCCAGGGGGTAAAACAATGAGGTTCGGGATTTCGCTACGGAAGCAACATGCCGCAGCAACACGACAAAGCACGTGCGTAATAAAAGCGAGGTGAGTATTTCACCAAAACCCGCGAGTCTTAATGTCGCAGCACTCACTACATTAGCGCTGGTCGCATTTGCCGGCAATTCGGTGCTTTGCCGGTTTGCACTCAAAGATGGTTCGATCGATGCGGCGAGTTTCTCCACGGTCAGGCTGGTCTCCGGTGCTGTCGCGCTGCTGATCATCCTGTATATAAGCAACCGCGGCACGCGATCCGCCTCTTACGGCAGCTGGGTGTCGTCCGCCATGCTTTTTCTGTATGCGGTGTGTTTTTCATTTGCCTACATCAGCCTCGACACCGGAATTGGCGCACTGATCCTGTTCGGCATGGTCCAGGCCACGATGGTCACAGGTGCGCTCTGGGCAGGAGACCGGCCGGCCGTCGCCGAATGGATCGGCTGGCTGCTGGCCGTGTTTGGCTTTGTCTATCTGGTATCGCCGGGACTGACAGCGCCGTCACCGAGCGGATCCCTATTGATGGGGCTCGCCGGGATAGCCTGGGGGGTATATTCGCTGCGAGGGCGTAAAGAGCCCTTTGCACTGGCCGGCACGACCTACAACTTCGTTCGCAGTGTGCCACTGGTGATCGTCGTTTCCGCAGTCAGTCTCTCAGACCTGCATTTGTCCGCGAACGGCATTGTGTTGGCCGTTCTGTCCGGGGCGATTACGTCAGGTGTCGGTTACGCCATCTGGTACACCGCGCTGAGATCAATCAGCTCGATGCAGGCAGCCATGGTGCAGCTCTCTGTTCCCATACTGGCTGCGGCGGGCGGCGTTCTGTTTATGGCAGAGGCCGTCTCCCTGCGCCTGATCGTGTCCGGTCTCCTGATCCTTGGCGGCATCTTTTTCGCAATATTCGGCAAGGCAAAGCTGTCAAAACTATGATGCTGAGAATCAGGGCCGAGATACCTGACGATGTGCCGTTGGTGCACGAGCTCAATGCCCTCGCCTTTCCGACCGAGGTTGAGGCCGATCTGGTCGACGTCCTGCGCGACAATGCCCAGCCCGCAGTCTCGCTGGTCGCAGAAGAGCACAACACCATTGTCGGCCACATCATGTTTACGCCAGTTGAGCTTTGCGGTAACTCATCGCTGAAGATTATGGGCCTTGCGCCGATGGCAGTTAGCCCTGATCAGCAAAAGCGTGGAATCGGCTCGCAGCTCGTAAGAGAAGGCCTGAATCGATGCAGGGACATCGGTGCCGGAGCTGTGGTGGTGCTCGGCCATCCGTCTTACTACCCTAGATTTGGTTTCGCACCTGCATCGACAAAAAACATTGCTTGTGAGTATGAAGCGCCAGATGAAGCATTTATGATGCTTGAATTAACGGCCGGTTATCTCTCGGGTGCCGAGGGCACAATCAGGTATCACGATGCATTCGGCGAGGCGACATGATCAATAACAAGGCGTGCATTCGGTTCCAGATTTTCGTCACGACGCTGATATCGCTCTGGATTCTTACTGCTTCGGCAGAAACCGGGTCGGCCAATAATGAGAGTTCGCCGTACCTGTTTGTCCTGGGCGTGGCCCAGGACGGGGGATATCCGCAGACGGGTTGCTATCGGCCACACTGCATGAGGGCCTGGAATGATCCCACGCTGAAACGCCTGACGTCTTCCATAGCAGTGGTCGATGGCAAGCACGGCGCGAAATATCTCTTCGACGCAACGCCGGACATGCGGGAGCAACTGTATAACCTGCATGTCGAGGCGCCGGATAGCAGTCATGCGTTGGCGGGCGTCTTTCTGACCCATGGCCACATGGGGCATTACACCGGCCTTATGCATTTCGGCCACGAGGCAATCGGCGCAGACGCGATCCGCGTCTTTGCCATGCCGCGCATGCATGACTATCTCACCAACAATGGCCCCTGGAGCCAGCTCGTCAGCTTCAGAAACATCGAGTTGGTCCGAATAGAGGATGGTAAAGAAATCATCCTGAACGACGACCTTGTCGTTGTACCGTTACAGGTACCGCACAGGGATGAATACACAGAGACCGTTGGCTATCGAATCAATGGCCCGAACAAGTCTGCACTTTTCATTCCGGACATCAACAAGTGGGCCAAATGGGATATCGACATTCGTGAGCTGGTCAGGGAAGTCGACTATGCGCTGCTCGATGCCACGTTTTTTGCCGACGGTGAACTGCCGGGCCGCGACATGAGCCAGATAGGACATCCGTTTGTTCAGGAGAGTATGGAACTGTTTGCGGACTTTGCGGAAGAAGACAAAGCGAAGATTATCTTCATCCACTTCAACCATACGAATCCGTTGTTGATTGATGGCAGTGACGCACAGAAGACGGTCAGGGCTCTTGGTTTTCGGTTCGCGACCGAAGGCATGCGCTTGCCGTTGTGAAAATCGCCCGTCAGGACGGGCTCCAACAAATGCGACTACATGCCTCGTAGGAGCCCGTCCTGACGGGCGAATTCAGCAAATCAATATTCCGAGACAGATTTTGTACGGCTCAGCAAAATACCCGGCCTAGCTACTACGAGTCAGGAAGCTTTCCCCGTAGTCCATGGGCGTCAAATCAAAGAACCCCGCCAGACTCTGGCCGATGTCGGCAAACGTATCGCGCTGGCCCAGCGAACCCGCCGTCACACCGGCACCATAGGCCAGCACCGGAATATGCTCTCTGGTGTGATCGGTTCCCTCCCAGGTTGGATCGCAACCGTGATCTGCACAGACGATAACCAGGTCGTCATCGTGCA
>PVMK01128900.1_pt1 | contig 15429 bp, 12 predicted proteins | sample 1853481 | NCBI WGS metagenome assembly PVMK01 (sample SAMN08533507, study PRJNA380276) | Marine sediment metagenome, whole genome shotgun sequencing project.
TTGGGGGAAGAATTATGGACTCGACAATACTGACAAACTTTTGCTGGAAGAAGGACAAAAACGGTATTGAGTTTTTAGCCGGCAAAATTGTCAGCCGTATTAAAGATGTCCGCAACCAGAACTACCGTTTAGGTTGTATCAAGCTGGAAATTGACAACATGGAAAGCTCTTGACATGAACCACACCACTCGTGTGTGTATGTCTTGTTTCACCGTGAACTTAATTTTTAACTGAAAGGAGATACTTAGTGCCGGAATCTAAAATTAAAGAAATGATAAAGCCGTTATTGTGGGGTGCTATTGGTGGTGCGATTTTAACAATAATTATTGGCTTCGCTTGGGGTGGATGGGTTACGGGCGGAACTGTTCAAGAGAGGATTGATAAGGCCGTGCTGCCGCTAGCGGCAGAGATCTGCGCCAACAATTTTAAGGCTGATCCCAATTTTGAGAAGAATTTGGCCGCGCTCAAGAAGGAAGATAACTGGCAGAGGGATGGTTATATTGAAAAAGGCAAGTGGTCGGTTATGGCCGGTGATGACACTTCTAAGTCCGGCGTAGCCGACGCCTGTGTTGAAAAGTTAAGCGATTTGCTAAAATGAATCTAACAGAGGATAGAAGCAAGAGTGGTTCAAAATTATTGGGCCACTTTTTATTTTCCAGTTTTTAATGTAAAATCGCTTATAATTATCCTATGCAAAACATCCGTAAGCCCTGAGTTTGTCAACAATATCATTGGTAATCTTCAGGGCTTTTTTTATTATGCTCACTATACCAGATATTGTGGTTTCACTGTCGTTGCTGAAACCTGACTTATCTCCATCAAAGGTTTTGAATCATCAAAATTCTTGTGATATTCATTTTATATCACAGGTGTAAGATTCCGCCATTTTCGTTCCTATCCAAGATTGCATATTAGGTCACGCATAACCCACATTTTGGCTGAATTGTATATTCCGGCTATGAACCCATCATCACTATAATTTGCACCTTCCGTTCGCTAATCCAAAATTTTTCGCAGCACCTCAAAGATTCGGTTCAGGCACGGATGTCACAATTTTAAGCAAATCAAAAATTGTTACATTAGGTGATGAAATTCATTATAAAATTATGGCTTATAATAAGCGGCAAGATTAATGTATGCATTTCTTTAGGATCTGTATTCTTCCAATATATCTTTGATATCCTCATCCGTCCATTCATCACTTCCGTAAAATGTCTTCCATCTTTTTAAACCCAGAGTGGCTGCAATTATGTTGAGGCTTACCCCTATACTGTTCAGCATCCTGACCGCATTTAAAATTTCCTTTTTGTAAGGATGAAACTGTTTGACGGTATCCCAAATCTTAAATGGCGCAGCAGTTAACACAACTGTATCTGATCTATTTTCTGAACTCCGTCTTTGTTTCCTTTTCCTCTGACGTTCCCTGTTTTGCGTCTTCACAATTCCTTCCTCCTGTTGATTGTGATTTGCTGTCTCTATCCCTGTCACTTGTATCGGCAAAGGGGTGTGTTGGCTTAAGGGAAAGATTATTCAGAACAAGGGCTGCCCCGGAGCATCCCCATGCTCCAAACCCTGAAATGGGTTTATACGCAAGGCCTAACGATGATTATTGATGTCGGCCATCTAAAGACAAAAAATCGAAGGGAATAATGGGGTAAAATATGGGGTATCTGGAAAGAAAAGGCAGAGTTTTTGACTAACCCTGCCTTTATCAACTGTCTAATTTTTATAAAGATATCTTAGCCCCATTTGTGTTTCTTCTTATTCTTATTCTTCAGTTGCCCCGGTGGGTACTTCTTTACATGCTCTGCATGGTGAATGTAGGGTTTATCGGCATCCAATTCAATGTTCACAGAATCACCTAAACCAATTCGAAGGTGGCTCGGCAGGGAAGCACCAACTTCCCAGTGATCACCTTTTATATAAAAGTATATTTTTCGTCCATAGTCATAATAGACTGAACAGCTTGGATAATACCGGTACTGGTGTTTAGCCCGATACCCATGGCAAGGGGCATTGGGGGGCGCGGATATAATCGTATGCACTAGGACCTGCTGCTCGTCATATGAGGATATATCTTCGACGGGCGGGATATTGGCAACGGGTCGTAGTTTACGTATTACATCCCACGGGCCCAGGTATTTATTGGGTTTTTCAAAGCGTACGCTTTTGTCCTGGAGTCATATGGGTAATAGCGTTGGAGCCGTCCTTGACTGAGAATTGAATTATTGAGCCTGTCGAACTTTTTCAAATTGAAGATTTCAACAAGGTCGGTGATACACCTTGGGTTAAGATTGTGTAACAGAGCTAAATATATAAATGAATTCCGACAGTAGACATAATTTGGATAAGTCTTTGCAGCCTTAAAAAGACCATTTTATAACAACTCGTTTCGTTAATCTTCCGGCCTTAGAAGGAGTGGAATACTGCAAGAATTGTGTTGTGGCCATATGCCAATCCTGATACAGGTCTCGTGGCAATAGTGCGCGTGGTATCCAGGTTCCGATGTAGACTGGATGTTGTATCCACTGTCCATTCTGGGGTAGCCTGCTTGCCAATATTATTTTTGCTGTTACCATGACTTTGCCCGAATGTTCCAACAGGAATTGATTTGTTTCAAAAGGAATAATCCTATGAATAAAATAACATTTTTAGAAAAATATAAAATAATCAGTACAAAAGACACGCCGCATGAAGATATTTTTTATACTGCGGTTAAAACAACCGGGATTTTTTGCCATCCCTCCTGCGGTGCAAGAACACCTAAATCGGAAAATGTCATATTTTATGACTCGACCCAGGAAGCTATTCAAAATGGATTCAGACCTTGCAAAGTTTGCAAACCAATGGAAAAAATGGGTATAGCCCCTGACTATATCACGAGCCTTATCAAGGAGCTGCATCAAAATCCATACCTTAATATCAAGGATGATGACTTAAAAGAGAGGGGTGTTAAACCAAGTAAGGTTGAGAGTTGGTTTAAGAAACACCATAATATAACCTTTCATACGTATCAAAGAATGCTGCGGATTAATTTTGCCTTTAACAGCCTTAAAAAAAGTGAAGCGGCAACAAACGCTGCATTTGTTAAAAGTTGCGAATCTTTAAGTGGTTTTAATGAAAGCTATCGTTTCGTATTTGGTAACCCGCCTACAAATGCGAATAAAAAAACTGTTTTGAATATTGTTCGATTCTCCACCCCGGTTGGCCCCATGTTTGCCTGTGCCAGCAGTAAAGGTATTTGTTTGCTTGACTTTACCGACTGCAGGACACTGGAAACAGACTTCCAAAGTTTATCTAAGCGGCTTAATGCAGTAATAGTTTCCGGTAAAAATTCGCATTTAGACCATGTTCAATCTGAGCTTCAAGAATATTTTACCGGAAATAGGAAAAATTTTACGGTCCCACTATATACTCTTGGTACCGACTTTCAAAAATCGGTATGGAAGATTCTGCAAGACATTCCATTCGGCCAGACCCGTTCTTACAAACAACAGGCTATTGCCCTGGGAAATCCCAAAGCAATCAGGGCTGTGGCATCAGCTAACGGAAGTAATCCAATTAGTATTATTATTCCTTGTCATCGAGTCATTGGATCCGATGGAAGCCTAATTGATTATGGAGGAGGATTACACAGAAAGAAATGGCTGCTGGATTACGAAAAAATCAACGTTAAATAACAATAATTCTGTAGTTAAGGCTTAAGAGAAAACAATACAAATTATAATTTGCTTAATGCATTTTTTAAATATTATCGAATCAAGCCTTTGAAAATTGACCCAAGTGAATTATTGGAGATTTAATCAATCCTGGCGGCGGGGCCAGGTTGTGATTATGTAACAAAATCTATCATCGATAAGAGAAATTTTTAGCATCGCCTGCCCTAATATGTTGTGTAAGAAGTAATTCTGAAATATAGAATTGCCAATGTTCAATTCCGGCTATGATGGTGCAATCTTCATTTTTTTTATATATCATTTGCAAATCTGAAATAAATTACCTGCCCAAAAAGTGTGGATTCCATATCTCCTGTAAAAAAAGTTGAAAACCGCTAGACTTATTATGTATCTTGCATTTTTCAATTAACTTAGGAATTGCGATTAGCTAACGACTTTCTCTTTGCAAACAATTTGAATGGCGCGGAACTATCAGAAATCCTTGACTATTTTTGCTGTATCGCGTATTATTAATAATATCAGTGTGATGCCAGCCAAACAAATCGCAATTCTAAAATTTTAGGTACATTCAGGGAGACATCATGAATAAACTTGAACTCATTGCCATGCTGAAAAATGAACACAGAATTTCAAGGAGAGAGGCTGCAGCTGTTGTTGATCTATTTTTCGAAAGTATGTCTGAAGCTCTTGCAAGGGGTGACCGGGTTGAAATTCGGGGATTATGTTCTTTCTATGTTAAAAAACACCAATCCTACAAAGGCAGGAACCCCAAAACAGGGGAAAGCGTTCACGTAGCTCCCAAAAAACTGCCGTTTTTCAAGTGTGGTAAAGAATTAAAAGAACGGGTGGATTATTGAACGGTTATGTGAACCTCTCGGTTCATACGGCTCCTGTCAGCCATTCTCATGAAACCTCGCGGTTTCAAACCGACGCAGAAAGTATTCCATCTCCTACCCCGCTTTAGCGGAATTGGCTGCCAACTCTTGCTAACTGGCTCATTCCCTTCGTTCCAACCCCATTTCAATTTCAATCAACAACAGCATAAAGCACTCAGCGATTTGAGCATAAGCTGCGCATTATGCAATCAAGTGTATTATCTGCTAAGTTATTAACAATTTTTATCTATTTGAAATCTATCCGAATGTTCTTGATATATCGTTTTAAATAAATAAATACAGTGGTTTATTGCAATTCAATTTTTTATTCTAAATTTCCATTACATACGAAGTTATGAACAGGTTATAAACAATTTATTAACATTCTTTTCAAGTACTATCATCCCCGCAATAGCCTCTGAGTTGCAGTAGATTTTCAGCTTGACTTCAATGCTTGTTCAATGGATATACTTCTAAAGAATTTTCGCTCCTCATATATCAGACAAAAAAATCATTTGCTATTTAAGACTCACTTTTGTACTAACCCTCGAGATTAATCCCAAAGCGGCTTAGAATAATTTTTTTAACTGATAAAAGGGTTTTATTACCGGTGAAAGTTTCGGAGAAGAGCACACGAATAAATGACAACGGCGGTATGCGATCTGGGGCAGACAGAAGGCAATATAACATTATGGATAACACTTCTGAGCGAAGATCCGGTAAGGAACGCAGAAGCGGAATTGACCGCAGAAAGATCCAAAACTTCAGGGGTGAAAAGGCTATAGAACGAAGAGAATTATTTAGATAAGGTAGCGGAAATTTTAACAGCTATTGATTGGCGTAACTAATGCATAACAAATCTGAATCCTACCTAATTTTACCCTAAGGCACGGAAGACACAATTTTTGTAGGGCGAATAATTTGTATATTTGTCATTGTGCAATCTACAAAAAGCATCAGCTGCGATTGAAGCATGAATTCTCAAATTGAGATACCTGTTTCGGACGCATACAATATCATCCCTTAAAAAACCCTAAGATATCCATTTAAAATCTGTATTTTCAATTAAGTTGTGTTCAGAGTAAAATCCAGTTTTTGAATTGCACCATATTTTATTCTGATTCTTCAGATATCACAACTTTTCCCTAAACTGAGGTAATCTCAATATGTCAGTAATTCGGTGGTATTTGATTTTACGGTATCTGTAGCCCCTGGCTCAATGGCATTTATTTTGCAGCAATCCATGGATTAAATTCATATTCCAGCTGATTTGCTGTTAAACCATCTTTCCAATAAAATCCTGTTGTTATTTCAAGTTTTTCTTAAGCATTTCCCCTAAAATACCGATAAAAAACACGGACATTAATCTTTTGAGATTGAAACTGAAATAGTTCGATTTCACTAATTTAATTAATTTTATTAGAAACACCTGTTGAAGGTTAACATAATATGGCACTTAAAATATTAGTTGTAGAAGACGATATTGTTGTTTCAAATCTATTGGTTCAGTTTCTTATCAAGTCTGGTTTTCAAATCAAAAGTGCCAAAAGTGCTGAAGAGGCTGAAAAAATTTTAAAAAATGAAGAAATAAACACAGTAATAACAGATATAAAATTACCGGGCACAGATGGCATAAAATTTACCAACAGTGTTAAAAAAAAATATAATCTAGATGTTATAGTTATGACTGGTTACAGTTCTGAATATTCTTATGAAAATGCCATCAAAAATGGTGCAAGTGATTTGATTTTTAAGCCAGTTAAATTAAATGAATTAATTTTAAGAATTAACAGAGTTATAAAAGAACGATCGCTATTAGATGAGCGTGATAAAATGATAAAGAAACTGAAAAAAATGACAATAGAAGACTCATTGACCGGCCTATATAATTCAAGGCATTTTTTCGACCAACTTGACAAGGAGATTAAACGATCGGATCGTTACTTACATCAAATTTCTTTGATGTTTATTGATATTGATAATTTTAAGGGAGTTAATGACACTTATGGCCACATGATTGGGGATAAAATTTTAGCGTTAATAGCAAAAAGAATAAAAGCCTGTCTCAGATCAAACGATACCGCTTATCGATTTGCAGGAGATGAATTTACGATAATATTACCAGAAACAACCTATAGTGAAGCTAAATTTGTAGCAGATAGAATTTTAGCTAAATTTGCTCATGAATCCTTAGTGATCAATGAAAATGAAATATCAGAAATTACCTTAAGCATTGGTATAGCTGAATATCAAATGAATGAAGGAAATCAGCAATTTGTGCATCGTGCCGATGTGACAATGTATGAAGCTAAACAGCGCGGGGGGAATAGCGTGATTATCTCTCCGGATGCGAAAGACCCACCGATAGAGAGAAGAGTTTGAGGAAAGTGTCCCATGCACCAGTTAGTATCGTTGATAAAAGAGAATTTTAGATCAAAGAAGCTGATATCCGGAAAGATCGCCTGGACCCAGGAGATTATATTTAAAGGGGAAAAAATGCTATCAGTAGGCATACAATTTCAAGATCTGTCACCGAAATTACGGGGCATGCTGTTTGTGTTTGCTGATGGCTCAAAGGACAAATAAGTCACTTTTGCGAATGTTTAATGAAAAATAGGGTATCAAGAATAAATTAAGAAAAGAATATGAATTCATCGGAACCTATCCCGACAAATAAAGAACTTCAAGCTGTTAAAGATGTAATTGCGTCATTTTTAGTGAGCTTAAAAAACTTTGGCCTTTATCCAGAAAATCACGCTATATGCCAGAAGTGTCTTACTAATGTTTTTGAACGTTTGGAGGCCTTCTTGAATACTTATGACAGTATGAGACTCGACCTAGAGAAAGAAAGGTTACTTTATCAAAGCGAAATTGTTTTCCAAGAATCAGCCGGCGAAGAAAATTTAGCTTTTTTTCTTTATCGGGACGGAATCAGATGGGTTGAGTTTAAAAAAGGCTTAAAAAGCAAAGAGATCAGAGGATTTCTTAATATTCTAAATTGTTACAGAACTATCCAAGAAGATCCTGAAGGAGATTTAGTAACAGCCCTTTGGGAGGCGCATTTTCCTAATATACGATACAAAGCTTCAGATATTTATTGGGATTCTGAGCCCTTATTAGAATTAAACCTTTTAAGCATGGGGGAGGCAAAATCGTTTGGCGAAAATGTTTCTGAGGAAGAGCAGGAAAACTCATTAAGTACAACTTTGCGATCCTCAGAAAAAGGACTGTTTAAATTGAATGCTGACGAGATCGCAAAGCTTCGGGAAATGATCATTGAAGAGGAAAACCGGGATATTGTCAAAGACCTTTTAGATTTGGCTTCGGTTCTCCTTAAGGATCAAGGCAATAAAAAGGATCTAGAAGCGTTTTTGCAATTTATTAAAAATGAAATCAAAGTTGCTCTAACGCAAGAAAATTTTCAATTAGCTCACAAAACCCTTAACGGGTTGCACAAAATGCGATTGGCTTCTAAAACTGAGAATCCATGGGCAATTTCAATTTTCAATAATGTTATAAAATCGATCTCGGATCCGAATATACTTTCAAAAATTTTGCCCATTTTAGAAAAGGCAGAATTAAATCGGTTTAAGCTGATAAGGCAGTTTCTTGTCCTACTCCATTCTAATGCCATTTTGACCCTTGGTCCAATGTTATCTCAGATTCGGTCTATAAGCGTTCAACAGCAACTCTTAGAGATCATAGAGATCATGGCGAGAAGGGATCTTCAACCCTTAGAGCAATTGCTTTCGAGCAATGATGAGTATGTGGTTCGGAGCCTTGTTTATATTGCGGGCCGCATACCGGGCAAGAAAGCTAACCAAATCCTTCTAAAAATGATTCATAACCCTTCAGAAAGGGTGCGCAAACAAGCAATTAAGCACTTGATTGCCAAGGAATCGGTATCACTTGAGATCATTTTCCCTTTTATTGAGGATTCAAGTAAAAGTATACGTCAATTAATTTTAGATTATCTTGAACAAAATAAGTCTGAAAAGAGAGAAGCGCTTTTAATTGATTACTTGCAGCAAAAACGATTCTTGCTAAATAACCATCAACACATTATTGCCTGTTATAAAACTCTTGGCAAATGTGGTTCCTCTAAATCTATTCCATTTTTACAAAAGCTTCTTTTCAAACGGCGTTGGCTTCCCGATTTTCGTAGGGTCGATACATCAGCAGGGTTCGGTTATTGCACTAATCGGACTTGAAACAAAGGAGGCTAGAAGGCTTTTGCAAAAGGCCTCTCGAAGCTTTTTCCCAAATGTGCGAATTGTTTATAGAAGAGGATTAGAAGCCAGCTATACACTAACAACTTAGAGGCAGTCATTGAAGATGAGACCAAAAGTACAAAGAGACCAGTTAGGAGAAAAGACGCTGAGGTCTTTTCATAAATTAATTCAGACATCCAAAATTCATGAAAATAATAATGAACTGCTCATAAAGTGTATCAAAAATTTTTCTGACACATTGGGTGCATGGTGGGTCGAAGATGATAATTTAACGATTAAGCTTTCACACGGGCGGTTCCTTGTCCAGGACGAAAAACTCTATTACCAGCGTGAAAACCTGAAGCTAATTCAGGAGATGTATCATTTTTTTGAAAATCGAAAACTTTCAGGAATCTGTTTTAAATCAGATCTCAAGAATTATTCTTCTGAGAATTTATTATGTTTTATCCGCATATTAAACGTTGCCGAGGAAAAAGAGGATCCATTGGCCTGGATCGTTAAACAGGTGAAGAGGAAGGCTTTTTTATGGGTTGAAATATTACAACTACCAAATACTAAGCCACAAGAACAAGACTTGGAACGCAAGGAGATAGCCCGCAAAACGTACGCTTACGCATTGACCTCGCTCAAAGAGGTTGCTCAAAAGATAAATACTCAACGTCAAGCCGGGGTGCGCAAGCTGAAGCGGATTGTGCAAAACATGGTGGATATCCTTTCGGAGGATGAGTCCGTTTTGCTGGGTATCAGCACAATGCGGGATTATGATGATTATACTTACACTCATTCTGTCAATGTGGCGATACTCTCTTTATGTTTGGGAAAACGAATAGGTTTATCAAGGAGATCCCTGAGCCATCTTGCGGTTTGTGGACTTGTCCACGATTTGGGGAAATTAGACATACCCAGGGAGATCCTTAATAAGCCCGGTAAGCTGACTGACGAAGAGTTCAAAGAAATACAAACGCACCCCATAAAAAGTGTGAATCAAATTATCAAATTACGGGCTCCCACAGATTTAAAGGCGAAGATCTTGCTGCCACCTTTTGAGCATCATTTGAAATATGATCTTTCGGGCTATCCCCGAGCGCATAATAAAAAATCTGTGAGCCTGTTTGGACGAATCTTAACTATTGCAGACGTTTTCGATGCGCTCACCTCTCCCCGGATATACCGTCCATTGGCTAACAGTCCTGATCTTGCGTTAGACATTATGCTGAAAGGATCGGGAAAGGATTTTGATCCAATTTTATTAAAAGTCTTTATTGATATGCTTGGAGTCTATCCTGTGGGCACATTGCTAAAATTAGACACGGGCGAATTGGGAATAGTGCTGGATTGTCTAAAGAATGGAAATCCAGATAGACCTCATATTGTATTATTGATGCGCGATGATAATGGCAAATTCAAAAAGGGAAAATCAGTTGATTTATCTGAAAAAAAACCTAAAACAGAATCATTTAAGAGAAATGTTGTCAAAAGTTTTCATCCCTCAAACTTTGGTATTCAAGCAGCAGATTTTATCCTTTAGAGAAAAAAACATTTATAATACTCACGAAAAGGGTGTACACTCTATAAAATCGACCTATACACTTACTATTTATTAATTAATCGCTCCTTTTACAGTCTTTCATCCCTTTTAAATAGCAAATTATAATAGTCTCAAAAATAATTATCTGATAATTCCTTTAGGCCCAGGCCATTAGGGAGCTTGGGGTCAGCAATGACCCCCGACTAACCCAACATTTGGTATATAATCATTTCCTTAAGTTTTTATCCGCTATTGCATATTAGGTATGCGCAACCCACACTTTGCCTGAATTGTAGATTACGGCTATTAACCTAACCTATTGAAAAATTATACCTTTCTATCGCTAATCCCAAATATTTATCATTCCATTAAAGATTCGAATCGGCACGCTATACGTAATTTTTGTAATGCGAATAATTTGTATATTTGCCCTGTCTAATCTGCAATATCCACATCAGTTTCCCACTACTATATATTGTATATCCTCTAATTTGACACAAAGTCATATATACGCTATTCCAATTTAACCATCCAGCATTCCCTCAATATCTTTCAAACTGCTTAACCTTTTAAGTGGAGGGCGTAAATATGCAATGCCCGAATTGTCAGTTTGAGAATCCAACAGGTATTAATTATTGTGGTGAATGCGGTGCCAAGTTAGAAAACCGTTGTCCAAGTTGTAATTCGTCCAACCCACTACGCTTTAAATTTTGCGGTGAGTGCGGTCATAGCCTAATTCCTGCTAAAGAAATTTCCGAGCAAAAGTCAGAGGCTGAAAACCTGTCATCTCACCCTTCTTCAAAAAAAACCACCAGCAGTGTTACCCCTCTCGAAGGTGAACGAAAACATGTAACTGTCCTTTTCTCCGATCTTACCGGATATACGGCCATGTCCGAAAAACTGGATCCCGAAGAAGTCAAAGAGATCATGAGCCGGATCTTCGGAGAGGTTGCCCAAATAGTAACCAAATACGAGGGCTTTATCGAGAAATTCATCGGTGATGCGGCCATGGCACTTTTTGGTGTTCCCCATGCTCATGAAGATGATCCAGTAAGGGCAATTAAGGCTGCCAGTGAAATACACGCTGCCGTAAATGCAATAAGCCCTAAAGTTGAAGAAAAGATTGGGCAACACTTAGAAATGCATTCAGGAATAAATACTGGTCTCGTCGTTACTGGTGATATGGACATGGAGAAAGGAACACATGGCGTTGTGGGTGATACCATCAATATGGCATCAAGACTCGCTGATTTGGCCAAGCCTGGTGAAATTATTATAAGTTTAGAGACTTGCCAATTAAGCGCCCCACACTTCAAAGTCAAGAAGCTTAAGCCATTTACAATTAAAGGAAAGACTCAATCGGTATCGGCGTATAGAGTAGAGGAGGAGTTGGGGATAGCAAATCTCTTTGATGCATCTACAAAACAGGGTCTCACACTTTACACTGGACGAGAGCATGAATTAAGCGTACTTCACTCTTGTTTAGAGAAAGCCGTTATTGGTAAAGGTCAGTTCGTCTCAGTTGTCGGTGAAGCAGGAGTGGGAAAAAGCCGCCTTTTTTACGAATTTCAAAATTCTTTAGATAAAAGTAAAGTTACGATATGGCAGGGGCACTGCCAATCATTTTGGAGTGCTACAAATTATTTTCCTTTTATTAATATACTAAGGCGAGGGCTTCATCGACCTGAAGAAAAAAAGTCTCAGGATGTTCACGAAATTGCTGTCTCTAGTATCTGTGCTATCAATCGGCAATTAGAGAAATATCTCCCTTTTTACTTAAACCTGCTGTCCATTCCGAGCCAGGAATATCCACTACCAGAACATCTGGAAGGTCAAGAGTTAAAAAATGCATTTCAGGATGCGATAGCTGCACTCAGCATTCTACAATCAGAAAAGCAGCCGTTGGTATTGATTTTAGAGGATTGGCAATGGGTTGATCAGGCTTCAGATTCAGCATTAAAGCATATAGTTAGTGTTATCGGCGCACACCCTCTGATGGTAGTGGCCATTTATCGGACAACTTATACCTCTAATTGGAGCAACTGGAGCTATCACAGTCCAATGGTCTTAAAGCCCCTGGACAGTCTGCATAGCAAAAATATTGTCAAATCTGCTTTTGGGGTAGAACATATACCCGAAGGATTAGTGGATCTGATAATCACACGGACTAGTGGAAATCCACTTTTTATTGAGGAAATCTGCCATTCTCTGATCGAAGACAACGTGATAGAAGTGCATGAAGCTAAAAAGGCTATCTTGACACAATCGCTGGAAACTCTGGCAATCCCCGATAAGGTTCAAGCGATTATTAGTGCCCGGTTTGACCGACTGGATCCTGATGCTAAGGAAACCTTGCGGATAGCATCAGTCGTTGGCAGAAGGTTTGAGCAACCAGTGTTGGAAAAGATTTATAAAGGTAAGGCCCCATTATCTAAGGTATTGGAAAAGCTGAAAGCACTTGAGATGATACAACAAACCAGAGTTTTTCCGGAAGCTGAGTACTGGTTCAGACACGCATTGACTAAAGAAGTTGTCTATAACAGCTTGCTTTTGCAGCGCCGAAAGGTCTTGCACGGTCTTGTAGGGCAAATCATTGAAGAGCTTTATCCAGACAGGATTGAGGAGCAGGTAAATCTGCTGCAGTACCATTTCAGCATGGCTGAAAGTTGGTCAAAAGCGGTGCACTATGGGCGCCTATCTGCCGAGAAAGCCTTAAAATTGAGCCAATTTCATGAAGCAGCAACTATGTTCGAACATGTGCTTGAATGTATGTTGCAGCTTCCTGAAGACCGGTTAAGACTGGAGGCTCAGTTTGACATTCTTTTGCAACAGGAGCGACTTTACGAAACGTTGGGGCAACGTGGTCAACAACAGAATATCGTTGATAAACTTATTTCTCTTGTTGAACCTGATAAAGATCAAGCTTTATTAGCAGAGATTTATATGAGGCAGGGTGACCTTTATACTCAGATAGGCAATTATGGTGAAGCTGAACGTTATTTGAATGATGCGCTTGCCAATTGGCGCGCATTATCCGATGCTTTGGGAGAGAGTCGCTCCCTAAGGAGTATGGGTTTTCTCCGCTGGCATCAAGGCCGGTATAAAGAGGCTGTAAAATGTAATGAAGAAGCTTTGGCCATTGATCGTCAGAGAGAAGATCTAATGGCCATTGCAACTGATTTGACCAATCTTGGTGCGGTCTTGCGTAATTTTGAAGATCCTAAGCGCTCATTGAAGTGTTTAGAGGAAGCTCTCAGGATCTATGAGACCGCGCAAAAACCGGTAAAGCAAGCTTTCACATTATATAGCATCGCTAATGTTCATCGAGAACAAGACGCGATAGACCTTGCTATAACAGGATACAGGCAGGCACACGAGATCTTTGAACAATGCCATGATCGGCTCATGAGCTCGCGTGCAGTAGTCGGCATCGCCAGTATTTACAGAAAACAAGGAAAGGTTAACGAAAGCCTTCATCTCTATAAAGATGTGGTCAAAGTAAACCGAGAAATTAACTTTAGACAGGGGTTGGCACATGCGCTGCGTGCTGTGGGAGAACTACTGCTGACACTAAACAAGCCTCAACAAGCCGTAGAACACTTGCTGGAGAGCACGGAAATTTTTGCTGAACTTAAAGATAAGCAACGCGAGGCTGAAATTTGGAAAGAGATAGGCAACATCTACGAGGAGAACTTAAACGGGTACAATGAGGCTGTAGGAGCTTGGAAAAAAACTAAAGAATTACAGATCAAGTTAAATGACTTTAGCAGTGCAATTGATACACTGGAAAGAATGGCACAGCTCGCTAAGCAACAGTTTAGTGACTCGGCTCTGGCTCTTAGATTCTTTCACGAGGCCCTTGACATCGCGGTGAAAATAGACAATCGTAAAAAACAGGGCAAACTACTGAACACCATCGGAATTATAAAGTGGCACCAAAAGGCATATACCGAAGCACTAAAGAACTATGAAAAAGCATTCGACATTTATCATGAACTCAAAGATCTGGCTCATGAAGGTTTGATGCTAAATAGCATAGGGGTAACCTTGCACAAACTTGGTCATTATGAGGAAGCACTTGATCGTCTTCGGAAAGCTGTTGAGCTGAATCACAACGCTAAAGAACATCTGCTGGAGGGGCATGGGCTTGCAGCTACTGGAGATATCTATCGTGATTTAGGGGAACATGAACGAGCAATTTATCATTATCAGGCATCTCTCGAAATAAGGCAGAAGATCGGCGATCATAATGGAAAAGGTTGGATGCTTTACTCACTTGCCCTCGTATACTCCAATCAGGATGTATATGATAAAGCAGGTGAATACTTAACAAAAGCGCAGACCATTGCGGAAGAATGTGATGACATAGAACTTCGTCGTGCGTGCAACGAAATTTATAGTCAAATCCCAGGGCAATAATAAATAATATTGAATCCCTGATTAGGTTAGAGAGCATCACGCCATGAGTCTTTTAGGTGGGATTACCGCTATTTACTGTCATTCCAAAACAAGAAAGGAGGATTGAGGCATGCCACGATATATTATCGAAAGGTCCCTACCAAAATTGTCGTCAGAGGAATTACAAGAAATCGGGAAGAAGGTTGTTGAGGTAGCTGAGCAAATGGACGGTGTTACCTGGATCAAAAGCAGTATTTCTGAATCCGAAGGGAAATCTTATTGCGAATTCGAAGCACCAAATTCAGAAGCACTTCAAGAACACTCTGACCAAGTTGGTCTTCCTGTAGATAAAATTACCGCAGTGGAAGTAGAGGTAGACCCCAGTATGTTTCGATAGGAGGTTGAATTTATCAGAAAAATTCTTAGACAAAGGCAGGGTTTCTAAAGGGCTCTGCCTTTCTTTTTTCACAAGTTTTATTGTCTTTATAAAAATTAACTATCTATAGTCCTTTCCTTTTTGCAGATTATTCAAAATCAGTATCTTACCGTAATAATAAATTTTGATATCGTTTCATATCCCAAGTACAAGATTTCACCACCTACGTTATTATCCGCGATAGCATATTAGGTATGTGCAATCCACACTTTGACTGAATTGTGGACTTCGGCTATTATGTTGCGAGTCCACCTATCCAATTGAAATTATTATATTTATTGAT
>PVMK01149068.1_pt1 | contig 15427 bp, 18 predicted proteins | sample 1853481 | NCBI WGS metagenome assembly PVMK01 (sample SAMN08533507, study PRJNA380276) | Marine sediment metagenome, whole genome shotgun sequencing project.
TCTTGTATTTATAAATTAATTTGAAACCACTTTTAGCCTTTTCTTATAACGTACCCCAACCAATTGTCATCGGTTTCCGATTCGAAAAAAAAGAGTTGAATTTTTCATCTAGCGCGTTAAAGTTAATTATAAAGGGGACTGTTGTTCGAATGTGAGCCTCCACCCGGCGGCTGATATCGATATTTTTAAAGGATTTCACAAGGCGCAAGAAACCAAACGGGTTAAAGCGATGGACAATTGGATACCATTTGGCGAAGGAGAATATTTGGTGGAACAGGCTCTGCTGCTAACCGCAAACGACAGTGCGGTTGCCGTTGACGATGTGATCGTTGAGATTTATGCCGACCAGCAGGGACAGCGGCATTTGAGGGGTAGGGGGCGGGTCCGCAATATCCTGATGGTCGAGCTGCTGGAAGACAGCGACGATCTGGATCTGCTGCTTGATTTTGGAGAGGGGTTCAAATTTTTACTAAAAGAGCCGAATCTCCACGCCGGCAAAGTGTTTTCACCGGATGTCAAATCCGTCCTTCAGTTCACTCCCCAAAATCCCTGGCAACAGATCCCGCCGGACGAATTTGAGGCATTGTTGTCCAGGCTGAGGATTTTAACTAATGATATAGGCTCTTGAGCATTCATGCTTCCAACATGTCGCTAAGAACTTAAATCAGATCTCGTGATTCAGTTTGAAAAAATGACTGTGAACCTTTATATGTCGCGGAATTGCTACCACTCGCTGCTAAGCTTGCGGGCGACCGTGCGCCAGTTGGAATTTATTTTCGTCACAGCGTCCAGAGCAATTTCCAGATGGCTTTCCATGTATTCAGAATAGATTTTTTTATACAGCTTTTTGTCCTTGACGCCTTTTTTTTGAAGGGGCATATCGGAAACCAGCATCACCGACCCGATGGGAACCTCGTAGCGGTAAGCCACTGAAAAAAGGGTGGCCAACTCCATCTCGATGGCGAGGATCCTCTGGGTCCTCAAATATTTGACAAAGACTTCATCATATTCCCACAGCCGCCGGTCGGTGGTGTAAACAATTCCGCACCGTGGCGTCAGGCCGACTTTGCGGACGGCGCCGATGCAATACAGGTTGACTGATGAGGCCGGTATGGCGGGAAATTCATCGGGCAGGTAATGGCGACTGGTGCCTTCACCGCGGATGGCCGCGGTAGGGACGAGAAAGTCACCCACCTTGAGAATATCGTCAATCCCTCCGCACATTCCCAGCATAATAACGGATTTGAGATTGTCGAGATAGGCCAGGCAGTTAATTATGAGCGCCGCCTGGGGTGAGCCGATGCCGAAGTCAATCATCGTGCAGTTTTGGTCTTTGGCATTAACAATCCGAAAATTGCCTTCGGCGGCCTTGCCGTTGGTTTTTTCCTGGAAGCATTTGATATACTGTCTGAAATTGGTGATCAGCACATGGTCGCAAAAATCTTCCAGCTTACTGTTTGTATACCGTTCCAATGTCTGTCGGATGTATTCGTGTTCTTTCATCGACACTTGCGCTCCTCTTTAAAAACCCATAACATCCAATGCTTCGTTCAATCGACGGCTATTACGGGCATCTTGCTTAAGTTTGTCATCCGGGACGATGATGGGGGTTGGGGTCTCCGGAATGGTTCCTCGCTGGGCCTGGTTTAATTGATTGGATAGCGGCCTGTAATAGAAGGCCAGCTTCATTTTGCCTTCGGTTTCAAAAAGTTTTAACTTTATTTTGATGTCTTTATGCTTCCAGCGGTAAATCGTTTGGTTGATTTTCATTTTTAGTATGGTTTTCGGCGTCCCGAATTTTTCGCTGATATGGTCTTTAACCCGGTTGAACACCCTGATTGTATCAACCTGGATATAGGTGGCGAAAAATTGGTCCTTGTAAAACCCATAAATTACAGACGGGTTTTCAACCTCAAATACGGTGTAGATTTTTGTCGGGTTCTGATAATAGCCGACATCATCCGTGCCCGAGAGTTTTTTAAATTCCGGCAGCGCGGAAATATTTGTTCCCCATTTTAGGCCCAAAAAACCATCCGCCAGATCGGCCGCATGCAAAAGGCCGCTGCCGGTGATTAAAAACGCCAGGCCATAAACCGCTATCTTTAACTTTACCATGCGCCCCCTTTATCACTTTTCTACCTGACCCGGTTAAACCCAAAAATGCCTAAAGTGCCATTTTAGGCATTTCTTTGAGCAGCTTTAAATTTATCGTGAAATATATTTTACATGCTCCTGATATTGTTATTTTTCAGGGCGGAGTAATTAGGTGTATTTCAGGCTTAGCTCGCTGAGTCTGGTTATATATTCTTTTTGATGGATGAGACCGATTTGATTTTTAATTTCCATCAAGGACGATTTTATGTAGGGTCTGATATCGATGCCCCTTGAATTAATCTCCGCATCGTTGGCCCAGTCTAAAATAAGAACACAGTAATACGTCGTCAAAACTCTTACTTTAGGATTTCTTCTCAATAAATAACTTCTTCCTCCAAGCGTATTCAATAGATAACCGGCATATTCATACATGGCCGTGATTGAGGGGCGCCCCTCCAAAGTGGCCTGGCCCCTGTCATCCATGGTGAACCACTGATAAAAGGTTTTCATCACCGATTCAGTTACCTCGGATTCGTTTTGCAGAATTTGTCTGGTGAGCAACACCCGTTTTTTCCCCATGACGCGATAGAAATGGGCGACATTGCGGACCATGTTGTAGAGTGAATCCATTTCGCCGACGATTATCGGCGGTTTGGCCGACAATTTTTCGATGGCCAGTTGGTATTGCAGATAAGTCCCGCCCGCCAGGTTAAGGGATTGAACGTAGGGCCGCTTGTCCAGATAGGTGAAAAACGCTGCTATCTGGCGTTCCGTATCGGCGATATCCGGCAGTTTTTTGGGGGGCGTTGCGGTCTCTTTTACTTGCTGCTGTTCTTCTTTCTCTTCCTCACCAAAAATCAGGGCTAATTTTTCTTTCGGAACTTTTTGTCCTTTGACATCGGTAAGCTCCTGCTTGAGTTCGGTGACCTTTTGTTCCAAGGTATCCGCTTTTTGCTGCCATACTTCCTGTTCCTTTTTGACAGCAGTATCCAGCTTGCTTATGTGCCAGCCGGAAATTTTGCTGCATATCAAAAAGCCCGTTACGACACCGATTACTAGGGCAACCACTATCTTGGCTGATTTATCCATTATTAAATACGTGGCCTCCATCTTGTGCAGTGTACTTCAAGTGCAAAGATTTCAGGGGGGTTCACAGAATACCGACATACGGATAAACCATTATAAAGCAGAAATGATCCAAAATGCAATAGGGAATGGGAATCTATCAAAATGGAAATTTAAGGAAGGATGCAGCTAATTCCAGGAACCGGCCGCTCTATTCGTGGATGGCGCCCGGGTAAGATTTATGGATTGTGGCCCGAAGTGTAGTGCCCCGCCGAGCTTGCCAACTGAAGGATTCCAGTAATATCCCCCTCCCAGTTCTTCGGTATTCACAAGCGTGAAAATGTTGTCGTCACCGATCCAGCCGTCGGGGGATATTTTAAAATTAGACCAGATCAACGTTTCCCGGATGTTGAGCTCTCTTACCGCCGTATGCAATGCCTTTTTATAGGCCGTATCAGATAGGGTGGAAAATTCATGGATGACTACTGAGAATAAAACGCCTAGTATCACCAGCACGGACATCAGTTCAAGTAGGGTGAAGCCTTCCTGGCCCCTGAGATCATGTCCTTTATGTTCGAGCTTACGATCCATATCTGGCTCCGATGTTCTCCTTTAAAGTGTATTTTGCATGTCCGTAAAAATAACTGCCCATTTTGGTCGCGGGCGGGTCGCATGGCAGTCAGGCCTCGGCTTCCATATCAAATCTTCTCTCCGGAATGCAGCGGCGTTCGATACCAAATCTTCTTTCGGGGTAATAGTATGAATAGGCGAACTGCCGCCTTTCTATTCCCAAGCGACGGCCGCCATTGTCAATATCGTAAACAGGGTTTTTAATATGCAAGACGCGTTCCTTTCTCATCCGCAAATTGCTTGCCATTTCATGAAAATCCGACATTGAGTGGCTCCTGTTAGGTTCGTTCGTCTTTTATAGTTTCAATTTCTGATGGCCGGAAACCTTGTGCCAGGAGTAAATTTTCTGACTTTTTTAGTAATTAGATATAGCAAAAATCGTGCAAATTCTTGTAAAAGTTTATTTATCATAATATCAAATGGTTATAAATAAGCCTGAAATGGTCAAACGCCATTTTATGAAAAACATTACCCAATTTTTGGGAAATAGATTTCACAAACAAGGTACTAACGACCCTTCTTGGGGCCCTTCCAGCGGTGCCTGCCCATATCTTCAATATAACCCACAGCCTGGATTACCGCGTTTATACTAAAGAGGGGTATCTCCGGATGGGCTTCAGAATAGTTGAGCAGATAGTTTTCCGAACCGGCCTGTAAACCGCTGCGCCTGCATACCAGATAGGCGACCGTTTCAGCTTCAATTTTTTCCCCATTGACATTTAAATCCCCGCGTTCCGGCCACCATGCATGGCGATCTATTCCCAGATGGCTGCAAAAGATGTGTCCCAGCTCATAGGCGAGGGCGGCATACCGGTCTTCCAGGGTTTGGGTTTTATCGATAAGGATCAAATAGCTGGTATCTTTTTTGAGGTTTAAATCCTGAAATTTTTTTCGTAAGGCCGGGGTGCTTCGGCTGGCGGTGTCGGTCTCACCATTAGCCAGTGTCGTCTCATAAACTGCGATTCCATGCAGGGCGGCGTTGTGCAAGGTGTTGGCATGAATTTTTCCGAGCAGCTGCATTCCGGCTTTTCTTGGCCGCAGCAAAATAGATGGAACCGGGGTTCCCTCTGTGTCCTGCATATCGAACAAAAATAGGATCGGTGCCATGGGCGCCAGGATAACCAGGGGTTTCGCGTCGCGTCGCGGCTGCCTTCTGAACTTTTGCGCCCATGTCCGCGCTGTAGCGACGTAAGTGGCGGAAGGATTCTGGAGATAAAGCAACAAACCGTTAAAGGCAGAGTAATTCGGAAAGCGAGCGATATATCGCATAAGCGCCATGAAGTCAGGGCTGCTTCTAAAGCGGGTGACGGCTGCAAATACTTCGTCCACGGGATTGGAGGCGTTCTCAATGTGAGCGATATTCTCATCCTGCAGGGTTTCTAATATTTTCAGCTTGCTATCCGAAAACAGGCTCATCTGCTTGGTCATCGTGTTGGATCTCCCTGAAAGCAGCCAGGCGCTCGGCCCCGATGGGATTCATAAAAAAACCCCGCTACTGTTAAAAGCGAGGGGGTATGGATTATTCTGCCATGGCTATCTCTCAAATTGGGTTGGCACATATATTCACCTTATTAAGTATCACAAAAATTCTCTGTGAGTCAACAGGTTTGCATGAGGTTCAGGGTTCAGCGTTCAGGGTTCTGGGTTAGGCTGTGCTGAATTCTTCGGCAAAAGGCCGATTTTTTATTGCGGACAATAGGAAAATAAACTTCAGATTTGATATTAGCCTTTGAACCTCTGAACCCAGAACCTTGAACCCAGAACCTGGTTCATCCTACTTGCCAATGCCGCCAAGAGTTAATATATTGATTTATGTACGCGCATCCACCAAAAACGGAAGAAGGGGAGACCGGCTATGGATTTTGAACGCTATTATCTTGATTTGTTTGAAATGCTTAATTTGTCTTGCAAAAAAATTGCATCCGGCAAATACGATAAAGCAGACTCCGAACGCTTGTTTGAGCTCTCGAAAAAGGGCAGATATCCCAGTGTACTCGCAGAATTGGCGGAATCGTTCGGCATGATGATGGTCAAAGTTGAGGCCAGGGAATTTCGTCTGAAAGAAATAATTGAAGAACTGGAGCAGGCTAAGTCAAAACAATCGGGTGAAGGTGGGGGAGTCCTGATGTTCGGGGTTCAGGGTTCTGGGTTCAGCGTTCAGAGGTTCAGGAGTGGGGAGGGCCTCTGCTTGGCGCAGCGAAGCATAAGCGAAGATGGGTGCCCGCCGGTTGGGGCGAACAGCGAACCGCAGAACCGCAGAATATCGAATATCGAATGTCGAAGGGTGGTTTCGCTTCGCTCAGTCATTTTTTTATAAAATAGACAGAATACATTCCTTCGACGTTCGACATTCATTATTCGATATTCGCTTTTTCAAAGTTTCTTTTTCGATTAGACCGGCCGTTTTTTTGCCGGCGGCGGCGCTGAACCTAGAACCTCTGAACCTTGAACCTCTGAACCTAGAACCTCTGAACCTTGAACCTCTACTCATAGTTCAGTATATTTTGCGGCCCGGCCCTTGGCCTTTTCAACCGGATATTTTTTTTCATTGATTTGCATTTTCTCTTCGGCGGCCTGAACCGGATCGATCCCGAGGCGGTCTGCCAGCCGGGCAAGATAAATCATGACATCGCCGATCTCTTCTCGAATTTGTTTCAATTTTTCGGCGTCAAGCCGGTTGCTTTCTTCCTGGGTCAGCCACTGAAAATGCTCGACAACTTCTGCAACTTCAACACTCAGTGCCATCGCCAGATTTTTAGGGGAATGAAATTGATCCCAGTCTCTGTTTTGAGAAAAGGCCCGAATTTTTTTTGTCAGTTCTTTCATTTTTAATCAAATTAGGATGGGTCCATATCTTCAAAAAAATGGGCGCTGTGATTTTTGTACTGTTGCGCTACCTCCCGGTTGTAGACCACAAACTGATCGCCATCAATGGCGGTAATATGTCTGTTCGGCCGGCTGAAAATCTGAAACGTTCGATTAATGATTTCATCGGCCGATATGATGTGATGATTATAGCCCAATACATAATCCAGATCGACGTGTCGCTTGGCGTTGCCCCATACCAGTGTTCTCAGGAAATCCCTGATGTCGTCGATCTTCTCTTTCATCACTCGCACGGGTGTCCGGTTGAAGTTCTCATTAAAGGCCGAGAAATAAATATTGGCCGGGAATATGGGCTGCATTGCGAGCATGTCGTCAAATAATTCTCCTGCGTATTTATGGGCGGCGCCTTTTATTTTTCGTCCGGCAAAGGGGTCTTTCAGATCAGAGGTGTCTATTTTGCGAGGCGCGCCGAATTTTATGGACAGGTTGGCCTTTCTTTTGTCAGCGCAAAATTCTTTTACGATATACCCCAGGTCTTTTAAATAGATATCTCGCTTATTTTCTCCGGATTCATAAAGCCGGGCCAGTTCAGCAAAATGTTCATCTTCTAAAACGCGCTCATAGGCGATGTTGACTGGAACAGCATAGGTGTCGATATTGGCGAACAACGAGGCCTCAATGTCTATTTGAAAAGGGAGATGATGATAGCCGTCAATTTTTCCGGTATAGCTTCTACCGGTTTTGGTGCCGGCCTTTTTCAAAAGATCAAAAAAACCCTGTTTAATGGCGGAAAAGCCCGGAAAGGTGACATACATTTGTTTTTCTTTGACGAGGTGGTAGCGGTAGGCACGGGTTAAAGAAATAATTTCCTTACGTCCCATTTCTATTTCGCTGCCGTCCGGTTGCCGGACACTCTGCGGTTGACGGAAAACTTTAAACGCGCCCCGGGTTGATAAGTAGCGCGAGATGCTCATTTGATGGGTATCAGCGATGCCCTCAAGCCCCTTATTTATAAATCCGGGCAGCACCTCTTTGAAAATATCGATATCGTCGATAAACAGATTTGAACCGCCCTCAATCAGCACCTTCATATTATATTCTCTAAACAGGATTGAAAGCAAAATAAAGTCGGCTTCGCTGAGATGATTGGGCTTAAAGGTAATCGCACAGTCCGGGTTGGCTTCTTTCAGACGTTTGACCTCCTCAAGGCCGATGATCCGCATGTTAAAGGTGTTGCCTCGGGCCAGTTGATAAATTACCAGCTCCAGCGCGCTAATATCCTGCCAGTCATGTTCGATCAGATGGAACATGGCTTCCATTTTTTCATATTGTTGTATTTTCATGGCTTAGAAATTATAGGGGCGGCTTTCCGATCGGCAATCGTAAAATCCTTCAATTTCTTCTCCGAGTCCTGCCAGATAATCCTGTAAATCCTCTTCATTATCAAAAGTCAGCGTTCCCACGTGACCGCTGCAATGCACCCCGGCCGCATCCGGCTGTCCCTGGCACATGGCGACCAAAAATTCATTGGTTTCGCTATGGAAAGTTTCGGCCAGTTGCTGCTCGGTAATTATTTGTTTGGCGTGACCGTAGGCGTCGAAGTATACGTAGAATTTCATGGCGTTTTATAATTTTTCGAATAAATCTCCGAGGCTTTTTAAATGGGTTTTTTCCTCATCGGCCATTTTATACAGGATCTCCTTTACCTGCGCGTCCTCACTTTTGTCTGCGTAGCGCATATACAGATCCATGCCCTGGGCCTCGAGCATCATTGCGAAGCTAAGCACGTCGGTGGCATTTTTAAAGGCCGGTTTGCTTGATTCCAGCAGCTTATCAGGATCAAACCCGCCTTCCATCAGCTCGGAATTGACCTTGTTTTCAAAGCTTTCGATCGTCGTGTCTGCGGCATCGATTGTTTTATACAGGTCAAACAGCCGTTGCTTGTGCCGCTCTTCAATTTCAGCCAATTGAGAAAGGACCTTGATAACCTCCGCTTCGATTGCCATCTGGGTTGCGGCGGCATAAAATTTTCGCAATCCTTCTTCCAGACCATAGGCCAGGAAGATGATATCCTGCGGTGTTTCATCACCCTTGACAAGCATCATCCCCATTTCGGGCGGGCCTGCGGCCGCCTGACCCTGCCAGGCAGCAATGCCCCCTTTTAAGTTGTATACCTGCTTGAACCCTTGGGCGGTCAACATTTGCGCAGCGGCACGGCTGCGTCGGCCGGCGGCTCAATAGGCGATGACCGGTTTTTCAGGATCCAATTCCTGCAACCGTTCGTTTAAGGTCGGAAGCGGTATCAACTGACTTCCGGGGATACGGGCGCCTTCGTATTCCACAGGCTGACGCACATCCAGCAGGGTAAAATTGCCCTCCTGGTTGGTGTCAATGAAGGACTGAAAGTGCTCCGTGTCCATATTGGTAAAAGTCGAAAATATATCTCTGATGCCCATTAAAATTCCCTCCTTTCCGTTAATGTGGGGATTTTATAGCGTCTGTTTTTGGATCGGATATACAACATATCCTCTTTTTCCTCGAAAATCTTAGCGATCTTTAACAATCCCTTTTCGGCAAATTTTATGGTTTCATCCCCCCGGGTCATGTAAAGACCGTCATCTTTTATAAACAGCTTTCGCGGTTTCAACTTAATCTGCTTTTTGGTGTTCAACACCAACATGATGTCGTTTTCCAGGATGACATCAAAAACAAACAGGGCTTGATCCTCGTAAGGGAAATAAACTTTTTCTTTATAATTCTCCTGGGCCTGGTATAGGTGGTATCCCTTGTGGTCCCGTTTGATGCTGGAATGAAAATAGTCAATGATTTTTTTATGCCTGAACTTACCGTCGGCATTGTGCCAGCAGCCATTTCCATCAAGCCAGAAGACAGCCCCCTCCTGCGGAATTTCAATTTCTTTAACTTTGGTCTACCATACAAGCAAATGGGTCGGGGTTGGTTTGAAGGACGAACATCGAACAGACTGAACATCGAACGTCCAACGTCGAACATCGAATAATGATGTCGCTCCGCTCGGCAATTTAATTTCATTTTTTTAGTCCCTCCCGGGCAAAAACAACTTAGCGCTTATGAGCTTATACACGGGTCGATGTCGCCGCTCAGGGTATCACGAAGCCGAGACGCCTCCATCGCCTGTTCCTCGCTGGATGGCTCGCCGTTTTCTTCCCCGGACGGGTTGGTATACTCATCATTGAGTTTTTGAATATAAGCGTTGCTGTCGTCCACTACTTTTTCCAGCCTGGCCGAGGTGCGTTTTCCCCAGCCTGCGGGATTGGGCAAAAAAAGACTTCGCCACCAGCGGCTGCTTTTGCGCAGCGCGCGCTGGTAGTTGGGAAGCAGGTCAGAATTTTTTATTTCGGCCAGCAATTTCTTTGTGACCTTCCGGGCGGTCCCAACTCCGTATGCTGAAATGCACGTAGCCGGCAACGGCAATCAAGATGGCCAGAAGGCCGTATTTGATATAAATGTTTCGCGCCACAAGATCCCAAAACGGCAGTTTCAGCGATATTCCCTCCCAGTAGCCGCCCCAAACGGTCAGCGCCAAAAAGGCTGCCGCCAGGCCGGCCAAAATCGATCCTTCCACCCACAGGACCTTGCGCCGCCAGCGTTCAATAAACCGTTGCAGGCGGGATACGACATCCTGCCGTAACATTTGTGCAGTTTGCTCCAGCATACCCACAATACGGTAGGCGCGTTCAACGCTCACCTGCTCAATGCGCCTGTAGATGGCACTGAAATCAGCTGCACGCTTGCCCTCGAAACGCGCCCGGACATTTTCGTTTTCAAAGGGAATGGCCGAATTCTCGTTGTATATGGCGTACGAACTGCCGGCCGTCAAGCCATATTGTGCCAGGGCGCGTTGCCAGGCTGCAAACACCTCCTCCAGGTTGTCCTCGTTGGCGGTCACATCGATCTGGTTGAGGATATACAAAAATTTGTTTGAATCCCGCCGATTCACCGTGGTCTTCACCAGATGTTCCAGGGTATCTCGCATTGAGCCGGTTTCCGGATGACGGGCATCGAAAAAAACCAGAACCAGATCCGACAAATCAATGATGTGATCCGTAATTCGCAAGGTGGAGGTCCGCTGAGCATCGGCATCAAATCCCGGAGAATCAATGAGGATCTTGCCCCGTAGTATTTCGCTGGGGCAGGTTTTTAGCTGCAGGTAGGCATCAATATGCTCCCCCTGGCCTGCGGCCACTTCTTCAATGGCCTGACTGATCTTGTACAACGGGAAACGTGGATCCGCATCCAGTGCCAGACCGGGCAGCACCCGTTCTTTATTGTCATTGGTAAAACATATGACGCTGAATTTGTCATCGACCGCCTGAATGCCGACGGCCTGCAGATTGTACTGAAGAAAATTGTTGATGAATGTGGATTTACCGGCTGAATAGATACCTAAAATTGAGATCAGCGGCCACCAGGGAGTGCGGGTTGCATGGGATTCTTCCCGCTGCAAAAAGCCAAGTCGGCGGCTGATACGATCCAGTTCGCGGAAGTTCTGCACGACTTCTGAAAGGATCGGATTTTCCTGTTTCAGGTGCTGTTCCAGTTTTTTTAATCGCTGGTTGATTTTGTTTTCTTTGAACATCATCTTTTCTCCCATCTTCGGGAAACCGCTGCCAAACGTTCCTGTTTACCCAATGATCAATTTCCGCGAACTTGAACCCCGGTTAAAATTTGACCGGGCAGGCAAAATTGGACCTATTTCACAGCTGCCCTGGTCATTCGTCTGCCGTCCGGGTGCTGAATCTTGCCACCGACACCACCCAAAATTTGCCTGGCATTACCATTTTTACAGAAATATTAATGGTTTGCAACCTGTAATTTAAATAAAGGGAAAGTGAAGTGTGTGTAGTAGGTTAAAAGAGATGACCGGTTTTGATTCATGAGCCACTATTTTTGAGATAGCTTTTCGTTAGTCGGACAGCAATTCTTTTACCGCCAGCCACAGTGCTCCCAAGGAGGGAATCAGAGCCGAAAAAAGCAATGCCATATATATATTTTCAATGTGTTAAAATCTTATTGCCAATGGCTGGTAACCCGACCGGCAGCTATTGCCGTCAATCAGATGACAGACGGCGGCCAAAACGGTCAACGGCCCGGCGTTCGGATTTATTCTAATATGGAATTTCCCAGGAGGGCTTTACAAAGGGGGAAACAAGTAAGGACACAACACAATCACTGCCTATCCAGTTCTTTCCTGACGGCAACCGCCATCTTTTCCATCAAATAAGGCTTTTTGACATAGGCGCCGGCACCCAGTCGCTGGGCTTCCTTGACCCGTTCTGATTCAGAATAGCCGCTTGCAATAATGGCCTTCTGGGCCGGATGAATTTCAAGGATGCGCCGGTAGGTCTCAAGCCCGTCGATGCCGGGATCCATGATCATGTCCAAAATGAGAAGATCGGCCGTGCGGGTTTTCAGGTAGTCAACGGCCTCTTCCCCGCTGGAAACGGATTCTACTCTGTAGCCGAGCTTGGTTAGAATACCGCTGGCAATGTCCCGTTGTTCCTTGATATCGTCTACTATCAGCAGGAACTCTGCCCGGCCCCGGTAATCCTCTATGGAGGGTCGGGACTCTTTGCGGGGTGAAGGCTGCCTGCAAGCCGGCAGGTAGATAAAGAAGCTGGTTCCCTGGCCCTCGGTGCTTTGAACATCAATGTAGCCCTTGTGATCTTTAACCGTTCCCCATACAACCGCCATTCCCAGGCCGGTACCGCTTCTTCCCATGGCCTTTTTGGTGTAGAACGGTTCAAAGATGCTTTCGATATCTTTAGCTGCTATACCGATTCCGGTATCGCTGACCGTCAGGGTGACGTAATCACCTTCTTCAATGTCGTCATAGCCGCTGATCGGTTTGTCGATGTACCGGTTTGTCACTTGAAATAGTAACGGTTCCGCCGTCAATAAGGGCCTCAGCGGCATTGGAGACCAGGTTCATGACCGTTTTAGACAGATGGACGGGAGACCCGGCAATGCTCAACAGGTCGGGTTCAAGACTGCTTTCAAGTGTTAAATCGGGATGGGTTTGTCGCAGTCTTTCATATTCAGGACTTTGCAGATAGTCCCAAATAATATCATTGAGGTCGACGACCTCCGAGACGGCCACTCCCCTGCGGGCCAGGGTTAACATGTCCTGGACAATATTGGCCGCTTTTTCGCCCGACTTTTTGATTGCCAGGAGAGAAGATTTCAACGGGGCTGTCTGCGGGAAGATCCATCAAAATCAACTCCGGGTAGCTGATCAGTCCGGACAGTACATTGTTCAAATCGTGGGCCACACCGCCGGCCAGGGTTCCGATCGCTTCCATCTTCTGGGCCTTGCGCAGTTGTTCTTCGAGCCTGGATTTATCGGCGGCGGCCTGCTTGTTTTCCGTAATGTTACGCACAACCGCCATGATGGTTTCGGCGGAGATTGCCACCATGCGGCATTCAAAATATGTTTTTTTGCCATTGATGGGCAAATCATATTCAAAAATTTGAAGCTGTCGGGTGTTCAGGGCCCGTTCGGCTTTTTTATGGTGCAATTTAGCGGGATCCGCCGGCAATACATCGTCGACTCTTTTTCCCAGAAAGGTATCCGGCGACAGATATAGATCCTGCTGGGTGCCGTGGTAGTCCAGAAAATAGCCGTTGCGATCAAGCTGAAACATCATGTCCGGCATGGCCCCGAGCAGCGCCCGGCCTTTGGCATCGCTTTGGCGGATTTTTTCTTCGGCATGTTTGCGTACGGTGATTTCATTCTGCAGTTCCCGGTTGATCATCTGCAGAGAATTTTCTCGGGCTTGAATATCAGCCGCCATTTCTTTGATTCGCCGGGCAATGCCGGTAAGCTCGATGTGGTGAATCTCTTCAAACCCGTAAGCATAATCTCCCTGGGCGACCCGGTCGATACCCTTTTGAAGGATGTTGAGGGGTTTGCGCATAAATACCCGCAGCAGGATCCCGGTAGTGATAAAGATCACAATCAGGGATGCGACCAGGATCATAAGAATCGTATTGCGAAGCCAGGCCAGATCTTCTTCAATGGCAGCCAGGGAGAAAACCAAATCCGCATAGCCGATTACCTGACCTTTGTGAGAGATAACAACGCTGCGGCTGAGAAGACCCGGCCCATCCTGCTGCCCGAGGGCTATGAAGAGGGTTTTACCCCGGGCGTCTTTTATGTGAACTTCATCGATCACGTCACTTTGCAGAAATGAAATGCCGATTTTGCCGATCTGCTCGTCATCATAGTCCCAGAGCGGTACCACCAGAACCTCGCTGAGGTTTTCCGCGTAATCGTCCGCCTTTTTATCAAGTTCCTGCAACAGAAACCGGGACTGCCGGCTGTATACATAGGCCAATAAAACGCCCTCAAACAATATCAGAAGAATGATAAGGCTTATCGCCAGCTCTTTTGAAAGTGATCGCCGTCCGAAAAACCGTATCGTCCTGCGGAATGTATGTTGGGTTGCTTTTTCTGCGATTTTTTCTTTCCGGGGTGACTGGGTTCTTTATTTTAAATCGAAAACCTGACCCTATGGACCCGGATCTTTATTCAGCACCCAGGCGGTTATAAGTTCCGTCTTCTTTGATTTCATCCAGGGTTTGCTGCCACTGGTTTACCAGAGAGTCCGCGCTCTGAATCGAAAAAGCGATGTAATTTTCAACTCGTTTAATAGGAAAGACCAGCTTCAGCTGATCGGGGTTTATGCCGGCCTGCCTGGCCTGATACGACATGTTAAAATCGGAACTGACCCACAGGTCGATGGTCCCGTCCATGATATGCCGGATGTTGTTAGGGTTCCTGTTGGTGCTGACCAGATTTCGAAATCCTTTTGCCAGCAGATACTGTTCTTTGGCATCTTTGTGGTAGGTGCCGATGCGGGATACGGTTTTGGCCTCTTCAAGGGAACTGATTTGTATCGCCGAATCTTTTCGGGCGTAAAAACCCCAGGTCTGGGAATAAAGCGGCCCCACCCATTTGAATAATTTTTCGCGCTGCGGCAGGCGGGTGGTAGAAAACAGCGCGACGTTTGATTGGGTCAGTGCCAGGGTGTAGCCCCGGGCCCAGGGCACGGTCTGGATCTTGTCCGGTAATTTGAGCCGGCGCAAAATCTCACGCACAATTTCAACCGACACCCCTTTTAATTTACCGTTGTCCAGGTAATTGGCGGGGGGAGAGTCCTCTGTGAATATCTTCAGCTTTGCGGAGGCGATCTTGGACTTTGCCGGCAGGGGTCGAATTTCCGGGATGTTTTCCTCCGGCAGCCATTTTCTGCTGATCTTTTTGAAGGTGCCGTCGCGCTTCATTTCATCCAGGGCAGCCTGCCATTCTTGGGCGACAACTTGTGGCGTACCTTGGGAGAGGGCGATGTATGCATAATAATCTTTGAACGGCAGGACGAGCTCGACCTCGCCGGGGTCGATGCCGATCTGCCTGGCAATCGACGAGACCCCCAGGTTGCTGTAGAGCCACAAATCCACGCGGCCGGACAACAATTTTTTCAGATTGCTGGCCGGCGACTTGGAGCTGTCCAGATTGGTAAAGCCCTGGGATTTGAGCAGCTGCTCCTGACATCATCTTTATAGGTGGCGATGGCGCTGACTTTTTTGGCGTCGTCAAGAGATGTCAAGTCCGGTCCGGTTCCCTTTTTGGCGTAAAAACCGAAACGCACTTTGTAGATTGGCCCCACCCAGTGAAACAGGTTTTCGCGCTCTTTTGTTCGAGCGGTTGAAAACAGAACGACGTTGGGCCGGGTCTGGGCCAGTTGATAGCCCCGGGCCCAGGTCATTACCT
>PVMK01189065.1_pt1 | contig 15427 bp, 11 predicted proteins | sample 1853481 | NCBI WGS metagenome assembly PVMK01 (sample SAMN08533507, study PRJNA380276) | Marine sediment metagenome, whole genome shotgun sequencing project.
TTTAGTGGACACACCGAAGAGTTAACTGTATAAGATAGCAAGGAGGTGTGACCATGGCCCTGTGTATCTTTGCCTAAAGTACAATATTGTTGATTCTATCATTTCAACAAAATTATCGATTTATTGCTATTTATCTTCAATAAATCTGCCCTTTCAAAAGTACAGATAGCTCCAACAAATCGGTAAATATCAGTTCTGAAAATTGTTTGGATATTCGATTTAAATCACAACTCAGAGGGGTGAATCCGAGCCTATGGATTCGCTCTTTTTATTGTTCTAAAGCCGCATTTTTCGGGCCTGCGGTTTGACACCAGATTTATAAATGCGATAAGTTGCATGTATCCGTTTGATACCTGAAAGTTTTTTGGAAAAATTGATACTTGGACATCTCTAAATCTATCGGTACTTGAAGCCATACTCGGAGAGAAGCTATCACCTATGCTAAAGGAGGTATAAAATATGACTACCGCCGAGCCTATCTCACTAATCGAAATTCAAGAAGCCCAAAGCCGTCTCTCTGATACAGTTTATCGCACCCCCCTTGTCCCCCTAAACGCTGATAACTCACCGGCAGAAATTTTTCTGAAACTTGAGAACCTGCAGCCAATCGGATCTTTTAAGCTGCGTGGAGCGGGCAACGCAATGCTATTAGCCAAAAAGGAACAGCTGCAGAAAGGCGTTTGGACTGTCAGTGCAGGAAATTGGGCGCAAGGTGTTGCCTGGTATGCTCGGCTATTAGGAGTGGAATGTACGGTTGTCGTTCCTGAATCAGCGCCAGAGACAAAGATTGCCGCAATCGAACGCCTTGGTGCGCGTGTTGTTTTCGCGCCCTTTGATGAATGTTTGCAAATCTTCCGTTCACGCAGCTACAAAGGGATGGAGGGCTTTTTCCTCGATGATTTTCGTGAACCAGCAGTGAGGGCCGGACATGGCACTATCGGGTTGGAGATTCTCGAGGAATTGCCTGAAGTTGATGCGGTCGTCATCCCCTATGGTGGAGGCGGTCTTAGTTGTGGGATTGCTCCTGGCTTGCGTGCTCTTAGGCCTGATACCAAGGTGTACGCCTGCGAAGTTGAGACAGGGGCACCCTTGGCCGCTTCGCTCGCTGCCGGAAAGCCTGTTGAGATCGATCATACACCCAGCTTTGTAGATGGCATTAGTACTCCATTTCTGAATCCCGGAATGTGGGAGTTGGCAAGTCAATTGTTGGATGATTCGCTGGTCGTGGGATTGGAGGAAGTGGCTTCCACAATCAGAATATTGGCTGAGCGGAATTGTATCATCGCTGAAGGTGCTGGGGCGGTGTCGGTAGCCGCCGCTCTTACTGGTAAAGCAGGCAGCGGAAAGGTGGTTTGCGTCATCTCCGGGGGAAACATCGACAAATCGAAGCTGATCAAAATTCTTGAAGGCAAGGCGCCATAGCAATCAGTCAAGGTGATAAGTACAAGATGAACTCAACAACCTTTCCAGATGTCCAAATAAACAAATATTTAGATGTTCAAAAGCTGTAATTTCTCCAACTTATCAAAGGTTTTTGAACCCATAAAAATGTTGTGATATCATAAAAAGCGGGGATGATATCACAAGTTCCCAGTTTTAGTGATATTCTCAATATACATGTACTTTGGGACATTTGATTTTCTGGCAAGTAACCGCAGATTTTTAAAAATTTAATTATGGGGATATCATCTACATATCTCAAGTTTGGCGAAATTTGTGATATTTTATGATATCAAAGGTTTTCATAGGCGTGATTTTTTGCAAGTACTCTCAATATACCACCACTTGAGGTCAGACCCGGATAACTGAGTTAATCTGCAGGTTTTGCTCAAACCTCTGCATCATTTTCATAATTTCTCCGTCCCAAACATTCTTTGTTGACATGTGCCACTATGTGGTATATATGCTCTTTTATTAGAACACTCGCACTGAGCGAAGGCGGCGTTGGTTTTTATCTCATCCCGATTCTCTATCTATGTTTCCACCCAAATCTCTTGATCCTGTTTAACCTTTTATTAAAAAGTCAGCACCAAAGGTTATAGAAATCACTTCTATGCAATAAAACAAAAAGGAGGACAACATGAAAAAGATCGGCTTGACTTTGTTGGTATTTGTATTTTTTGTTTATTTTCCATCTGCTGGGCAATCCCAAGAGGTGGGAGATAATGCTCCTGATTTCAGTCTTGCTGATGCTTCTGGAAAAGAGGTTAAACTGAGTGACTTTAAAGGCAAGAAGAATGTTGTTCTGGTTTTTTATCAATGGCATAGTTGTCGACGTTGCCGTGAACAGCTCGGTGAGCTGCAAGAACAAATCACCGAAATTATAAAACTTAATTCCGAATTAATAGCTATTTCATCAGCCGGAGATAAGGATAATGTAGAGAGGACAAAAAGTTCTCTTGGGATCACTTATACCCTAATCCCAACACCCAATAGGAAAGTTGTATTAGATTTTGGATTAAAATATGGACATGGTGGGGCGGCACTTGGTACTATTATTATAGATAAAAAAGGTCTCATTCGTTTTAAGAGTCTTGATAAGTGGACCTCTTTGACCAAAACTTCAGAAATCATCAAAGAACTTCAAGTTATTCAATAATGTGATACCGCCAAATCTGCAAAATATTCGACCTTAAAAAATTGCATATACTGTAAACTTATCTGCATTTTGGGTGACCCCTGAAAAGTTGTGATATCCTTCTGTCAATCGAAGTTTTAACTCGCCTTTCGATTCTGTCAAATCAAGTATAGGTCAGGGCACCTTATGGCTTTGCGCCTGTTAATATTTACGATTTTGTGACTGTTTTTGCATGCAATTTTAATCCTGATTTCCCCCCCTACTTTTTTTCTTTTAGTATGTATATTTTTTTATTTTATTCGGGACTCGTTTTTCTTAACTAATTGGTTATATTTCATTTTATTTTAAATAGTTATAAGTTTAGCTTGTTCAATTTTTACAAAGCTAATACTTTTAAATTAAATATAAGAAAATGGTTCGATATCTTTTTGAAAAATGAAAGATTATTGGAGGATCTTTTTGAAAACGCATTAGAACCATCGGAGCGCCGCGTGCAACCACTATGCTCCAATAATTCCTGACGTAAAAATCCCACTCCACCAAAATGCCGTTGTTCATCATCGTTGTCTTTTATTGGCTCTGATTCCAGAGGTAAAAAACCGAAGAACCGGCATTTATAATTCGCTCCTTATACAGGTTGAAGATCATATCAGCGAATGGATTTATATGCAGTAGCCAGAATTTTATCTGACATAATTTGTTTGGAACTTACCATCAAATCGGCCATCGACTAAATTTCAAACCTATTTTTAGCATAATTGAAAGTCATACACTGTTGTGATACCATCTACATATCTGTAGTTTGGGGTAATTTGTGATATTTTATGATATCACAGGTTTTCAAAGGCGTGGTTTTCTGCAGATTATCTCAATGTATCGGTACTTTCGTGATATTTAGTTTTTGGGCAAGCTGTATTTTCGCTTTTCGAAAGGCAACTATAAAGTATAGTGGTTTTATTTAGACAGCCTTCCATTTATTCTCATATTCTCACCTACCCATCCATCTCATCAGTTGCATTACCTATTCAGTAATGATTCACAAAGCTATTTCTCAAAGACGAAATTTAGGGAAAATTTTTCTTGACATCAAATACCACAATGTGGCATTTAATTAATTGTGCAATATGGGTATTATTTTCAGAATTATCCATATAAAATACCTCGCCTGCCCCTAATTTTTATACCACTTTTTAAGATAGACATTGATTCAATACAATGTCTTTGCATGTCAGTTAAGGACTTTGATACCTGCCTATGAAGATTAAGGAGGAAAAATGAAACCAGTACCAGATGATCCGAGATTCCTTTACGTCCTGGATCCTCTTTGGCGTGAAATTAAAAGTATAGATTGGCTGGAATTCGGAATTTATTCAATAATTGGATTATCGGCAATAATGGTATTTATTTTCATCTTTTATTTGCTTCGAGCATGGCAAGAACACAGTTAACAGCTTCTTGTGCCAACCTTCTATAAGGCTCGAGCTATATCTCAATTTGAACCATTATTGGCTTCTCAGTTACTCATATTTAACCATTCATTCATTTCTCAATCTCTATTATTTTTATTTCTTACTGATTAAAGTTTACACAAAAAATTAAAGAAAGGGAGGAGCAGATGACAACGGAAAATATTGAAATAACGCCATCCACAACGGTTAATGATTTATTAGATGCATATCCAGAGATAGAAGAAACTTTAATTGGTATAGCACCGCCTTTTAAAAAATTGAAAAATAAATTTTTGAGGAAAAGTGTAGCTAAGGTGGCAACCTTAAAACACATCTCCTCGGTTGGAAATGTGCCACTTAACGAATTGATCAATAAACTTAGAGAGGTTGTAGGCCAATCGGAAACCAATGATTTTTATGAGGATGAAAATTATTTTTCCGATAGACCGGAGTGGTTTTCCGCTGATAAGATTTCACTTTCGATTAATGAGGAAAATTTAGAAGACGAGAACAAAATAACTTTGGTTACTATCCTTCAAGAAGCGAGAAAAGTTCGAAAAGGCGAAATTATTGAGCTTACAACGTCATTCTTGCCTGCACCGGGCATTGATAGAATGATAGCCAAAGGTTATTCTGCTTGGACTGTTAAAGAAGCTGATAATTTAATAAAATCATACTTCCTAAAAAATTCAGACTGATAAACTGCAAGCAACAAACGATTTAAAAATGGGTTGAAAACGTACGGAAAAAATTAGCAGTTTTCCTGTGCAGGTGTTGCGAGTCATGTTAGTTCTGATTTCAACTTTTTGTCCACACAATTTTGCCGCCGTTAGACGGCAAAGTTACGAATCCAGATATCTCTCCAACGTATCAGTATCCCTCTGAAATAATTTCCTATTGTGATATCGCTTTTATATCTCAAGTGTAAAACTCCGCCACCTGCGCTACCTCCTGAGATTGTATATTAGCCATACGAAACCCACACTATGGCTGAATTGTAGATGGCGGCTATAATTATGAAATTTCGAATCCTCCAATTAAGTGCAGATTTCAACATCCAATACAATGCGTTGAAAATCTTGAAACTCGGGGAGGTGTAACATCCTGCTATAAGTTCGCAGTTGATATAAAAATAGAAAAGCGCGTTCTACTGTTTCTATTCCGCACCCCTTTTATTTTTTAGGTACCCCAAGATATTGTGGTTTGAAGTATTTATCCAAAAGTTGTGATATCTCCAACTAATCACAGGTGGGCCTAAATTGCAGATATCAACAATAGAAACCAAGTATCTTGCGTCCTCATTTTTTCAGATACTGTAAACATATCGCAAGGCAAACACCTTTTGAACCATCTGCAAAAATCACATAAATAGGCGTTCTACAAAACCTGCAATATCTCCAACTAATCAAAGGTTTTTAAAGCCCTAAAAATGTTGTGATATCGTTAAAAACTGCATGATATCACAGGTTGTGGCGTTTCTTTGATTATCTCAATATATCTGTATTTGGGAATTGAAGATTCATTAGCGAAGTCTTCAGTTCCGCATTATTTCATCACACAACAGTATGTAGTATGGCCTTCTATAGAAAACTCATACATTCCGGCATGAGTAATAACCTTAATGCGATAATATGATATTCCGAAACATACACGATAAATCTTACTTGCCTAAAATGTTTATTGCGGCAGCAATCCTCGGATCCATATATGTTTCTGGCTATCTGATGTTCACCAGTGCCGACAAAATATTGCCATTATTCAAGCCTTACAAAGTAAACGGAGATCTTGTAAGGAACATCCTCATCCTATCTTGTATGAGCATCTATTTCCTACGCTTGTTATTCACCTTATTTGTCTTCTTTCAGCGCAAAATGTATTGGGGCGAGGCAATTGTCATTGCGAACATCATGCCATGGATATTTCCTTATATTGCGTATGAAAGCGGAAATTATACTGGCTCAATAGGATGGATAGAAATAGTCGGTATTTTGCTGTTTTTTACAGGATCATTTTTAAATACAGCTTCTGAATATTTTCGCTTTTCGTGGAAACAAAAGAAAGAAAACGCCGGCCATTTATACACGGGCGGGTTATTCAAATACACTCGTCACACTAACTATTTCGGAGATATCGTACTTTTCGCTGGGCTGGCAACAGTCGCCCATCAGATTCAACTTCTAATTATACCCATTGCAATGGCATTATTCTTTATTATTATTATAATCCCCTTGAAGGAAAATTATCTCAAGGATAAATATGGTAATGAATACATATGCTATGCCGCCAATACAAAAATGCTTATTCCCTTTATTTTTTAAAGCATGAAGAGGTGATTAAAGAGTTGTGACCATTATTGTTTAGATTACCAAAACGGATTAAAGCCCGAGGAATGACATCAAAATTCCACATTTTATCTGTCAGTTCTCCATACAAGATATTGTGTATGTTCCATGCCAAGATAAACTGAAGATTCCTGGCATAAGTCTTTCATCGCCATTGGTCATATCTCCAACTAATCAAAGGTTTTTAAGGCCATAAAAATGTTGTGAGTGCGCCGGTGAAACCGTCGAGGAACAATGGATGAAAGTTCCATACGATGAAGGGTTAGCACCCCACATCGGCCCCGAGTCATGCGTTTATGCTCGTAAGGGTATAAGCGAAGCGTTGACAGGGGGTATGCGGGCCGGGCTATTGAGCTGCGAAAGTTTTAAAATTCAGGGTGCCGACGTCGTTCACAAGAGCGGAAGGCAACATCAGCGGCATCGTTATGGCGAGATGCGGCTGGACCCTGCGTGGTCAGAGAACCTGTGCACGTATACAAGTTTTTCGTTCGGGAACCGGGAGGTCCCACGTTTGGCCTTTGGTGATGCCCAGGGGTCGGCGCTGTGAATCCTAAGGGAGCACGACAGCGATCAACGGGCGTGGGAAGTCAGACAGTCTAATAGTACCTGCGAAGCTTTCGAACAAGGACGGCGGTGCGCTGGCGTCTGCGGAGGAAGTGGAGGGAAGGAGACTGGCCAAGGGGAATTCGTATCAGCAAACCAGGTACCGGACGCAGCGCCGGGAAGACCTGCAACATGAGCTGGGACGGATACGGCAGGTAGCGCAAAGGGATAAGAAGCATCCTTATCCTGAACAGCGCCTGCGCGTTTTTACCTAAGGCAGGAGCCCAGTGCGGTAGTCCCGCACGCTGGGATCTGTCCGGGGGGCGCCGGGTAACCGGCGTTCCTACCGGGATTATCAGATTACGATATCTGCACTTTTGCCAAAATGCATGTATTCTCAATATACATGCACTTTGAGTGAAGTTGTGCTATTGGCAAAAATCAAAGATTTTATAATGGAATAAATTTCGTTATTCCCTATTATTACATGCAAATTAACGAGATAAAAATGGAAACATGTAGGATTTCATTTTTGGAAAAAAGCAACATCTCAGAGGCTTCAAGAGTTCTTAGTGAGGCAATGCTTGAGAACCCTAACCACATTTCCATTTTTCAAGGTCGTGGCGAAAAAGAACGCGAAATAATCGAAAAGATGTTCTTTGAGCTTTTGAGTGATTTGCCAGGTATTACCTTCCTGGCGAGGATTAACAAGCAAATTGTAGGGGTAATGAGGATGAAATCCTGCAATGGCAGTAAAATCTCTAATGAGCATGCCCAAACTGAAGAAGTAAATAATCTGGATTGGCGTAAATCCCATTGGCACAACGAATGGGCACGTCGGGATCCTTTGAATCAACACTGGCATCTTGGCCCCGTTGGTGTTTTGCCATCACATCAAGGAAAAGGTATTGGCACAAAACTATTAAGTCGTTTCTGCAAAGAAGTGGATGCATGTTTAGCACCGGCTTATTTAGAAACAGATACAGACAAAAATGTCCGACTTTATGGGCGGTTCGGTTTTCAAGTCGTTGAAGAATCCGAAATATTTGATGTCAAAAACAGCTATATGTGGAGGCACCCCGTAACGTAAGTCTGAATTTTGTGATATCTTCAAAAATGATGATATCACAAATTGAGCGTTTTGGTGATACTCTCAGAGACTGTCGAAAAACCTCAAAAGCTAGTTTTTAGCATCTCTAAGTGTCTGATTTTATTATAAGCAAAATTGGGAAAAAGGCCAAAAAAGGGCTTTTTCGACAGTCTCTCAATATATCACCAGTTTCCAATATCCTTGATTTAGGTTGAAAAACCCCATCCAACTGGGTATAAATATATCTTTAATAGTCCTGATTTTCCTATTCCATCTGACTCAAAGCGGCTCTCCATTTACTGAATCGAATCCTGTTTCTCATCTGATTTCGTGTTCCTTTGCATAGCCTATATTCTGAGTTCCTCTGTTTGAAACCTTAAAAAGGGGGTGCCATTATGGCAGAAGAAGGTTTTAAGCGTAAACTCACCGCAATCCTCAGCGCCGATGCCGAAGGCTACAGTCGCCTTATGGGCGATGACGAAGAGGCCACTGTGCGCACGTTGACAGCCTACCGTGAGGTTATGACCACCCTTATCCAGCAGCATAACGGGAAGGTATTGGATTCTCCGGGTGACAACTTGCTGGCTGAGTTTGTCAGTGTTGTCGATGCTGTGCAATGTGCTGTGGCAGTTCAAAAAGAGATCAAAGCGCGTAACGACCAATTACCAGAAGATAGAAGGATGCTTTTCCGTATTGGAATTAATCTTGGCGATGTCATTCAGGAAAAAGGGCGGATTTATGGTGATGGAGTTAATATAGCAGCCAGACTTGAAGGGTTAGCTGAACCAGGAGGTATCTGCATCTCCAAGACCGCCTTTGATCATATCGAAAGTAAACTGCCGTATGGATACGATTTTATAGGCGATCAATCGGTAAAAAACATTGCTAAACCAGTGGGGGCTTATCGGGTTTTAATGGATCCGAGAGTGACGGTTTCAGGAAAACCCGTAGGTGAAAAACCCTCAGCTTTACGGAGAGCGCCAATCCTTGTTGGTGTAGTTGCAGTACTTGTGTTGGCTATTGCTGTCGGGATTTGGCAGTTTTACGCGCGTCGTCCAACGGTAGAGCCTGCTTCTATCGAAAAAATGGCGTTCCCTCTCCCGGACAAACCATCTATAGCAGTTCTGCCATTCGACAACTTGAGCGGAGATCAATCCCAAGAATACATAGCAGATGGCTTATCAGAGAATATCATATCTTCACTTTCTAAAATACCCGATATGTTGGTTATCGCAAGAAATTCAACATTTGTATATAAAGGTAAAGCTGTGAAGGTTAATCAGGTAGCTGAAGAACTTGGGGTTAGGTATGTACTTGAAGGCAGTATCCAGAAGTCCGGAGAAAATTTGAGAGTTACGGCACAGCTGGTGGACGCTATAACAGGATATCATTTATGGTCAGAGAGATACGATAGGGACACGAAAGACTTTTTTTCGGTTCAAGACGACATTACCCGAAATATAGTGGTTGCTCTTCAGGTCGAGCTGACGGAGGGCGAACAGGCTCGAATTTGGCATGCTACAGAAAATCTTGAGGCATGGGGCTACGCTACCAAAGGAATTGCCCTTATGCAGTTATATACAAAGGAAAAAAATGCAAAGGCTCGGGAACTGTTCAAAAAAGCTGCAGAGTTAGATCCAAATTATGCGTTTGCTTGGATCTCTATAGCTTGGACCCATGGTATTGATTCTAGGTTTGGATTTAGTGAGTCCCGTGGCGAATCTTTCAAACGATGTATTGAATTTACACAAAAGACGGCGAAGCTGAACGATTCAATGCCTGAGGTTCATTCTACTTGGAATTTTATCTATATGCTTCAAAGACAATATGATAAGGCCATAGCCGAAGGAAAGAAGGCCGTCGCTCTGGCGCCCAGCGATGCTACAAGTCATATGCTTCTGTCACTGACTTTGCATTTTGCCGGAAGGTTCGAGGAATCAATATTCCACATAAAGGAGGCAATGCGATTAGATCCATATTATCCACCCTCGCATTTAGGTCAGCTCGGCAATTCATACTCTATGACAGAAAAACATGAAAAAGCGATTGCAGTACTTGAAAAACGCAATGAAAGGGCTAAATCTGAAGGGAGCCAACTAAACTATACATATTTAGTGTACTCCTTAGTAAGTCTTGGCCAAATAGAGGAAGCCAATGCTCTTGCGGCTGAGCAGCTCAAATTAGATCCGAGCTTTTCATTGGAAAATTGGCAAAAAAGCCGTTTCTATAAAGATCCAGCAGACTTGGATCGTCTTCTCAACGCTTTGCGCAAAGCAGGGTTGCCTGAATGACTAATATACCGATATCGACTGCTAATCAGTACTAAATGAAGGGTTTCAAAATTGCTGATACCTCCAACATATCAGCACTTTTGAACCGATGAAAAACCTGTGATATTCGATTTTAATCACAACTCAGGAGGGTGAATCTAAACCTATAGATTTGCCCTTTTTATTTCCCCAAAGCCTCAATTTTCGGGCCTACGGTTTGACACCAGATTTAAGAATACGATAGGCTGCAGATATCCATATCGTATCTGTAAAATTGCAAAATGGTGATACTCTCTCAATATATCTGCAATCGACAGTATTTAATTTCCAAGAAGAAATGAATTAAAAAATGAGGGCTGACAAACCGGAATCTTTGTTAGATATTCGTTTATCGTAAATATACGATTAATAATTTTTTTTATCTATTGCCATCGTAATTTTATGATCAACTTGAACCTGAAATATGAAACCTGACATAGGAAATACATGACAGAGCTGAGCACTAATAGGCCGAATTTAAAATTATGGCAGTGGCGTATCGTTGTTATGGGCTGGCTCACTTATGCTTCTTATTATTTGGGTCGAGTCAATTTATCCATTGCTATACCGGACCTTCGAGAGAACCTTAATCTCTCCTCGCAGGAAGTCGGTTTGTTTAGCAGTGGATTTTTTTTAGCATATGCTTTTGGCCAGTTAATCAGCGGTCATTTAGGTGACCGTATCAGCCCTCGAAAATTAGTGTTCGCTGGCATGTTTTTGTCTGTCGCCATGAATTTACTTTTTGGATCAGTTGGCCTATGGGCCTTAATGCTGGTGGTATGGACGATAAATGGATTTTTCCAATCAACAGGGTGGGCACCCATTTTAAAGGTCCTGGCCAATTGGCACTCTCCAGAACAACGTAGAAAAGTTGCCGGGATTTATGCCACCAGCTACGTTGCCGGAAACGCACTCAGTTGGATTCTCGCCGGCTGGTTGGTTGCCAGTCTAAGTTGGCGTGCTGCCTTCTGGGTTCCGGGTGCTCTGATGGGTTTGGTTGCTCTGGCTTGGTACCTGCTGATTCGGGACACCCCACAGGGGGCCGGTTTTACAAATTCAATGCGGTTTGCCGAAGAAGCTGATAAAACCGGGTTGAAAGAAAATTCACAATCCAACATGCTCCATGTTCTAAGACGCTTCTGGCCTTTGGTGTTAGCGGCCGTTAGCGGGGGGATGATACTTTTTGCACTTATTATTTGGGCACCCACTTACTTTGTCGATATGCACGGTTTAGGGATCGGAAAAGCCGCAACAATTTCGATATTTTTTCCTATCGCTGGAACTATTGGGACACTTGCCGTCAGTTGGCTGGTGTCGGGTCCTTTGTGTTGTAAAGAAATCTTTTTGGGAGCCGCTATCTTTATTGTCGTTGCCGGCCTTTTATTTCTGTTCCCGGTTGTTTCCACTTCGCTCTTAATGAGTGCGACACTGCTGATTTTGGTGGGAAGCATATTATATGGTGTGAATACGATCATTACTACGATTTTGCCAATGGTGTTGAGTGAGCGTCAGGAGGTCTCTATGGTAGCAGGGTTAATTGACTTTGCGTTTAACATCGGTGCAAGTTTGGGTGGATTTCTCGTGGGTGCTATTATAGATAGATTTTCATGGTCGGCCGTGTTCATTGTTCTTGCCATAGGAGCAATTTTGACAAGTGTTTTGCTTGTAGGCTTTGCCTTTTGGATAAATAAATTAAGCGGTAGAAGTATTTTGAGTTTAGAACAAAGTATCCTATAGTTAGAATATCTCTAACATAAATATTTTATGATTATTAAATCTTGCGATATCTCCAACATATCGGTAAATATCAAATATGAAAATCTTTGTGATATCTGTTTTATATCCCAATATCAGAGGGTGAATCCGAGCCTATGGATTTGCCCTTTTTATTTCCGCAAAGCCTTATTTTTCTGGCCTACGGTTTGACACCAGATTTAAAAATGCGATAGGTTGCATGTATTAGTTTGGTATATGCAATCATTTCGTTAATTTTGAAAACTTTGATTATCTCAATTCACAATTGGTCTCTTGGGTCGCAGAACATCTTTTCGATGCAATGGAAATGGACCTAACCTGATGCAGCAAGTTAAGACCAAATATACCCGCAGCGGTGATATACATATCGCTTACCAGACTGTTGGGGAGGGACCGCTTGATCTTGTCTACGTTCAAGGCTGGGTCTCGCACGTTGAGCTGGCTTGGGAGGAGCCCACCTTAGCACGCTTCCTGCGCCGTCTCGCCTCATTCTCACGCCTCATCGCTTTCGATAAACGTGGCACAGGCCTCTCTGATCGAGTAACAAACGACCAGTTACCGACGCTGGAAGAACGAATGGATGACCTTCGCGCCGTGATGGACGCTGTCGGCTCAGAGCGCGCTGCACTTTGTGGTGTCTCCGAGGGTGGTAATCTCTGCGCCCTCTTCGCAGCAACATACCCCGAGAGAACGACGGCCCTCGTCATGTGCGGCGCTTTCGCTAAACGAATCTGGAGTCCAGATTACCCTTGGGCGCCGACGCTGGAGGAACGCGAACAGGCGTACGAGCTGGTCGAGAGCGGGTGGGGGGACCTGATGGACCTCTCACATTATGTCCCGAGCAAGATCAACGACGAAGCATTCGCCCAGCGACTTGCGAAATACTTCCGTCATTCCGCGAGCCCAGGTGCGGCCGTTGCACTCCTGCGGATGAACACTGAAATCGACATCCGAGCAATTTTGCCTACGATTCGCGTCCCGACACTCGTGATTCACCGCACGGGCGATCGGGACGCAAACGTGGAGGGGGGACGTTGGCTTGCGGCAAGGATCGCTGGAGCAAGGTTCACTGAGCTGCCCGGTGAAGACCATTTTCCGTGGGTTGGCGATCAGGATGCGATCCTCGACGAAATTCAGGAGTTCCTAACTGGCGTCCGGCCAACTCCAGAGTCAGACCGCGAGCTCTCAACTTTGCTTTTCACGGACATTGCCGGCTCGACAGAACTCATTACCCGTCTTGGCGATCAAGCTTGGCAAGAGCTTCTCGAGCGGCATCATGCCATGGTTCGGGAAGAGCTAGCCCGGTTTAGAGGCCGCGAGGTTGATACCGCCGGTGATGGGTTCTTTGCAACCTTCGATGGACCTGCTCGCGCGGTTCGGTGCGCTCTTAGTGTTGTAGGAGCTGCGCAACAGTTAGGGATCAAGATACGCGCTGGTTTGCATACTGGGGAGATCCAGGTGATGGGTCCTAAGATCAGTGGTATCGCTTTGCACATTGGAGCGCGTGTCGCTGCCATCGCCAAGCCCGGTGAGGTGCTCGTTTCCAGCACCGTCAAGGACCTCGTCGCAGGCTCTAACATTCGCTTCGCCGACCATGGTACCCACGTTCTGAAGGGCGTCTCCGGTGAGTGGCACCTGTTCGCTGCCACATAGCAGATGACCTGATAACGGGAGGGGCTTGAAATGAACAAACTCAGTTGACTATTGATATGCTCTCAACTTTTTGACGTTACACCCTGAGATTCTCCAACTAATCGGTATCCTGCTGTAATAATGTATCATTGTGATATTGTTTTTTTATCTCATGTCTAAAATTTCGCAGCCTACGTTACTATCCAAGATTGTATATTAGGTATACGAAACCCACACTTTGGCTAAATTGTGGATTTCGGCTATGAAGGGATAACCGCAAATTATTGCATACATCTTCTGGTAATCTTAAATATTTTCAAACCTCAAAATTGCACATATCTCCAACTTATCAAAGGTTCTTAAGGCCATAAAAATGTTGTGATATCGTCAAAAACTACATGATATCACAAGTTTCCCGTTTTAGTGATATTCTCAATATAGTGCGCCACGAGCGCACTTTAGTATAAAGTGTGCGTAACTGCACAAAAGATGAGGGCGGGCCCCTCGGAGCCGGCTTGCAGGAGCAGGCTTCAAACCACCTAAAGCTGCGTTGGTAAAGAGCCAGGGTAGTGAGCGTTTAGGAAAAGTCACGGCATAGGATCGTGGCAGGTAGGATTCAGAGAGACGAGCGCAAGCGAACCATTCGATGAGGCGTCGAAAGAATATGGACGAGGTCAAAACTGGGCTTCTATATTGGGTCCAGGATAAGTTTAGGGGCAACCTGTTTACTGCCTAAGCGGCCTCCGGCGTAAAGGTGGCGTGACTCTGAGTTAGGCTTTTGTGTGGAACGTGGGAACCTGTCGCCTTGATGTTAAGGGAGAAATTCAAGTGGAGACCCCACGAGAATGAGAGTACCGATGCGAGGCACAGGGGCGGATCATCCTGTATTAGTGAAGAAGTTCCTGTAATGGGAATGGAGCGAAGGGGATGAGCCAGCTCGCAGTAAGCGATGGTCAACCAGGAAACTGGGAGGAACCGGGTTCTTTTTGCGTAGGCTTGAGACCGTGAGGACTCAAGAGGAAGGCTGGCAGGAGCCGTGTGAATCGGGAGGTTCACGCACGGATCTGTGGGAGCGTGGGGGTGAGATTCCCCTGCGCCACCCGACTCACCACCCGCAGGTATACTGGATTATGATTGACTAAATCCCATCGATCTGGGTATAAATGCGCACAAACTATTTCTGATTTTTCTGCTCCACCGGACCTGAGGCAACTTTTATCTGTTAAAGCGCACCAAGTCTGACTCCTCATCTTGCACTCCGATGGAAAATTCATCTACCATCTCTGATGCTGTCTAATACTTGAAAAAAAGAAAACACATGGCAAAAAAGGCACGTATGAAAAAATATGTATTTTTTTTCCAAAAATTTTTCCCCCGACCCTCAACTATTTTATTCAGATGCTTCCCTGCTTTTCTTTTAATTTTTGTGATTATTTTTTTATTGGCTTGTGCCGAAAAAAGGATGACGGTTGATGAGGCCAAGAAAGTTACCGTGTTCATGGGCCAAGAATCATTTGTCCCACCTCCCCGCCGCATTGACGATATTTTGGCTATATTAGCTGAGCCTGGTCAATTCGACCAGGCAGTTACAAATAAGTTTAAAACTAAGGCAGACAAATTCCCTCCTGAAAAAAGCAACAATCGTGATCTTGCTTATTTTTATCGCGAGAGAGGCCAGGCGGCTTTAATGCTTTATCACAGTAATCAAGCGCTCGAAGATTTTCGTAAAG
>PVMK01138231.1_pt1 | contig 15425 bp, 14 predicted proteins | sample 1853481 | NCBI WGS metagenome assembly PVMK01 (sample SAMN08533507, study PRJNA380276) | Marine sediment metagenome, whole genome shotgun sequencing project.
AGTTGATTACAAGGGCGTCGGTTAGTCAAATAGGCTGAAATCCTCTAACCTAATCAACTATTTAACTTATCAACCATTAAACTAATTCTGTTTCCAAATGATGAGGTCGTGATGATACGTGTGGGCATTGAAGAGCTGAAACCCGGTATGATACTGGAGCGGCCGGTTAAAAATCACCAGGGTATTCTCTTGTTGGAGGCCGGGGTTAAGATTACCAAAAAAAATATCCGTATTTTTAAATCCTGGGGGGTGGATGAAATTACCGTCAAAGGGGCGGTGACCCGGGCAGGTGACACTCCCGGGCGGCCGGTTCCGCGGATAAATGAATCCGACGAGATGCAGTTAAAAGAAAAATTTGCCGACGTACTGGATGATCCGGTGATGGTTGAAATTTTTAACGCCGCCAGCCGGCAGCTGAATAACGATTTACAAAACAACGAGAGCAACGATGAGCATTCCGGACCCTCAAAAAATAATCGAAAGAATTGACGACCTGCCGACCTTGCCGCGCACCGTTCTGAAGATCACTGAGCTGGTCAATGATCCCAAGTCCTCGGCCAAGGACCTGGCTCGGGTGATTACCGATGACCAGGTTTTGACGGCCCGGCTGTTGAAGTTGGTCAATTCGTCTTTTTACGGCTTTCCCCAGCGGATATCCACTGTTACCGGGGCCATTGTGCTGCTCGGCTTTGATGCCATTCGGAATTTGCTTTTGACGACTTCCGTATTTGATCTGTTTGCCAACCGGAATCGGGAAATGAAGCAGGATCAGGAAAGGTTTTGGGATCATTCGCTGGGATGCGCCGTCGGAGCCAAAGTCATCGGCAACTACCTGCGCCATGATAAAATAGAGGAACTGTTTGTTTCCGGCCTGCTGCATGATATCGGCAAAATTGTCGAGATGATGTTTCTGCCCGATGAATTTTCCAGAGTCGTTGCCGCCATAAAAAAAGAAAATATACTAATGACAACGGCTGAAAACAACGTTTTGGGCTACAATCACGCCGAAATCGGTAAACTGCTGGCCGAACAATGGAACCTGCCGGTCAAGCTCGTGCAGGTGATCGCCCATCATCACCAACCGAACAACGCCGGTAGTTTTGCCGTGGAAGCCGCCATTGTTCATTTGGCGGATATATTTTGCCGGGCGCTGAACATGGGTTACGGCGGCGACAATAAGATTCCGCCCCTGGATACCCAGGCCTGGGAACTTTTGAAGATAGACAGCAGCGCTATCGATCCAATTATGGGAACCATGAACCGCGAGTATCACGACATCAGCGCCTTCATAGCCTAAAAATTACTAAAGTTTTTCTTCAAAAGGCCGATAATTAGAATAGCAAGATTCGAACCATTGGATCAAAAGCATGGGATCGCAGCCAGCGATTCGGTTTCAGTAACAACCAGCACACCGCCCAGGTGGAAGATCAGACGCTTTTCAATGCATTTTGCAAAAAAAAATATGGGGGATTTGCAAATTGCCATAAATCTTCATGAATGTTTTCTATCTGGGGAAAATCACAATTTGATTTACGAATTCCATGAACGCTCAAAGCTGATAGCCGTGTAACTCTCTAAAATGATGTCATAATTTCCAAATACGGCTGACTCTAAGAATTTCACCGGGTATCTGACGGTTTGAAGATCGGGCGATCGATATTGAATCGTATATAAATTGGTCGCAAATTTCCGCCACCAACCGGGGCTTTTTTTTGCAAATTGCAAAAAAAAGAGGGTGATTTGCCGGCACCGGTGCGTCCGCATTCTTGAAATCTGGGCGATTATTTTTTTTAACGGATTTTCTTACTTTCAACCTCAAAAAGCATCCCCACAAAATATTGTATCGACCGATCTTGCCCATATACTTCATGTGGTAAATTTGTTTTGACCTTTGCCAAACAGGAGATCGGGTAGGGCTGTATCGATGAGCCTCAGCCCGCATCCCGGCATGGATATTGCTAACACCAATTATGCCTGGTCATCACCATCGGGTAATCCCAATCTAAACTCTACTCTTTTATACTGACATTATAGCTTCATGCGCGTGACAGGATATTAATATTTTGTTTGAGGAGGCCGCAGTGCAGAACGCAGCGCAACGCAAATCGAATTCAGACCCATCCGAGGCCAAGGATACTTGCCAACTTCTAACCGTCCCATTGAATGAAGAACACGGGTTTAAAGACATCATTGGTCAGAGCAAAAAAATGCGGGAAGTGTTTGATCTGGTCGAAAAAGTAGCCGATTGCGACAGCACCATCCTTCTTAATGGGGAGACCGGCACCGGTAAAGGACTGGTGGCCAAAGCCATCCACCTGAAATCAAAACGAAAAAAGAAACCTTACATTTCAATCAATTGCGGGGCAATTCCCGAAAATTTACTGGAAAGTGAGCTGTTTGGGCACGTCCGGGGTGCGTTCACCGGAGCGACCTCATCGAAACAGGGAAAGTTTGAGTTGGCCGACGGCGGAACCATATTGTTAGATGAAATCGGCGACATGAGTCCGGACCTTCAGGTAAAAGTACTCAAGGTACTCGAAGAGGGCGAATTTGAGCAGGTAGGCGGCGCTAAAACGATTAAGGTCGATGTCAGGATCATCGCCGCTACCCATCGTGATTTATGTGAAGAAGTTCAAAAAGGAAACTTCCGCGAAGATCTCTATTATCGCCTCTACGTGATTCCCTTGATGCTTCCGTCGCTGAAGGAACGAAAATCGGATATACCTTATCTGGTTTCCTATTTTATTGAGCAGTCAAACCAAAAGAATGACCGCCAGCTGGATGAGGTTGCTGAAGATGCAATGGCCATGATGATGAGTTACGCCTGGCCGGGAAATGTCCGGGAACTTAAAAACATGGTGGAGCGGATGGTGGTTCTAAATGGCAGCGCTAAGATTACCGTAGCCGATTTGCCGGTTGAACTGAAAAAGGCGCATAAATACGAACCGACGTCGACAATAGAAATATCCGATGAGGGAATTTGTCTGAACAGTGCCGTCACTGAATTTGAAAAGGCCCTGATTCTGCAATCCCTGGAGAAAACCAAATGGGTCAAGAACAAGGCCGCTAAACTTCTTCAGCTTAACCGCACCACCCTGGTGGAAAAAATTAAAAGACATCAGCTCCAACCCTGCAATATTTGATTGGATTTTAAATTCGACTTTACCAGAGCAATCTTTCCGTTATCAAAAAAGATACTCTTCTCACTGACAACACCATCCTTTTTTATCCAGTTGCATCATTGCGTCAACACAGTGACCCCCGACAGCCAAAATTTGACTGATTTTGCATGATCCCGACCGATGGGATCAAATGGCGATAGGATTTTATCTGTCTGAAATTATATGAAATTTTAAATTAAATAATTGGGGTTAAGCTCAACATTCAGTGGCATGATATTTGCTCTTTATAAGACGGATAAGACGGATAAGACGGTTTGGTCAAATAAGACAATATTATAGGTTTCAGGTTTCGGGTGTCAGGAATTCGGAAGTTGGAATGCGGAATGCGGAATGCGGAAAAATAAGAAAAGGCGCAGAGCGAATGCATGCGATCTAATCTGATTCTTTTCGTCCTCGTGCTCATCCTCGTAAATCAGAATTTTATAGGGACGAGGGACGAGGACGACGACGAAGTCTGTACTCTGTAAACGAGTGTGGAACTTCATGAAAATGGCATTGGATTTCATGAAGTTTCATATAAGCACGAGGTTTCGGGTGTCAGGGAGTTGAGGTGCTAAATCCTTATATGAAACTTCATTATTATCAGGATTTATTTTGGACTCGCATTTCTTTATCCTGTCCATCCTGTTGATCCTGTCAGAAAATGGAAATTCATGCTGTTAAGTTTCTCTTTCGATTAGACTGGCCGCCCTCCTGAGGCGGGTAAACTTTTCAGGCTGGCGGCGGGGCTCGTATGAAACTTCATGAAATTCGATGCCATTTTCAAGAAGTATCTCACCGCAGAGCACGCGGAGATCGCAGAGATTATTTAAAATTTTCTTTCTCGGCGTTCTCTGCGAACTCTGCGGTGAACTATTATGTTTCCTGTTCGATCAGACCGGCAGTTTTTTTGGCCGGCGGCGGCCCTGACACCTGACACCTGAAACCTCAAGCCGTATCATACAACCTGTTGTCAGATAAAGCTGCTAAGGGCCTAAGAAATAGATCAATGGCCGACAGCGATGCCGGACGGGTTGCCGGGCAATTTCATCCCAGAGTAAAAGTGAGAAAAATTTTGACGGATATGTCACCTGTTTTAGTGGTCGATGACCACCCGAATATGCGGGCAGAGATTTCGCAGAACCTTCATTCTGTCGGCTTTCAGGTTGAAAGTGTATCCAATGGACCGGAAGCATTGGAAAGGGTTAGATCCACTAAATTCAGCCTGGTGATTACGGATGAAAAAATAATGGGAATTGACGGGAAAGATGTTTTAAGTTCTGTAAAGAAAATAGCACCCCAAATTCCCGTAATTGTTATGACCGCCAATGGTTCTGTGCACAACGCAGTTGAGGCCATGCAGGCAGGCGCTTCAGATTACCTGCTTAAACCATTTTCATTTGAATCCCTGGAAAAAACAATCAAAAAGGCGATCGGCGGAACCAACGGAAATGGCAGTTCCAAATCCGGCGGCCAGATGTCCGCTGATCCTCCGGCCGGCAAAGTAATCCTTACCCGAAATTCTAAAATGCAAGACATTTTAAAACAGGCCCGAGGGGTGGCTCCCAGCAGTGCAACGGTCCTGATTCAGGGCGAAAGCGGCACCGGCAAGGAGCTGTTGGCGGCCTATGTTCATCAACACAGTCGTCATCCGGAGGCTCCCTATGTGGCCCTCAATTGTGCCGCCTTACCCGATACCCTTGCCGAAAGCGAGTTGTTTGGGCACGAAAAAGGATCATTTACCGGTGCCGTTGGGCGTAAGCTTGGAAAATTTGAATTGGCGAGTAAAGGGACCGTCGTTCTGGATGAAATCAGTGAAATGCCGCTGCCTCTTCAAGCGAAACTGCTGCGTGTGCTTCAGGAAAAAGAAGTTGACCGGGTCGGAGGGATTCATCCGGTTCCGATTGATGCCCGGGTTATTGCAATCACCAATATAAATTTGAGATCTGCTCTGGCGGACGGCAAATTTAGAGAGGATCTGTATTATCGCATCAATGTCATCCCGCTGGTTGTGCCACCCTTGCGGGAAAGAAGGGATGACATTGAATTGCTGGTGCAGCATTTTCTGGAAAAGTACAGCCGGGCAAACCATAAAAAAACAGCTGTAATTGAGGATGCGGCCTTGAATCTGCTCCTGAACCACAACTGGAAGGGCAATGTCCGTGAACTGGAAAATGTTATGGAAAGGGCGGTACTGATCGGGGACGGGAAATCTGTTTTGCCCGAGCATTTGCTACTGGATCCATCTGAGAACCACACAAAATCTTCAGATTTACTTGAAGTTAAGGCCGGATACACCGTCAGGCAGATGGAAAAAAAACTCATCTTTAACACCTTAAATCAGGTTGATGACAATCGGACCCGGGCGGCTGAGCTTTTGGGAATCAGTATCCGCACTCTGCGGAACAAATTGCATGAATACAAGGGGGAAGCCACGGCGGGTTGAAAAAAATTATGCAGGGCGCAGGGCACAAGGCGTAAGGCAAACGTTATAAGGTTTCAGGTGTCAGGTGTCAGGTGTCAGGTGTCAGCACCGCCTGGCCTGAAAAAGCGTCCAGTCTAATCGAAAAAGAAACTATGTAGTTTCACACAAGCGAAGTGGTATAAGGTATAGGGTATAAGGTTGAAGGCGCAAAGCGTCTGTAGACGATCTAATCGGATTCTTTTCGTCCTCGTCCTCGTCGTCGTGCTCGTCCTCGAAATCAGAGTCTTATAGGGTACGAGGGACGACGACGAGGACGACGACGAGGACGACAAAGTCTGTACTCTGTAACCGCGTGGGGAACTCCACGAAAATGACACTTGATTTCATGAAGTTTCATACGAGGTTTCAGGCGGCGGTCGCAATGCGAAAAATAAGAATGAAATCATTATTCAACCTTACACCCTGGACCTTATACCTTACACCGCGGGGTTGGTACGAAATTTGCTTCGGTACTATGATATAGATGCTAGTTGATATAGATTATAGGGAGATACAAAGTGCCGCTCGATAAAATTTTTGGCGATACAATTGCCACGCTGGAAAAGTCCTTGAATTTACGATCCATTCAGAACCGGGCCCTGGCGTCAAACATCGCCAACATGGACACACCGAACTATAAAGCCGTCGAACTTGATGTCGCCGAAAAAATGAACTCTAAAAAAGGCCCGGTTCCCGGCCTTAAGCTTGTGCGAACCCATGCCGATCATCTCCAAATCAGGAATAACCGCGCGGATAACATAAAACTCACGGCGGTGACGCCCACGGCTTACAATTTGAGAGGGGACGGCAATACCGTGGATATAGATCGGACGATGGGAAAGCTGGCAGAAAACACATTGCTGTATAACGCGGCTGCACAACTTATTTCTAAAAAATTAAAAGGGTTAAGCAAAGTCATCAAGGGAGGTAATTAGCCATGGACTTTTTTAATTCCATCCAGACGAGCTCATCGGGACTCAGTGCCCAGAGACTTCGCATGAATCTGATCGCCGGAAATCTGGCCAATGTTAATACCACTCGCACCAGACTGGGCGGACCTTACCGGCGAAAAGAAGCAATATTTGCCGCTCAAACGATGAATTCGACGTTTAACAGAATTTTGACGGACCGCCAGAAAAACCAATTTTCCGGTGTCACCGTCGACAGAATTTATGAGGATTCGACGCCACCGCTGATGAAATATGAGCCCCAGCATCCCCATGCCAATGATAATGGCTATGTTGCCATGCCGAACATCAATCCCATGGAAGAAATGGTGAACATGATCTCGGCCACCCGGGGTTATGAAGCCAATATCACCGCTCTTAAAGCTGCCAAGGATATGGCATTGAAAGCACTGGAGATAGGTCGTTAACCATGAATGAATTCACCATACAAAATAATGTGGAATTACGGTCGGGAACTTCCCTGACCGTTAAGCGGGCACCCCAGCCTCCGTCCGGTTCTTTCGGACAAGTGCTGATGAATTCTTTGAATCGCGTGAATCAGCTTAAGATAGAAGCGGATGCCGGCATCGAGAATTTGGCCAGTGGAAGACAAACGGATATTCACCAGACCATGATCGCTGTGGAGAAGGCCAGTGTGTCATTCGAGCTGTTGATGCAGATTCGCAATAAACTCATAACAGCCTACGATAAGATTATGCGCATGCCGGTGTAGACGGGTTTTTCGAATGTGGAATGCGGAATGCGGAATGGGGAATGCTGACACAGAGAGCATGGGGCAAAGTGCATAGCGTGGAGTACTATCAGGTTGCGAGTTACGGGTTTCGGGTTCAGAGGTTCAGCGCTGCCGCTGACCGCCGAAGCGGACAATTTGATCGTAAATGAGACTTAGTCTTTGCAACGATCTCGTACGAGTTTAAAAAAGCGAATATCGAATGTCGAAGGAATGTATTCTGCCTGTCGTGAGCTTCCCTTCGAGAGCCTCAGAGTCTAACGACTGTGTCGAACGGCCCGTCGTGAGCTTCCCTTCGAGAGCCTCAGAGTCTAACGACTGTGTCGAACGGCCTGTCATGAGCCTTTGTGTCGAATGGTCTTTTTTATAAAAAGAACTGAGCAAGCCTACTCCGCCGAAAAGGCTACGAAGGCCAGGAGCGAAACCACCCTTCGACATTCGACACGGCTGCTTTCGACGGGCTCAAGCCCTGAGCTTGCCGAAGGGCTCGTCGCAGGCTGCGGTTCGCTTTTCAATAGCCAATTCTCCGCCTCAGGCGGATTCGAGTTAGGAGTGCCATGGAAGCTATGCGTCAAATACTGTCACAACTTAATGCGACCTTTTCCAATTTGAGCCTCGGGAAAAGAATAACCCTGGTAACCTTAATTTTAGGCTCTATTGTCGGATTTGTTTTTTTGATGAGCTGGACGGGGAAAGCTGAATTCCAGCCCCTCTATGGGCAGTTAGATGCGGAAGATGCCAGCGCGATAGTATCCAAACTCAGAGAACAAAAAATTGAATACCGAATTGCATCCAATGGTTCCACCATCCTAATCCCCCGGGAACATATTTATGAGACCCGGATGCAACTGGCATCCGAGGGGGTCCCCCGGGGCAGTGGGGTCGGGTTTGAGATTTTTGACGATACCAAACTGGGGATGACCGCCTTTGCCCAGAACGTCAACTATCAAAGAGCGCTTCAGGGGGAGTTGGCCAGGACCATCAATCAAATCTCGGAAATCGAAAGTTCACGAGTCCATATCGTGATGACCGAAAAATCGCTTTTTGTTGAAGAGGAAGAACCGGCAACGGCCTCCATTGTCCTGAAAATACGACCCGGAAAGTGGTTAAACCAGAGTCAGGTTAACGGAATTGTGCATTTGGTATCATCCAGCGTGGCACGGTTGAGTCCTGAAAATGTGACCGTTGTTGATAGTTCGGGAAAGCTCCTGGCCGGTGGTAAAAATCCATCTTCATTCGGAAGCCTCAGTTCGGACCAGTTAGATTATCAGGATCGGGTTGAAAAAGCGCTGGAATCTCAGGTTAGGACCATGCTGGAATCGGCTTTGGGAGAAAACAAGGCCATCGTCAGGTTGTCCGGTTCGTTTGATTTCAAAAAACAGGAAAGAACCGAAGAACACTATCTGCCGGACAACCGAGTGGTCCGCAGCGAACAGCAATTAAAGGAAATGTCGGTTGATCCCGGGACCATTCCCCAGGGAATTCCGGGCATTCGTTCCAATCTGCCCGGTGATGCCGCCGCCGGCCGGCAGAGCAGCCTGGCCGAAAGTAATGGAGCCTTTGAAAAAAGTGACCGCACCGTTAATTACGAGATCGGCAAGGTGATCAGCCACATAAAGGAACCGGTGGGAGAAATAACCCGGATTTCAGTCGCAGTTCTTGTGGACGGCACATATAAGCGTATTGAAAAAGAAGGACAAGAAGTTGAGTGGCAATATGTGGCCCGAACGCCGGAAGAGATGCAGAAGTTTGAAAGCATTGTTAAACGGGCGGTAAATTTTGATAAATCCAGAGGAGACCAAATAGACATCGTCAACATCGCTTTTGAGACGGCGAAACTGCCGGTCACGGACACCATCGTCACCGAGGAAGGATGGATGGACCTGCTGAAAAAATACCAGCCTTTTCTGAAATATGGATTTTTAAGTCTTTTCTTAATCCTGTCTTTCATGTTTTTTGTGAAACCGCTGGTCAGATGGCTGACCGAATATTCCTTCGGGGATATGCAGATGTTCAAACAACTGCCCAAAACAGTCGGTGAACTCGAAGGACAGTTTGATCCGAATGGTACCCAGCTTGTTTTCAGAGATAAGGCCTCTGAGTTAATTGCCACTGATAAAGAAGCCTCTCTGGGTGTCGTGCGTGACTGGATTCAGGAGAGTTAAATGGATACTAGAAATCTATCCGGTCCCGCTAAAAGCAGCAATTTTGATACGTTCTTTGGGCCCCGAGGTTACCGGGGACGGTTCTCAACGGGTTGTCCGATAATGAGAAAAAAGTGGTGAATCAACATCTGGATAGAATGGGAACGATTTCAACTCAGGTTATCGAATTTGTGGCCCGGGAGTTTACAGCCAATGCGGCCCTGAAGACGCGAGCAGCGCAACTGGCTGCTCCCGTCAAAGCGAATCAAACCTCAAAAGGCTTCCAGGGGAAGGAAGATCCATCTGAAGAGACCCAAGGGTTGGAAGCCATCCTATCTCTAGATGCCGATGAGATTTATGATCTGATCAAAGATGAGCATCCCCAGACGATCGCCATAATTCTTATTCATCTTAAAACAGCCGTTGCCAGCGATGTTGTGGCCCAACTGCCGGACGAGATAAAAGCAGATGTCGCCGTGAGGGTCGCGACCCTGGAGAAGGTAAACGCCGAAATGATCGATGAGGTCAATGACGCCTTCAAAGAAATCCTAAAAAACAAAAAAAGTTCAGTGGTGAATATCAGCGGCGGTGTCGACCGTCTGGCTGAAATTTTGAACCAGACGGATGAAATTTCAAGTGAATTGATATTAAACGAAATCGAAGAAACAGATGCGGAAATGGCCGCCCAGATCAAGCAAAAAATGTTCGTATTTGAGGATCTGGTGCTGGTGGATGACAGAGGATTTCAGAAGCTGCTTCGCAAAGTCGGGACAGTGGAGCTTGCCATAGCGCTTAAAGCCGCCTCTGAGGAAGTCAAGGAGAAGGTATTCAAAAACATGTCGGAACGTGCCGGTTCAGTGTTGCAGGAAGAGATGGAGGACCTGGGACCGGTCAGGATGAAGGAGGTTTCCGATGCGCAGCAGACCATCACCGCAATAATCCAGGAAATGGAAGTCAAAGGAGAAATAATTATCAGTGGCCGCCGGGGAGAAGAAATCATTGACTAACAATGAAAGTCGCCCATCCCAGAGAAGACCGACCGGTTTCAAGTTGCATTATTTCCCTGATATACCGGTAGACGGCCCGGTGGGTGTTCAGCGGTGTTCGCCGCCGGAAGACAATTTCCAAAGGGCCCGTTATGACAATACCGAACCGGTCTGTACGCAATCGGAATCGGGTGCCGGCGGTATGAATCCACTGTATAAGAGACGGGGATTGACGGCTGACAAACAGGGTGGAACAGGCCTACCAAAAAGGATTTGCCGAGGGCTTGCGCGAAGGTGAAAACACAGGGTTTGAGCAGGGAACCCAAAAAATAGAGCCGCTGATAAGCAGTATTAGGAACGCATTGATTCAGCTGGATAGAATACGGGAAAGAGACCTATCAGCATATTGAAAAAGAAGTGGTGGAATTGGCCCTGGCCATCGCTCAAAAAGTCATCTGCCGCGAGATCGCCACCGACAAAGAAACGGTGCTGTGCGTTGCCAAAGAGGCCCTTGCTAAAGTCGATGATCCCGGCAAAATAAAAATCAAGATGAGTCCATCCGACCTGCAATTTTTCAGCGAGACCAGGTATCAGCTGTCAAACCTGATTTCAGACATTGATAATGTCACCTTTGAAGCCGAAGAGAGTATTCAGAGCGGCGGCTGTGTGATTGAAACGGATTTAGGTGAAATTGACGCCCGAATAGAAAGGCAGCTCCAGGCCGTAGAGGAATCCTTTCGGAACGCCATGGAGAAAGCAAACACAGGAACCTGATTCGGATTTATCATTCCCGTTTAACAATACAGGAGTTTTCCCATTTGTACTTCAGCTTATCCGCAAAATTCGAATTTATTTACGGTTTGATAAATCTAAAGAAAAATAATTTACCACTAAAGTGCAATAAATCTTTTATGGATTCAATAGGACCTCGATGTCTAACGGAGTCAGTTTAACGAAATTCCATACCTGTCTGGAATCAACCTGTTCGATTCGGGCGACCGGTCGCGTGACCAATGTCGTCGGTCTGGTTGTCGAAGCCCAGGGTCCCGTATCCTGCCTGGGGACTGTCTGTGATATCCATACCTCTAACCATAATACCATTGCGGCCGAAGTTTCCGGTTTCAAGAACAATCATGTGCTGCTGATGCCCCTGGAAGAGCTTCGGGGAATCGGACCGGGATGTCGGGTTGTCGCCAGACAGCAGAATGCCGTCGTTCCGGTAGGTCCCGGATTGCTGGGTCGCGTCATCGACGGCCTTGGCAATCCCCTTGACGGCAAAGGATCCATTGAACCTGAAGCCGATTATCCGATTTATGCACCCGCACTGAACCCGCTGATGCGCAGGAGAATTCACAAACCACTGGATTTGGGAGTGCGGGTTATCAATGGATTATTAACTGTCGGATGTGGTCAACGCGTGGGTATTTTTTCCGGATCCGGTGTCGGCAAAAGTGTTCTGCTGGGGATGATCGCCCGTAAAACCAGAGCCGATGTGAATGTGATTGCCCTGATTGGCGAGCGGGGCAGGGAAGTTAATGAATTTATTGAGAAAGAGCTTGGAGAAGAGGGACTTCAACGGTCCGTCATTGTTGTTGCGACTTCGGATCGCTTACCGCTGATTCGAATGCGGGGCGCTTTTATTGCGACGGCCATTGCCGAGTACTTCCGGGACCAGGGCAACCATGTCAATTTAATGATGGATTCGGTAACCCGCTTTGCCATGGCCCAAAGGGAAATCGGACTGGCCTTGGGAGAGCCGCCGACAACCAAAGGCTACACACCCTCGGTATTTACCCTGTTGCCCAAACTGCTTGAACGCGCCGGGACTACCGACAATCGGGGCACCATCACCGGTTTGTATACCGTATTGGTGGAAGGCGATGACGCCAATGAGCCGATCGCCGATGCCTTGCGATCCATATTAGACGGTCACATTAATCTCAGCCGAGATCTTGCCATGCAAAACCACTACCCTGCCGTTGATGTCCTCGGCAGCATCAGCCGTGTGATGGATGATATTGTCGATGAAAAGCACAAGCATAACGCCCATCGGCTCAAGCAAATTATGGCCACCTACCGCAAGGCCGAAGATTTAATCAACATCGGCGCCTATGTGTCCGGCAGCAATCCCCAAATCGATTATGCCATCGAAATGTATGATAAAATAAATGCCTATTTGCGACAGGACATTGAGGAAACGGTTTTATTTGACGACAGCGTCTCTCAGATGGAAGTTCTGTTTGAAAATAGTGACCAACTAAGGAATTGACGAATGACTATTGAATACTGACAATTTAAGGATGAAAGTCATCGAAATCCCAAATCGCAAGCACCAAATTACAAATGGTTCGACAGGCTCACCACCCTGAGCCCAGTCGAAGGGTAAATCTCAAATTTCAATATCCATTACGAAAACATTCAGCGCAGTTGGTCCGTATCGCTTCACAAAGCCAGCTCTGACGGTAATTATGCCATTTGGTACAAATGTAGACCGGTCATCTGTTTGGAATTTTGAATTTGGGTCATTGGGATTTGTTTGGAATTTGGTTTTTGTTGCTTGGAATTTTCATGTAGCAAGCAACTTTTGCATATTCAGGTCAATTACCTGCTTTAATGACGTAGCCCTGCTTTGCCCTAATTGGAATTATGTACCGATTCAAGCTGCAAGCGCTCCTTGACCATCACCGTCATCAAGAAGAGGTCTGTCAGAAAGAACTGGCCGAGGCCCAGCGGACTCTAACCGATGCCCAAGAAAAGCTAAGGCGCATAAAAAAAAATAAGCGTGAAAACATTCAAAAATTGCAAGCCAGGCAGAAAGAACGCCACAACATTTCAAATGTTTTAATATTTACAAATTATATCGAACAGTTATCAAGAGATATCGAAGCCCAGATGCAACAGGTACGCAAAGCCTCGAAAAATGTCACACAGAAACGCGATAATTTAATCACCTTTATGAAAAAGCGCAAAACTGTGGAAAAACTGAAAGAAAAAGAGCGGCTTGAATATCAGCAAAAAGTGATGCAGGCCGAGCGCAAATTCAACGACGAGGTGGCCGCAACCCGTCATATTCGGAAAATTTAATCTCGCTGCTGGATACTCTGGTCTCTGGCTGCTGGTTGCTGGCTGCTGGTCTCTGGTTACTGGTCACCGGTCTGTGGCCCCGGGTTTTCTGACTATGAGCTGTGAACTATCAGCTATGAGTTTTTGTGCGCCATGCACTTTGCCATTAAATCCGAAATCCGCAATCCCAAATCCCCAATCGAAACAATCCGAAATCGAAAGACCCGCAACCCGCAACCCGCAACCCGCAACCCGTATCCCGCAACCCGCAACCCGTACCCCGCAACCCATCCCGCTCCGGTAAAGTTTGCCATCAAAGGGAAATTATTTCCCCCGTAATCAGTCGGATCGGAATCCGTGCGGCGGCCGAGTGCCCTGCAGGGTGATTTTTATAAGGATTCACTATAGCCAGAAATTTCATATTATATAATAATTATAGATAGTTATAATTGTGGTTTCTGGACGGGTGACAACCCCTCCTGTCCTTTTTAGGTTTTGGCACGCTCCCTGCTATAAACAGATACAGACAGATTTGACAGAAGCCCAGGATTTTATATCCAAGATTCGAGGAAATTCCCACTATGACGAGCGATTTCTCTTTTATGCCGACGGTGCTTCAGAATCCGCCTCCCTCTATTCAATGTGACAACCCCGGTTCTTTTTCAACCGGCTCATGGTCTAAAACCAATGCATCTGATCTATCAAAAGGGGACAAGAGTGATAATTTCTTAAACATGTTGAAGAAAGTGTCCCAAAACCCTAACGCCTCTGATGAACCACAACGACCGTCTCTGAATCCTAATGACGAAACGGCCGTAAGCAATCAAATATCGATACCTGCTGACATAGAGGAACTCATTGACCAGTTGGAAGCCCTGGGATGGGTTGCTCCAGCCGGAGAAACGACGATGCCGGCCGGTGGATGGGCAGGGGACCAAAACCTGTCCGGTCCGGCTGACAACCGCCAAAGTGGTTTATGGGCCCTAAAGCAGCTGATTATTGGTATTCAGGCTAATGATAACATGCCCTCCAATGATATGCCGGCCGGATGGGAACGTTTGCGGCTATTTATTTCGAACGCGCTGGGGGGCGAGACCACCGCCCAGAGCGGCGGTGATTCCAAAGGCGACCTGAACCTGAACCAAACGGCCGGGAGCGCTCAATTGGCTCACGGGGCCCAGGAGATTGCCCAGACCCAGACGTCGCCAAAGGCTTTTGAAATGGCAACCGCTGCAAAGGAAACCGAGGCCGGTCAGAGCGCCCTTCGGAATCAGACCATGGAGCAGATCGTGCGCCGGGCGGTTGTCCAGGTGCGCGGAGACGGTCAACATGAGGCCCGGATCGATCTTAAACCGGAATTCCTGGGTCATGTTCGCATGCAGGTTATCACCAAAAACCAGCAGGTGACCGTAAAAATTCTGACAGAATTCGGTTTTGTCAAAGATATGATCGAAAATAATATTCACCAGCTAAAAGCTGATTTGCAGCAGCACGGGTTAGAGGTTGACAAGGTGGATGTGTCGGTATCCCGGGACGCTGACGGCAACAAGCATTCACAGCAAAATGCGGATCGAGCCAAAACCCGGCAGCATGAAACTGACAATACCGGTGGCGACAACACCCGGGAGAAAAACCAGGAGCCCAAAGAGCGCGCTGGCCTGACTGCCGATGGCTTATCGACCGTGGACTACTTCGCATGAACCCGGTAGGGAAAATTAAATATTCAATCGAAAATATTCAGTCATTAATGAGGTGTTAATCCCATGATAACAACAGGAATAGAATCAGTCACCACCGGTGGGGCCCAACCCGCGGTTGTCCCTTCAAAGGAGATGGATAGGGATGCTTTTTTAAATCTCTTGATTACCCAGTTGCAAAATCAGGATCCGCTGAATCCCACCGACAGCAC
>PVMK01162179.1_pt1 | contig 15419 bp, 19 predicted proteins | sample 1853481 | NCBI WGS metagenome assembly PVMK01 (sample SAMN08533507, study PRJNA380276) | Marine sediment metagenome, whole genome shotgun sequencing project.
TTTGAAAATATGGTGGCCGTAGAACTGAACCGCGCTGTTACGCTTTGGACGGATTTTGGATTTGGTGAATATCAACTCTGGTATCTGAGGAACAAAGAAAAGCAAGAAGTCGATTTTCTTGTCACTGAAAACGCTCAACCGTTATTTATGGTTGAGGCGAAATTTTCTGATGTGGCTGTAAGCCCCAATCTGATTAAGTTTCAAAATGCCTTACGGGTTCCTGCGATTCAGCTGGTTCATCAGCAAAATGTTGCACGGAAGATTAAAAATGAAAAAAATGTTATAATTGTAGCCAGCGCTGCAGATTGGCTTGCCGGATTAAATTGAAGGATTGACATTTATTGAATCGACGTTATATCTTCCATGGCACGGCTCGGTATCGCATTTCCTGCAAATAAATTTTATACAAGAAACCAAGACGGCCCACAATAATTTGGGAATATGCTCCCAGGTCTGTATTCGGTTTGGGCTTATCATTCCTGATTATCTTTTGCCGACGCCGGAGGTTGTATCGCCTCCGGGATATAAACTGTTTTGGTTTATTCATCCAGATAAAGATTCTTCAGATATAGGTGCTTGTTTTCAGCTCAGGGGGGTTGCCTCATGACCGAGTATGTGACTTCTGCACTGTTTGTTCACACGGAAGATACAACACATCTTATCAAACCGTTGCAAAACAATTCTTTGGGCACCCAAATCACCTCTGTTGCATTTGATGCCTTAATGCAAACTCCGCAAGAACAGCTTGAGGGGGTTGCTCACGTAGTGGTTGCAGGACCCCTTGATGTCATCAAGGAGATTTTGCGTTTGGCCATGAAACACCAGTTCAGCATTGGTATCATCCCAACAAAAAAACAAAAGCATCTAATCAAGTTTTATGACCTTCCCAAAAATCCGTCCGCTGCCGTCGAGCTGGCGTTGCGTCAGGATGGCCAGAGCATGGATCTAATATTGTGCAATGGAAAGATCATGTTGTTTAAGGCAGCCATAGGTCGCATCCCGTTTTTAGATACCCCGGCTAAGGCGAGTTGGATTCAGATATTGCTTAACGGGTTGAGAAAATTTGTCGGTTTTAGACTTTACACTTTTAAATTCGGCACAGCCGGCAAGAAAGAGATAGATACCGCCGCGAGCGGATGCATGATCCTGCAGCATTTCAGGGGAAGTTTTGCTTCCAGATTAATTTCCCATGATCATTCTTTGACGGATGGGATGGCATCATTGGTTATTTCTGCTCCCATCTCGATTATTGAGTATGTTAAGTTACTGCAACAAGCCCTTAGATCTTCTAAACGATTTAAAAAACTTCCCAGCTCCATTGGATATATCAAAAGCCCTCAGATCGATATCGAGTCAGAAACCCGGCTGGAGGTATTTATCGATGACCAACATGCCACACATACGCCGCTGCATTGCGAAGCCATCGCCAAAGCGGTGCATGTTAATGTTGGAAATAATTTACGAGTAGAAAGCAGTAGCACCAACGCTTCCAAAGAAAAAATTGACATCAACAACCTGCCCAGAAAAAAAGAACTATTCAAGGCTAAAAAGCAAAAGAGAATCCCCTTTTTCTCCTACGCCTCAGATGAGCGCTTCCACGACCTGTTCCCGGCGCTGCGCGAAGATGCACGTCTTAACAGTATCTATCTGGTTCTAATGGTGCTCAGCACCATGCTGGCTGCTATCGGTCTTTATTTAAACAGCGCCTCTGTGATCATCGGCGCCATGTTATTGGCGCCCCTGATGACACCCATCGTTTCCCTGTCCATGGGCATACTTCGCGGCAATATCGAGCTCTTTAAAGACTCGATCGGGAAAATCGTTCTTGGCATTTTAATCGCCCTGCTTTCATCAGCACTGATTACGCTTTTGTTTCCCCATAAACCGATTACGGATGAAATGCTGGCCCGGATGAATCCGACTTTGCTGGATCTTGGCGTGGCCATCATTTCCGGCATAGCCGCAGCCTACTCCAAGTCATTCAAGGAAATTATCCAGAGCCTGGCCGGGGTTGCAATTGCCGTAGCATTGGTACCACCGCTGACAGTTGCCGGAATCGGCATTGGACGATGGGATTTCTATATCTTTTACCAGGCCTTTTTGCTCTTCTCGACCAATCTGGTCGGCATTATTATCGCTGCCACATATACCTTCAGGATACTGGGGTATTCTGCGGCAGTGCGAAGCAGGCGTAGTATTGGGGTCGTATTTATCTTTTTAGTACTGATTTCGATTCCCCTCTATCTTACCTACTTCCGCATCGTTGAAGATCGGGTTTTTGAACAAAGCTGGCAGAAAGAACGGTTTTTAGTGAATGAAAAATATCTCATCATTCGAAAAGCATCAATATTCTGGCGCGGAGATAAGCGCATAATCCTAATGGAGATATTGGCCCGGGAACCACTGACCCGCGAGGACCTAACTGCGTTTAAAAAGAAAATTCAAGCCAATTTTAATAAGAAACTGATCATTCGAATCAAGACGTTTTACATCCCGTAAGGTTGCCATGAAAAATTTAGTCCATCTTTCAATTCTCATTATCTTTGTCTTCTGGTTGGGCGGATGCGATCAGAAACCTGCAATTGAGCCTTCCGGCAAAACAATAAAAGTTGGAATCATTGCACCATTTAGCGGCTCCGATCATGCCAAAGGAGAGGAAGGTCTAAAAGGGATGGAAACCATTATGCAATTGCAGCCTTATCTTCAAAATGGCGATCGCATCGAGTTGGTTGCGGAAAATGATAAAGACGATCCAGCTTTGACTGTCAAGTTGCTAAAGAAATTGGTCAAGGAGGTTAAGGTATCAGCAATAATCACGTTTTCAAGCACCAGCCCGGTTTTGGCAATGGCAAAAGTTGCCGATGAATATAGAACACCCATTCTGGCGGCCCTCGCCACTCATCCGGATACCACCAAGCACAATGGTTTTATCAGTCAGCTTTGTTTTGACGATGATTTTCAGGGGACCGTTGCGGCTGTGTTTGTCAGGGACGATCTGCTAATCGACAAAGTTGCCGTATTCAACAACCCGGGCAGCGTTTATTCCAGCCATCTGGCTGCTAAATTTGAAAGTAAGTTCAAATCCATCGGCGGTGAGATTACAGATACGGTTTCTTTAACTGAAGAAACCGGCGACTTATCTAAAGTTATTAAAAGCGTGCACGATCATACCCCGGAGCTGCTTTATCTTCCCATAAGCGCTAAAGATTTGGTCCGCATTGTCAGAGAAGTCCGGAAACTGGATTGGAAGCCCAAAATGATGGGAAGCGATGGATTAATAACGACGATGCTCGTACAACATAACAACGAAATAGACCTTGTAGATGGCATGCTGGCTACTGATTTTTTTGCGCACGGCATGCCGTTAACCCCTTTCGGGAAGCGGGTAAGAAATAAGTTTAGGGAGAAGTATAAGGACGCGAGAACGCCTTATATGGGCCTTGGCGTTGAAGGATATGCGATTTTGCTCAACGCAATGAATCGCTGCAGCGATCCCGCAGACCGGGAATGCATCAACAATCAGATCCGATCAACAACCAATTTTACAGGTATCATCGGTAACATTACCATCGGGCCAAACGGCAAGGCCCAGCGCCCGCTTATTATTAACTCCATTCAGGGCGGCCGATCGAAATTTATCGTCAAAGTCTATTAGAAGTCATGACAAACAACTCTGTCAATAGCCTGAAAGGAATACCATCAGCAATCTTGACCGAAGACCAACAGCAGGCTCTCTTGGAGCTTCTTAAAGAAATAAGCAGCGTTTTCTGGGGGCCCGATCAAAAAAAATGTGTTGCCCTGCTAAAGGAATCCTTCTTCGATCCATTCGAAAAGATTAACGCTTTAGCGGATTTTCAGATGAGTAAAGCCTTAACCGCAATCGGGTCCATTCTAAAGAAATTTGCACATGCCGATGCCTTAAATCTTCATCTGGAGGAAGCCTATGTGCGTCTTTTCATCAGTGATAGAAAGGGTATCACCACACCCCTTTATGAGTCTTGTTATGCGAATATAAAATCCGGTGAAAAGGCTCTGTTGATGGGACAACCGGCTGTTGATATGAAAAAGCGTTTTACGTCCAAAGGCTTATCCGTATCAAAGGAAATCCATGAACCGCCGGATCACTTATCGATTGAATTGGAATATCTTTATTTTATACTGGGAAAAGGATGGTCCGATGGTGATGAAGACTTGATTAAGGAAGCCTCAATATTTGCCTCTGAAATCATGCTGCCGTGGTTATCCGAATTTCAGGCCCGGCTTGCGGTTGAAAAGGAATGTCGCTTCTACCCTCTCATGGCCTCGATCCTGACGGCAATTCTTGAAATCATTGCCGGATTCAACCGTAATTTCGAAAATGGATGATGACCTCCCGAATTTTTGCCACACCCGGCCATCTTCCAAATGGAATTTTATTTTCTGTGAGATTGGCCCCAACCCCAGCTCTTACACCGGGTCAGGGCCAATTCCGAGACGTTCTAATTACTCCATCCTGAAAAATACGCGCGTAAAGGCGCATAAACACTGAATTGCTCTTTGAAAAATTGAAGAAAGTGAAAGAATACAGTTGCCTAATTTCAATATTTTTGCTACATAAGTAGCCGAAATGACGTTAAAAAGAGAAAAAAGGCAACTGCAAATGTTTGAACTAAATTTTGCGGATCTTCTAGATCCCAACCACGAACTGATGCGCGCCGCCAAGCTCATCGACTGGGATGAGCTACACGAAGCATTGCGGTTTTATTACAGCACCCTGGGTCGTCAGGGCAAGCCCATTCGCCTGATGGTAGGGCTTCAGCTGCTCAAACATAACTACAATTGCTCTGATGAACGGGCAGTTGAACAGCTTCACGAAAATACTTATTGGCAATGCTTTTGCGGCTTTGAACACTTTCAACGCGGCCCGATTCTCGATGATACCACGTTGGTTAAATTCAGAGAGCGTATCGGCGTTGATGGCATGCACAAAATCGAAGCGGCCTTGCTTAACGATTGGCATCGCAAAGGGTTGGTAAAAACCAAACGGGTTGCCGTGGATACCACGGCCCAGCCCAAAAACATTGCCTATCCCACTGACGCGGACTTGCTATACCGCATCCGCGAGCGGATCGTTAAGCAGGTAAAGCATGTACGGCAAACGATCGGAGGGCAAAGCCAACAAGCCTTGCGAGTTCGGCAGCCTGGTGAGCCTGACGATGAATGATGACGGCATCATTTTGTCTCACGCAGAGTATCAGCAAAATATCAACGATTCAAAAACCGTCGGCAAAGTGGTCAATCGCATGAAAGCCAATACCGGTAAGCGCCCCGATCTTCTCACGGGCGACCGTGGTTTTGATCAGTCGTATAAAAAACAGGAACGCTGCCGCCGGCGCTGGGGGGTCAAACGCCTGGCGATTCCCAAAAAAGGGAAAAAACCCCACCGCGATAGCGATGCGCCCTGGTTTAAAAAGGCATTAAAGCAGCGGGTGAAGATCGAGCCGGTCATTGGGCACTTAAAAGCAGATCACCGCATGGATCGCTGCCGATATAAGGGCCCGGAGGGCGACACGACCAATGTGGTTTGGGCGACTGCTGCCTGGAATATGCGCAAAGTAACACGCTTGCAGGCCATGAAAAAGGCTAAAGCGGCTAAGCGCAAAACAAAATGCGCAGCATAAATTAATTAATCCGCCCGGATCAACATCTAAATATTTTCTTCAATTTTCAAAGAACAAATTTACTATACCCAACCCTGTTATGGCTATTTTTCAGGGCGGATTAATTAACCATTCAACTAATCAACGACAACTGAAGGAGGTGATCCTATGCCAGGTTTTGATCGAACAGGTCCCTCGGGTGCCGGTCCCATGACCGGCGGGGCCAGAGGACGCTGCAACCCGACCACAGCTGGAACAATTCCCACCTACGCCGGAGGCTACGGGTATGGTCGCGGTTTGGGGTTGAGACGCGGTTTCAGAGGCGGGTTTGGTCCCGCTGCGGGCATGCAGCGCGGTTATGGCAGGGGCTACGGGTGGCACCCACCCGTTGCGGGTCCGGTGTATCCGGCGGACGCAGCCGATGAGATGGACATGCTGAAGTCTGAGGCGGATTACTTAAAGAAATCTTTAGATGCAATCAGCGCACGTATCGATGCGCTGGAGAAAAAACCTGCCGAATAATCCTAAAATGAATTGCAGCCATGGGAGGCTGCATGTTACTCAATAAATAAGGGGTGGCTAAACAACCCACCCCTTATTTATCATAGGAAACAGTTACTTTAATGGGTTGATTATGGATAATACGAAAAAGCCTGTGTTTATATATTCGCAGGAGTTTGAAAAATACAGCTATCCGCCTGATTCCATGTTTGTCATTCAAAGAGCTGCTAAAACACGGGAGCTTCTGATGTCATTGGGCTTGCTGGATGGCAAATGCGGAAGGGAATCAGCGCCTGTACGCGCAACAAAATCGGAGCTTAAAAATTTTCACTCGGCAAAGTACTTGGAAGCATTGCAACAGGCTGCCGATGGAAAAATGTCGCGCGAAGGGCTCAGCATGGGACTGGGAACACCCGATTGTCCAGTGTTTAAAGATATGTTCGACTACGCTTCCTGGACTTGCGGAGCCACCTTGACCGGGGCAGAGCTGATATTATCCGGTGAAACGAATATTGCATTTAATCCATCAGGGGGATTTCACCATGCGAGGGCCGCAAAGGCCTCAGGGTTTTGTTACCTAAATGACCTGGTGCTGGCGTGCCTGCGTTTTTCAAATAATGGCAAAAGAGTCCTGTAAATGAAAACCATCGCGAAGCGGTGGAAATTGCTATCCAGGCAACAATCCGTTCTTTAACCCGCAGCGTGTTTAAATATCACGGCATCTGAAATCAACCCAAATAGCTATTTTAACACGGAGGTGGCACATGACAACAGAATGGGGAAACAAAAAAGATAAATTAAAGGAGGCACTGCCATGCAAACAAGAAAAATAAAAGATCGTATATACTGGATGGGTTCGGTAGATTGGGACAAACGTCTATTCGATTCTCTTATCCCCCTTCCTGACGGAACCAGCTATAACGCCTATCTTATTGAAGGAAGTGAGAAAAATGCTTTGCTGGACACGGTTGATCCTTCTATGGCGGGTGAGCTCCTGGCACAGCTTGAGGGTGTCGCTAAACTTGATTACGTTATCTCGCAACATGCGGAGCAGGACCACTCCGGAGCTATTCCACAGGTCCTTGAAAAATACCCTGAGGCCAAGCTGATATCAACCCCCAAAGCAAAGGGAATGCTTGTCGATCTTCTGGGAATACCAGAAGAATATTTCGCAACCGTTAAGGACGGTGAGACCCTATCTCTGGGGGATAAGACCTTGAAGTTTATACATACTCCCTGGGTTCACTGGCCTGAGACCATGGTGACCTATCTGGCAGAAGACAGGATTCTTTTCAGTTGTGATTTTTTCGGCTCCCATATTGCAACAACCGATCTCTACGTCACTGATGAAGGCCGCGTTTATGAGGCAGCCAAGCGCTACTATGCCGAGATCATGATGCCTTTCCGCAACGTGATCGAAAAAAACCTGGAGAAACTCGCATCGTACGATATAGAAATGATAGCTCCCAGCCATGGACAAATATATCCTCGCCCATCATTTATTATGGATGCCTATCGTAATTGGATCCTCGGTCCCCCCCGAAACACAGTGGTCCTGCCTTACGTATCTATGCACGCAAGCACAAAGCAGATGGTCGATTATTTTGTTTCCGTCCTTGTGGAAAAAGCTGTCAGGGTCGAGCAGTTCAACCTGGTCGTAACTGACATCGGCAAACTCGCCATGGCCCTGGTTGATGCAGCAACGGTTGTCGTCGGCACGCCCACTGTTCTGGCCGGCCCTCATCCCCTCGCTGCTTATAGCGCCTTTCTGGCAAATGCCCTGCGGCCCAAAACTAAATTTCTTTCCATTATTGGTTCCTATGGATGGGGGGGCAAGACCGTCGAAACACTCGCCGGGAATGATTCCCAATCTCAAGGTAGAGGTTATAGACCCTGTCCTTTGCAAGGGGGTGCCTTCAGAGAGTGATTTTAAGGCACTGGATGCCCTGGCTGCTACGATTGCGGAAAAACACAAGGAGCACAACTTTACTTAACATGGGTTTTGAAGGCCGTCTCGTTTGCCAAACGGCTCTTCATTTCGTATGGCCCGGCAGCGTTATAAACGAAATCTTTGATTTAAGAAAGGAGCAAGATTATGTTTGCTTGACATGTCTTTATATAAGATATAATATATCTTATATCTAAAAATAGAGAGTACAGCGATGCAAAAAATAATGATATCTTTACCGGATGATTTAGCGAGGCGAATGCGGGCCGTTTTCCCCAACAGGAAAAGAAGTCGAATCATTGCAGAACTATTGAAAAAGAAAGAGATAAAACGGCGAGAACAGATGCTTTACGACTGCGCCTGTGAGGTTGAGAAAGATGAGGTGTTGAATTCAGAAATGAGCGACTGGAATATAACTACGGGAGATGGCATTGAACCTGAAACGTGGTAATGTATACTGGATAAATCTGGACCCTACGCAAGGCTCCGAAATAAGGAAAATGCGGCCCTGTGTTATAGTCGGTGCTACCCCGATCAACCAAGCTCGCAGAACAGTTGTGATCATTCCCCTTTCCACTGCAGGCAAACCAAGACCGCCAATTGCCACGCCTGTAACCTGTCTTGAAAAAAAAGTGACCGCTGTGTGCGATCAAATCCGTGCGGTAGACAAAACACGCCTGATCAAAGAAGCCGGCGAACTATCTGTAGAAGATATGGCTGAGGTTGAAAACAGCCTTCGGCAGGTATTATCATTGTAACCAATACAAATATATCATTATTTTTCTCCAATATGCAGCTAGACGGCGGACCTCATTTGATTGATATGGCGGCCGAAGCGAAGGTGTTCAACTTTTAGAGTAAAGAATCCGGTGTTCCGGTATCCATGGTCCGCCTCAGGGAGCATAGCTGCTCGCATATATTGGCCCTAAAAATCTCCCACCAGTGCCGTCCGATGGCGTCTTCTTTTTTTATTCCGGATGTTTAACGATTTCACGACGGTCATTACGGAAGGCCATTTCCAGGTAATGCAACGAATGATCCTGTCAGAAATCAAATTTTTTCTGATCCATTCACCTATCTGACATTAGAAAAAATGGTAACAATTTAAAAACCTGCTCAATGATCACAGACATTTGCGCCGGCTTCCAGTTTATTGTCCAGATACTGCCTGACGAGTTCTTCAGGTGTCTCCGTAGGCGCGCCGACGACCACTTTTATGTCATTTTGGGCAAAAAGATCCAGCGCCCTGCCACCCATTCCGCCGGCAATGATAACGTTTGTACCCAGATCATGAAGCCATTTGGGCAGCACTCCCGGTTCATGGGGCGGCGGAACGATGGTTTCTTTATTTTTGATCTCATTGTCTTCAACATCAACCAGCGCAAATTCCTGACAGTGCCCGAAGTGAGCGGTAAGTTTTCCCTCAGCTAATGGTATTGCAAATTTCATGGTAATGTTCCTCCTAGTGTTATAGTTGATGGTTCCGAAAAAAGTCCTATCGCCGGTCATTGCGAGGAACGAAGTGACGAAGCAATCCCATGATTTCAGAGACTTGGATTGATAGAGATTGCTTCGCTGCGCTCGCAATGACAGCTTGACAGACTTTTTACGAGTTCATCAAAGTTGATTAATCGTAATATTTCCTTTTAAATAATCCGCAATCCGAAATCTACATTCCGAAATCAAAAGAATCCGTGCTTATAACTCTAACCTATTTGACAGGTTTTCCCAGATTTCCTTGATCGCCTGACCCACTTTTGACTCGGTATTGTATTCAAAAACTGTTTGGGCCTGGACCATGGCCTTGATGAAAATCGGATCAAAAGGAATTCGGCCTAAACAGGACAACCCCTTTTCTTTGGCGAAGTTTTCAATATCCCGGGTCAGTTCCAAGTTCAGATCAAACTTATTGACACAAATCATAGCCGGCACCTTAAAATGGTCGGCCAGTTGCGCTACCCGTTCCATATCGTGTTTGCCCGAAACGGTGGGTTCGGTGACGATGAGCACGGCAGTGGCACCGCCGATCGAGGCAATTACCGGGCAGCCTACCCCGGGTGGGCCGTCGCTCAGAATAAGCGCCAGATTTTTTTCTTCAGCCAGTTTGCGGGCTTCCTGGCGCACCAGGCTGACCAGCTTGCCGGAATTTTCCTCCGCAATCCCCAGCCGCGCATGCACCATGGGACCGAAACGGGTGTCTGAGATATACCACTCCCCGCAGGTATTTAGCGGAAAATCAATGGCCTTTTCAGGGCAAAAATAAACGCAAACCCCGCAGCCTTCGCACTCGATGGGGTTGACTTCAAAATCATTGCTGATGGCATTCCAGCGGCACAGATCAAGACACACACCGCATTCAGTACATTTATCCTGATCGATAACCGCCGTATTGCCCTGATTGGAAATCATGCCGCTTTCTGACTTCGGGTTCCATGATCAGATGCAGATCGGCCGCATCCACATCCGCATCGCAGAGAACCTTGTTTTCAGCCAATGATGCAAATGCTGCCATTAAACTGGTCTTGCCGGTTCCGCCTTTACCGCTGATGATGATTAATTCTTTCATGGTCAGTGTGCCACCAATGCTTTAATCTTTTCATTGAGTTCCAAAAATTTTTCCTTCCATTCCGGCATGGCTTCTACGATTAACTCGCCCCTGGAATAGGTCTCGGCAATCTGTCGATCAAACGGGATTTCCATCAGTATCGGCAAATTTTCATGATCCGCATATTCTTTAACTTTTTCATCCCCCAGATCAGAGCGGTTAATGACCAAACCGCAGGGAATATCGAGTATGTTAACGGCGCCAACGGCCAGTTTCAAATCGTGCAGGCCAAAGGGGGTGGGCTCGGTAACGAGTAAAACAAAATCGGCGTTTTTCATGGATTCGATCACCGGACAGGAGGTCCCCGGAGGTGCATCCACAATGGTGAGCCGGGTCGGATCGGTATAGGATAAAACCTTATTGATCAAAGGCGGAGACATGGCTTCGCCCACCCTCAATTTTCCATGGATAAATTCGATGCCGTTGCGATGACCTTTTTGGATAATACCCAACTCGCGGCCTTTTTCAGTAATGGCATCTTCGGGACAAACCGCCATGCATCCGCCGCAGCTATGGCAGAGTTCTTCAAAAGGCAAAACCGTTTCCCCCACGACGACAATGGCTTTGAACTGGCATATGTCACCACATTTTCCGCAAAGGGTGCATTTGTCCATATCCACCTCGGGAACCGGGGTGGTAACGGTTTCCGTCAGATCAAAAACCGGATGCATAAAAAGATGGGCGTTGGGTTCTTCGACATCACAATCCAGCAGTTGAACCGCGGATCCAAGCGACACCGCCAGATTGGTTGCCACGGTCGTTTTGCCGGTTCCGCCCTTTCCACTGGCAATACTAATGATCATTATAAAAACTCCCTAAGCCGGACAAACTAAAAAGTGAGCTAAAATGAGCTAAAATTCAAAGTGCCTAAAATTAAGGTGTCGCTTTACTCCATCAATTTATTTTAAATAGATAGAGTTCCACCCTGAATCTCGCAATGAACCATTTAAAAAATTTTTACCGAGTTATCTCATGAACCTCTACCTCCGCCTCCCATACCGCCTCCGCCGCCGCCTCCCATTCCTCGGCCGCGGCCCATACCCTTGCCGCGTCCCATGCCCATCCCGCCGGCGCCGGCGTGAAGTGGCGCGTTGGCTTCGGTGGTGGGTGTCAGCTCCCCATTTTTGTACTTATTGACGATGTCTTTAATTGGGCCGGCTTGCCCGACGTACACTTGAACTGCGGCTGCAGTAAATGTCTGCAAAGCATTGGGGCCCGCAATTGCCGGTAATCACCGCCTGGGCGCCTTTGGAAGCCACAAACTGGGCCGATTGAATGCCGGCACCGCCTCCCAGGGCAGCATTTTCATTTTCGAAAACTTCAAAACTCAAATCATCTGTTTCGATAATCAAAAAATAGCTGCACCTGCCAAATCGCGGGTCCAAATTGGAATCTAATTCCTTGCCAACCGAGGATATTGCAATTCTCATGATTTAAATTCCCTTCTTTTTCATTTTACATATGCATATAAGTATTTAATATTATAAGTATTTACAAAATTAGAGGGTCTTATGTTATAAGCATATGCTCATAACAACCCTAAGCGCTTCCGGATGGGTTGTCAAGCATTTTTTAAAAAAAGAAAATTTGTAACCGATCGGATGCGCTTGGTTCTTTAAGGGAAACAATTCAAAATGACTGCTTATTTACAACGAATTTAGAGCGTTTGTCATAATAACGTTCCGATACAGGCAGTTTTCTGAGTCATTTTTGGGTTATTAATAACCCCATCGTATAGTGGGTCCAAACGCTCTAGTAATTTTTTTCATTTTTGCAGACATCGTTATTGAACTCGCGTGCGTTAATCCTCAGTTGGATTCGCACGATCGGATTTAAGTCGGGCGCATCGGGTGGTAAGTACGTTCTTGAGTTCTTCGATGGTTGCGTTTTGCGCATCGGCAATCAGTAAAGGCGGGGCCATTGATAAAACGATGGCACAGCGTTGCATAAAATTCTAGCTTTTTTTCTATAAAAAAAATAATATAGCGGTTGTCATGTTGATTATAATTTCAGGGGTCTACCCCTTGCATTTTCGCCTGTTAGACTATCCGGCAAACGGAACATATTTATGACAACCGCTATAACCTGAAAGGAGATCAAAATTGGGGCAAGAAATCTCAAGAAGAACATTCCTAAGAGGAGGAGTCGCAGCAGCAGCCGGCCTGGCTGCCGGCAGCATCCCGGGAGTTTCCGCAGCAGCCGCACCACAGGAAGAAACTCAGCTGGCGACCTTACTGGACATCAGCAAATGCATCGGTTGCGGCGCCTGCGTGGAAGCCTGTAATGAAACCAACGCTCATAAATACCCCAATCCCAAAAAACCATTTCCCAAAATGTATCCCAACCGGGTGCCGATCGAAGACTGGTCGGAAAAACAGGATGTTAGCGATCGTCTGACCCCGTATAACTGGCTCTTTATTCAACATGCCATTGTTAATTTAAACGGTGAAGAACAGGAAATTACGCTGCCCCGGCGCTGTATGCACTGTGTCAATCCGCCGTGTGTTAAACTCTGCCCCTGGGGAGCTGCGCGGCAGCTTGAGAATGGTATTTCAAGGATTGATTCCGATATTTGCCTCGGAGGTTCCAAGTGCAAAAAAGTGTGCCCCTGGGATATCCCCCAGCGCCAGACGGGAACGGGACTCTATCTTGATATTCTGCCTTCATTTGCCGGCAACGGGGTAATGTACAAGTGCGACCGCTGCTATGACCAAATTGCAGATGGCCAATTGCCGGCCTGCATCGAAGCCTGCCCGGAGGACGTGCAGACCATCGGGCCGCGGCATGAAATCATCCAAAAAGCCCATGCGCTGGCCAAAGAAACCAACGGCTATATTTATGGTGAGAAAGAAAATGGCGGAACCAATACGATTTATGTTTTGCCGGTGCCGTTTGAAGAGCTGAATAAGGCCATTGAAAAAGGGAAAGGGAAACCTCATCTGAAGCCGGTAAAAGACACCATGGCCCAGGCCAACAATCTGACAACTGCAATGGTCCTTGCCCCTGTGGCCGGGATTGCAGCGGCAGTCGGGAAATTTGTCAAGCGCACAAAGAACAGTCAATAGCAAATAAGGAGCCTGTTGAAATGAGAGTGCAACAAACCGATAGATCAAAGACACCGAACCGTACCGTTCGTTATGTCTACCTGATTACTGTTTTTTTCTTAACCCTTACCGGTTTCGGCCAGATGCCCATTTTTAAACGCTATTACATTGCCGATATCCCCGGTTTGGGTTGGTTGGCGCAATTTTACGTGACCCATTATATTCATTACCTGGGGGCAATTTTAATCCTGGCGCTGGTGACCTATATGATCATCGACTACCTGATTCTGCAAAGAAAACGCATTCGCCTGACCGCCTCCGGTTACGTCCGGGGTACAATTCTGGCTGGAATCCTCGTATCGGGCCTATTGCTGGTGATCCGAAATCTGGCAGGAAGCCAGTTTGCACCGGGATTCATCATTTTGCTGGATTTAGCCCATCTGGGACTGGTCATGGCGCTTTTGATGGCCGCCGGCTACTGCCTGGTACGCAAAAGGAGCTGGGTTACACCACAATGAATCGAACTCAAAAACTTGGGATTTAAAAACAGTGGACAAATGCCCGCTGAGATCTTATTAATTACGAGGAGCACAATTATGAAAGAGCTTATCATTATGTTAGGCATTGCGGGTATCTGGATTCTCCTGCAGGCCTATATTCTCCCTAAATTAGGCATTTCAACCTGACTGAAAGATTCTTGTCAGGTGACAAGCAACCATGACCGCACCCAAGAGAGCGAACCGCAAAGAGATAAAAGATAAAGATTTTGAACTCATTCGGGCCATCAATTCGGGCCGATTCGATCGGTTCCCGGATCTTGTGAAACGGTACGAGCAAAAGCTGTATAATTTCAGCCTCAGAATGTGCCGGGATGCGGCCGATGCCGAAGATACGGTTCAAGAAACTTTTCTAAATGTCTTCAGATACTTAAAAGATTTCCGCTACGAAACCAAATTCAAAAACTGGCTGTACCGGGTGACCGCCAGCACGTGCATTAAAAAACGGCGAAAATCAAAATTTGCCCCGCAACGGGAACTGTCCCTGGATGAGTTTTTGCCCCAGGATGAAACCGAGGTTCCCGACCGGGTTCCCAGATGGGCGCTGATGCCCCTTGGATAAACTGCTAAACGATGAGCTTTTAGACAAGATCAACGAGGCCATTTTTAGACTTCCCGAAAAATACCGGATGGTGATCGTATTAAGGGACATTGAAGGCTTTAGCACGGCCGAAACCGCCCAGATTTTGAATTTATCGGATGCGAATGTGAAAGTCAGATTACACCGGGCACGCTTATTTTTGAGAGATAAGTTGAAAGGATATTTTGAAAATGAATAAAGATGAGCACGATCATAAACACTGCCTGGAGCTGTTTGAAAAACTTTCCGAGTATCTGGATAATGAACTGGATGAGGTAACCTGCAAAGACATCGAAAAGCACATCAAAGAATGCGTCCCCTGCTTTGTGTGCCTGCAGACCCTTAAACAAACCGTTGCCCTGTGCAAACAGGCCGAAGACCGGCCGGTCCCCAAAGACTTCTCAAAAAAATTAAAAGAAGTCATTCAAAATATGCCCAAAACCCCGCCTGCCTGAACAGTGAACAGATTGAACGTCGAACATCGAACCAGGAAGAGATGAACGTCCAACATCCAACGCTCAACGTCCAACTTCCAACAAAATAAA
>PVMK01125484.1_pt1 | contig 15418 bp, 18 predicted proteins | sample 1853481 | NCBI WGS metagenome assembly PVMK01 (sample SAMN08533507, study PRJNA380276) | Marine sediment metagenome, whole genome shotgun sequencing project.
GGACCGCGATCTCGTCACAGTTGCGGAACTTGTAGCAGTTTACGCAAATTCCCCACACCTTTTCAGGAAAGACATCCTTGGATACCGTACTAAACCCGAGCGCATGAAAGAACTTCGGGACATAGGTCAGCGCCATAAGTCGGCCCAGGCCCCGCTCCCTTGCCTCGTCGATGATGTGTTCAACGATCCGGCCACCCAGGCCAGCCCTGGCAAGAGCGGGATCGACCACCAGGCTGCGAATCTCACCCAGGTCATCACTGAATGTCTCCAGTGACCCACACGCCGAAATGGCCCCCGGCTCTCCGATGACGTGAAAGTGCTGAAGATTCAATTCAATCTCCTTGCGGTTGCGCGGCAGCAGGTTTCCCATTTTTGCGTAGTAATCGAGCAGGCGGCAGATACTCTCGACATCGACCGGTACGGGGCGGCGCACATTTCCTGTGTCGCCCACCGGCGCGTTGTCATTACTCACGACGCCTGCTTGAGCATTTCATGGGCATGCGCCAGTGTTCGCTCGGTAATTTCCATGCCACCCAGCATGCGTGCCAGCTCCTGTACCCGTCGCTTCTCGTCCAGTGGCACTATTTCAGAGTAGGTGACCTCCTGGCTGGTATCTGACGTCTTGTTGACCAGCAAGTGACCATGACCCTGTGCGGCAACCTGCGGCAGGTGCGTCACCGATAATACCTGGGCATGTGCACCGAGTTCGCGCAATTTCTGGCCAACTATCTCGGCCACCTTTCCCCCGACACCGACATCGACCTCATCGAACATCAACGTCGGGACATGGCTGGCCTCACTGTTGACAACTTCTATTGCCAGGCTGATGCGCGAGAGCTCACCACCGGATGCAGTCCGGGCCAGCGTCTTTAGTGGCACACCGGGATTTGTGCTGACGAGCAGTTCTATCTGGTCCATTCCATGTTCAGCCATACCCTCGTCAGGAAGAGGTCGCACGTCTATCAGAAACTGACCTCCCTGCATACCGAGATCCTGCATTTGCCGGCTAATCTGCTTTGATAAATCCTGCGCTGCCTGGCGCCTTGCCGACCCGACCCTGGCCGCCAAATCACGGTACCCCCGCTCGACAGTATCCAGTTCCGCCCGGATCGCTTCCGGTTCCTGATCCTCGTCTTCGGCGCTTGCAAGCTCCCCGGCCAGGTCCTGCAGCCTCTGCAGCAATTCGTCTTCCCGGCAACGATGCTTTCGTGCCAGCGTGATAAACGTATCCATACGCTGTTCAACCCATTCAAGGCGGGCCGGGTCGTGCTCAGTGGAGTCCAGCAGGCCCAGCACCTGGGAAGCTGCTTCATCAGATTGGGCCAGTGCGCTGGTGAGAAGTTCTGACGGACCTTTCAGCCTGGTGTCAAATTCTGCCAGTTCGTTCAGTTTTTGCAGGCTGGTCCCCAGTATCGAGGACACGCTGTTCTGTTCTGCCTCGTAAAGCACAGAAGCAGTTTCCCGCATTCCCTCGATCAATTCACGGGCATTACCAAGACGGCTCTGCTCGTTTTTCAGTTCCTTGAACTCGTCGTGCTGGATTTGTGTCTCTTCTAACTCGTTGACCTGGAAACTCAGTAAATCCATCCGATCAGAGCGCTCTTTCCGGTTTTGTTCCAGGCTTGCCAGTCTCCGGGACAGGTTTCGCATGCTGCGGAACAGATTGGCCAGTTCCACGGCCTGGTCCGATAATCCTGCGTAGTTGTCCACTATCTGGCGTTGCACGGGGGATCGCAGAAGCGACTGGTGTTCGTGCTGGCCGTGGATATCGACCAGGCGCTGACCCAATTCTCTTACAGAAGTCAGTGTCACCGGCCGATCGTTGATGTAGCACCTTCCCGCTTTCTCCCTGCGGATAATGCGTCGTACGATGCATCTCTCCCCATCTTGCAATTCATGTTCCACCAGCCAGTCGCTGGCGGAGCCGCCGCGCCGGATGGAAAACTCCGCAGTAATCTCGCAGTCATCGCTGTTGTGCCGGATCATGTTCGACTCGGCCCGCGCCCCGAGTAACAGGCTTAAGGCGCTGAAAATAATAGACTTGCCGGCGCCGGTTTCACCGGTGACAACGGTCAGCCCATTACCCAACTCGATGTCGAGCCGCTCAATGATAGCGAAGTTCCTGATCGCAAGGTGTTCCAGTGCCATGACGCGCTATTTTCTTTCTCGGGGAATCACCCTTCCACATTCCGGTTTTCGCCCCAACCCAGCTTGGCGCGAAGTGTCGCGAAGTGATCGTAATCAGGAGGTCGTACGAGTTTTACGGAATCTTCGGCGCGACGAACACGGATAATTTCGTCGCCGGCGAGATGATGCTCAACCTGGCCATCGACGGATACCTGGGCGTCGTTGGCCACCGCCCCCAATACCCTGAACTCCAGTTGGCTTGTTCCCTGCAGCGCTATCGGACGGTTCGACAATGTGTGCGGGCAGATCGGTACCATGACAATGGCGTCCAGGCTTGGCGCCATGATTGGTCCTCCCGCGGAAAGGGCATAGGCAGTTGATCCGGTTGGGGTTGCAACAATGACGCCGTCAGAGCGGGACGAAGTGACAAATTTCCCATCGATATAGCTATGCCACTCGATCATTTTTTCAGAGGCGTAGCGTCCCAGGACGACATCGTTGAGGGCGGTGTTTCGGTGTATGACCTTGTCGTCCCGAAGGATTTCAACGCAAAGCATCATGCGTTCCTCGATAACAAGGTTGCCTTCAAGGATACTGCCGATATCTGAATACATATTGCTCAACGGGATATCCGTCAGGAAACCCAACCTGCCCATATTGATTCCCGATCACGGGTACCTTCTGGGACGCCAGGTCACGTGCAACGTGGAGTAAGGTTCCATCACCGCCGAGTACGATGCCCAGGTCGATCCGGCTGAATATATCTTCCCCTGATACCCGTGCCGCAAGTTCGGGGTCGACGAGCAGGGCTTCGGCCGTCCATGGTCCTATCCAGACCTCGATATCGCGCTCCGACAGGTATTTGACCAGGCCGCTGACCGCGTCCCGGGCACCGGCGTCCTTGTACTTCCCGAATACACCAACAGTATTAAACATTTCTGTGATTGATTTCCCGACCAGGATCTCAGGTCTTTTGTTGAGCCACCCGGTGATCCCATATCGTTGCGTTCTTGAATTAAACCGGGGATTTCCCGGGCCAGCCCCGACTCAATTATATGATACCCCTGCCTCACTAGCGCTCTATCACCGCGATAATTGCGAGCTCCGCGAGCTTGCCACCGTTCACCGCAAGGCGCATGAAGGTGTTCCGGAGGTTCGCTTTCTGCGTGCCTCGGTTGGTGCCCGGGTGCGTAATAGATTGACACCCCTGCATCAGATTGATAGCTTTTGCTATGTATGAAACTTGACGAACGCACAGAAGGCATTCTCAAATCACTGGTGCAGCTGTATATACATGATGGCCACCCGGTGGGGTCACGCACGCTGGCCAGGCAAAGTGCACTATCGATAAGTGCAGCCACTGTCCGAAACGTCATGGCGGACCTGGAAGAACTGGGCCTGATCAGTTCACCGCATACTTCCGCAGGCCGTATTCCCACATCCCAGGGCTATCGGTTATTCGTCGATAGCCTGATGCGTGTAAATTCCCTGAACCAGGAAACACTGGCACACCTGGAGGATGCACTGACGGAAGAAGCAGATCCGGAGACATTACTGGCTCATGCTACCGAGTTATTGTCAGATATTACGCATTTTGCCGGGGTGGTCATGCTGCCCGGCAAAAAAATGAGCCATATCAGACAAATTGAGTTTCTGTCCCTTTCGCGGACGAGGGTGCTGGCCATCCTGGTCACCGACGATGGTCGCGTGCAGAACCGGGTGATTTCTACAGATCGTGAGTATTCTCAGTCGGAGTTGGTTGAATCTGCAAATTACTTCAATGAGTTGTACACCGGGTCGACATTGGCTGACGTCCGCAAGCGACTTGTGAAGGACATGCGGGCAGAAAGTGATGAAATGCACAGGATTACGCAAACTGCATTGATGATGGCCAGTAAGCTGTTTGAAGAAGAGGACACCGATCGGGGTGATGTCGTGCTTAGCGGGGAAGAAAACCTGCTCAGCGTGCCTGAACTCTGTCAGATCGAGAAGCTACAAAAACTGTTTACAACCCTGCGGGCAAAACAGGACCTGCTCGATCTTCTGGACCGGAGTATGAGGGTTTCGGGGATCAGTATTTTTATTGGCGAAGAATCGGGTTACAGCGCCCTGGATGGATGCAGTATTGTGGCGGCCCCCTACGAGGCTGACGGCCAGATAGTCGGTACTCTGGGGGTTATCGGTCCAACCAGGATGGCGTACGGGGATGTGATTTCGGTGGTTGATGTCACCGCGAGGTTGCTCAGCGGCGCCCTCTCCGGTACCAGGGTTGGCGCACTGAGCCAGTAAATTGACGTACTGGTCGTCGGCGCGAAATTTCCGGTTCCATAATCGGTAATTTATCCGCTTGCTGACTTGAAAATAGTCCGCGCCAACACCATCTGCTGTTTCGTATATCGCGCGTCGATGACCATTTGTGCCTGCCGGTACTTGCCAGGTCACTACGTTGCAGACCGCAGGGTCATCGACAACAACATACGTTTTGGAATTACCGACTAATGAGCAAGAAAAAAGCAGAACAAGGTACAACGGAAGCGGAGTTAGAGGGCAATATTGACGCCGCCGAACATCAGGGGCAAGGCCGGCCTGGAGATCCGGTGAGCGCAGACCAGGCGGCCCCGACAGCGGAGGCCGTTGCAGATGAGGCTCCGGCCGAAATGATAGCGCGCTTGCAGGAAGAGCTCGAAGAGCAGACCGACCAGCAACTGCGCGCGAGGGCAGAAGCAGAAAATATCCGCCGCAGGGCAGATCTCGATGTCGCCAACAGCCGAAAGTTTGCCATTGAGGCCTTTGCCGGCGAACTCCTCGCGGTACGAGACAGCCTGGAACTGGCCAGTGCCGTGGAGGTCGAAGCCGGACAGGACGATGTGATCGTGAAGCTGGAAGAAGGTCTTAAGCTTACGCTTAAGCAATTGGATCACGTTTTCGACAGATTCGATATCCGTGAGGTCATGGCAAAGCCCGGAATCAAGCCTGACCCGGCACTACACCAGGCCGTGAGCCTGGTTGACAGCGAGGAAGTTGACACCGGGGAGATTGTTTCGGTAATGCAAAAGGGTTACCAGCTTCACGACCGACTCCTTCGCCCGGCGATGGTCCTGGTCGCAAAATAGTATTTTTTTAACATTAGTTGCGCTGTACAGCATTGTGCTGTACAGCGCGCGCCGGTCTTGAAAAACCTCGTATGACCCCCAAGTGGGATAACCAGTAACATATTTGAAGGAAAACAGTCATGGGAAAGATAATCGGAATAGATCTCGGCACCACAAACTCTTGCGTAGCGATCATGGAGGGAGGCAAGGCCAGGGTAATTGAAAATAGTGAGGGTGAACGGACGACGCCATCCGTCGTGGCCTTTCAGGCCGATAGTGACGAGGTGTTGGTCGGTCAGCCGGCTAAGCGGCAGTCCGTAACCAACCCGGCCAATACGCTGTTTGCGGTGAAGCGACTTATCGGTCGAAAGTTCGACGAGGACGTGGTCAGTCGGGATGCAGATCTCATGCCCTACAAAATCGTCAAGGCCAAGAACGGTGATGCATGGGTGGAGGCAAACGGTAAGCAGATGGCGCCGCCGGAAATCTCTGCGCGCGTGCTGCAAAAGATGAAGAAGACGGTAGAGGACTACCTTGGCGAAGAAATCACCGAAGCGGTAGTGACGGTGCCCGCGTATTTTAATGATTCGCAGCGGCAGGCAACAAAGGATGCAGGCAAGATTGCCGGCCTTGATGTGAAGCGCATTATTAATGAGCCGACGGCGGCCGCGCTGGCGTATGGTATGGACAAGCAAGCCGGTGACAGTAAGATTATAGTGTATGACCTCGGCGGTGGAACCTTTGATATATCTGTCATCGAGATTGCAGATATAGATGGTGAGCACCAGTTCGAGGTGCTTTCCACGAATGGTGATACCTTTCTTGGTGGCGAGGACTTCGACCGAAGAATAATCGACTACCTGGCCGACGAGTTCAAAAAAGATCAGTCGATGGATCTGCGTGGTGATCCTCTTGCCATGCAACGGCTTAAGGAGGCCTCAGAAAAGGCGAAGATTGAGCTTTCCTCAAGTACCCAGACAGAAGTAAACCTGCCGTACATTACGGCCGATGCAAGCGGACCAAAGCACCTGGTAATGAAATTGACCAGGGCGAAACTGGAAGCCCTGGTCGAAGACCTGGTCCAGCGTACCATTGAGCCCTGCAGGATTGCGTTGAAGGATGCCGGCTTGTCCGCCAGCGAGATTGACGACGTAATCCTCGTGGGAGGGCAGACGCGTATGCCGATGGTGCAGGAGTCTGTACAAAATTTCTTTGGCAAGGAACCCCGCCGGGATGTCAATGCGGATGAGGCAGTGGCAGTTGGTGCTGCGATCCAGGGTGGTGTCCTGGGCGGTGACGTCAAGGATGTCCTGCTGCTGGATGTCACGCCGCTCTCCCTCGGTATCGAGACCATGGGCGGTGTAATGACCAAATTGATTGAAAAAAACACGACCATTCCGACCAAGGCGAGCCAGGTATTCTCTACTGCCGAGGACAATCAAGCTGCGGTAACGGTGCATGTATTGCAGGGTGAACGTGAAATGGCCGGTGGAAACAAGTCGCTTGGTCGCTTCGACCTTTCGGATATCCCGCCTGCACCACGCGGTTTGCCGCAAATCGAGGTGACGTTTGACATCGATGCGAACGGCATCATGCATGTATCAGCAAAGGACAAGGCCACCGGAAAGGAAAACAAGATTGTCATAAAGTCCAGTTCAGGCCTGAGTGACGATGAGATTCAGCAGATGGTGGCCGATGCGGAGGTACACGCCGAAGAAGATCGCAAGGCACGGGAACTGGTTGATGCGCGTAACCAGGCTGAGTCTATGCTGCATGGCGTTCGCAAATCCCTCAAAGAAGCCGGTGACAAGGTGGCTGATGATGAGAGGCAGGCGATTGAGTCGGCTGCCACAGACCTGGAAGAGGCCGTCAAGGGCGACGACGCAGAAGCAATTACAGAAAAGACCTCTGCGCTGGCTACGGCAAGTCACAAACTGGCCGAGCAGATGTATGCGCAGGCAGATGCTGCTTCGGAGGGTCCGGCGGACGCCGGGTCACCAGGGGATGACAATGTTGTCGACGCCGAGTTTGAGGAAGTTAAAGACGACGACAAGAAAGACGCTTAAAGTTGTTGATAAGATGGTCGCGGTATTGCAGTGAGTCTGTGCTACCGTGATTAATCAAGTATAGGGTGCAGTTCAGGCTGCGCCCGTTTTTTATCAGGGTCGCAAACAGACCATGTCCAAGCAAGATTACTACGAAGTACTGGGAGTAGACAGGGGCGCTTCGGAAGCAGACCTCAAGAAATCTTATCGCCGTATGGCGATGAAATATCATCCTGACCGGAATCCCGATGATGCCGGCGTCGAGGCGAAGTTCAAAGAGGTCAAGGAGGCGTACGAAGTACTCTCCGATCCGCAAAAGAGATCTGCATACGACCAGTTCGGCCATGCTGGAGTCGATCCGTCCATGGGCGGGGGGCCAGGTGCGGCCGGGTTTGGCGATATTTTCGGAGATATATTCGGGGATATCTTTGGCGGCGGGGCCGGCCCGCGTGGTCAAAGACGTGGCTCTGACCTGAGATATTCGCTTGAATTGACCCTTGAAGAGGCAGTTAAAGGTACGGAGAAGACCATACAAGTGCCACGACGAGCGAACTGCGGCACCTGTGGCGGCAGCGGGGCAAGGCCCGGCTCAACGCCTGTTTCATGTGACACTTGCGGAGGGCGTGGGCAGGTTCGTATGCAACAGGGATTTTTCTCCGTACAGCAAACCTGTCACAAGTGTCATGGAACAGGACAGATGATTACTGATCCCTGCCAGGATTGTAATGGTCAGGGGCAAGTCCGCGAGTCGAAGACATTGTCGGTTAAAATTCCCGCCGGTGTGGACGAGGGTGATCAGATCCGGCTGGGTGGTGAGGGCGAGAGCGGGGGAGCTTCAGCCGTGCCTGGAGACCTCTATGTCCGGGTTATCCTCAGGCCCCATAACCTGTTTTCGCGGGATGGAGATGACCTGCACTGTGACGTCCCTATCGGGTTTTCGACGTTGGCGCTGGGTGGAGAACTGGAGGTTCCCACGCTTGACGGCCGGGCATCACTCAAGATTCCGGCAGCCAGCCAGTCCGGGAAGATATTTCGGCTGCGTGGCAAGGGTGTCAGGAATGTGCGTCATGGCCACGTCGGCGATCTATACTGCAAGATAAATGTCGAGACACCGGTGAATCTTACGAAGAGGCAAAAAGATTTGCTGAAAGAGCTCGATGTGTCGCTCCGCGAGGGAGGCAGCAAGCACAGTCCGAAAGAGAGTTCGTGGGCGGACAGGATCAAGTCCTTCCTGGACGACATCGTGTCCGGGTAGCTGCGCACTGTGTCTGTCGGATTCAGGATGGATCTGCTGTGGAAAAGCCGGGTTTGGCTTACTGCTGTCCCTGTAGGAAATGTGGGATAACAGCGGGATTTGGCCGTGTTGAATTTTCTCGAGTTCGGGAGCGAGGGGCGGACTCTGTTACTCCTGCATGGGCTGTTTGGATCCAGTACAAACTGGCGGGGAATAGCGCGTGAATTGTCTACTGACTATCGAGTGATAGCGGTAGATCTGCGCAACCATGGCAAATCGCCACATCATCCGTCGATGACCTATGACGATATGACTGGCGACCTTGTGCAATTAGCCGAACAGCTTGGACTGGATAACATTACGCTATGTGGTCACAGCATGGGTGGCAAGGCCGCCATGCTGCTGGCCCTGCAACACCCTGACATCGTCAGCAGGTTGATTGCCCTGGATATTGCCCCGGTCATATATGATCATTCTTTTCTCCCTCTTATTGACGCGATGTCGGCGCTGGATCTTTCTTCGTTGGCGTCCAGGGCCGAGGCAGACAGGCAACTGCAAGCGTCGATACCGGACTCGCCAACCAGGCTGTTCCTGCTGCAGAACCTGGTACACCGCAACGGACAGTACAAATGGCGTCTCAACCTTCCGGTTCTGAAGGGATTCATGTCGGAACTGACCGGTTTTCCGGCAGACCTGGTAGCTGGACAGAGTTATCCGGGAGAGACTATTTTCATACATGGAGAACAATCCGACTACGTTGTTCCCGCGTACCATGATCCGATTCTGCGCTATTTCCCGCGCGCCCAGGTAAGTGAGTTGCCGGGCGCCGGGCACTGGTTACACACCGATCAACCTGAGCAGCTGCTGGCGCGGATACGAGCATTTCTTTCGTAAAGCAGGTAGAGTCGGCCCGGCACGTATGATCAATGGATTATAAAGTGAATTCTGGAAAGAAAAGTGATTCTGACGCGGTCTCAGAGGATGTGTTGAATCGAAAACGGAAATATGACCTGCTTATAGATGCGCATTCGGCGGATTTGTATCGCTATGCCCATTGGAAATGCCGTGATCGGCTTCAGGCAGAGGAAGTGATGCAGGAGACGTTTTTGCGGGCCTGGAGGTCGATTGACAAGCTGCGGGACGCGAGTGCTTCGAAGGCGTGGCTTTTCACGATATTCAGGCGTGAGTACGCGCGGCAGTTCGAGCGCAAGCAACTTGCGTACCAGGACGTCGAAAATATGGACACGGTATCCAATGTGCATCGTGACTTCGATACCAGCCCCGAGGCATTTGCGCTGCGACGGGCGCTGGCGTCTCTGTCAGAAGATTATCGTGAACCACTTGTTATGCAAGTGTTGGGTGGGTACAGCTGTGAGGAAATCGCGAAGGAACTCGATATCAGTGCCAGCGCAGTCATGACACGGCTGTTTCGCGCACGCAAGCAGCTAAGAGATATATTGGAGAAGGACGATATCAGATTTAACCAGGTGAGCAAATGAACTGTTTTGAATTCCGGCGACTATGCCTTTCTGTTCCGGCTTCAACGAATCCGGACTATATCGCACACGCGGAAGAGTGTAACGAGTGCCGAAACTACGCTGGAGGTATTCTCCGAATGGACGCGTCACTGGTCGATGCCCTCAATGTGCCGATTCCGGACGACCTCGTTGCACGCCTGAAGTTGCGTACCGTGATCGATAGTGAGCAGGCCAGGAGAAGCTACCGTATCCGATTCGCCATGGCGGCGAGTGTTGTTCTGGCCGTCGCTGTGGGTCTGTTAGGATATCGGACATGGTCTATCGACCAGGATTACCAGCGCTTGACTGAAGCTGTCGTACGACATATTGAACATGAACATCAGGTGCTCGAACTGACCACCGCGGACGCGCCGAACCAGTTGGCTAATATGTTTGTGAATTATGGGGCCGAAAAGGCCAGTGCCATCGGCGCGGTCAAATTCACCAAACTTTGCCCGGTTATGGGAAAACAGGCGATTCATGCCGTGTTGACAACCCCTTCCGGGCCGGTGACACTGATTTTTGTTCCCGGCATGGACGTCCCTGATGTGCATGATGCCCGGCGAGATGGGTTAAGCAACCACGTGGTACCCATGGGTGGCGGGGCACTGATCCTTACAGGCGAGTCCGCTACTTCTTTCGACGAGATCACGAACCAGGTTCAACACGCCGTAGAGTGGGAGATCTAGAAGCATTTCCAGGGAAGTATTTCCAGGGAAGAATTTCTTGATCAGGGTTTTCCCAGTCGCAATTTCCGGGCAGCCCTTTCCGGGCTGTTCCCACGAAAAACTGGCGTAACACGCCGTTTGTTCATAAACTTGGGAAACAGGCTTCGCGATCGTCTCGCGAAGTGTACGGCTATGATCGGATGTATCGTGATGAGGTTTATCAGCAACCCGAACAGACTACTGCTCGTGGTACTGCTGCCAATGGTCTGGGGCAGCGTCGGCGCGCAGTCTGTTACCGTGCTCGGTAACGGGGCCGCCCAGAATTGTTACCATGCGGCCCTTACCGCCTCTCAGGTTCATGTAACATCGCGCGAAGATATCAAGCAGTGCACCACGGCCCTTGAGCATACGGCACTCAGTCTTCGAGACCGTGCGGCAACCTTTGTCAACCGGGGAGTGGTATACCTTGCCGAGGAGGAGTATCAACTGGCCCTGGAGGATTTCGAGGCTGCGGCGAGGCTCAAGGAGGATTTCGGCGAAATATATGTTAATCGCGGCAATCTTTACTTCATGGGGCGGTCTTTCGAGAAGGCGATTGACGAATATTCGCGGGCAATAAGATTGGGTCTGAACAAGGAGCATGTCGCATTTCTGAATCGCGGTATGGCCTATGAAAACCTGAAGGATATTGAGAACGCGGAGGCAGATTACCGCCGTGCTCTCGAGATACTGCCTGAGTGGAGTATGGCGACAAAAAAACTCGAGAAGCTGCTGCAAAAATACCCGCCGTCCTGATTACCGAAATTGCCCGGAGGAACCTGGCCGAAGGGATGGGTCTTGAGGGATGGGGCCGGAGGGGTTGGCAGGACTCCATAATAGTCACGATTTTTCCGACGCCCGCGCGTCGATACGCAATGCGTGGATATCCGTCTGCATCAGGTCTCCCAGGGCGGCATAGATCAATCGGTGACGATGAACCTTGTCCTGACCGGAAAAGGTTCCGGTAACTATCTCAACGGCGAAATGCCCTTTTCCGGTGCGGGCGCCGGCATGCCCGGCATGAAGGTGGCTCTCATCCGTTATCTGAATCCTGCCCCCGGGAAAGGCGTTCTCCAGGCGCTCACGAATCGCCGTGATGCGATCCGCGGTCATTTCCCAATGTCGGCCCGGGGGTTTTCCCCGACCTTTTCCAGATCAATATATTTTGAGAGGAACAGCATTTGCACTATGGCGAATGCCAGTGTCAACGGTAGAAACCCAAACACCTTGAAGGCCGCCCAGTGTTCCGTACGGGTTTCTTCCGGTAATTCAAGCCCATAGAAATAGGCGATATAGATGTTCAAAAACCCGATCATCGTGAAGAATGTCGCCCAGCCCAGGTTCATAATACGCCATGCCGCGTCCGGCATTGTAAGCCGGCTCCCCATGACATATTGTATGGCCGGTTTTTCACCAAACCATTGGGTAGCAAACAGAATCGTCGCGAATAACCAGTAAACGATGCTGGGTTTCAGCTTGAAGTAGAAAGGGTCCTGCAGGTAAAGGGTAAGCCCACCGAATACGACAATCATGACCACGGTGACTATGTGTATAATCTCTACCTTGCTTCGAAAGTATAACCAGCCTATCTGCAGTACACCTGCAACCATCGCAACGGCGGTAGCCTCGAATACGCCAAAAATTTTGAGCGTGGCAAAGAACAGTAGTGCTGGCAGGAAATCAAAGAGTAGTTTCATTGGAACGATGAACTGGGTGTTGGAAACTTATTGAGGGCGCAACATAATACGCACTAGCCATGGGATAATCTATCCCCAATTATAATGTAGCAGGCTCGAAACTGATATTGAATACCGTGACTAACCAAGACGCAAGCACGACACGTCAAAAGCCATCATATATAGTCGTAGAGGGGCCTATCGGCGTTGGCAAAACGAGCCTCGCGCGCCGACTGGGTGACACCTTTGGTGCGGACCTGGTGCTCGAGAATCCGGATAGCAATCCCTTCCTTGAGCGGTTTTATCGATCGCCCAAACACTATGCCTTGCCCACACAGTTGTATTTTCTGTTTCAGCGTATACGCCAATTGCAGGAGCTGATGCAGGACGATTTGTTCAGTGCCGGACGTGTCGCGGATTTCCTGCTGGAGAAGGATGTGCTGTTTGCCCAGGTGACACTGGATGACGACGAGTATCGCCTGTACCAGCAGGTTTATACGAACCTTTCCGTTGATGTTCCCCAACCGGACCTCGTGATCTATTTGCAGGCCCCGATCGATGTCCTGATGGCACGTGTTCGCCGGCGTGGAGTAAAATACGAGACCGATATCCACCCCGAGTACCTGCAGCGATTGTCCGATGCTTATACCGCCTATTTTCATCGCTACAGCGTGTCTCCCCTGTTGATTGTCAATGCCGCAGAAATGAATTTTGTGGAGAAGGAGGAGCACTACCGGGCCCTGGTTGATCACATCAGCACGATTGGCAGTGGAAAGCACTTTTTTAACCCTTTGGTGGAGGCGTTATGAGCACTCGCCGGTCCGACCGTATTACTGTTCCGAGTCTGGGAAATTTCAAGAAGCAAGCTGAAAAGATCACCTGTCTGACCGCCTACGATTTTAGTTTTGCGGCCCTGCTGGATCGTGCAGGTTTGGACATGATTATGGTCGGGGACTCCCTGGGTATGGTGATCCAGGGACATGAAACGCCGTTGCCGGTCACGCTTGAGGATTGTATTTACCATATGGCCTGTGTCGCGCGTGGTGTTACCAGGGCGCTGCTTATTGGTGATTTGCCTTTCGGGAGCTACCAACTCGGGCCGGAGCAGGCCTGTGAGAGTGCGATGTTACTGATGCAGGAAGGTGGTGCACAGGTAGTAAAGCTTGAGGGTGGAAAATATATGGCCGAAACCATTGAGTTTCTTGCAACCCGGGGCATTCCCGTCTGCGCGCACATTGGCCTGACACCGCAGTCGGTGCACGGGCTGGGCGGTTTTCGCGTGCAGGGTCGTGGAGATGAGGCAGCGGCGAGGCTACTCAACGACGCTATTGCCGTTGAAGCTGCCGGGGCATCCCTGGTGGTGTTGGAGTCAATTCCAGCCCGGCTGGCAAAACGGATCACGGAGGAGCTTTCAATTCCTACAATAGGAATAGGCGCCGGTGTGGATTGTGATGGGCAGGTACTCGTGTTGCAGGATGTACTCGGTATCTATCCACACGCCAGTCCGAAATTTTGCAGAAATTTCATGGAAGAGGCGGATACCGTCGAGGGCGCCATAATTGCTTATGTGGAAGCAGTCAAGGCGGCCCGGTTTCCTGCAACCGAGCACAGTTTTGAGTGAAGCCGAAGGAACCTTAGTTTAGGGATGATTTTGGGTAATTTTCTGTGAGAAAGGCTTATAAACTGCGCGCACTTCAGTCCGGGATATCCAGTGCCCGCTTATCTGGCAAGATCATCGCATTCGTCCCGACCATGGGAAATATTCATGCCGGTCATGTTGAACTGGTCCGGCAGGCGAGGCAACGTGCCGACTTTGTTGTTGTCAGTATCTACGTAAACCCGACACAGTTCGGCGCAGGCGAGGATTACTCAAGCTATCCGAATACACTCAAGGAGGATGGTCTGGTGCTGGCAGAAGAGGGTGTGGATATCCTGTTTTTGCCGCCGGACGAAATTATGTATCCGGCCGGGGTTGCACAACCGACCTTTGTCGAGGTGCCCGTACTGGGAGAACTGTATTGCGGCAAGTATCGACCAGGACACTTCCGTGGTGTAACCACTGTGGTCACCCGGCTATTTAACATGGTGCAGCCTCATGTGGCTTTCTTCGGCAGGAAGGACTATCAACAATTGATCATGATAAGGAGACTGGTCCTCGACATGGCCATTCCAGTGGAAATTGCAGGTGTGGAAACAGTCAGGGAAGAAAATGGACTCGCCTGTAGTTCCAGAAACTCATTCCTCGACAGTGCAGAGCGAGAGATTGCGGCGAAACTTTACCACCAGTTGGAGAAGGTAAAGAAGAGTTTACTGAAGGGGAAGGAGACAGTCAGGAGGATCGAGTCCAGGGCGATGAAAGCCCTTGAAAAGGCGGGATTTGAACCACAATTTGTATCTGTATGCAGGCAGGCAGACCTTGCGCCGGCGGGACGGGATGACAGGGAACTTGTCGTACTGGCGGCCGCCCGGTTGGGTGGGGTACGCTTGATCGATAATATCGAGGTCCGGCTGCACTAAGCAACTCCGATTGAGACCGTTTCTGGCTCAGCTGGCTTCCTGGGCCGTGCGCCATATTTTGACATCGGCTGGCAGATCCGGGATGGACTTAATGAATCCTACCGCCTCTTCCTTGCTCAGGAAATGTGGAGAGATGATTCTGTGGCTGGTGTTACCGCGAGAGTGGGTAAAGCCGGCCACCACGAAATAGCTGTAATCAAGCAAATTATTCATTTCTAACACCCGCAAACATTTACTATGCCATCCTGATCCTGGTATCGCCTTCCCTGGGCGATATTGAAAGTAGCATGATGCTATGCCCTGACCGGAAACTACAAGATAAGCGGCATCGTATTGGGGATACACGGCATATATTATTAGCTTTCAATGGGTTGAGCATGCTATCTAATAATTTAGTGAGCATGAATAAAAGAGGTGTATTTCGACAGAATCGAAAAATAGAGGCAGTCCCTTGCCGATGCTTTAGCCCGAATATTTTATGAAATATTCGGATTAATCACTAG
>PVMK01175342.1_pt1 | contig 15416 bp, 11 predicted proteins | sample 1853481 | NCBI WGS metagenome assembly PVMK01 (sample SAMN08533507, study PRJNA380276) | Marine sediment metagenome, whole genome shotgun sequencing project.
TCTCCTCAGGTGCATCAAGCCATCTTGGCGACCACTTCGTCGGCGACCGCTTGGGGCACCTTCGCGTAGTGGTCAAAATGCATGGTGTACTGGGCACGGCCTTGGCTCATGGACCGTAACGTGTTGACGTAACTAAACATGTTGGCGAGCGGCACCATGGCGGTGATGACCCGCGCGTTGCCGCGGGTATCCATGCCCGAGACATTGCCGCGCCGGCTGTTCAGGTCGCCGATGACGTCGCCCATGTAATCCTCCGGGGTCACCACCTCGACCCGCATGACCGGCTCGAGCAGCACCGGGCCGGCCTTTGATACGCCTTCGCGGAAGGCTTGGCGGCTCGCGATCTCGAAGGCCATGACGCTGGAGTCCACGTCGTGGCTGGCGCCGTCGATCAAAGTTGCCTTGAAATCGATCACCGGGAAGCCAGCGATGATGCCCGACTCCCGCGCGCCCTTTAGCCCTTTCTCGACGCCCGGCACGTATTCCCTCGGCACCGAGCCGCCGACGACGGCGTTGTCGAAGACAAAGCCCTCGCCCGGCTTCAACGGTTCGAACACGATCTTGACCCGGGCGAACTGTCCGGCGCCGCCGGTCTGTTTCTTGTGCGTGTAATCGGTCACGGTCTCGCGGCTGATGGTCTCGCGATATGCGACTTGCGGCAGGCCCACGTTGGCGTCGACATTGAACTCCCGCCTCATCCGGTCGACCAGAATCTCGAGGTGCAGCTCGCCCATGCCCTTGATGATGGTCTGGCCGCTCTCGGGGTCGCTGGCGACCTGGAACGAGGGATCCTCCTGGGCCAAACGGCCGAGCGCCGTCGCCATCTTCTCCTGGTCGCCCTTGGTCTTGGGCTCGACCGCGATCTCGATCACCGGATCGGGGAACTCGATGCGCTCCAGCACCACCGGGTTCGACGGGTCACACAGCGTTTCACCCGTCGTCGTGCTTTTGAGGCCGGCGATGGCCACGATGTCGCCGGCATGGGCCAGCTTGATGTCTTCGCGGTGGTTGGCGTGCATATGCAGCATACGGCCGACGCGCTCTTTTCTATCCTTGACGGAGTTGAGCACCTGGGTGCCGCCTTCCAGCACACCGGAATAGATCCGCACGAAGGTCAGCGTTCCGACAAAGGGATCGGTCATGATCTTGAAGGCGAGCGCCGACAGCGGCTCGCTGTCGTCGGATTTGCGCTCGAGAGTCTCATCGCTATCGGGCTTGAGGCCCTTGATGGGCGGCACGTCGGCGGGCGACGGCAGAAAGTCGACCACGGCATCGAGCAGCGGTTGAACACCCTTGTTCTTGAACGCCGAGCCGCACAGCACCGGCACAAAGGCAAGGCTACAGGCGCCGCTGCGAATGCAGCGCTTGAGCGTTTCCTCGTCGGGCTCGCTGCCTTCGAGGTAGGCCTCCATCGCGGTATCGTCCTGTTCGACGGCGAGCTCGATCATTTTCTCGCGCGCCTCGAGGGCCCGGTCTTTCAGGTCGGCGGGAATTTCGGTCACCTCGAACTCGGCGCCGAGCGTCTCATCCTTCCAGATGATCGCCTTCATGGCGATCAGGTCCACCACGCCCTTGTGATTGGACTCCACCCCGACCGGCAATTGAACCACCAGGGGTTGGGCGCCCAGCCGATCGGAGATCATCCGAACGCAACGATCGAAATCGGCGCCCACGCGGTCCATCTTGTTGACGAAGCAGATCCGCGGCACCCGGTACTTGTCGGCCTGGCGCCAAACCGTCTCGGACTGCGGCTCGACGCCGGCCACCGAGTCGAACACCGCCACGGCTCCATCCAACACCCGTAGCGAACGCTCGACCTCAATGGTGAAATCGACGTGGCCCGGCGTGTCGATGATGTTGATGCGGTGATCGCGCCAGAAGCAGGTGGTGGCAGCCGAGGTGATGGTGATGCCGCGCTCCTGCTCTTGCTCCATCCAGTCCATGGTCGCGGTGCCTTCGTGCACCTCGCCGATCTTGTAGGAGCGACCGGTGTAATAGAGCACCCGTTCGGTCGTGGTCGTCTTGCCGGCATCGATGTGGGCCATGATGCCGATGTTGCGGTACCGCTTGATGTCCGTAGCGCGGGCCATGAGTCGAGGGTCCCGATTACCAGCGGTAATGGGAGAAGGCCTTGTTGGCCTCCGCCATGCGGTGCGTGTCTTCGCGCTTCTTCACCGCGTTGCCGCGATTGTTGGCGGCGTCCATCAGCTCATTGGCCAGGCGGTCGGACATGGTCGCCTCGGAGCGACCGCGCGCGGCGGTGATCAGCCAGCGGATGCCGAGCGCCTGCCCGCGGTCGGTGCGCACTTCGATGGGCACCTGATAGGTCGCGCCGCCGACCCGGCGGGATCGCACCTCGAGGTCCGGCTTGACGTTGTCGAGGGCTTCGTGAAACACGCGGATCGGATCGTTGCCGCCACGCTTGCCGATGCGGTCGAAGGCGCCATAGACGATACCCTCGGCGACCGACTTCTTGCCGGCGTACATCAAGCTGTTCATGAACTTGGTGAGCACCAAATCGTTGAACTTGGGATCCGGCAAGACCTCGCGTTTTTCGGCTCTGCGACGGCGCGACATGGGGGCGTTCCTTCTGCCTTACTTGGGGCGCTTGGCGCCGTACTTGGAGCGGCGCTGGCGCCGGTCCTTGACGCCCTGGGTGTCGAGCGTGCCGCGGATGATGTGATAGCGCACGCCGGGCAGGTCCTTGACGCGCCCGCCGCGGATCATCACCACGGAGTGCTCCTGCAGATTGTGCCCCTCGCCCGGGATGTAGCTCGTCACCTCGAAGCCGTTGGTCAGACGCACGCGCGCCACCTTGCGCAGCGCGGAGTTCGGCTTCTTCGGCGTCGTGGTGTAGACGCGCGTGCACACGCCGCGCTTCTGCGGGCAGGCTTCCAGCGCGGGGACCTTGTTGCGCGACACCGGACGTTTCCGCGGCTTACGAATCAGCTGGTTGATCGTCGGCATGAACTCGCACCCTCAACAGTATAATTGCGACGCAAATGCCCGCATGGAAGCAACCCGCTTGCTCCCAGCGGACCGATTGGGGCCCTCGTCGGCTATGTCTGTTCCCGTTATCTCTTGGCGCTGCGTCTAGGTCGCGCGGACCCACCACCAGCCCCGCAAGGTGGGCGCATACTATTGACGCGCCCCAACCCCGTCAAGGGCCGAGAAATCTCTTCATATCAATATGTTAAGCTGGCCGGCGGACTGCTTTAGGCCCGCCGGCCGGCCAAACTCCGAATCAGTCCCCGCGGCCTCAGGCAACCGGCGCCTGCTCGCCTTCCGCCGCGGCCTCCGCCAGCGCTTCCTCCGCCTCGGCGGCCGCGGCCAGCTCGAGGGCCGCCTGCTCCTTCCGCTCCACCAGTTCGCGGTCGCGGTCGGCGGCGATCTTCTTGACCCGGTTCATCACCGCGCCGGTTCCCGCCGGGACCAGCCTGCCCACGATGACGCTCTCCTTGAGCCCCAAGAGGTTGTCGGTCTTGCCCTGAACCGCAGCCTCGGTCAGCACCCGCGTCGTCTCCTGGAACGAGGCCGCCGAGATGAACGATCGGGTCTGCAGGCTCGCCTTGGTGATGCCCTGCAGGACGGGGGTCGCCGTAGCCGCTTTGCCGCCGTCTTCGACCACTTTCTCGTTGGTTTCCTCGAACTCTTCCCGGTCCGTCTGCTCGCCCACTAGATAAGTGGAATCGCCAGCGTCCGAGATCTCTACCTTTTGCAGCATCTGGCGCACGATCACCTCGATGTGCTTGTCGTTGATCTTGACGCCTTGCAGGCGATAGACGCTTTGGATCTCGTTGATGAGGTACTCCGCCAACGCCTCCACGCCGAGCACGTCGAGGATGTCGTGCGGCACCGGGTTGCCGTCCATCAGCAGGTCTCCGCGCTCGACGAAGTCACCCTCCTGGACCGAGATATGCTTGCCCTTGGGGATGAGGTATTCCTTGGGCTCCTGGTCTTCGTCCTGGGGCACAACGACGATGCGGCGCTTGGTTTTGTAGTCCTTGCCGAACTCGATCTGACCGGATCCTTCACTGATGATCGCATAGTCCTTTGGCTTGCGCGCCTCGAACAGCTCGGCGACGCGGGGCAGACCGCCGGTGATGTCACGCGTCTTCGATGTCTCGCGCGGGATGCGCGCGATGATGTCGCCCGCCCTCACGTGGGTGCCGTTGTCGACCGACAGAATGGCGTCCACCGACATGAAGTAGCGGGCTTCCAGCCCGTTGGCCAGTTTGATCACCTCGCCATCTTCGTCGCGCAGGGTGATCCGCGGCTTCAGCTCGTTGCCCTTGGGCTGCTGCTTCCAGTCGATCACCACGCGGTTGGAAAGGCCGGTGGTCTCGTCGAAGATCTCGCGCATGGCGATGCCTTCGATCAGGTCGACATAGCCTACCTCACCCTCCTTCTCGGTGATGATCGGCAGGGTGTAGGGATCCCACTCGGCTAGCTTCGCGCCCTTCTCGACCGTCGCGCCATCGTCGGCTAGCAGTTTGGCGCCATAGGGCACGCGGTGGTGGGCTCGTTCGCGGCCCGACTCGTCGATCAGAATGATCTCCAGGTTGCGGCCCATGACCACCGGGATCCCCTCGGAATCGATCACCACGTTGCGGTTCTTGATGCTCACCGTGGCATCGACCGGAGCCTCCACGCTCGACTGCTCGGCGCCGCGCTGCGCCGCGCCGCCGATGTGGAAGGTACGCATGGTGAGCTGCGTGCCCGGCTCGCCGATCGACTGGGCCGCGATAACGCCGACCGCCTCGCCGACGTTGACCGGCGTCCCACGCGCCAGATCCCGGCCGTAGCAGGTGCCGCAGACACCGCTCCGGCTTTTACAGGTCAGAACCGAGCGGATCTTTATCGAGTCGATGCCGGCGGTTTCGATCTGATCCGCCGCTATCTCTTCGATCAGTTTCCCTGCCGCGACGATGACCTCGTCCTTCAAGGGATCGACCACGTCGAGCGCCGACGTCCGGCCGAGGATGCGGTCGCCGAGCGGCGCAATCACCTCGCCGCCCTCGATCACCGCCTTGATGGTCAGGCCGTCTTGGGTGCCGCAGTCGCGCTCGATAACGATGGCGTCCTGCGCCACGTCGACCAGCCGCCGCGTCAGATAGCCGGAGTTGGCCGTCTTCAGCGCCGTGTCCGCCAGACCCTTACGGGCGCCGTGGGTGGAGTTGAAATACTCCAGCACCGTCAAGCCTTCCTTGAAGTTCGAGATGATCGGGGTCTCGATGATCTCGCCCGACGGCTTGGCCATGAGGCCGCGCATGCCCGCCAGCTGCTTAATCTGGGCGGCCGAACCGCGTGCGCCCGAGTGGGCCATCATGTAGACCGAGTTCACATGCCGCCCGGTATCGTGCGACATGGCCTTCATCATCTCGTCGGCCACCTGGTCGGTGCAGGTCGACCAGACGTCGACCACCTTGTTGTACTTCTCGCCACGGGTGATGAGGCCATCGAGATACTGCTGCTCGAACTCCTTCACCTGCGCCTGGGCGCCCTCGACCAGTTCGTGCTTGGCATGGGGCACGACCAGATCGTCCTTGCCGAAGGAGATGCCGGCCCGGCAAGCGTGGCTGAATCCGAGAGCCATGATGCGGTCGGCAAAGAGGACCGTCTCCTTCTGCCCGCAGTGGCGGTAAACGATGTCGATGACCTCGGTGATCTCCTTCTTGGTCAGCAGACGGTTCAACAGCGAAAACGGCACGGCCCGGTGCCGCGGCAGAATCTCCGACAGCACCATGCGCCCCGGCGTGGTCGCCACCACCTGGGTCACCATTTCGCCGGTGCTGTCCATGGTCGTAATGCGCGACCTAATCTTGGTGTGCAGCGTGACCGTGCTGACCTCGAGGGCGTGATGGATCTCGCCCAGGTCGGTGAACACCATGCCTTCGCCGATCTCGCCCTCGCTCTCGGTGGTGAGATAGTAAAGGCCGAGCACAATGTCCTGGGAGGGTACGATGATCGGCTTGCCGCTGGCCGGCGAGAGAATGTTGTTGGTGGACATCATGAGGACGCGCGATTCGAGCTGCGCCTCCAGCGACAAGGGCACGTGCACCGCCATCTGGTCGCCGTCGAAGTCCGCGTTGAAGGCCGTGCAAACCAGCGGATGAAGCTGGATCGCCTTACCCTCGATGAGCACCGGCTCGAACGCCTGAATGCCCAGACGGTGCAGCGTGGGCGCCCGGTTGAGAAGCACCGGGTGCTCGCGAATCACCTCTTCCAAGATATCCCAAACCTCGGGGCGCTCTTTTTCCACCATGCGCTTTGCCGCCTTGATGGTCGAGGCCATGCCGTAAAGCTCGAGCTTGGAATAGATGAAGGGCTTGAAGAGCTCCAACGCCATCTTCTTTGGCAAGCCGCACTGATGCAGCTTGAGCTCCGGACCCACCACGATCACCGATCGGCCGGAATAGTCGACGCGCTTGCCGAGCAGGTTCTGGCGGAACCGACCCTGCTTGCCCTTCAGCATATCCGACAGCGACTTCAAAGGCCGCTTGTTGGCGCCAGTGATCACCCGCCCGCGGCGGCCGTTGTCGAACAGGGCGTCGACCGCCTCTTGCAGCATGCGCTTTTCGTTGCGCACGATGATTTCCGGCGCGCGCAGCTCGATCAGCCGCTTCAGCCGGTTATTGCGGTTGATCACGCGTCGGTAGAGGTCGTTCAGGTCGGAGGTCGCGAAACGGCCGCCGTCGAGCGGCACCAAGGGCCGCAACTCCGGCGGAATCACCGGGACCACGTCGAGCACCATCCACTCCGGCTTGGCGCCCGAGGAGAGGAAGGCTTCGACCAGCTTGAGCCGTTTGACCAGTTTCTTGCGTTTGGCCTCGGAGTTGGTTTCCTTGAGCTCGACCCGCAAGGTGGTGCGCTCCTCCTCCATGTCGAGCACGCCCAGCATCTGCTTCATCGCCTCGGCGCCAATCATCGCAGTGAAGGCGTCCTCACCGAATTCATCCTGAGCGTCGAGATATTCCTCTTCCGTCAACAGCTGCTGCTGCTTGAGCGGCGTCAACCCCGGCTCGGTGACGACGAAGCTCTCGAAATAGAGAACCTTTTCGAGTGCCTTGAGCGTCATGTCGAGCAGCAGGCCGACCCGGCTCGGTAGCGACTTCAGGAACCAGATGTGTGCCACCGGGCTGGCCAGCTCGATGTGGCCCATGCGTTCGCGCCGCACCTTGGAGAGGGTCACCTCGACGCCGCACTTCTCGCAGATGATGCCGCGGTACTTCATGCGCTTGTACTTGCCGCAGAGGCACTCGTAGTCCTTGATCGGGCCGAAGATGCGCGCGCAGAACAGCCCATCGCGCTCCGGCTTGAAGGTGCGGTAGTTGATGGTTTCCGGCTTCTTGATCTCGCCGTACGACCAGGAGAGGATCCGCTCTGGGCTCGCGATCGAGATGCGAATCTGATCGAAGCTTTGGGTTCCACTCGGCTGGCCGAAGAAGTTCATCAACTCATTCATCGGTTTCTCCCGAATCGCTAGAAATCAGCGTCTGTTTTCGTCCACTTGCGGCGGAACCGGCACCGGCCGGCTCCGGCGCCTCTAGTAAGATTCCTGCTTAAGTTCCACGTTGAGCCCGAGCGAACGCAGCTCCTTCACCAAGACGTTGAAGGATTCCGGTATGCCGGCCTCGAAATTGTCGTCGCCCTTGACGATTGACTCGTAGACCTTGGTGCGGCCGGAGACGTCGTCCGATTTCACCGTCAGCATTTCCTGCAGGGTATAGGCGGCGCCGTAGGCCTCGAGCGCCCAGACCTCCATCTCGCCGAAACGCTGTCCGCCGAACTGCGCCTTGCCGCCCAGCGGCTGCTGGGTGACCAGGCTGTAAGGGCCGATCGAGCGGGCGTGGATCTTGTCGTCCACCAGGTGGTGAAGCTTCAGCATGTAGATGTACCCGACGGTCACCGGCCGGTCGAAGGACAAGCCGGAACGCCCGTCGACCAGGGTCACCTGGCCACTGGAGGCGAGTCCCGCCTGATCCAACATCTCGACGATGTCGTCTTCGCGGGCGCCATCGAACACCGGAGACGCAATCGGAATGCCGCCTCGCAGATTCTCGCCCAGCTCGATCATCTCTTCATTGTTGAGCTCGGTCACCTCGTTCTTGTAGGTCTTGTCGCCATAGACCTGCTTCAGCTTCTTCTTGAGTTCATCCACTTTGCCGCCGCGGCGCACCGCATCGAGCACCTCGCCGATCTGACGGCCGAGGCCGACGCAGGCCCAGCCCAGGTGGGTCTCCAGGATCTGACCCACGTTCATGCGGCTCGGCACGCCGAGCGGGTTGAGGACGATGTCGACCGGGGTGCCATCCTCGGTATAGGGCATGTCCTCCATCGGAATGATCTTCGAGATCACGCCCTTGTTGCCGTGGCGGCCGGCCATCTTGTCGCCGGGCTGTAGCTTGCGTTTCACCGCGACGAAGACCTTGACCATCTTCATCACGCCCGGCGGCAGCTCGTCGCCGCGCTGCAGCTTGTCGACCTTATTCTCGAACCGCTTGGTCAGCTCGTCGATGGACTCGTCGAACTGCTTGTTGAGCGCTTCGATATCACCCTGGCGCTTGTCGTTCTTCACCGCGATCTGGCGCCATTGGCCGGGCGTGAAGTCGGACAGGACCTTCTCGGTGATCTTGGTGTTGGGGGCGTGGCCCTTGGGGCCGCCGACCGACGTCTGGTGAACCAGAAGGTCCTTGAGCCGGCCGTAGAAGCTGCGCTCCAGGATCGCCTTCTCGTCGTCCCGGTCCTTGGCCAGACGCTCAATCTCCGCCCGTTCGATGGCAAGCGCGCGCTCGTCCTTCTCGACGCCACGGCGCGAGAAGACCCGCACCTCGACAACGGTGCCGTTGACGCCCGGCGGGACCTTCAGCGAAGTGTCGCGAACATCCGAGGCTTTCTCGCCGAAGATGGCGCGCAACAGCTTTTCCTCCGGCGTCATGGGCGATTCGCCCTTCGGCGTCACCTTGCCGACCAGGATGTCGCCCGGCTGCACCTCGGCGCCGATATAGACCATGCCGGCTTCGTCGAGGTTCCTGAGCGCGTCCTCGCCGACGTTCGGAATGTCGCGGGTGATCTCTTCTTGGCCCAGCTTGGTGTCGCGGGCCATGACCTCGAACTCCTCGATGTGGATCGAGGTGAAGACGTCGTCACGCACGATGCGCTCGGAGATCAGGATCGAGTCCTCGAAGTTGTACCCTTGCCACGGCATGAAGGCGCAGAGCACGTTTCGTCCGAGCGCCAGCTCGCCCAGGTTGGTCGAGGGTCCGTCGGCAATGATGTCGCCACGCTCCACGTGATCGCCGACGCGGACCAACGGCCGCTGGGTAATGCAGGTGTTCTGGTTGGAACGCTGGAACTTCAGAAGGTTATAGATGTCGACCGCCTGTTCGCCGCTGGAGGTCTCTTCGCTGACCTGCACGACGATGCGTGTCGCGTCCACCTGATCCACGACGCCCGAGCGCTTGGCGGCGATGGCAACGCCGGAATCCCGCGCCACGGTCTCTTCCATGCCGGTCCCGACCAGCGGCGCTTCGGTCTGCAGCAGCGGCACCGCCTGACGCTGCATGTTGGAGCCCATCAAGGCGCGGTTGGCGTCGTCGTTCTCCAGGAACGGGATGAGCGACGCCGCCACCGAGACCAACTGCTTCGGCGAAACGTCGATGAACTCGATGTCCCCGGGGCGCGCCATGATATATTCGCCGCCGCGCCGGCAGGAGATCAGGTCGTCGATGAAGCGTCCGTTCTTGTCCAGCCCCGCGTTCGCCTGAGCGATGGTGTAGCGGCCTTCGTCCATGGCCGAGAGATAGACCACCTCTTCAACCACTTTGGCCTTTTCGACCCGGCGATAGGGGCTTTCGATGAAGCCGTATTGGTTGACCCGCGCATAGGTGGCGAGCGAATTGATCAGGCCGATGTTCGGGCCTTCCGGCGTCTCGATCGGGCAGATCCGGCCGTAGTGGGTCGGGTGCACGTCGCGCACCTCGAAACCGGCCCGTTCCCGGGTCAGGCCGCCCGGACCGAGGGCGGAAAGCCGCCGCTTGTGGGTGATCTCGGACAGGGGGTTGGTCTGATCCATGAACTGGGACAGCTGCGAGGAGCCGAAGAACTCGCGCACCGCCGCGGCCGCCGGCTTGGCGTTGATCAGGTCGTGCGGCATGACGGAGTCGATTTCGACCGAGGACATGCGCTCCTTGATCGCGCGCTCCATGCGCAGCAGGCCGATGCGGTACTGGTTCTCCATCAGCTCGCCCACCGAGCGAACCCGGCGGTTGCCGAGATGGTCGATGTCGTCGATCTCGCCGCGGCCGTCCTTCAGCTCGCAAAGCCGCTTGACGATCTCCAGGATGTCCTCGCGGCGCAGGGTGCGCAGCTGGTCTTCGGTCTCGAAGCCCAGCCTGGAGTTCATCTTGACCCGGCCGACGGCCGACAGGTCGTAACGCTCGGAATCGAAGAACAGGCCATGGAACATGGCCTCGGCGGTCTCGAGAGTCGGCGGCTCGCCCGGGCGCATGACGCGATAGATATCGATCAGCGCGTCCTCACGGGTGCTATTCTTGTCCGCCGCCAAGGTGCTGCGGATATAGGGCCCGACGTTGATGTGATCGATCGCGAGGGTCACCAGCTCCTTCACGCCCGCCTCGCCGAGCGCCTGGAGCATGGTCTCGCTGACCTCGTCGCCGGCCTCGGCCAAGACCTCGCCGGTTTCTTCGTTGATGAAGTCGTTGGCGATGAAGCGGCCGAGCAGCTCCTCCTCCGACACTAGTTGATGCTTCAGCCCCTTTTCCGCCAGCTGGCGCGCCAGCCGCGGCGTCATCTTGCTGCCCGCCTCGGCCGCCACCTTGCCGGTCTTGGCGTCGATCAGATCGCGGGTCAGCTTGACCCCGCGCAAACCACCGGGGTTGAAGGCCGTCTTCCACCCTTTGCCGGTCAGGCTGTAAGAGACCGTGTCGTAGAAGAATGCGAGCACCTCTTCCGGGGTCATGCCGACGATCTCGTTCTGCTCGAGCCCCTTGCCCTCGGCCTCACGCTCCTTGCGCAGCGCCACCGTGGCGGCGCCGTCGAGCGCCATCAGCAGCGTCGTCGCCGGCAGTTTGCGGCGGCGGTCGATCCGTACATAGACCAAGTCCTTGGCGTCGAATTCGAAGTCGAGCCATGAACCGCGGTAGGGAATCACCCGTGCCGCGAAAAGGAACTTGCCGGAGGAATGGGTCTTGCCGCGGTCATGGTCGAAAAATACGCCGGGGCTGCGGTGCATCTGGCTGACGATCACGCGTTCGGTGCCGTTGATGACGAAGGTGCCATTGGGCGTCATCAGCGGCATGTCGCCCATGTAGACGTCCTGCTCCTTGATGTCCCTGATCGACCGCGCGCCGGTGTCCTCGTCGATGTCCCACACCACCAGCCGCAAGGTCACCTTGAGCGGCGCGGCGTAAGTGATGCCGCGCTGCTGGCATTCTTCGACGTCGTATTTCGGCTCTTCCAGCTCATATTGCACGAACTGGAGTTCGGCACGTTCAGCGAAGTCTCGAATCGGAAACACCGAGTTGAACACCGCCTGAATGCCGATTTGCTCGCGGTCCTTCAGCTTGATGTCCATCTGCAGGAACTGGTCGTAAGAGGTCTTCTGGACCTCGATCAGGTTGGGCATCCGGGTCACTTCCAGAATACGCCCGAAATCCTTGCGGATCCGCTTGCGACCAGTGAAAGACTTCGTCATTTCGTGTCCTCGTCAGCTTCGTCGTCACGCCGCCCCGACAGGCAGCCAATAAATGATGGACCTAGAGCGATCCGGGCATAGCGAACCGGTCCGGCGCGCCATCTCGGCACGCCGGCCGGCTTCTCAGATCATCGTTCGTCCACAAGCTATATCGTTCGTCCACAAACTATTTCAGCTCGACCGTCGCCCCGGCGCCCTCGAGTTTGGCCTTGATCTCCTCGGCCTCGCTCTTGCTGACGCCTTCCTTGACCGCCTTCGGCGCGGCCTCGACCAGGTCTTTGGCTTCCTTCAAGCCGAGTCCGGTGATCGCACGCACTTCCTTGATCACATTGATCTTCTTCTCGCCGTACACGGCAAGAACCACATCGAAGCTGTCCTTTTCCGCTTCGGCCTCGGCAGCGTCACCACCAGCCGGTGCCGCCGCAACCACGACCGGCGCCGCGGCGGACACGCCCCAGGCTTCTTCCAGCTTTTGCGACAGCTCCGCCGCTTCGATCACGGTGAGCTTCGACAGCTCCTCCACCAATTTTTCCAGATCCGCCATCTCTCTTCTTCTCTCCTTGGCTTGAACTTCCGTCCGCAACCGCGCTCAGGCGGCCTCGTCTTGAGAACCATAGGCGCTTATCACACGTGCCAGCTGTAAGGCCGGCGCCTGCAGGACGCCCGCCACCTTGGTGGCCGGGGCCTGCAGCAGGCCGACGAGCATGCCGCGCAACTCGTCGAGCGAGGGCAGCTTGGCCAGGGCCTGAACCCCGTTCGCATCCAAAAGCTTCTCGCCCAACGCGCCGCCGATAATGGTCAGCTTCTCGTTCTGCTTGGCGAACTCGACGCAAACCTTGGCCGCCGCGACCGGATCCTCCGAAAAAGCCAGGGCCGTCGGCCCGGTCATCAGCGACTGCAACGCCTGAAACTTCGTGCCCTCAAGAGCGAGACGCGTGAGCCGGTTCTTGGTCACCTTGAAGCCGGCACCGGCCTCCCGCACCTTGCGGCGAAGGATCATGCTCTCGTACACCGTGAGTCCCGTCTGATGGGTCACGACGACCAGATTGACCCCGCCTAAGGTTTGGTTGAGCCCGGCAACCGCTGCTTCTTTTTGTGCTCGGTCCACGGATGCTCTCCGCTCTTACTTGGGCCAGACCTCACGCCAGCGCGCGTAGCCGACCCGGTTGCACGTGGACCCTCCGGAACAAGGCCCCGAATGGTCCGGTTCGCCTGTCCCGGAAGCTCAAGCCTCGGCGGTCCTTCATCAGGACCAGAGCCCTTTCGCTTCCTGTCTATGCAGGCCCCTTCGGGCTTAAGCCCGCGCCGGCCAAGGCTCGATATCGTGGCCGGTCGCGCGCACCTGCAGTCTCGGACAGGGTGGGCCGGTGGCTCGCCCTCTCGGGTATCGCCACCGTCCCGATATCCGCCGCTCCCAGGTGAGAACCGGCGGAAACTCACCAAATTCAAACCGCCGCCGGCTCAGTCCCTCGCGGACAGGCTGGCGACATCCACTTTCACGCTCGGACCCATGGTCGAGCTGAGCGACACCTTTTTGATATAAGTCCCCTTGGACCCATTCGGCTTTACCCGGGCCACCGCATTGATGAAGGCCCTCACGTTCTCGAGCAGCGCCTCGTTGGAAAAACTTGCTTTGCCAACGCCGGCGTGAACGATTCCAGCCTTCTCGGCTCGGAATTGCACCTGGCCGCCCTTGGCCGCCTGTACCGCTTCGGTCACATCGTTGGTCACCGTGCCCAGCTTCGGGTTGGGCATCAGACCCCGCGGCCCGAGAATTTTACCCAGCTTACCGACCACAGGCATCATGTCCGGGGTGGCGATGCAGCGATCGAACTCGATCTGGCCGGCGGTCACTTTCTCCGCCAGATCGTCCGCCCCGACCAGGTCGGCGCCGGCGCCCCGGGCCTCCTCGGCCTTGTCGCCCTTGGCGAACACTGCGACCCGCACGGTTCGGCCTGTTCCATTGGGCAATACCACGACGTCGCGCACGTTCTGGTCTGAGTGCCGCGGATCGACGCCCAAATTCATGGCGATCTCGATCGACTCGTCAAACTTCGCGACGGCCCGCTCCTTGATCATCTTGACGGCATCCTCGAGTGCATAGACCGCGTTCACATCGATGCCCTCGCGCGCCTGGCTGAAGCGTTTCCCCTTACCCGCCATCGCCCCTACTCCGCCACTTCCAGGCCCATGGAACGCGCCGAGCCCGCGATGATCTGTGCCGCGGCATCGATGTCGTTCGCATTGAGGTCCTGCATCTTCTTCTCCGCGATCTCGCGGACCTGCGCCATGGTGACCCGGCCCACGATTTCCCGGCCCGGCGCGCTCGACCCCTTCGGCAGGCCCGCCGCCTTGCGCAGGAAATAGGCCGCCGGCGGGGTCTTGGTCTCGAAACTGAAGGAGCGGTCCGCATAGGCCGTGATGATCACGGGCGTGGGCGTGCCGGGTTCCATTGTCTGGGTCGCGGCGTTGAAGGTCTTGCAGAACTGCATGATGTTGAGACCGCGCTGACCCAAAGCGGGACCGACCGGCGGCGAGGGATTGGCCTGCCCCGCCGGTATCTCCAGCTTGATGTAACCAGCAATCTTCTTTGCCATCGTTCGTCCCTATCATTTCAGGGCGGCGCGGTACGATCCCGTCCCTGGTCTTCGGGAGGCGACCTCCCGCGCCATGCACCGCAGATGCCTTACGGCCTCCGCGGGCGATTTCGGCCCGGCGTTCGAAGCGCGCTAAAGCTTCTCCACCTGACCGTATTCCAACTCAACCGGCGTCGAGCGCCCGAAGATCGACACCGCGACCTTCAGCCGGGCGCGCTCCTCGTCCACATCCTCCACCATGCCGTTGAAGGAGGTGAAGGGGCCGTCACTGACCCGCACCTGCTCGCCGATCTCGAAGATCACCGAAGGCTTGGGCCGTTCCACGCCCTCCTGCACCTGATGGTGGATGCGCTCGGCCTCGGCCGTGGAGATCGGCGTCGGCCGGCCCCGCGGACCAAGGAAACCAGTCACCTTCGGGGTGTCTTTCACCAGATGCCAGGTGTCGTCCACCAGCTCCATCTTGATCAGCACGTAGCCCGGAAAGAACTTGCGCTCGGCGCTGATCTTCTGGCCGCGGCGCATCTCCACGACCTCCTCGGTCGGAACCAGGACCTCCTCGAAATACTCCTCCATGCCTTTCTGACGAGCCTGCTCGCGGATCGATTCGGCGACCTTCTTCTCGAAGCCCGAATAGACATGAACGACATACCAACGCTGAGCCATCTACCTCATCCTCCCAACCCGAGGATTTGCCTGACGCCAAACGCCAGGACCTGGTCGACCAGGAAGAAGAACACCGCCGCCAGGACGACCATGAGAAACACCATCCCGGTGGTGATCGCGGTCTCCTTGCGGGTCGGCCAGGTGACCTTGGACACCTCCTGCCGCACTTCCCGGACAAACTGGCCCGGATTGATCTTCGCCATTCTTCCGCCTTCGTTTTCGGTTCCTGCGCTCTCGAAGTGCCGTCACCCGGTTCCAGATCCCAGTCCCTCGATTTAGCGCTGGCCGCTGTTCGCTTATCCGCTCTCACGTCCCGAAGCTGGCAGGAGTGGAGGGACTCGAACCCCCAACCCCCGGTTTTGGAGACCGGTGCTCTGCCAGTTGAGCTACACTCCTACTCCTTGCAGCCGGCCTAAAGCTCGCATCCTATCGGCCGTCCA
>PVMK01115159.1_pt1 | contig 15414 bp, 12 predicted proteins | sample 1853481 | NCBI WGS metagenome assembly PVMK01 (sample SAMN08533507, study PRJNA380276) | Marine sediment metagenome, whole genome shotgun sequencing project.
CAATCCTTGTCTTGCCATGGCCGCGAAGGATGAAGTGGAACAAACACCCGCAAGAATACATAAACACATACTTCAGGTACAAAAAAAATGGGGCCATGAGATCATCTATGTGCATCCAAAAGTTTCGGCGTATAATCGTAAACGGCTCATAGAGCATAAGTTACCTTTCGTAGTTCCTGGAAATCAAATGTACCTGCCTTTTCTCGGTATCGACTTGCGGGAACATTTTAAGAAAATTCAGAACATAGATCCACAATGCAGCCCTTCTACCCAGACTGTGGTTTTGTACGCGCTACTCCACGGTGCAGGAAATGGTTTTACCCCAAAGATATTGGGAGGCCTTTTGGGCTACACCCCCATGACAATGACCCGTGCTTTTGATGAACTGCAGGCAGCCGGGTTGGGTGAGATCGCCATGGAGGGTAGAGAGCGGGTTTTGCGTTTTGATCGAAACAAAAAAAAGCTGTGGGAAAAGGCCTGCAAATTCTTGCGCAACCCTGTTAAAAAGCGCTTGTGGGTAAAAGATTTCATCAATGAACCGCTGGGTGTGAAGGCAGGGCTAACAGCGCTATCACACTATTCTGCTTTGGTGGAGCCCGCTAATCCCGTACTTGCCATGGCCGGTAAGAAATGGAAAAAAATTAAAAACCGCAACGACGTCATGGAGCTGACTATTGCCGAACCGGATGCCTGTCAGTTGGAAATCTGGAGCTATTCTCCACGACTGTTTGAAAAAGGCAACGTAGTGGACCGGTTTTCCCTGTACCTGAGTTTGCAAGCCAATGATGACGAGCGGGTGGAATCGGCGCTGGAGAAAATGATGGAACAGATTACATGGTAAAGGGGATTAATCAATTCAAAGCGCATTTCGCAGGCTATGCCGACCGATATGTCTTGATTGGCGGTGCCGCCTGTTACCTTGCCATGCAAGAAGCCGGCCTTGAATTCAGAGTAACAAAAGACCTTGATATCGTTTTATGCGTAGAGGTCCTTGACGCTGAATTCGTGAGCGCATTCTGGGAGTTTGTTAAGAAAGGCGGGTATAAGAATCAGCAGAAAAGTACCGGCAAAAAGTTATTTTACCGTTTTTATGAACCTGAAGACGAAACTTTCCCGTGGATGCTGGAACTGTTTTCCCGCATCCCGGATGCATTGACCCTCAAGGGTAAAGCCCATCTGACACCGATCCCGGTCGATGAGGAGACATCCAGCCTTTCAGCGATCCTTTTGGATGAAGCATATTACAGCTTCATCCATGACTCCAAAAAGGAAAGTGGTGGTTTTACAGTTGTCCCACCGGAGTGCCTGATTCCGCTGAAGGCCAAAGCCTGGCTGGACCTTACCGGGAGGTGGGATGTAGGTGAAGAAGTAGATAAAAATGACATCAAGAAGCATAAAAATGACGTTTTCCGGCTTTTTCAAATAATAGAACCGGATACACGCTTAGCTCTGCCTGGTTCGATCGGGGAGGATTTGAAAAGATTTCTCCAAGAGGTTGAAGCGGACCCTCCTCAGAGCTTGAAACCTTTTGGGCTTAGGGGAACCACTGTCGGTCAGGTAATTGGCGCTCTTCGAGAAATTTATGGACTGAGCAGCTGAAAACTGAGGTCGGACCAAGGCAGAACACCGGCAACTAAGGCGTGAGCTTAAAAACAAGGCCGCTTTTCGACCTTAAAATGCCCTTTTTGCTGTAGAAAAGATGCATTTAAGAAAAAGACAAGTTGGTGCCACTCCCGTGGTTGCTTTTCTCTTAAACCGCCATTTTTGGTGTCAAAAACATCACTTTAAGCCCAAATAACGGGGCTATTTTTGGCCTTTATCCTTAATTACCAGACGTTCACCGTGGCCCGACCCCCAATTCCCAATCAAACACCGTCAATGCCTAGGATAATCGTATTTTGGGCCGCTGGCCTTTTTATTCCGCCCAGGATGTTTATCTTAGTTTCATTTGAAATATACCATCTAAGACAATTTCCACTGAGGGACCAAATAATGAAAGAAGAAATTACCCTTGCGTATTTGAGACGAACCGATACGGCATTGAGCAAAATCTTAAACAGCCTCTCGGAAGGAGCCTACATCGTCACGCCTGATCGCGAGGTCATTTTTTGGAACAAGGGTGCGGAAGCTATCACGGGCTATTCATCGGCGGAAATTTGCGGACTTAAATGCCGCGATACCCGGCTGCACCACTACGATATGGACGGCAACCTGCTCTGTGAAAGCGGGGAGTGCCCTGCAGTTGTTGCTTTCCGCAAGGGGGAGCACATCAACAGTAAGATTTATGTGGTTCACAAATCCGGCCATCGAATACCGGTTTCAACGCGCATCTCACCGATAACAGATAAAGACGGCCATTTCATCGCCATCATCGAGATATTCACTGATATTTCCAAGGAAGAGGAGCTTCACCGGTTGGAAGAAGAATTCAGGCAGCGCATGGATTTCCAGTTGAAAACCGCAGCTAGAATTCAATCGCTTTTTCAGCCGAAGCTCAACCAATTGGGCAGCGGTAGCCACGTGTGGGCGAGATCCATTCCGGCATCATTTGTTGGCGGGGATTTATATGACGTTATACCGCTGAAGGATGGAAGCCAACTGTTTTATGTGGCTGATGTTTCGGGTAAAGAACTTCCGGCCGCCCTAATTATGTCTGCCTTGTGGACCCATATTCGAAGTGAAATCTATTTCCACGACGACCTGCAAGAACTGTTGCGATGCGTCAATGAAGACCTGCATGCGCTGGTATCGGATGAAGGCTATTTTGCAACCATTGTAATTGGGAAGTATTGGCCCGGAAGCGGCAAAATGGAACTTTCCAGGGCCGGCCATCCGGCGCCGCTGTGGATATCCGATGGTAATTTGAAAACGGCAATACGGGGCAATGGGGTTTCACTGGGGGTTGTGAAGGACGCACCATATACCACAGAAACGCTATTTATGTCTCCAGGCGACTCGATGGTATTCGTAACAGACGGGTTCACCGAAGCAATCAACGAATCAGGCAAATTTTTCGGTCAGAGGCAGATCACTGAATTGATCCGTGCTTCTGTTGGTCCGCCATGGGGCAAACACCTTCTTGAAGCCGTCAAAAATTGGCGAAAATCAAACGATTTTGATGATGATTTGACCATTCTTGAAATCTGGTGCAATCCCAATTAGATTTTATAAAAAAATTTGTCATTTTACTTCGCACAAATCCAGTTGCCTGAATTTGTGGTCTTTACCGCCACATTGGTGAATCACATTTGGTCTTTTTTCAGATGGTTTTAATCTTAGATCGTTTGGCTGCTAATATAAACTTGACACATACCACATGGTGGTATATCAATTCTGGGAATTTTCTGCTCATTTTCGAGCTTGCCCAAAGAATGTATTGAGCTCTTTCGCCGAAAGGAGGAAAAATGAAAACACTGTTGAGGATTTTAGTTAGTCTTGTCCTTGTCGTAGCCGCTCTTGATGGAGCGTATGCACAGTTTGCCAAGCCCGAGCACGCCATCAAATACCGCAAATCGGTCATGTTCCTTATCGCCCAGCATTTCGGACGCATGGCAGCAATGGTAAAGGAAAAGATTCCTTATGACAAAGGGGTTTTTACGGGTAATGCGATGGTTGTTGAGACTCTGTCACATCTACCTTGGGAGGCGGTTATGGTGCCTGGAACGGATAAAGGTGATACTACCTTGAAATCTTCGGCTTTTAAACAGCAAGCCAAATTTAATGAAGTCGCACAGACATTCGAAAAACAAACCACTAAACTCGTCAGCACTGCTAAAAGCGGCGATTTTAGCGCCATCAAACGTCAGTTTGGAGAAGTTGGCAAAAGCTGCAAGGCTTGTCATACCCAGTTCCGCACCAAGTAGGCGCCAGGGCACCCTACGCGACAACATCGCAGGCTGTCAGATCGTCTATTAAGTCCAAGCCCTATCGCACAAGAAGATAGACCGCAAGCGCGGCCAGCCCCACAATCACCGCCGCTATCCAAGTGCGGCCGGTTGCGGGTTCAGGTTCTGGACCGCTCCACTGTTTAACACCGGTAATCATCAGTTTTACCAAATTTTCGCGCTTGTAGAGGAAGTAAAAAAGCACCGCCAGGACGTGGATGGATATGAGTGCGATGATCACTTGTTGATTCAGTTTGTGGATCCGGGTAAGCCAATCGCTGGTGGCCTTGCTTACCCAGTCAAAGAGCGGGCCTTCGGTGACGATGTCATCGTTAGCGAATAATCCGGTTCCGGTCTGGATCAATAGGGCGAATAGCATGGCAATTATTGACCACCCGCCGAGCGGATTATGACCGAAGTAATGCGCAGAATCGCTGCGCAGGAGAGTGGTTGCATAGCGAACGACTACAGAAGGACTCCGAACAAACGTCATAAAGCGTGATTCCTGGCTGCCCACAAAACCCCAAACCAGTCTGAATAGTAGCAGAGATAGGATCGTAAATCCGCTCCATTCGTGGTACTGCATCGCATTGCCACCGATGTTGCCGGTTACAAAAGAGATGATGACCAGAATCACCAACAACCAGTGAAATAGCCGCGTTGGAAAGTCCCAGACCATGATGATCCTGCGAGGCCTTTCAGAGTTCTCCTTAGTGAATTTGGTATTTTCCATAGCGGGAATTTTAAGTTAGCCGGCGTTCGCTTATGCTTTTGTCGATCTTTATATTTCTAATGGTGTTAAAAATTCAAACGAATCTTCAATATTTTGCAAGATATCAAATTGTGGCACATAGCGTGCCTGATTCCATTCTTTCAGATTAGCACCAATTCATATTAGATTTCGTTTTCTAAAAAACAAATAATAGCCGATTCCAACCCTAGGCTGGTTTTAAACTCAGGTCCTCTTTTTGGCGGCAACAACGGTGTTTAACACCCTTTTCATCATGGCGGCATCCTTATATGGCTGGGGCGATTCGTTGATGAGGGCTATGTCCAGCTTGTGTTGGATCAACGCTTCAGCCAGCGGCTCAAAGAATTTTTTGGCGGTCTTAAGATGTTTGCGCTCGCCTTTCGGACCGTATTCGATGCCGCAAAAATGAGCGTGAAATTTTTTGGGCAGCTTCTTTAAAATCTTGGCATAATCAATTTTCCCCTGCTCCCGGGCATACAGATGCGCAAAATCGACACAAATGCCGCAACCGGTTTGCTTCATCAATTTCAACAGTTCTTCCAGAGAACCGAATTGAGACGGTTTCCCGGTTGTTTCGGGGCACAGCTGAACCTTCCATTTGTTTTTCGAGATGGTTTGCTGGATTTCGACAATGGCTTTTTTGATCAAAGCACAGGTCTGCCCGGCCGTTTTCTGCTGATAAAACCCGGCATGAAAAACCACACTGCGGGCGCCAAAGATGTTCGCCCTTTCGCAGGAATCCAGAATGCGCTGTTTACTGGCAACAACCTTTGCGGGTTCATCGCTTGCCAGATTAATATAATAGGGCGCATGAACCGATAAGGTGATGCCTTTTGCCTTTGCCAGCGCACCCACTTCCCGGGCCTTTTCCAGAGTGCAGCCAGCAGCCCATTTACCAATACCCATTAACAAATAACGAATAACAGCTAAAAATTTCTCGTGAAATTTTTAGCTTAGCGCCTGCCTGATTCTTTGCAATGCGAGTTGAACATTTTCATAGTCATTAAATGCGCTGATACGAATGAACCCCTCGCCGCATTTGCCAAAACCGGCACCCGGTGTACAGACCACGCCGGCTTTTTCCAGGAGCAGGTCAAAAAACTGCCAGGAATCGGTTTTACCATAAATCCAGATATAGGGCGAATTTTCCCCGCCCACGCATTCATAGCCAGGGCTTCCATTTCGGTTCGGATCAGCGCCGCGTTTTTAAGATAATACGCAATCAGGGCCTTTGCCTGAGCCCGGCCCTCATCGCTGTATACGGCCGCCGCCGCTCGCTGGACCGGATAGGAAACCGCGTTGAACTTGGTGGACTGACGCCGAAACCATAAATCATGGACGGATTGGGCCTCACCGTTGGCAGTATAGGCCGTGCAGGATGTCGGCACGACCGTATAAGCACAGCGGGTCCCGGTAAACCCCGCGGTTTTGGAAAAGCTTCTGAATTCAATGGCCACCTCCCGGGCACCCTTAATCTCAAATATCGATTTGGGCAGATCGGAATCCTGAATAAAGGACTCGTAAGCCGCATCGTAAAGAATCAGGGCCTTGTTCTCTGCGGCAAAATCCACCCAGGCCTGAAGCTGAGATTTGGTGATGGTGGTTCCGGTCGGGTTGTTGGGAAAACACAGGTAAATCAGATCAACGTTTTCTTCCGGCAAATCCGGGATAAAGCCGTTTTCCCGGTTACTTTCCAGATAGGTGATGCCCTTGTAACGCTTGTCACCAAACGATCCGGTGCGGCCGGCCATCACATTGGTGTCCAGATAGACCGGATAAACCGGATCGGGAATGGCGATATGGATATCGGTTGAAAAAATTTCCTGGATATTGCCCGTATCACACTTGGCCCCGTCACTGACAAAGACTTCGTTGGCGGAAATATCCGCACCCCGGTCCTGGAAATCGACTCTGGCAATATTTTCTCGCAGAAATTCGTAACCCTGTTCGGGACCATATCCCCGAAAGGTTTCAGCATCGGCCATTTCATCCACTGCCCGGTGAAAGGCCTCGATGCAGGCTCTAGGCAGGGGCCGCGTGACATCCCCGATGCCCAGTTTGATGATATTTTTGTCCGGATTTTTCTCCTGAAATTCATCGGTTCGTTTTCTGATTTCCGAAAATAGATACGACGCCTGCAGTTTCAGATAGTTTTCATTAATCTTGATCATGTTTCACCCTTTCTTGAAATCAAACAACTTAGAATATGATACTTAGTGACTAAAGTAAGAAGTGAACTAAAGTGACTAAAGTCATGGAATTCTGCCCGTCGAGAGCCTCTGGGTCGAACGATCATTTACATTAAAAGATGGAGCACTGCGAGACCTTAACTTTAGTCACTTCGAACTTTAGTTCACTTTAGTCACTTAAAAATTTATCGGCGATTCTGAAATCACTTTTAATCGACTTTTTCAATGGGAATCCTGGCCGTCTCCTTATAGGTTGACAATGCGATAGCGGTCTGAATGGATTGCACGGCTTCAATGGAAGCGATTTTATCGCGGGTCAAGCGGCTGAGCGCTTCGGTGTCGGCCGCCCGGATTTTAACCAGAAACGCGTCTTCCCCCGCCACGTAATGAACTTCCTGGACCTCCGGTATCCGGGACAGCGTTTCCCCGACTTTGATTTCCTCACCGAGGTTTTTTAGTTTGACCTTCACAAAGGCCACCAGGCTTTTGGCAAACCGTTTGGGGTTCAGCCGGACCTCATACCCGTCGATAAAACCCTGTTTTTCCAGCTTGCGGATTCGTTCCAGCACGGCCGATGGGGCCATCCCCACCTGCCGGGCCACCTCCACATTGGGAATCCGGGCCTTTTTCTGCAATATCTTCAGTATTTTTAAACTAACAGCGTCAATCATTCTTTAATTATCCCTTTTGACAGATAATTATTCTAATAATTTTTATATGTCAAGAATTATTTCCTGTTTTTCGATAAAAAGGAAAATAAAAGGCATGGAAGACGAGTGAGTGGATGAGTCTTCATATAACGGTTAACCCAAGCACCAGCAGGCGCAAGGCCCACGGCTCAAGGTACATGGCACATATCAAGCGCGTACAGACTTCGGCCCTGAATGTCAATTAATGAAAACAATATTGTAGGGGCGGGGTTAATCCCCGCCCCCAAAAGCTCCGGCAATTTGGTTTATTAGCGGATTCGGCCATAGCCCGGGCGGGGATAAACCCCGCCCCTACATCACTGGTTTCTGACACCGAAGCCATTAGTCTAGTTGTGACCAGAAGCCAGCCGCCAGCAGCCAGAAGCAAGTGACCAGCGGCCACCAACCGCTAACCCATCGTCTGCTTCAGCAGCTTGCGCAGCTGCGCCAGGGACCGGGTGTTGAGCACATCGTCTTTTTCCAGCCAGCCGCGCCGGGCCTGACCGACACCAAAGGCCAAATAGTTAAAATCGTTTATGCTGTGAGCATCGGAGTTTATCGAGACCAGAACCCCTTCTGCTTTAGCAATCTGGCAGTAAATATCATACAGGTCCAGACGCCGCGGATTGGAATTGAGTTCAAGGAAACAGCCGCGCTCTTTGGCTTTATGAATGATTCTGGCCATATCGACCTGATAGGGCTCGCGCTCATTGATCAGCCGGCCGGTGGGATGCGCCAGCATGCTAAAATAGCGATGATCCATGGCGCGCAATATACGCTCAGTCTGTTTTTCAAGTGGCAGATTGAAATAACTGTGGACCGTTCCCACGACCAGATCCAGCCTGGCCAGCACCGCGTCCGGCAAATCCAGCGTGCCGTCTTCCAGGATTTCCACTTCAAGGCCTTTTAGAATCCGAATGCCTTTTAAGGTATCATTGAGACGCTCGATCTCATCGATTTGCTGCATCAAGCGGGGCGGATCCAGACCGCCGGCCACCTTAAGTCGATCGGAATGTTCGGTTATGGCAATATATTTAAAGCGGTGCTTTTGGGCCGCCAGCACCATCTCTTCGTGGCTGTTACGCCCATCGGTGGCAAGGGTGTGAATGTGCAAATCACCTTTGAGGTCTTTGCGTTCGATCAATTCGGGCAAGCGCTCTTCTCCGGCGGCCTCGATTTCGCCACGATTCTCCCTGCGCTCCGGAGGTATGTAAGGCAGGTCCACGGTCCGGTAAACCGACGCTTCTGTCCGGCCGGCCACCTGTTTTTCAAAGCGGAACACCCCATATTCATTAATTTTCAATCCAGCCTGATGACCCAGGCGGCGGATGGCAATATTATGGTCTTTACTGCCGGTAAAATACTGTAAGGCGGCGCCGAAGCTGGATTGCGCGACCAATCTCAGATCAACCTGCAAGCCGGATCGCAGGACAACACTGGATCGGGTGGTGCCGCTGGACAACACCTTGTCGACCTCATCATATTCCAGGAACCGATTCATCACCGGACTTGTTTTGCGGGCCGTAACCAAGATATCCAGATCGCCCACGGTTTCCCGGCAGCGCCGGTAACTGCCGGCGGCCACCACATCGATGACGCCGGGTACATTCTTCAGGGAATCAATGAGGCTGTCGACGGTGGGCTTAACCGCGGTAATTTTAAAGCGTTTTTCTTTTTGAGCCCGGGCTTCAATGGCTTCAACAATTGCTTTTTCGGTCTTTTGACCAAAACCCTCGAGGGCGCGGATGCGTCCTTTGCGGGCAGCTTTCGATAACTGCTCCAGGTTTTTAATTTTTAAATCCTGATATAAAATGCGCACCCGCTTGGGACCCAGGTTGGGCAGCTTTAACATTTCGATAACCGTTTTCGGAATGCGCTGCTGAAGTTTGATCAGGGCTTTGGCCGTTCCGGTTTCCAGTATTTCATGAATTTTGGCAGCCAGCTCTTTGCCGATACCCGGCAGTTTTGTGAGATCTTCACTGGCAGCCACCATATCTTTCAATTCCGTTCCCAGACCGCTGACCGTGCGGGCCGCATTGCGATAGGCCCGGATGCGAAAGGGGTTTTCGTCTTCGATCTCCAGAAAATCGGCGATCTCATCGAAAATAGCGGCAATGTCGATGTTGTGGACGGGCATAATATGATCCATGCTATACGATAATGTCTTTATCAATGCATCACAAAAATGCAATAGTAGATAACATGATCGGGCTGGGCGGCTATAAATAAATTCGGTTGGCGTCACTGCCCTCCTTAAAAATAAGCAGCCGTTTATCAAGAAGCACGAAAAGAAACCATCCCTTCCTTACTTTTGTGTTGACACCACATGATATTTTTTCTTAGTGGTGATATCATCGCCTCAAAGTTTTCCAATAAATCCACTTGAGAATCGACGCACCAAAAGGAGCTGCAAATGGATCTAATTGTCAGAAATGCCCGTCTTCCTGATGGGGAAAACCTTGTTGATCTAGCTGTCAGTGCAGGCACTTTTGCTGAAATCGGACCCCGCCTGAAAATTTCGGCTAAGCAAGAAATTGACGCCGGTGGCAACTTAGTCTGCCCACCGTTTGTTGATCCCCATTTGCATCTGGATACAGCGCTCACAGCCGGAATCCCCCGCTACAACATCAGCGGCAGCCATCCGGAAGGCATCCAGGTATGGGGTGAGTATAAGAAAGCCTATCCGGAATTTGAAGATTTTAAAGATCGGGCCCGGCGGGCCATCGAGTGGGAAGTTGCCCAGGGTACGCTATACATTCGTACGCACATCGATGTCTGTGATCCCAGCCTGACCGCCTTAAAACATATGCTGGAACTGCGGGAAGAAGTCAGCGACATCGCCGATATCCAGATTGTGGCTTTTCCCCAGGACGGCATCCTGTCTTATCCCCAGGCACAGGAGCTGATGAGCGAAGCTTTAACCCTGGGCGCCGATCTCGTCGGCGGGATTCCCCACTGTGAATGGACCCGGGAAGACGGCGTTGAATCCATCAGCATCATTTATAGGCTGGCTGAAAAATTTGACCGCATGATCGATATCCATTGCGATGAAACCGATGACGATCATTCCCGCTTTCTCGAGGTGCTGGCATCCCAGGCCATCAAACGGGGATTTCAAAAACGTGTGTCGGCCGGACATACCACCGCCATGCACTCCTACAACAATGCCTACGCGTTTAAACTGCAGGGGTTACTGCAACAGGCCGGGGTGAACATCATCGCCAATCCGTTTGACAACACGGTTCTGCAGGCCCGCTTCGACACCTATCCCAAACGCCGGGGCATCACCCGGATTAAAGAATTATTGGCCGCCGGTGTCAATGTGTGTTTGGGCCACGACTCCATTATGGATCCCTGGTATCCATTGGGCAAAGGAGATATGCTGGCGGCTGCCCAGCTGGCGATTCATGTCTGCCACATGTCGGGTTTTGACGAGATGCACCGCATGTTTGACACCATTACCGTCAATGCGGCTAAAACCTTTGGCATTGAAGATGGCTATGGCTTTTTACCCGGTTGCCGGGCAGATTTTGTCATTCTAGATGCCGGCAGTGTGCTGGATGCACTGCGCCTGTGCCCCACCCGCTTAACGGTCGTCAAAGCCGGGCGGGTGATCGCACAAACCCAGCCGTCGGAAAGCCGGATTCATTACAGCGAAAAGTCGCAGGTCGTCGATTATCGCAAGGATTAAGGCCCGTTTGTCCAACAATTAATTTGGTTTGAAAGGATTTGATCATGCAAAAAGACACCCAGTGCGTCCACAGCGGCACCCGTAAAGACCCGAACACCAGAGGCCTCACCACACCTATTTATCCTTCTTCTTCTTTTGAATACCTGGATACACCCGAAAACGTGTACCCGCGATACTTCAACACCCCCAATCAAAAAAGCATCGTGCGCAAGCTTTGCGAACTGGAAAATGCGGAAGAAGGGTTGCTGTTCAGCTCGGGCATGGCGGCGATCAGCACCGCCATGTTATCTTTTCTCAACAGCGGGGATCATTTGGTCCTCCAAAAAGATATATACGGCGGGACACATCATTTCGTAACCGCTGAATATGAGCGCTTCGGCATTGAATATACCTTTGTATCCAACCGTGCCGAAGAAATTGAAAAGGCGGTGCAGAAAAACACCAAAGTCATCTATATTGAAACGCCTTCAAATCCCCTGGTTTTAATTACGGACATCGCGGCCACCGCTCAGATTGCCAAAGCCAACAATGCCCTGAGTGTTATCGACAACACATTTGCGACGCCGATCAACCAGAATCCACTGGACCTGGGCATCGACATCGTCACCCACAGCGGCACCAAGTATCTGGGCGGCCACAGCGATCTGTGCTGCGGGGCGGTGTTAACGCGCAAAGACCTGGCAGCAGAATTTTAGCAACTGCAGCCAACCTGGGCGGCAGCCTGAATGCGATAACCTGCTACCTGCTGGAAAGGAGCCTGAAAACTTTAGGCCTCCGGGTGGACAAACAAAACCGGAATGCCCGGATAATTGCCGACTATCTTCAAAAAGATCCGCGCATCCCGAAGGTGTACTATCCCGGCCTTGAAAATCATCCGGGATATGCGGTGGCCAAAAGCCAGATGAAAGGGTTCGGCGGCATGCTGGCGTTTGAGCTCGACGGCCGGGAGCCGGAACGATTCTTAAAAAATCTGAAGATAATCACTCCGGCCCTCAGCCTCGGGGGGGTGGAAACCATTATTTGCTCCCCGGCGAAAACATCGCATCAAAAAATCACGGATGCCGAGCGGGCCGAACTGGGTATCAGCGACAGCCTTCTGCGGTTGTCCGTCGGCATCGAGGATGCCGATGACCTCATCGCCGATATTGACGGCGCACTGACCGGTGAAGCTCGTTGCATTGACTCGTCTCAGAGACGAGTATCGAGGACGATTCGATCGTTTTAGTATCGAGATTTTCATGTTGAACCTTCAATTCTCGGTTTGTGAAAACTCGTAAAGGAACATTAACCGGCATTCCTACCTCCTCAGATATACAGAATGCAAAGTTCATAAAGAATGACGCATTTTTATAATACAATGACAGGCAATATCAATCTTACAAGAATGCACTCTCTCGCGAGCTCGATTTTTTTGCCACCGGAGGGCGCGGGAGTAACGACTAAGGTACTAAAAGGAGGTCAGCATGGGAATCATTACGTGGATTATTCTGGGATTGGTTGTCGGAATTCTTGCAAAATTCCTCATGCCCGGCAAAGATCCGGGGGGAATCTTCATCACCATTTTGCTGGGAATTGCCGGCGCCATCGGGGGCGGTTTTGTCAGCTCCGCAATCGGTTTTGGCAAAGTCACCGGCTTTGACCTGCGCAGTTTGATTATCGCCGTCGCCGGCTCTGTGGTTCTGCTCGTTATTTACCGGGCCGTTAAAAAATAGGTTTTTTTTAAAATGAAACTTACCACTTTAATTCTGATCCTCTTTTTGATTTTTTCCATCAGTGCCTGCACGGTTGAGGATAAAATTGCAAATACGGACACTTTCGTTTTAGCCACCTACGGCACCCTGCGAACGCTGGACCCGGCTGCATGTTATGACACCACCGGGTCCCAGCGCATCTGGAACATCTACGAACCGCTGGTGTTTTTTGACGGATCTAAAACCGATGCGTTCATACCGGTCCTGACCACCCGGGTGCCCACGCTGGAAAACGGCGGCATCAGCACCGGCGGCAAGACCTATACGTTTCCCATCCGCAAAGGCGTCAAATTCCACAACGGCGCCGATTTAACCCCGCAAGATGTCGCTTACTCGTTTAAACGTAACATGATCGCGGATCCGGACGGCGGCCCCATGTGGATGCTGCTGGAAGCATTGACCGGTCATAGCTCAACCCGGGATGAAAACGGAAAAATCATAGCGGGTATTTTTAAGACGATCGAGCATGCCATAGAAGTCAAAGGCGACAGCGTGGTTTTCCATCTGCCCAAACCGTATCCACCTTTGATGGGAATTCTGGCATATTCCTCATCGGTCGTCCTCAACAGGAAGTGGGCCATCGCCAATGGATGCTGGGACGGCAATATCAAAAATGCGGCCAAATACAACAATCCGGCTCCCGGTCATGAACCGCTGCAAAAAATTACCAACGGTAGCGGTGCGTTTCGCATGAAATCCTGGAAGCCCTCCAAGCAGTTTGTGTTCGAACGATTTGAGGGGTACTGGGGAACCCGGCCGGCGCTCAAAACGGCCATTGTCAAATACGTAAAGGAATGGAGCACCCGTAAACTGATGCTGCAAAACGGGCATGCCGACCGGGTTACGGTGGATATTCCTTACGTGCCCGAAGTCAAAGCCATGCAGGGCTTGAAATTTTACAGGGTACCCCAGCTATCGGTGTCATTTGCGCTCTTTTGCCAGAAAGTCGACCCCACCGGCAATCCGAATATCGGCAGCGGCAAACTGGACGGCAACGGGATCCCGCCGGAATTCTTCTCGGATATCCGCGTTCGCAAGGCTTTTTTGCACGCCATGGACCGCAAAACCTACCGCGAAGACGTTTTTAACGATCTGGTCATTATGCCCACCAGCCCCAATATCGAGGGGCTGCCCTATCACAAAGATGTGCCGGTGTACGCGTTTGATCTGGCTAAATCCAGAGATTACCTGCAGAAAGCCTGGGGCGGCAAGGTGTGGGATAAGGGGTTTAAAATGGTCATCACCTATAATTCCGGTAATGCCATGCGTGAGGCCGCTGCGATTATGCTGGCTGAAAACATCATGTCGCTGAACCCCAAATTCAACATCGAGATCCGTAACGTGGAATGGAAGGATTACCTGGTTCAATACCGCAACTTTATGTATCCGATTTTTATTACCGGCTGGGGAGCGGACTACGCCGATCCGCATAACTTCCTTTATACCTTCATGCACTCCCGGGGCGTTTACGGTAAATTCATGGCCTATAAAAATAATGAAGTCGACCGGCTTTGCGAGGCCGGCATTGCCACGCTGGAACCGGCAAAACGCGAAGAAATTTACGCCCGGCTGCAGCACCTGTGGTATGAAGAAGCCATCGGCATCCCTCTTTACCAGCAGATCAACATCCGCGCTTACCGGGATTGGGTTGACGGTTATGTGCCCAATGCCATGCTCACCGATGCCTGGGAAGATCTCAAACGCATCATAAAAAAAATCCCGTCCTGAAACGGGATTTTTCTTTAGAAATCCGTGCTAGTTTTGGGTCCCGGAAATTGACGGGCAGAACCTGCCCGTTAGCGCGGCCGTCAGCCGACCACCTTGAAGTTAAGCACCAGGTTTTGGTGTGCAATTTCTTCCCCGACACTGGCAAACAGGCCTGCCTGATAACCGCCGGCTTCCCAGGCGCTGACCCAGTAATCAACAATCTCGTTGACCGCCACATTATAAAGCTGATCGGTAATTTCTTTTTTCATTCTCGCCCGGCAGGGAATTCGGTAGTTCTCAATCAGACGGGTGATATGGGGTTTGACACTGGCCGCCTCAATTTGCTCGTGACCATTGTATTGCACCTTTTCCGGAATAAAATGATTGGGAGTTCTGTAATTATCCGGCGAGATCGTTTCTGCAAGAAAACAGGCAATAACGCCAAAAGCGTGCGCCGTATTGAACTCATTATATTTGCCTTCTTTTATATCTTTGATCAGATGGTGATAAACCAATTCGGTATCGTACGGGTCAATTGAGTAGCTGCGCCGTTGGTGTCTTTCCTTAAAATGCATCCCCGACGAGACCGTCGCTAAATTGCTGCGCAGGTACGCTTTAAGTTCAGCCGGACAAAATTCAATGGCATCATAAACCAACTGGTCGCGGGTCAATGATTTAAAAGCAAACGAATTCCCCGCCGGAAAAATAAGCATCACAAACAGAAAAAAGGCCAATATTTTTAATAATTTCGG
>PVMK01117998.1_pt1 | contig 15414 bp, 13 predicted proteins | sample 1853481 | NCBI WGS metagenome assembly PVMK01 (sample SAMN08533507, study PRJNA380276) | Marine sediment metagenome, whole genome shotgun sequencing project.
GGCCTGTTGATTGATCTGGACGAGTCCAATTTTGAGTCCGTCCGCAAGCACTGAAGTACCCGCGAATGCAACAGTGATTGCAAGCACTGTTGATCTTAACGTTTGACGAAAATTCATATTTTCTCTCCTGTTGAAATTGGACGCCCCAAAAGAAGCGCCTTAGTTTAGCTGGCGGACTGAACCGCCAATCTGGAGCTGCACCGGGAAGGTCTCCTTTTTGGGCTCCCCACCACTGCCGCAAAGCCCAGGACAGTCGCTCGGCGAGGTCCTGCTCGGAGACGAGTTCTTTGGTTGCGCGCGTCGTCGGACCCAGAAAGGAAAGCGGCTGTCGCTGACGTCCGATGGCAACATCCGTTGCCAGCTCAAGACGCCGTACCGGGAAAGCTTGCGCCGAGAGTCGGGCGCCACCGACTGACCTGCAGACGTGCCTGTTCTACTGACGAATCCACAAAAAGCAACGGTTCAACTCAAGATGCTGCACATATTCAGCCGGCAGGGATTCGCCATGCCAGATGGCTGGATTGGCAACGTATGTCGGGAAAATAGGCGGGTTCTCGGTGACAGTAGCGGAAATGCGGGCCAGATTCACGTCCATCGAACGGCTATGAGGCGAGTCATTAGCGGTCAACTGCTGCTGAACTTGGGTAAAAAGGGCGTTTATTCTTCTTATACTTCGCCGTGGAAATTGCCGCTCATCGCGTGAATCATCAGTTGCTCAGCGGGTTCGGCCGCATCTGGAAGTGGAACACTTTGCTGGTGGTGCCTTTCCCGGTTTCCATGTGGAAGGGCGCGCGGCTGCTGAAGGAAGCCCAGATGCCCCGGCCTTTCCAGCCGGCGTTGGGATCGTCGATGCGACCGTCCATCCACTTGGTGTAGAAGCCCAGGGGGTAGGGCACGCGCATTCTCACCCACTCTCCGTCTTTGAGCACCAGCAAGGCGCCGCTCTGGTTGCCGGTGTTGATGGGGATATTTTCCCCAAGGCCCAGGGCGTTGAACTGGTCTACCCAGGTAAAGTAGCTGCCTTCGGAGCTGCCGGACCGGTCCAGGTTCTTGAACTGAGGCAGGGGCTCCGTGTGGAAGCTCCAGCCCTCGGGGCAGTGCTGGCCGGTGGCCTGGGGACCGTTCAAGGGGCCCACGCACTTGCGGCGGTCGAAGCTGGCCATGTGGCCGCTGGCCAGGGCCGCCCAGGCCACGCCGTCGCGGTCGATGTCCATGCCGCGGGGGGAGAAACCCTCAATGGGATCGCCGTTTTCATCCACCGGCAGTTCGTAGTACTCGGTCAGGGCGGTCTCGCTGGGGTTGTCGCCCGGCACCAGCCTGGCCACGCCGCCGGGGAAGCCGAGGATCGACCCCCACACGGAACCGTCCGGCGCGGGATTCACGGCGTAGAAGCCGCCGGGATTGATGCGCTTGTCTTTGGTGGGGTCCACGGCGTCGCCGGGTTCCACGTATTCCGCGTCGCGCACGCCGTTGCCGTTGGTGTCCAGGATGAACGGCGTCCATCCTTGGGAGGCCGCGGCGTCACCGGTTTCCAGGAATTTTTTCGCGTCCAGCCAACCGATCACCTGGCCGCCGCCGCTGGTCCACAGGGTGTCATTTGCATCCTCGGCGAACATCAGGTGGTGGGTGCTAAAGCAAGTATCGATATGAGTGTATTCCCCGCTGGCCGGATCGTACAGGCCCAACTGGCGTCCCGAGCCCTGCAAGGGGAAGACCTGGGCGGAGGGATGATTCGAGCCCGACTGGCACCAGTCGGGGTTGTCCCTGCCGCGCACCCGGGCGGTGATCCACACCCGGCCCTGTTCGTCCAGCATGGGGTTGTGCACGTTGGCCCTGGAATCCCAGATGGCTTCATCGCCCCAATAAAGGGATTCCGCCACGGGAGGACTGGAGACGGGGCCCGCCTCGGGGTCCATCATGGTCAATGGAATCTGGTCCAGGGTGTGATTGACGGGGTCGAGCACCGGTAGGTAGTCGGCGCTTGCTTCCAGGGAGCCGTAGATTTTGCCATAGCCGTTGACGGTGGGGTTGCGCCGGTCGGTGGAGGCCAAGTCATGGAGATAGGCGGTGGGATCGGCCCAGTCCCATTGGGTGACGACCACGTTGCGCTCCAATCCCTGGGGCCGGGTCGGTGCCGGCGGCAGTTCGCCGGCGGCGATGCGGTCGGTCCAGTCGCCGAACATGCGGTTGGTGCCTTCCATTCCCATGCCGGTCAGGGTGCGGATCATGAAACCTCCGGCCTGACCGGACTGGATGCGGCGCGCCCAGGCATCAGCGGAGGTATCATAACCGCTGAACAGGGCCGGGATTTCCCGCGTCGCTTCATTGCCCAACTGATGACAGGTCAGGCAGCTGCCGGAGGTGATGAGGCGGATATAGTCCGCCTGGTGCTTGACGTTGGGGCTGATGCCGTTGCCCGCCGGACCGGTGCCGGGGAATTCGCTCTTGGCCGGCACTTCCAGCAGGGAGAACCAGTAGCCGGCCGGGTAGTATTGCGCTGCCGCCGCTTCATTGGGGGCGGGCACCGCCGTGAGGTCCAGATTGCCACCCGGTGAGGCCTGGGTTTTTTCGGAATCCACCAGGCCGTAACCGCGCACCCAGACGTCGTAATCGGCCTGGGGCAGGTCGGGGATGAGGTAGTGGCCCTGGTCGTCGGTGACCACGATCTTGGCGTAGCGCGTCCCGAGATCGCGGGTCTCGGCGATGACCCAGACACCGGCTTCGGGACCGCCCGGGCCGGTCACCGTGCCGCCGATATCGTCACTTGCTATCTGGACACCGCCGGCGGCCGGTGCTTGAAGACTGGCATCCGGCTGGGATGGCTCTTGCCCGTCCTCGGAGCCGCAGGCAATGAACGTGAGTGGAAGAAGTCCCGTAAAAATCAGAGAGAGGATTTTTCTGATAGTCATGGCTTACCCCCCTTTGCGTCCGGCGTGAAAGGTCTGATTATTGAGGATATCGGAAGTTTGGCTCGTCAGCAAAATCTGTGGGTGAATTCAGGCTCGGGTAACGCGCCGAGGGCATGGTACAAGGCGATTTCAGCACCGTGATAGGTCCGAAACCAATTGAGCAGAAGCTCGCGATGGTTACGTAGCATCCTGGCGACTTTCTTCATCGGCTCGATCTTCGATCGCATCGTCTTCGTGCACCATTGATCCAGGAAGCGTCCCGCCCACATGACCATCGACGCGACCTAGAATCGGAACGTGTAGTCGATCTTGAACGTAACGTCTGTGGTCTCAGAGTGGAAATTGCTGTCCGATAGGCGCTCGACAAAATTGTGATTGATCACGAAGTAGATATTTCGCCCTGCCTCCGGCACCCAATGCAGGCGACTGTTGATGCCAACCGTGTCGCTAATGTTGTCGTATTGCAGCAAGTTGACCCACGAGATCGTGTTGGAGAAGGCGATGATCGTATCAGCGCTTGCCAGGCGGGTTGAGAAATCACCTTGAGGAAGCTCGACATCATCGACCCTGTACGTCACACCCATGTGGAAGTGTTTTGACGGTCGCCAACGTACGTCGCTGGTAAACGTCAGTTTGTTTCCATCGAAAAAATCTCCATCTTCAATGCTGAGGGTAGCGTTCAGAACCCGGTCCGGGCTGCTCTTCACCTCAACCCTCCACGAATCGAAACTGTAGTCGCCGACCGGGATGATAACGCCTTCGGAAATTTCAAACGGCTCGCGCAGGTTTTCCTTTCTCTGCTGATACCAGAGTTTCGCCTCATCAGTCGAATTCGTTCGTAATTCGAGGAGGCGGAAGATAACTCTCTGCGACTGCAGGTCACCGCCTATTTCTGTCGATTGTTGGCCGTCAACACCGGCAAAGACAGTGCGTAGGAGGTTTCCCTGCACTTGGTAGGTATAGCCGACGTCGCCAAAGTATTGGCGCACGCCAGAGCGACTGACGAAACCGATTGCGGGATCAAAATTCTGCTGAATCTCTTTTGCTGCCATGCTGCCGCGCCAGCCAAGCCGGTTGGGCGCTGAAATCTGCATTCCGAAAGCGGCATTGTCGCCGCTTACTCCTTCGGTATCGGACTGCTGGTACCAGAAATCTGCGTCTAGTCTGCGGCCATTGGAGAGACGTGAATTCGTGTACCGGTAGTCCACGCCTATCAATGTGTTGTCGAAATTGGATTCCGGGTCACCGCTGGTCAGGATGAAACCGAGGTTCGATTCCTCAAAGAGGTTTACGGTAGCCCTGGCAACCGCGATAAGTGTCGCGTCTATATCTTCAAACTCTGCTTGATACTCTGCTTGCTGGATCAGCATCGTTCCAACATTCCACCGACCTATTCGCCCGCTGAGCTTGCCACCGACATCCAGGCTTACCGGCTCACCATCGGCACTGAGGCCAATACGGCGAGAAAAGTAGGGTCGTCCGTTTTCCCGACCAGGCCGCGGCACCGTACTGTTCCGGACCTCACCGCCGATACCGCCGAACTCGAAAATATCTGACTCGCGAAGGAAGAAACTCCGTTTCTCGGGAAAGAACAGGTTGAACCGCGTGAGGTTCACCTGGCGACCGTCCACCTCGGTGGCCGAAAAGTCTGTGTTGAATGTCAGTGAGCCGTTCAGGCCTGACGTTATTTTGTAGAATATGTCGAGGGAGGGCTCGATATCTGAATCGCTACTACCTCCTTCGTAAGTCCGGCTGCTGACCGCGCTGATCGACGGGACGATGTCCAGACCAAGCCCTTGGCTGACGCCGCGAATCCCGGTCATGGTGCCAGCAACTGAAGGGCCAAACTGCTGGTTCCGGGAAGACCAGGCGACGTCCTGCTGCGAGCTCATGATTTTGCGGCTAAAGTTCAGGCCCCAGTCACTATCCTGATTGAACGACAAGGTCTTGAATGGAAACCTTATTTCAGCGACCCAGCCATCGGCAACAATTGCCGCTTCGGCCTGCCATATGCCCGACCACTCCATATCGATGTTGGGCCCTTTATAGATCCCATCAAGCCTGACGCCATTCGGATTGACCACGAAAATAAAACCGCTACGTTTGTCGTTGAACGGGTCAAGAACGATGCGAATTCGATCGTCAGGCCGCAGATTGCCGCCCTGGCGCAATACTTTGGCCGCTATCTTGGATGGATTCCTGTCAAACGCCCGCACTCCAATGTACAGAGCATCGTCGTCGTACTGCAGCAGAAACTCTGTGCGTTCCGATGGCTCGGCATATTCGACCGGATCTGTCTGGTGCAGATCATCGACAATGACGGCGCCGGCCCACTCCGCCTCGTTCAGAACACCATCTATCACCGGGCCCTGTGGCGCGCGGTTGATACTGGTTACCTTATTGGCGGGGATGCCGGCGGCGAATGCGAAACCTGACCAAAGAAAGGCCAGCGCCAGCCAGCGGATTCCATTAACTCGTAGAGTCATATTATCGATTTTCTCTAAGATATGACTCGACCAGCTTTTCATAATTCCTGTGATTTCGTAATAGTTAATATCCACGACTCTGGATAGGAGCGAATTTCTCGGTAGATCATATAGGCTGCCACCAGCCCAATAAAACTCAGACCGCTGATGACGAGAAAGAACCTTTGATACCCTTCAGCGCCCGGGTAAGCGTCCAAAATTATGCCGGCCAGGGGGGGCGAAATAGATTCCGCGTAATGCAAAGACAGCGCCGGAGATGACAGCAACATTTATCAACAATAGTGGCACAAGGTTCGGCGCACCTGGAATGAGCCCGAATATAAGAAAGCCAGCGGTCATGAGAGCGAATGACCCTACAACAGCTTTGGCGGTTCCAATCTTATCGGCGATAAATCCGGCTGCAATAGCTGCAACAGCAGCAATGCCGGTATTAGCGATTTGAACGTCCGTCGCATGCCCGTTTAGTCGGCAACCGGCCGCTGCACACGTTCAATATACATTTTAATAAAGCGCGGCCAGTCCAGATCGTGCTGCACATTCATTTGCTGCGCTCCTTCCGCACCGGGCCACACTTTTGATCCGGCAACAGAAACGCCATAACTGATATCGTGATTGTCATTAACGTCGACATACATTTTCTCTGACGTCACCAGGGACGGATCGATAAGACTGGCGACAGCGATCTGGTCATACATAAACCACACTCTGTCAGGATCTGTTTCGAAACGAGGACCGAGGCTGACCTTAAGAAGATTAGTCAGCGGCGTTTCCACGGCGACCATTTTGTTATACCAGTCTTTTGTTAGCGCCGACTTTCGAGACACGTTCAAAGGTGAAAGCTCGATTGGGATTCCGGAACGCAGTGTGATTCTGGCAGCTTCCGGATCTACCCAAAAATTGTACTCAGCATTGGGCGTAATATTGCCGGCGCCATCAGGGAGCGAGGCTACCGCACCGCCCATGATGACCAGCTGCTTCACTTTGGCAGCGAAGTCAGGATTACTTTGAATCGCGTGAGCAATATTAGTTAACGGGCCCAGGGCGACGATAGTTATTTCCCCGGGATTGGCCAGTACTTCTCTCTCGATATAGGCCGCTGCGGATTCGTCCTCGATTTTCTTCTTTGCGAATCCACCGTAGGGCTCGGGCGGTGGTTCATCGGAATACCAGCTGCCATAGTTACTTACTGCGAAGTCACTTATTCTGTGCACGAGTGGCAGGTCGGCTCCTTCATAGACCGGGATATCAATTCGTTCGGCGATCTCAAGCATTCGAAGGACATCAGATGTTGCACGTTCGAGACTGCGGTTTCCGGCAACCGTAGTAATGCCGAGAATATCCAGTTCGGGCGATTGCAGCGCCAGCATCAGCGCCAGCGCATCGTCCGTCGGTGGCATGGCGAAGTCAGTGTCAAAAATGATGGGGATACTGTCGTCATTCTGGGCCGAGGTAAGGCCGGCGAAACCAATAAGCGAGCAGCAAAGCAATATTCGGAATCGTAGTTTCATTCGTGCACCCTGGATGAGCTGGCTCATTTTCAATTGCGCTTGATGATCGGTAGAGTATATCAACTTTCGATTTTCGCCGGTGCCTGTCACTGGCACAAGCCCGAGGTAACCCGATGAGACTACTGTTCGCCACATTGTGTGCGCTCGCACTATCTGCCTGCGGTTCATCAGGCGATTCAGGCGATACTGGCGATACCAGCAGCGGAAATAGCGCGTCAGATGATCGGCCCACGGTGGCGCTCATCGTGAAGTCTCTGGCAAATGAGTTTTTTATCACGATGGCTGATGGTGCGAGACAGCATCAATCGCAAAGCGAAGGCGCGTATGACCTCATCGTTAATGGCATCAAAAATGAGATCGACCTTGCGCAGCAAGTTGCCCTGATTGACCAGATGATTGCGTCTGGCGTGGATGCGATCGTGGTCGCTCCAGCCGACTCCAAGGCGCTTGTGCCTGCGCTGGCACGGGCGGTGGCGGCCGGAATCGTCGTGGTCAACATTGATAACCAACTCGATGGCGACATTCTTGCAGAGTACGAGCTGCGAATACCGTTCGTCGGGCCAGACAACTTTGCCGGCGCCGAAGAGGTCGGTAACTATCTTGCCGCAACGATGGAAGCAGACCAGTCCGTTGCCATACTCGAAGGTGTGCCGACCGCTTATAACAGTCAAAGAAGAACTGCCGGTTTTTTGAAGGCCATGAACGACGCCGGAATTAATGTTGTCGCGCAGCAAAGTGCGCAGTGGGATCAGACGGCCGCGGTGACAGTCACATCCGGAATCCTCGTACAGCATCCAGAACTGGACGCGATTCTTGCGGCCAATGACAACATGGCGCTTGGCGCTGTTGCTGCTATCACTCAGTCGGGAAGAGGCGATGCTATTAAAGTCGTGGGCTTCGACAATATTTCTGCCGTGCAGGGACTGATCAGAGAGGGAAGAATCCTCGCAACTGCCGATCAACATGCCGACCTGCTGGCCGTTTACGGTATTGAATTCGCACTTGAGGCCTTGAGTGGCGGCGCGACACAGGCCAACAGAGCAACGCCAGTCGACCTGGTTACGATTGATTCGCTCGAATAGTCGGATCATGACGGAGTCCGCTCGCCTTTCTATCAGCAATCTTGATAAAGCGTTTGCGGCGCCTGTCCTGATAGGTGTCAACCTCACAATTGCCCGCGGCGAAGTTCATGCGATTGTCGGGGAAAACGGTGCGGGGAAATCGACGCTTGTTAATATTCTTGCGGGCAATCTTCGCAAAGATGGCGGCGAAATTTCTCTCGATGGCAACATCTACGAGCCTCAGGGACCACGAGATTCGTATGCGGCAGGGATCGCCTGTGCCGCGCAGGAATTAAGCAGCATTGAGACGTTGAGCGTGGCGGAGAATATTGCGCTTAGAGCGTTGCCACAAAAAAAATTCGTCATTGATCAAGGAGCCCTCAACGCACAGGCTTTGAAGTTAATGCAGCGTGTGGGGCTACAGAACATTGATCCGACTTCGTCTACTGAAGCCTTAAGTCTTGCAGATCGTCAATTGCTGGAGTTTGCCAAAGCAATTTCATTTGATTGCCAACTACTCATCCTCGATGAGCCGACGGCGGCACTCACCGCGCCGCAGGCAGATCATTTACATAGCATCGTTGCGGACCTGGCTGCGGCAGGGACGTCGATTATCTATATCAGCCATCGGCTTGATGATGTCTTAGGTGTTGCCGACAACGTATCGGTGTTGCGGGACGGCGAGCTTGTCGTAACGACATCAACGAAGCAGACCTCAGTCCCGGATCTGGTTGAGGAGATGACGGGACGAAACCAAACTACCTCGACGGAGCGCAGGGATTGCGTGAGCGACGCAGGCGTTGTGTTGGACGTAACAGACCTGACTACCGACGATCTTCCCCATGCGATAAATCTTACGTTCAAATCGGGCGAAATCGTTGGCCTTGCAGGTCTTGCCGGTGCTGGCAGAAGCGAACTGCTATCGGCCTTGTTCGGCCTGGTGCCAGTGACCGGTGGAACTGTGAGGCGAATGAATAACGGCGCAGAACACGCGGTGCGAAACGCCGGGCAGGCAGTCAGAAACGGCATTGCCTATCTCGGCGAAGACCGCCAATCGATGGGTCTTTTCCCCGGTCAGTCATTGCTCGCTAATATGATGGTGCCGGGTTCGGTTGACATAAAGACACTGCAACGCATTGATTACAAAAGAGAAAGAGATGATGGCGCCAGGCTCGTCGAGAAGCTCTCGATCCGTTGCAATAACCTGGCTCAGGACATTCGCCAACTCAGTGGCGGCAATCAACAAAAGGCGCTGATTGCACGTTGGCTGCATCGTGATTCTGACATTCTGTTGCTCGACGAGCCGACACGAGGCGTTGACGTTGGCACAAAGAACGCGATTTATGATCTGCTCATCAGTTTGAGACAAAAGGGCAAGACGATCATCATGGCCTCAAGCGAGATTGATGAACTAACAACAGTGTGTGATCGCATACTCGTCTTGTCCGATCGCAAACTCGTCAGATCGTTCGAAAGGAGCGATTTTTCGGAACAGGATATTCTTGCCGCTGCGTTTAGTGAGTTCACGGCGTCCATTGAAAATCAATCAACATCAGACAGCAGGGTCGCGTTACCTCAACGATGAATATTTGGCAATCAATCAGACGACACGCAGAAGACAATTTTATTCTTGCATCACTGATCTTGCTGATTCTGTTTTTTGGCTATTCATCAGACAACTTTTTCTCAGTGATCACGCTGACGACGATACTCAATCAGTTGCCGGCACTTACTGTCGTGACAGTCGGAATGACTTTGGTCCTGATCGTCGCCGGCATCGATTTGTCAGTTGGCTCTGTAATGGGGTTCTGTGCTGCAGTCGTCGGCGTTGCTGCCGTCGCTTGGGGTCTACCGTTGTGGATGGCTTTCCTGATGGGACTGGGTACCGGTCTAATCTGCGGGGCGGTTAATGGACTACTCGTCGCCTATTTCTCGCTGCCATCGTTCATTGTGACGCTGGGCATGCTGGAAATGGCGCGTGGACTTGCTTATGTGACGACAGGTTCGCAAACCGTGTACATCGGCTCTCAGATTCAGTCACTGGCATTGCCGCTGCCCGGCATTGGCGTATCAGCTGCATTGATTTTTGCCATTGTCTTGGTGATTACAGCGCAGTTCGTATTGACGAGGACCGTGCTGGGTCGTTACCTGGTTGCGATTGGCGCCAATGAACAAGCGGCACGTATGTCAGGGATTGATCCGCGACCGTATCGTCTGATGGTGCTCGCGGTCTCGGGCGCACTGGCTGGAATCGCCGGAATATTCAACGCGGCCTACCTGGGGTCTGCAGATCCCAATGCCGGAATAGGGCTGGAGCTATCCGCTATTGCAGCTGCCGTTATTGGCGGAACCAGCCTGATGGGTGGTCGTGGTTCAATCCTAGGCGCCTTCGCCGGCGTATTGATAATCGCAGTGTTGCAAAACGGGCTGGCGCAAATTGGCGTATCCGAACCGACGAAACGATTGATTACAGGTGCTGTGATCATCATTGCCGTTCTGATTGACCGCTGGCGGGCAAAACACGCATCAGCCTCCTGAAACAGACTCTCTGAACGTTGCTAATTGAGTTCGTCGAGGCACTGTTCTTTATCCAGCTCGCGAAGCATTCCGGATTCCAGCAAAACTATGCGATCGGATGCAGTGACTACGGCGGGACGGTGCGCTACGCAAATCCTCGTGATTTCCAGAGACTTAAGCATTTGCACGATGGATTCTTCCGCGGCGGGATCGAGATTGGCGGTTCCCTCATCCAGTACCAGTATTTTTGGATCACGATACAAGGCTCTGGCAAGGAGTATCCTCTGTCTCTGGCCGGCACTAAGTGCCGCACCCATGTCACCGACGAGACTGTAATAGCCCATTGGCATCGCAGCAATGTCGGCATGGATTCGCGCCTGCTCTGCGCACCGGCAGACCTTGTTGTAGTCGGCGTATAAGACGAATAAACGCCCTTTTGCATCAAGCGCAGCAGTATTGGAACGCAGTTCATTTCCTGTTTTCCCGCCTATGCCCGTTCTCAGGCGAGCCGATACCCTGTCGAAGCCGTTTCTGGTCGCAACACGGGTCAAGCAGGAAGATTCAGCTGATTTAGCTAAACAGGCTGGTTTGAGGCGGCGCGCGAGGATTGGGCAACTGTACCGCTGAGGCAGTGACTACCTCGGCGTACAAACGGAAGACCCCGTGTCTGTAAGCCTGCTTCAGAAGCGGCTCAACGATCTGAACACTGGCATTCGTGTCTCGATGACAGAGGAGTGCGATCATGTCTAAAGGACAGACCTTTCCCGATGCCATTGTCTTCCCGGACGGCACTATTCGGCTGGTGTCTGTTGTGTACGCCGTCAGCACCTATGGATCAGATTTAGTTCTGGTTTACAAATCGAACGGTGGCGAATTATTCGCCATTCTGACCGGCCTGACAAGGGCCTGAGTCGATGATTATTTCTGTTGTGGGCAGGTCGCTGCGTCCCGCAGCAGTACCTTGGACTCGCCGTATTTCTCCATCATGGCACCTGCACCTTTCCCGGGCGGCAGGCCGATATCCACGAAGAACATGGTGCCTTCGCGAGTTTTTTCCGTAATGTCGGCCGGCAAGTCCAATGACTTAGCCTGAAGCTCAACCTTTTCAGCGCGTTCAACGTCGCCGAACAACCCTAATGAGATATACAGGCCCTCATCTGCACTCGTCACGAGGTAGGCATCCGACAAGCCGCCATCGTGCAGTTTTGCAAGCATGTCATTGGCCGTCATTTTGTCGGCAATATTTCGTATTTGCACCCAATGACCGACGAAAATCTCACCATAAGCGGAGCGAAGCGCAGCGCGCATACCCTCACCCGCATATTCGGTTAGCGCTGTGTCGGCATCGGTATTTGCCCGAAATGGGCCGATCGTCACACAGGATCTGCCGACAACCGCTTCCAGGTCAGACGGCACGCCGGAACCCAAGACGGCGCCGACGCTCGCGGCCATGTTGGCGTCGTGGCCGGTAGAAACAGTCAATGGCGGACCAAGGTCTGCTTCGGCGACGACAGCAACGCCAGGTTCGTCATTTTTACTGACGAAGGCTCCCCACAGGAAATAGAGGATGTTTGCGAGCAACAACAGTAGTAACAAATTTCTCATCAATAGCTATCCAACGAATACGCGAATCATTCTCGTTGTATTTACCCCGTCAGTCCAGCGAGGATAATTGAACCGGATACGACTCGGGTTTTCCCATTGCCTGTGTCGACCAGTAAAGCACCGTCATTATCTACGCCTGCAGCCACCCCCGAGATCTGCTGATCGGGGAGATCGACAATGACTTCGCGCCCATTAAGCCAATCGTGTTTTGCCCAGGATTCAACAAAACCAACGAATCCCAGCACCGCAAATTTTCGCATCACGTTGTGTAACTCATTCACTATCGCTGCTGCTATCACAGCTCTCCGAGGAATCGTCTCGCAAATACTGGCAACATCTACGACGCGGCGAGCCCAATCGGACTCAATACTCATTTTTGCATCTGCTGGCAGGCTGATGTTCAGTCCAATTCCGGTGACGACTGTGACTCCTTTTGTCGGGCGTGACTGAAGCTCGGTCAATATCCCGCCAAGTTTGCCGTCAAGCGCGACAATGTCGTTTGGCCATTTGAGACTGACACCATTGATCTCGAGTTTTTGCAGAGCAGCGATGACGCCGACGCCAATCGCCAGTGTAAGGCTCGGAAGTTGATCCGGTTGCTCCTCGAACGTGTACGCGAATGACATGTACAAGCCAGCACCTGGCGGCGACACCCAGCGACGATAGTGACGTCCGCGCCCTGAAGTTTGATGGTCGGCAATCGCCATCCTGAAGCGACCGACATCCGGGGCCGGCTGTGACATCAGGTAGGTATTCGTCGAAGCGACGCTACCGAAAACCTGCAGTTCGTCCAGCTTCGTCCTGGTCTCTTCCGCCAGCGACTGGCGAATCAGGCTTGCGTCAAGGCTGCTCATCTTCGCCAGCTGAGTGCTTGCGTCTGAAAATCATGAGACCCGTATTGCGATGTTCGGTGCCGGCCCGCATGCGCTGAATATTCGAGCGATGCCAAAAGACGATATACGCCGCAATCACCACACAGTAGATGAACAAAGGTTGCTCGACTGGCAGCAGAGTCAGACCCACCCACACCGGCAACGCGACGGCTGCCGCCATTGTGGCAAGACCTACATAGCCACTAAACACCAGAACCGCTACCCAGATCACCAACAGCGGGACAATCAACGTCACATTCAGGACTATAATCGTGCCGACGAATGTTGCTGCACCCTTGCCGCCCCGAAAGCGGTGATAAATTGGCCAGACATGACCAAAAATAGCTGCAGTTGCGCAACACAGCGTCAGCCACGTTCTGGATACGTTCGGATCGACTGGCACATAAGGCAACTCGAGGCCAGGCACAACGCCAGCGCCAATAACGCCCTTGCCAATGTCGATGACCACGACGCCAAGTGCGAACAGTATGCCCTGAGTTCGGAGCGCATTCGTACCACCCGCGTTGCCGCTACCCATAGTGCGAATATCGACCCCGCCTCGCATTCGACCTACAATAATCGAGCCCATGAGAGAGCCAATAAAGTAACTGATCAAAAACTTAACGCCGAGTTCGAGCATTTGAAAATCCGCTTTGCTTGCGATGACGCCACCATTGTAGCATCGGGTAACGGCCTTCCGCGGCAAGCATATGACTGATCACCCAGTTTCACTTTTCATCAATCCAACGGCCGGGCGCGGTCGTGCAGGCTTGCGTCTCGAACGGATTCAGCGACTGTTCGAGGCAAGCGGTGTCGCGGCAGACGTAGTCCGCAGCAGCGCGATGGGTGATCTCGAAGATCAGGTAGCCAGACAGGTCCGCAGTGGGGCGCACAAGATCGTTGTCGTCGGCGGCGATGGCAGCGTCCACGAAGCAGTAAATGGGTTGCAGCGCGCGGGCAGGGACTGCGCACTTGGCGTCGTTCCAAGTGGCACCGGCAATGATTTCGCCAAAGCCTGTGGCATTACGCTCGATTGGGAACAGGCGACGCGATCGTTAGCGCAACGAATTACGACCAGCGCGCCGGTTCGCAAGATCGACATTGGCCGCGTCAATGATCGCTATTTCGCCAACGGACTCGGCATCGGCTTCGACGCGAAAGTCACACGTGTTGCGCGATCCTACCGCTGGCAAGTCGGAGATCTCGTGTATTTGTTGGCGATCCTGCGCTGCCTTTACGACGGTATCGCTACACCGGACATGGATATCCGTGACGAACACATCAAGCTAAGTGGTCCGGTTACGCTTGCTACCGTGTGCAATGGCCCCTGGGTCGGCGGCATGTTTCACATTGCACCGATGGCAGACAATGCCGACGGCAGGATGGATTTGTTGATCGCCAGTCCGGTCTCAAGAATGCGAATTCTGGCGCTGCTGCCACTATTGATGCGCGGCAAACACATGCAGGAACCCGAGATAATGCATCACTTGGTCCGCAAATTGACCATCACCTCGGCGGGCCCGGTCGAGTGGCACCTCGACGGCGAGATTCAACCGCTGCAAAACCGATTTGATATCGAAGTATTGCCCGCGGCGCTAAATCTGCTTTGAGCTACCGCGTGAGCCGAGGTAAATAGCGCACAACGTGAGCACCGCGCCGCTGAGTTGTATCACGGTCATCGGCCGGTCGAAGAATAGAACATCCCATGTGAAGCTCAGTGTCGGCTGCAACAACAACGCGAGCCCAGCCTGGGTTGTAGTCACCGTGCGCAAGCTACTCGCGATCAGCAGCCAACCAAGACACTGCGAAAAAATCCCATAGTTCAACAACCAAACCGCGTCGACGATCGAAGGAATTGTCAACGACTCGCCTTCTGCGAACGCTATTAGCCCCAGTATAATTGCCGAGCCAAGCGAAATTACTGCAACTTCGCGAACGGGCAGAGGGTCGCTTGAGTCGCGGCGCGCAGCACGCATCAACAACATGTATCCGGCGTAGAAGAGTGCTGAGAATAAGCCGAGAATAACGCCGATTCGATAATCGCTGGATAACGTATTCCAGTCGAAGCCGACGATTAGCCCGAGACCGATCAGCGCGAGTGGGATAGCTATGAACTGCAGCAGATGAGGTTGTTGGCCCAAGAACAACAGGCCGGCAAACATCATGAAGAACACCTGAAAATTGGACAGCAAAGTCGCTAATCCTGGGCCTACAATTATGATGCTGGCATGGAAGAACCAAATATTGAGCGCAAAAACGAAAGCTGCCACTGCCAGTATTTGCCAGGCTCGTTTCGAAAGTTGCAGGTTTCTGCGGCTGACCGCGAGAATTAGTGCAAGCGCGACACCGCCAATTGCGAGCCGATAAAAACCGCTGGTCGTCGGGGCAACATTCACGGGCTTGACCCAAACGGGTGAGAAGCTGATAAGCACCGCACCTGCAAAAAGGCGCAGCAG